>Ga0307516_10004821_pt1 | contig 16421 bp, 16 predicted proteins | sample 19_EM_MG_FD_203310 | JGI IMG/M metagenome (GOLD analysis project Ga0307516, IMG submission 203310) | Populus trichocarpa ectomycorrhiza microbial communities from riparian zone in the Pacific Northwest, United States - 19_EM | ecosystem: Host-associated > Plants > Roots > Unclassified | place...
ACTACACTTTGACAGATTTCCTTCAGCGGATGCGGGGATAGTCAAACGAGCGCTGATGTCGTCAAGAACGGGTTAGCCGTGGGCGCGATGAGTTACGCGTTCATGAAGTGTCTCGGTAGGCCCCTGCCTAATTTTCATTTCCAGGAGATAGGCGAACTGAATCCGCGGCAGATGCGAACCCGAAACAGTCCTATCAGCAGTTGCTGAAGAACGTTCGAGAGATCCTGAGGAAGAACTACAGCCAGAAACCCCAGCTTTCGAGTTCGCACAAGATTGTACGACCTTCCATCCATAGTGCCTTTGTCGATTGCTTACCATGACTATCCCTCGGACAGGACACGAACATACCGTTCATTATTTGATCACGACCTATCATGATAAATTATCCCCATACCACTCCCGGTTTCGACGAAGATGTTTTCGTGGTTGGATGTTAGGCTTTCCTTTCTTGACCGACACTGTACCCCCGATCTTGGACCGCGTTTTAATTCTGTTGTGCCTATGCCAGTAGCTTGTGTGCATGTATAGACGAGTCGTGTATTCATGTACACGCCAGTATGTCGTTAGATTCCCCTTCTATCCGTACAACGATACCTTCACTAGTGCACCTTGTTCAGTTCGCCTCTCGTTAAACAACAACAGGGACGGGGTGTACTGCCCTCAGGAGGAAGAAGTCCGCTCCCACGAGCTTTAGCCCGTACTTCTTGCCAAAGGATACGGCGTCCCAACTTATTCGTTGTCCTAACCCTGCACCATATTCTGGCGCGCCGGCGGGAATTTCGTAGCCACCGACGGGTTCCTCGAATAACAGGAACACTGAAGCAAGGGATCGTCGGATTAGCCGATAAAACTTCATAACACTGCTTACCGTAGCGATGTAGACCTGAACCAGGGGGAGGGCCCGGGGGGCTATACGGTGTTATGGCCGCCTTCGTCTTCAAAGAGGCCAAATCTTGGGTTTCGTTTGTCGAACCCTGGGGTGCGGACTTGATACCCGAAATCTAATTTCGCGGGTAGATTTTGAGGATGTGCACGAACATCCTAGCGGAATTTGTGACTCTTACTACCCAGTGCCTGAATTGGCGGTACTTTGGGTCCGCTCTAGACGGGGCATCTGGATCCGTCATCACGAGCGTGTACGACACCTCTTTCGCGAGGTCATCTCCTTCGCCGGTGCTATCGGCGTTTGCGAAGGGAAGGTTCATCGGGGTGATCACGACGTCAGGTTCGTCGAGGGTGTCTTCCCTGAACAATGTGTTCCCCGTTGCGACTTCCCGTCCCGTGGGATATACGATGGAGAAGAAGAGAGTCGGAGTGAAATCGGGAGGAATGACATCTGGGATGATACCCTGTCGCTCGAGGGCGACTACGATTGAGCCTAGGGGGGAGGTCATGGAGCAGATAACACCCCAGGTGGGAGCGGATGCCCGCGTTTGAGTGGAGATACACCGGGCCGCCGCGGTCCGGTTGACAATGTACCCCGACCCGCTTCCGCTTCTCACGGCCCCAAAGACAACCTCAAGGTTCACGATGACCTCCGGAAAGAAAGCGGAAGCGAAAGTCGCGACCTTGAAGGGCCAAGAAGGTAACTGATTCTCCCCAGAGATAACATTCAGCAGATTTAAGTGCCTTGATCAGCCGAAAACGCGGTCTTCCAGTACTTAAAACGCGTAAGTGAGGTCGGGGAATCGTCCCGACGAACGCACACTAAGTGCCAAATCTCCAGATGAACCGCCCTTTTGGTGCTGTGGATGTTTCGTCAAACTTGAAAGGAGCCGTTCCAAAGACGGCGACCCAGAAGATTCTCCTGACCCTCGCCGAGAAGGGAGAAGTAACGCAAAAGACATACGGTCCGCGCTTCCTCGTCCCCGGATGGCCCCCCCTCACGTATTTACCCCTTTACAGGGAAATCCACATTTTTCGTTTATAACCAATCGAAGATCGATAATTTGCCTGCGGAGAAGTTGGTTACGCTCGATGCACAGCTGAAGGACGTTGAGGAAGAAAACAAGCTTCTCACGGCAGAGATTAAATCTCTCTCAGCAGGTGCCTGATATGGTCAATTCCTCGTTGTTGGGGTGATTGACCTCCGCCTAGAACTCGCGAAAGTCAAGTCCACCCCCACAGACTCAGAGCTCGACGAGCAGGTTGTGCAGGCGGAAGAAAAGGTGCGCATATAGTTGTCTTTAGGTTCACCGATCGCCTCGTTTCATCCCAATGCGGGTCAAGATCGAAACGACCCTCAAATACCTGGAGCCGCTGCGAGCTGGGACCTCCATTATCTCCGCATCCGAACTCTCCCAGCTTGACGAAGATTGGAAGAGGTGGAGACAAGAATGGGTAAAGAGGAGGAAGGTCTTCAATATGTACCGTTTCGTTCACCCCTCTCCGTCGTCACAGATACATGCTGATCCTACCCAGGCTCAGAGATACCGCCCTGGAAGCGACAGGCCCAAAGGACGCGGCCGAGTTACTCGAGGACCTCGGCGTCGAACTGGACAGCCCAGAACACGCTCAGCTTGAAAGGAGCTATCTCTGCATTCGCGTTTCTGGGTCTCGTAACTGATTGAAGTTTCTGTTATGATCTCTTGCCACTTGGCCATCGACTCGCTCGTCGCCGATATCTATCCAGTGTGTCTGTGTTCCTGTGAAATACAATCAATCAAGCTCTATAGATGAGGAGAGTAAATGCGTGAATAGGAGTGATGTGGTCTACGCATCGGCCGGCTCCTATTTCCTCAAAACGTGTGGGCTAATGTCGTCGTGCTTTATCAGGGCCTTCCATAACTGCCGCCAGGACAGCGGTGAGCCCTGAGATTTGGAGTTAGTCGAGGTTAGCACAGCTGTAGGCCGGGAGTGGTCACCTCGTCTCTTTGCATGACCACGAAACTACCTTCAACTCCGCCATAAGCGAAGTTCTCGACGACAACCCATCCCTTGAACATGACCTTACGCCGATCCATACCACCAACCCGCAACCTCAGTTGCATGTTGGATTTATCAGCGCCGCGAGTTATAGGATCTGATGCCCTGCACTTGACATTGAAACTCAATAAACTCTCGTGAATGAGCTTCATCATAATCCCAGGCCCTAGTGAACAGTAGAACCTCGTTAGACATGGGGTGTACCTGGTCCCAGATTGAGTTTGGGACTGAAAGAAGGAGGTCGTGAGCAAGGCTGCAATGCTTGGACGGTTGAGCAGCTGCACTCACGAAAAGGAGTAACGACTGGGTAAACTGAGAGTTATGAACGGCGGATCCCATGATCTGATCCCCATCCGCGTCGACTTTCCCCTCGCTGACGAAGCGGTTACGATCTGAGCTCTAGGCAGGTTGATTAGAACGTACAAGCGCTGTGGGGTGGCAATCTCAAGGTCTCCCGCATTTCGTAACGATTGTGTGAGCCTCTGCGCTAAAGCGACGGGACCCTTATTCGCAACTTGACTCGCGCTTTTCTGAATCAGCCTTTAAGACAGTCGAAGGGTAGTTGAGGAGACCAACCGTGATACCCATGGGTGCTGAATGGTACCCGCCATCGTCAGCCTCTCATCGGGGTTGACATCCAACATTCGCGTTATTAAACCTGGACCCGCTCAGTCCGACGTAAGGCGGGAAAGGGATGAATTGCCTTACTGAGGACCGTTGGGGACAGTCTGTTCCAGGGATCCTTATCGAAGATCTCGCCATTCACGTATGCACAGAACTCGAAGCTATTGTCGGACGGCTCGTCCCAAGGCGTATCTACGGCGTATCTGTATGAGTGATCCCCACTGCAAACAGGAGAAACTCACTTCCAACAAGCATGGTAAAAAGGATGACGCCGATGCCCCAGACATCTATCGGCTCTGCCTTGTAGGGAGCATCTCCGGCGAGCTCGGGGGCAGCTGAGTCTTCACCAATTTGGACGTTTGGAATCCACTCACTTCTGGAGCTATGTACGGTAAACTCCCACACCGTTCACTCAACAGACGTGTCTTGCCACTCTCTTTGAGTTTGTAAACGGAGCACAAACCAAAATCTGATATCTTGAGAACACCCGCTGCGTCGAGCATAATGTTCTCCGGTTTGAGGTCACGGTGGCAGACACCTTCTCTATGGATATATTCCTGACAGTGGGACCGGTTTAGTTGGGCGCAGAACTTGGTAGAAGGAGCGACCGAACCATTCCGGATAAGATCTGTGTGAAGTAGTAATGAGCAATCTCTTCGTCGATACCAACATCTGGAGCTGTACTCGCTGATCAACTACAGGTCACAAATAGGTGCGGAGACAGAAGGATACCAATTTTGTCAAAGAGATCGCCACCAGCGGCAAGCTCCAGCAGCATGTAGATGCCAGGGTGGTAACGGGATTTTCCGCCCGCCTCAACAATAATGGCGTTTATAAATTCGAGGACGTTAGCGTGCTTTAAGGCCGAGTGGACCTGCATCTCCTTCTCCATCATCTTGCGATCGTAAGGTTTCGTTTCTGCGGTTAATGTCACCACTTTGCACGCCGCCACCCGATGCTCTTCATAGTGAACCGCACGAAATACCCTGGGGCACCAAGGTAAGTGGCACGAGGCGCGAAACGTTAGCGATCTTGAGTGCGGGATTGTCACTTTTGGGTGGCCTCACGTCGAGAAACCCCCGCCACCAATTTGCTCAACAAGGTCGTAACCTTCGGATCAATGGTAAGCCTTGCAGGGAAGGACCCCAAGATCGTCTGCACTTACCCGTGACCTTCGGATATTTCAACGCTTTTGACATCCCGGGTATGAGGTGGCTGAGCCAGTCAAAGAGATTTGAGGCGCGTCAATCACGTGGAAGCTAATCGCCCGCTTTCGGCACCTTCCGTTGCCATGGCGAGCGAACGAGGCGGTGGCTCGTGGTCCTCCCGTTCACCGCTCATTTGCTGGATCGCTGCGGCAGCATGTCGGGGTACCCCACGAAGAAACGTCGCCGGGAATATGGTGAGAGATATTGTATCGTTGCTATCGGTGGAAAAACCTGACTTCCACTTTTTGGTCACCACAAATTGCTCTCATCAACACCGGATTACACACCGGCCTTCCCGATATGATTTTTGGATGCGTATGTCACGCACACCTCCCCCCTTGAGCAGACAGAAGGTCTCGCTCGCGGTCGAGTGGAAGGGGCTGCGGTGAACCTCGAGAAGAAGGCCCGAAGTCTCGTCACTCTCGTTCTGAGTCCAAGGATCGTGGACTCTCGCCAAGTGGCAGCGTATGTTTGCTTGCCCCGCGCACTGTAGCGTTTGCTCAAGGTCCTATTAGCGTCACTACCACCGAGGACGTAAACGCGACAGGAGTCGGTCCCCTGGGGTAGGTCCCGTGCCTCTAGTCCAGGCATAATTCACGCCCAACTTTGGTCGTTAGGTGCGCGAATCAGGATCTGGGGGCAGATCATATCAAGATGATTCCAAAGAGGACAATCGATCGCCATCGCCACCCCCGCACAAACGGAAGCGGAGATATCAGCAGCGCTCCCGCTCCCGTTCGCGTTCTCGCAGTTGGTCCTCAGACTCTTCAACGTCGCCTTCGCGGTCCAAACGTGGATCGGATCGGGGGCGGCTGAAAGAGAAAAAAAGAAGACGCAGGGAAAAACGGAGCAAGCCAAGTGGTGGTGGTGAAAAGGATGTTCGGAGAAGTGTTTTGACTGGGAAGAAGGTGCGCTATCTTCATACGTTACCTACCGCAACAACGTCGGATTGAGGAACTTTTCCATTTCGGGCAGATCAAGCTGAAAGTGCGCAAAGATGCCACTGATCTTGAGAGGGATAGCAACAGGGAAGAATTGTTACAGTTTTTAAACTCTTCGTACGAGTAGACTGGTTCTTTGGATACGGGATTGTTCACCGTACTTCGTGTCACGTTCGGGATGAACCGCATTGGAACTTTTATGTATCATGGGATCAGGTCACCCCCTTCCAATTGAAATCACACGATCGCCGGCTCCCCTGCCGTGACGGGTTTACCTCTGCGACCACCACCACCGCCAGAAACTGGTGACCTCTTGGCCGTCGCTCTCGTCTTTCTCCACTCTCATCCGCCCAGATCGAGCTGGGTCACATGGCGTCTACAACAGCTACCGTTAATGCGCCGAAGAAGGCTCCCTATCCCTTCTGGCTGGGAGGTGTGTGCTAGCCGTGTGCACGAATGCTCGTGCTTGCCCCTGACTATCCTTGTTAGGCGTTGCCGCAACTATCGCGGCATCTATAACCCAGTAACCACCCCAGATCCCTCATCTCGGTCAACCCTGCCGCTCATGACGTAACGATATCTAGCCCGCTCGATCTCACCAAAGTCAGACTTCAGGCCTCTGGGGACAAGGGGATGGTAGAGTCTTTGAAGAAGACGGTCCGGACGGCCGGTGGGTACTGCCACTAGTGCCTGTATCCATCGGACTTAGTATATCATCGGTTTTTAGGCGTCCGAGGGCTTTTTGATGGCATTTCCGGTACCTGGATGCGACAGATGAGCTACTCCGTCTGCAGGTTCTGGGCATATGACGAGAGCAAGAAGTTCCTTGGTGCTGGTACGTGGCGTGCAACCCCCTCGTTATAAACCGTATGTTTACTGGCCCTAGGGCCTTCCGCCCCCCCTTGGAAGTTGGCGCTGGCCGGATGCATGGGTGCGTGATGCCATTGTGCTTGTTAACCTCCGGAGGACCAGAAATTCTTTCTTTCTATAGCCGGTGGGATTGCTGGGCTTGTTGGCAACCCTGGAGGTTCGTGTACACTGCTCGTATTACGGGCGGATGAACTCATGCTTTAATTCGTACAGAGATCATCATGGTTTGCTTTCCGTGGGTTTCCCCACTTCCATCGACTTACGCCGTATGTAGGTCCGCTTGCAAGGAGATATGGCCAAGCCAGTGGACAAGCGGCTGAACTATAAGCATTGCTTCGATGGATTGTTCAGGGCAAGTCCCGCACCACACACACATATGTGCTTACCACAACAACGCTATAGATGGTGCGAGAGGAGGGTTTCTCTTCCCTTGGTCGGGGAGTAGGTCCAAATGTAGTCCGTGCTATCTTGATGAACGCCAGCCAGCTGGCGTCGTACGTTTTTGACTCCTTCACTCCTCCCCTATCTGACACCCTCAACAGATATGACTTCTTCAAGCGCGAGCTGCTAAAGACGCCCTATTTTGAAGATAATATGGCTTGCCATGTAGCTGCAAGCTTTGGCGCAGTTCGTAACCTTTCTTGTTGTCTACGTACGCAACGTTGACAAATGACTATTCCAGGGGACCGTTGCCACAACCGTGTGCTCCCCGGCCGACGTGTTGAAGGTAGGCTACTTAACCCCTCGGGCTCGCTTTGACAATCGCTGACTTAAACCCAGAGTCGAATCATGAACGCATCCGGATCGGGATCACGAGTGCGTATTTCCCCCGTACTGCACCCGACCTTATGTCGAATGATCCGTGGCCTAGTCTACGCTGCAAGTGATCAAGAACTCGTTGCGCAACGAAGGTCCGATGTTCATATTCAAGGGCTGGGTGCCCGCCTGGGTCAGGCTGCAGCCGACCACAATTCTGATCTTCGTAACCCTCGAACAACTGAAGAATGTGGTCGATTGGACCAGGGAGCTTCGGGCCAAGAGAGCCTAAGCAAATTGGTCGGAATTCACGATGCCGGGGAAAGGAGGGTTTTGTATTGTAGCTTCGGATGTACTCACTCAAATGTGCACCCCCCCCATCCGCGTTGCGTGTGCTTTATACATCCTGAAACGATGATTCGATTTGGAGGTTCTCGCGACTGGCTATTTGTTCAGCCACCCCCGGAAATAACCATGGTCATGGGCCAGTATAGGATCAAACCAGAAAACTAACCTCTAGGTGCCTTATAAGCACCGACCTACCCCCCATGGATCCTATCGACCAAAATCACTCAAATCGGGAGCCTGAGCCCACTGCCTCCACTATGCCTGTCGCCGAACGCAACAGTGACACCAAGTCCACCACCGCGGCTATGAAGGAGAGGAGATTTAAGCTGGGTAGGTGAGTAACTTCTTCATCTCACCCACCGACGGCCCAACTTACATCCCATCGTGTACAGAGCTTGCGATCGTTGCAGGCATGATACTCTCGCTATACCGATAGATGTTCAGATTATCCTGACTGGACTCCCTTTCAGGCGCAGAAGGATTCGCTGTGATGATGGCAACCCTTGCCAAGCGTGCATCTCGTCTGGTTCATCATGTACCTTCGAGGAGAACGGGAAGAAGGGACAGAAATCGAAGTACGTCTCGCCTGCTAGGTCTCCAGACGGTGGTTTAACAGGGCCGCAGAAAAACAGCAGGGATCGAAGCCCGTATGAGGCAGTTGGAGCAACTGATCCAAGCTATACCCCCATCCGTTTTTGCAGCGAACGGACTGGTGAACCCCACCGCAACCTCCAACCCGCAACCACCCACCCTCGGAACGCCATTTGCCGCATCCCCGCAAACGTACCCCGCCTCGGTCCCACCCCCACACTTGAACTCGTATCCCCTCATTAATCCGTCCCTGCGATTCACCACCGACGGAAGTAGGAATGGTGAACATGTGGTAATCCCGACTTCCCCAACTCAGTTGCTTCAAAATAGTCTTTCCGAGGGCGCTACACCTATTGGCCCCGGTTCCGCTGATCCTACCGAGAAGCTTCTGGGGTCGGCTCGCAGGGCGGGGTCATCACCATCCTATATGTACCTCGACGATGCCGGTTACCCTCGTTGGCAGGGTGAAACCTCGGGACTCCCCTTCCTGGATTCGCTGGTCGAAAGGCATTCAACCGGGACTGGTTAGCAAGCCGGAGCAAAAAAATATTCTATACAGTTCTGAGCCTGTGATTTTCTATAGATGACTGGTTTCCAGACCGGTCGCCTCGAAAAACCGATGTGAATCCAGAGGGTGTTTGGCGCTATGTCACTTCGGTGATACCACCGGATTTAATCGACAAGTACGCGTATTCCATTCTTCCGACGCGCATCCCCTGACGTCAGGATCAGCTTGGTACAGTGCTACCTATCCACCTCTTATTATATTATGCCGTTTCTCCATATTCCTTCCTTCATGTCGGTGAGTTTTATGGTACCCAGCTTCTTGCCCTGATTGACCAGATTTCTCAGGATTACGGGAACCCTTCTAGATGGGGAGAACCGGGTTTTGCGGCGCTCATCGTAGTGATATGCTGCCTAGCGTCCCGTCACATTGACGACCCCCGCGCCCGTGCCGACCCGGAAGATGGGGGTTCTGCCGGAGCACATTGGTTTGAGCTATTCGGGCGGTTACGGACCGCGCCCTCAGCCGATCGCCCAACCGTCCACACTGTCCAGGCGGTTCTTGTGGCAGGAGTGTACGCCATCGGTGCGGGGAAACTGTCGAGGGCGTTCGCCCTTCTCGCTGAGTCGGTCACCCTTGCCATCGACCTTGGACTACACAGGGATTCTGAGGCATTCGACTGTTTCGACCCGATCGAAGATGAAGTGAGGAGGCGGACCTTCTTCTGTGTCTATCTCTGGGATAAACAGGCGAGCGCCCACTTCGGACGGCCGCCTATGATCAGGATGAGGGACTGCGATGTCGGGGAACCTGTCGCGGTGGACGATGAGTTCATCACCCACGAAGGTATCGGAGAGCAGCCAGCTGGAACGCCAAGTAGGATCGAGGTGTTCATGGCTGTCGTCAAAGTATTCGTGGTCCTCGAGTCCGTCCTCAATCGTACGGCGCTCGACCCGGTCGGCCGAGCTTCCCCCTTGTTCGTTCGCGCAGCGGACATGGCTTCGGGGGGCCATCATCCCCAGGAGCTGGCGGAAGAAGAGTCTCTCTTGAACGAGATTTGCCAGAGCATCTCCCCCCACTGGATGTACAGCCTGGAAACGATGTCGAGTGGTGATGTTATCAGGGTGACACAAGCAGAGAGGTTCCATTGCGTCGAGCAGTTTGTCCGAATGCTCATCCACAGACACCGGTTTCAAGAACTCCTTGCCGAGAGGTGGTACAACGGTTCAGAAGAGCAGTCGGAAGCCGAGATGAAGGCGATTGTTGAGGCTCACACATGCACGCTCCAGATAGTGACAGCCCACATCCACATCGCCACAAAAGGCTTGATGACCTACTGTAAGTACCTCTCTCGACTGCTGCGCGCTCTTCCTGACTTTCTAAGTAGACGGAATTCACGTTATCCACCAATTGACCCAGGCGGGTAGAACAATAATCGCCGTCTTGTTGAACTGCACTTCACCTCCCTTACAACACCTAATCCCTACGTCCATGAACGCTTTACGTTCTTGCGTCGCACTTCTGAGGCAGTTCAGCGGGCGGTACCTCTGCGGATTGCGCTCGTGTGATATTATGGAGGAGTTTTGCAGAGGTACGACGACCAAATCCGACCCACGATAATAACCGCTTACCAAAGATTTACAGTTGCTGGTGTTCCACTTGATGTGCATCACAGATCAGGGGTACAAGACAAGAAGACGCCGCGATTGCCTTGGCTGCGACCAATGCGGAGGAAAACCCCCCCGAAAACAAGGTCGCGGAGCGGCTGTGGTGACCATTACTCCGACCATTCTCACCCGTCCCCTGATTCAGGCTCTGATACTGGGACCTCGGAGATATTCCGCGGATTAGTGCCAGAGCAACCATCGATGCTTAATATCTCCCCGGACATCGCTGGCACTCACCTACAACAATCGTCTCCTCTCCTCAATACACCCTCATCACAAGACAACGTGTATCACTCGCTGTTCACAGATTTGGGGCTCTCGGATTTTGGAGTTTCGGACGCAGTGGTTTCGCCTGCAGAGATGTCGAGTTCACAATTTGATCATGACTTCTCGCTCCTGCTCGGAAACGGAAATCTCCTTCAGTTTAGCGGGGGCGTGATGACCTGAATGTGCACACTTGCTTTCGCTTTGTTTTAGTTGTTATCTTGGCTTCCGCCGTGTTTTCTGGGGATCCAGGATGATCCCTGTACATACCGTTAAAAATCACTTATGCAGTACGTAGTCTATTATCTCCCATGATCTGATTGGTTTTCGCTCCCCCGTGCCTTCGTGTCCACGTCTGTCGCCACTGTCATGAATCTACAAAAAGTTCCGTTTCACTTGGGATCAGGCGAAGGATACGAGCGATGCGTACTGCGAGACATGGATGGCCGTCAAGGTTCTCATTGCGTCGAGATCCGTGGAGAACTGCTCTAGTAGAGACTTGGTCTGCGTGATTGTTTGGTTGAATCCGGTCAACGACCGAGCAAGTTGAGCGGAGTGGCGGTCCTTGGCCTGTGATGCCATGACCCCTGGTTGTTGGTGATCGCGGGCGACGTTGAGTCCGTGGGAACTTCAGATCACAGGCTCACATTCAACAGGGTGATGCGGTCGGCCTCGAGGATCCCCATGGCCCTCATATTTCTGACCACGTACACGAGCCGAAACACTTGAAAATTACCGCTTTGCATTTGCCATGGGTTTCACCTCTTCGGGTGAGGCGTCCCGTGCTCGCAATGGCAAAGCCCAGTGGGCTCGAAGCGAAACCTGATCCCAAAGGACCACCATGTGAGCAGACCGTGTCGCCACACATAACTCAACTCCCTGGAACCGCTGCTTGGTCACCGTTTTCATTCCGCTTACTCTGGGTGGCCGCGATCATACTGATGCTTCCCTCAACACCGGCCGTGGTGGGCTCTCTGGAGGTTTATAAAATCCACTGGTGGTGCGCTGGGCCGGCTGTACTCCCCAACTTTCAATCCGAGCGACTTCCTTCAGACACTTCTTCCTGATTCGAGCAACATGCCGTCTCGACCGATCACCAACTTCTACATCTCATCTGGGGCGGGGGTGACGTCCTCTTTGTCCCCCACAGGGGTTTTGCCTGGAGGAAAGGTAGGACCCTACGAGTTTTTGGCTAGCGATTGACTAACGCGTACTATAGCACGAAAGCCATAATATTGCCCGCAGCCGCCACAGTCGGAAGCGAAGCTACGATGTGAAGCCTGAGAGCATCCATCACAATTACGACGCGCCTACTCCCTGTGTGAAGAAGGATCGCAGGAGAACCATCGACTGCGCACTAACTCGACCCCCACCCACCCCGAGAAGCAGCGGAACACACCAAGTAACTCAAATCCTCCCACAACGTACAATAACTCCAGGACCTACCACTCGGGTTCAATCCATTTGGTTCCGATCCGAAAATGAGCATCCAGACATCGGAGTGTCACTCACAGATATAGTGGATAACGGAGCGGAAGGGTTTGTGACCGAGCCTGAAGACCGAGTCTTCCAAGGGTTCAGTCTCGATTATGACGAAATACAGTTCTCTATCCTTGTGAGTATATAGCCCGTTGGTGCCGATTCGCCGGCTAATCCGTGATTTACAGTGGCCTGGTTATGGACACACCTCCTGGATCGCTTCCATCCCCACCAATTTTCGTGACGAAAGTGGCCGCCAGTGCGGATCCGTTACCCGAGGAATGCTCGCCGAGGCGGTGGCTGACCATTTTCGAGCTTTTATGACCGTATGCCTCTCCCGTGCGAATGAATCCACCGGACCTTTGACAATGCTTTGTTTAGAATCACTCGCACTTGCGATTCCCCCACCCCGACCCCCGCTGGAAGATCAGGAACGACCAAGAGAGTGGGATTGGGTTTGAGAACCTCCGCTTGATGCGCCTCTTCAGCCACAAGGACGGGGCCGGCAAGTTAAGCTCCTGGCAAGCGGAAATCCTGGTCGTTAGCGATCACCCCGCTTACACCGGCTATTGTATCCTGTAAAATTTTGTATTTCTCCCAGTACTTATTTAACGTTCAATGCATGCGTTGTGCTTGGTGTGCAATTCCAGTGACGCTGGCGGTCGTTGCCGTAAAGTCACGTGTCACAGCATTCGCGTCTGCCTCTTTGGTTGAACCTGGCGGAGACTGGCCTGGTTCAGCATACCCTAACTTCACCTTGTGGTCGCCTTCAAGCACCACTACCCAGTGCTTTGGACGCGATACAAACATTGGTCTCGATTCCCCACACCGATCCGGTTCCGTGACTTGGTCTGGTATACCCAACTCGCCCAGTACCATGTCCGCGCTACAACAATCCCAGAACACAGATACCACGAGCGACCTCATGGCCCAGCTCGAATCCACCGAGAAGACGTGGGTCTGGGTACCCGATGATATAGAAGGATACCTCTCAGGATGGGTTAAAAGCGACAAGGATGATATGGTCGAGGTCGTACTCGATAATGGACGGGGTGTATGCTATTTCTTTAATCAGTTTCTACCGGCTTTGACCTCAGGAACCAGATCCGACGATTACCAGGATACAGTTTATCTAAGAAGAACCCCCCGAAGTTCGACAGAGTGGACGATATTGCCGACCTTTCGTTTCTGAACGAAGCTAGCGTGGTTCACAATCTTCGGCTGCGATTTGGCTCTGGTGCTATCTACGTTAGTCCGAGGAGCTTTGCTTCTTTGAACTTCTACTTACGGGGAAACAGACATATTCTGGACTGTTCTTAGTTGCGATCAATCCGTACCAGGCCCTTCCACTCTACTCGGACGCAATAATACACCAATATCGTGGAAAACGGAAGGACGAAAACCCGCCACACATATTCGCCATTGCGGAGAGGGCTTGGGTGAATATGGGCGACGAACGCGAAAACCAGAGTATCCTTATTACGTCTGTAGGCTCGCGATTCTCAATTGACATTTCGACTGACATCTGTGTAGCGGTGAATCCGGCGCTGGTAAAACTGAGAGCACGAAGAAGGTTATTTCATACCTTGCCGCAATCGCTACAGACACGCACGCGCCTCCGACACCAGGCCATTCTCAATCTCCATCTCTATCATCGATGCCGGCCATCGGATTGCCTCGCGCTGCTTCCATGAAGAGACATAGCAAGCACATGTCGATAAGCGCATCTTCCTCGGCGTCCCACCTCACCTCGAAGGGCCGACTTGGTCTTCTGGAACGCCAGATTCTTCAGGCAAATCCAATACTGGAAGCGTTCGGCAATGCCCAAACTCAGAGAAACAACAACTCCAGCCGATTCGGAAAGTTCATCCGCATTAGCTTCTCGCCTGACGGAAGCATCGCTGGTGCGAATATCGATTGGTACCTGCTTGAGAAGAGTAGAGTTGTGGTTAGGAGCGAAGCTGAGCGCAATTTCCATGTGTTCTACCAATTGATGGAGGCTGGAGGGGCGCTGAAAGGTGTGTTCCGCCCAGTGTCCTTCGTGCTTTCAGCTAACGTGGAATCAGACACTCTGCTACTGGATGGAGGTGTGGAGAACTACGAATACCTCAACAAGAGTCGGCGGGAAGTTGATGGGATCGACGACCACGAAGAATGGGGAGCGCTCAAGGCAGCGCTCAATATCGTCGGTTTCTCGGCTGCCGAGCAGTTTGATCTCTTCCGTATCGTCGGAGCGATTCTTCATATCGGAAATATTGTCGTTTCTTCTACCCGTGGAGATGACGCATTCTTGGCCGATGCATCACAGGCAGAACGTGTTTGCCACCTCCTTGGAATACCTCTTACAGAATTCACGAAGGCGCTCTTGCGGCCTAGGGTCCTCGCCGGACGAGAGTGGGTTACCCAAGCAAGGACACGACAACAGGCCACCGACGAGTTATCTGCCCTTTGCAAGACTCTGTATGAGAAGTCCTTCGGGGCTTTGGTCGAGAGGATCAACAGGGCATTGGACCGCCCCTCATCCAAGTCTACCTTCATCGGAGTTCTGGATATTGCTGGCTTCGAGATATTCGATAAGAACGGGTACGAGCAGCTGCTAATCAACTACACCAATGAGAAGCTCCAGCAATTCTTCAATCACCATATGTTCGTTCTGGAACAGGAAGAGTACGCAAGGGAAGGTATCCACTGGGACTATGTCAACTTTGGGCTGGATCTGCAGCCGACCATCGATCTTATCGAAGCCAGTGGAAACGCTATTGGTATCCTCAGCTGCCTGGATGAAGAGTGTATCATGCCGAAGGCTACAGATGCCACGTTCACGAACAAGTTGCATAGCTTGTGGGCTTCTGATATCCCCGAGGGAGAAGAGGGCCACCTCGGGCGCACGAAGTACGCACCCACACGGTTCGAACAAGGGTTCATCGTGCATCACTACGCTGGGAGGGTCGAATATCGAACGGACGGATGGTTGGAGAAAAATAAGGATCCTCTCAACGACAACCTCACGCGTGTGCTGGCCAGCTCGTCGGAGCGTTACGTCGCCTCACTTTTCTCCGAGTTTGCGGCGGCCCCGACCTCCGTTGTAGGTGCCATCGCCGGGAGGCAGCGCGTTATTAAGAAGGGGGCGTTTAGGACGGTTGCTCAACGCCACCGCGAACAACTCTCCAGTCTCATGGGACAGCTCGTTGCCACCCAGCCCCATTTCGTACGTTGTATCGTGCCGAACCCTAACAAGAAGCCAGGGCGCATCGACGTCCCCATAGTACTTGACCAACTTCGATGTAACGGTGTTCTCGAGGGTATCCGTATCGCCCGTCTTGGTTTCCCCAACCGCCTGCCTTTCGTGGAGTTCCGCCAACGATACGAGATTCTGACACCCGGCGTCCTCCCTCCCGGGTACATGGACGGCCGAATGGCCTGCCTCCGCATGGTGGATGCCCTCGGCTTGGATCAACAGAACTACCGAATCGGAACCTCGAAGATTTTCTTCAAAGCCGGAGTTTTGGCCGAACAGGAGGAGAAGAGAGATGCCTTGCTGTTCAACATATTCTCCCGTTTCCAATCCGTTGCCCGCATGTGGTCCGCGAGACGGCAGATGAAGAAGGTTCTTAACCGAGCGATCGCTATCCGGACGATCCAAAGGAACGCGCGAATTTATGGTGATCTCCGGGATTGGCCATGGTGGCAACTCTACACCAAAGTAATGATTTTGTTTTCGGGTGTGTTCATCCATTGACGGTTTGGTAGGTCCGTCCTCTGTTGGCTGCCACAAGGAACGACGACGAACTAAGGAGGAAGGAACTTGAATTGGCCCTTGCGAAAGAGAGGGCGGGGAAGGACCAACAGGTTCGCGAAGAGCTGGAGAAGGTGAAGATGGGGCTCCAGAACGAGAAGAGGAAGGTGGAGGAGGACCTTGCCGCAGAGAGGGGCCTGAACTTGGACAAGGACGCCCAACTGGAAAGGAGCAAGAAGAGGGAAAGCGAGCTGGAAGAGGACGTACTGGCGCTGCAAGCGGATCTCGACACTCTGGACTCCCAGCTCGATCGCGCCCTCCAACTCCAGAAACAAAGCGAAGAGCAACATGAAGCTCTTAAACAGGCCTTCGATCAAGCTGCTGAACACCTTGTGCGTTTGGAGCGCGAGCAACAGGAGTGGCAGGGACAGGGGGTGGAACTCAACGAGGACCTTGCTAAAGCCCAGGCACTTATCTCCAGTTTGGAGCGCGACCGGGTCGAACTCG
>Ga0307516_10004822_pt1 | contig 16421 bp, 25 predicted proteins | sample 19_EM_MG_FD_203310 | JGI IMG/M metagenome (GOLD analysis project Ga0307516, IMG submission 203310) | Populus trichocarpa ectomycorrhiza microbial communities from riparian zone in the Pacific Northwest, United States - 19_EM | ecosystem: Host-associated > Plants > Roots > Unclassified | place...
GGAGCTAGTGGGGGCGGTCGTCTCCCCCTACCACGGTTCTCGATTGGGATGGGTCGTCCGGCTGCCTTCCTCCGTCTCATGGGATATGCTCTCTTCCCTGTTCCACTGCTCCTACTTTTGATCTACTTGGTCACCCAATTCCCAAGACCCCAAGAGCCGTTACACATTTACCCGTCACTCGCCAGCGTTCCTCGATCCAACCGCGTTTGGGAGATCTACAACGAAGACTATTTCCCTGGTGGTGGTTATGCGGTCTTGCCGTACGGGCGGGTGAGCCTACACGTTGATTTGTTCGCCTCCCATATTCATGTTCATCAGGTACGATACTGGCTTATGGGGCCAGAGGACGGGGAGAAGGTGAGTTGCCGAGATTATCCTGTGGCTGCCCTTTCATACTATCCTTTCAGGTCGTCTTGATACCTGGATTGCTCCTTCCCGCGATCATCTGGAAGAACGTTGCCCCGCAGCTAGCCTCTCACGGATTCCGCGTTCTATTGTATGGTGTGTGAATCCGGTTTAACCACCGTGCCTCTCCCAAAGATGACGGAGCAATTCCCAGATCTCTATGGCCGAGGGTTCTCTGATGCACCATCCACGACGTATAATTCAATGCTGTACACGACTCAGCTCGCGTTACTTCTACAATATTTGGGGTGGCAGAGAACGAATGTAGCTGGGGTGTCAATGGCAAGCGCTCCCAGATCCCCTCCACTTTCAGTCCCTTGACTCTCTCTCAGGGCGGAGCCATCGCCTCAGCTTTTCACGCAGATTTCCCCCACCTGGTAGATGGGAAGCTTGCCCTGATATCACCCGCAGGGGCGCTCGAAGTCGCTGATCTTTCGCGGACCTCCAAGTTCATGTCATCTGCACTGGGCCAAATGCTTAGTTCATCTTTCATTGGACGGGTTCGCATCCATGCTTACGCGTCCCCGACCAACGCTAACCTTCCCACCCCCAGAGGTATCTCAGGAGTATGGCGGACTCCAACTCCACCGACCCTGTAGAGGTGTGCATGTTTCCCCACGCTGCTGGTCGCCGCACTTTATAACTTATCACATATAGCTGGCACAATTGCAAGCGGCTTACCTCCCTGGGTACAATGCCGCGGTCGGCTCGTCCATACGCCAAGGGCCTGTTAGGGGGCAGCAATCCTCTTTCCAGCTCTTGCATCAATCAAATAAGAGTATTCTCATGGTATACGTGCGTCACTGCGGAGGTTACCCGCTGCTTTAAACCTCAAATGATCCCCGGCATTCAGGGCACAGCTGACAACACAATACCGCCACGAAGTACCTCCACTGTGATATCCCTGTTGCCTAGAGCTCAGGTGCATGTCATCGAAGGTGGAACCCACAGCTTGATTCTGGAAGAAACACTCGGGCATTCGGTTGAAGTCACAAAGGCCCTCATTGAATTCTTTTCCTCGTGATGACTGCCGGCTGTTTCCCTAGGCTTTGGATCTTTTTCATTTGAGTCCAAATTATCGTTTCCTGTGCAGTCCACGGTACCCTGCGATCTCGCGGTACACTTCACACCGGGTTCGCTGATGTATCTTCCCATTGGTTGTTTTTTTATCTCCGCGTGTACTTACCTTGTATCCCCTCCCTTGGCTACTAATAATACTGGCTCTAATCCCACGGCCTCCTCTGGTATACGGGACCAGGGTGGTTGGTAAGTACTTCTTACTACGGACCGACCACGCCCCACGTACCGATCCCGCCGCAAATTGTACCCCCGCGAGGACACAGCGTGTGCTAGCCGGAACGACGAAGTTCTTACTCATGCGCTCAGGTGTGGTGCATTCCATCTCGGCGTACCGCAGCCACAAATACCGGTCACGGTTGGCTCACGTCCTTGACCTTCGCCGTCCGATGCCGGAGGGTACCGTCCACCCAGGGTCCACCAGTATGAGGGAGACCTCGTATTTGGAGGTACAGTACAGTGGCAGCAATCTCAAGTGGATGCCCCCGAAGTGCCTTCCACGGGGTTCCACACTGACCCGCAAGCCGGGGGTTCGGTGTCCCTCGCTCGGGAGACCTAGTCGATCAGGAGTTGGGGCTCTTTCCCAAAACTGTGATTTGCATGACTCAAGTTATTTGTTCACGGCTCGTCGAAACGTTAACCGGTTGGTTGCACCTGCCTCGTGTTCCGCGCGCGGGAACTTGGTCAACCAGTCAGACGCCACGGGTTTCCCCTTCCTTTGTCACTGAAGTGGATGGGAGATGCTGAAAATGACCCTTTGGTCCAGGTCAGTTCACCTGTTTTCAGCCTCATCATTCCTGGCGTTGGTAATGCTAATTTGACTTCCTCCATCAATGTCGGACGTTTTTTCCCATTTTTCCCTGTTCTTTCTCGCGGTGGACACTCCAATGTTTTTTTTTGCGCACACTTCGAGGGCTTTTGATCTTTCGCTTATCGCATTGTATCCCAGCGCCTTAACGGCATGCCACCATGCCGTTGCCGCTGGCAACAACACGTGGACGTGAATATGCTTATGAGCACCAACCGATAAATACCTCACAACCTCATACGTCACCCCGTTCCAGGCTGCCTGATCTCGACCATGTGGGATGTCCGTGAAACGACGACCGGGTCCGATCACCAGCGGTCACCGCAGGCTACGCACCATATGTGTTTCCCCCCTCAAACGACCACGAGGCTGGGTGACTCGTCCCATTGATCCACGTTTCTCGTTGAAACTGCGTAAGGTACAGCCGTGCCGGAAAACTGTAGCAAGGATCAAGGGGAACCTTTGACGGACTTACGTCTTCGAACGACAAACACATGTTCGAGGGCAGTGGCTCTAGCTCAGGTATCGTCGTCGTGGTACTCTGCCTGCGGCTCGCGGCGCCACGCGCCGTTCATGTTTCGACGTCAACACGCCGTAAAGCCGTCGGGTTTATACGCCATTCAACCAGACTTAGACCAAACTGGGTCGCTTTTTGTGCTTACACGTGTTGTCCTCGCGTGTTGTCCTCCTGGCATCACATTCAGTTCTGACCGAACAGTGTTCATGAAACTCCACCGGCATCGACGCACGATGTCTGCCATTATTGCCTCGTCGAAGTCGCCTGGTACACCATTAATAAAGGGATCAAGTCAACCCCGATGCACTTAATCGTTTCTTATCCTCTCCCTCCCTCGAGTATCGCTGGCGAACCACAATGTCTGGCCCTTCTCCATCTCCGTCCCCCAAACCATCCTTCCGTTCCCGTGTAGGAACGCTCATGCGGCGATCCTCCTTCGGGACTCACCACAAGTCGGAATCCAAGACTTCGCTCTCTGACTCCAGCACAAAAGGGAGTAACCTTAAAGTTGGGACGACGCTCGAACCGCAAATCACGCCACATACAGTTGTCAGTCCCGTAGCTGAGTCTCCCGCTCGCGAGGCGGAAGCTTCACGGCCATCTCCGATCGTCGCCCCATCACCACTCGGAGCAATCCTAGGTTCTCGCCCGCAAGAGGCTCCTGCTCCGATACCTGTCGTCTCCTCCGAGCTTCCTGCGCCTCGTCTCCCAGAACCCGACTTGCAAGTCGTAGAATCCCCGCCCGACTTCGCTGACTCCCCTCAAGCCCACACATCAACACTTCCCGTCGTCGAACAGGCACCCGGAGAGTTTTCTGATTATGTCGAACCGCAACCCACCATCACCAGGACTCCAAATATGACTACGCGAGAAGTCCGGGAGGAACCAACCTCAATCCAACAACCAGAGTCCGGTTTTGAGCCAATCGACAAGGGTTTCGGAATAGATGTTCCCATTCCAGAACCTCTCCCGGTTTCGATTCCCACTCCGGAACCTGCTCCAGTGGTGATCCAGGTTCCCGAACAGCAGGACCCTTCGACGCGGGTCGTCCCCGACGTTAGGGAGCTCCCCCTTCTGGGTCCAACTGTGCTTACGGTCCCCCCTCCAGAGGATCACTCGCCCTGGGCTAGCGTCATCACCAGGAACGACAACCTATCCTCTCAACCTCGTACACCTCCGAATCACCCTCGATCGCTCTCTCCAAAACAATCTCGCGCAAGCTTCGCTGGGACAGTATTTGAATCAGTGAATGGTTCTCAACATTCTATTCCCCGCCAGGTCTCCAACAGACCAAGCAAGGCGTCGCTAGCTCCCTCCTACACCTGGAGCTCGAAGGTCGACCCTCAGCCTAAACACTCTCCACATGTCATCGATCATGGAACCAACGGGGACGCTAGGACCATCTCAAGCGCACGGTACGACCCGTGCACCCCCTCTTTCGCTTAATTCCGCGCTCACACTTGTCACCAGGTTCACTGCAGACGATCCCTTTGTTGACCCACCTCCCGGTGCTCAGCCGATCCCATACCTGCCATATCCCACGGAGGAACCCTCTGAGTGCGTTATCACACCATCCCCATACTCCGATGCTGATGGTGTTAATCACTAGGCAAGGCCAAGCAGGGCCGTCCACTTCCGATGTCCATATTTTAATGCCGCTCCCTTCCGCAGATGAAGTGATTAAGAACAAGTGGGTTGAAGTTCAGTATCCATACGTTTTCGCCCACTGACGCAATGTAGGTCTGTGCACACCGTCCCGTCTACCTACACCTTGGGGAGTAACAGAGCTGTGCCTCGTGGTTTTGAAACAGAGTGCGTTTCATCTTGGCCTGCTATGCTTTCAATTCTTGATTCCCACTCTCAGCGAAACTCGGCCGCTCCTCCCTAAGCCAACACATCTAGACACATCGGCGAGCGCTAAGAATGTCGGTAACAGCCAAGTCGCATTGAGCTACCCTCCAAATCCATGGGAGACGGCCCGGACGCCTTTTCAATCGATGGGGTGGCGACACATTACCCTCCCGGACAATTCTGTGTACTTCTACCATCCGACCTTACGTGTCACCACAGACATCGACTTACGGACCCCAAACAAACTCGATGCCGTCACCTCCTACCTCCAGGAGAACTCCATCGACGAATCTTTCTTGCCGCCTGAGGGGTGGGAGTCGTGGTTGGTTGACTCCAACGTCGGGAAGAAATACAACCTCAAACCCATCAGTAGTTGGGTCAATCACGCGGAGAAAATTCTGACCTTTGCGTCCCCTTCTCTGCCCCAGTCTCGTGAGGTTAGCACGGCGAAGACTCTGGACGATGATCGTACGTTGGCAGCTGGTTTCGCATATAAGATTATGTGCTCAATTCAATGCAGGTCTCGATCTCGAATACCGCTATTGGGCCTTCATGGAGTCTCACCCCGCTCATGCGTCCCTTCCCCCCACCGCTCGATCCGATGCATTGGATGCATTAACTTGGTCTTATACCGGTCAGTTCTCGTTTCCGTTGTGTCTGCGTTTCGGGTCCACTTAAAAGTGTTCAGATTGTCTCTTGCCATCCACTAGACCTGTGCCACCACCGTTCAGCCAAGATGAATGCCAAGAGTTAATCAAACTTCTTGAAACACTGGGTAGAGTCATTCTTCTTAGCGTTATTCCCAGCCTAACCACCACCCGTAGGCCACCCAAGTCTTTCCGAGTCCCAGAGCGTGGTACACACGCGTATCGTGTCGCGAATTCTTATGCGCCTAGGTAAGTTTTGAAGTTTATATCTCACTGAACATTTCCGGGTCTAAAAACCTTCCTAGCCCAATGGCGTCAACACTACTTCCGCCCCGACAGACCGCTACCGAAGGATGCGTCCAACCGCCAACCTCGTAGGACCGGAAGGACGTTCTCCTCGTGGCTCGGGGACCTCTTCATGTCAACTATCTGCCTTGGCCTCCCGTACTTGTTCATGAGGCGAGCCAATCCTCTCCGTATCGCCGACGAGGAGAGCATGACACGTTCTGCCGGACCAATGCTTGCCATCGGGGCTTGCTCTTGTCTCGTGGTGCGTGTCCGATTTATAGTTACTCATATCCCACCTGTTGACACCCGTTTAGGCGGCGATAGTTCTTAGCGCCTCCGTGACATTAGTTTCTCTGCCCGGTCTGGACAACTTGGGAAGAATTGCAGGGTTCGTGGCAATTCTCTGCTCGGTTGCTAGTATGATCTCGGCGGTAATTGCCCTCTTCCGTTATAAAGCTGATGTCGAACGAGCTGTGGTGTACATGGGTGGTGAAGGCCTCGTGATGCTTTCGGTGAGTTCTACTCCACCCTACTTGCTGAGCAGTCTCTGAAGAAATCCTGAAGAGGCGAAGCATTGTGATGTCATTGCCGTTGGTTTTCCTCGCGTGGGGGATCGTCGCGTTTATCACCGCAATTACGCTGTACTCGTTCCGAGGTTTCACAGTCACCTCTCCTGGTACGATTAAGCAACCCTTCACCGATTACACGCACTGGACTGTCGTCGGAGCGGTGGGTGTATTGGCTGGGGCTCTCATTACTTCCGCTCTCCTCATGCGCCGTTAACTGGCCGCTAACAATATTTATCGCTCACCTTTCGACCGCTGTGCAGGTCCTTCAGTCTTTGTACATTAGATATGCAACTAGTCTCCGTATCACATATGAACCCATGATAATCTTGACACGGCGATGAGTCCGATCTCACCCAGGGTGATCGCGGCGGGAGTGGCCCTAAAGTTATTGATCGACACCCTACTATTAGTCATGACCTTCACCGATGATGGACCACTCATCGTACCTCTATCGATACTGGACACGGATCTCTACAAGGTCTGAGCGACGCCCAGCATGCACCTCGTGCACGGAAACCGCTGATTTCAACATTTCGTAGCTGTCGATGCAACAGGCAGTCCTGACCAATTTTCCAGATGTGAAAGCTTCTTACCGCTTTACCAACCGTACCCTCGAGGACACGTTCACCCGGAGATGCTTCGAGCTCTTCAAGAAATCCGTTCGAGGTCATTTCTCACGGGGTTTATCGGAGTCTTCTAACACATTCGTCTTAGAATTCGAAACATTGTCCCTATCCCCTGATGAGCGTTCCTGGCTCGAACAAACTTGCCCGTACCTTAAGCGGGACTACCTAGATTACCTCCAAAGCTACCGTTTCCGACCCAACCAAGTGTCCATTACCTTCGAACCGTTACCTGAAGATGCCAACCGTGGTCACATCAGTATTGTGGCGGACGGCCTTTGGGTGGATACGATTATGTGGGAAGTGCCGCTCATGGCTTGTTTGAGCGAACTCTACTTCACTGTGGTCAACACGGATTGGGATTATGAAGGTCAACCAGGTGAGTCCCCTGTGTGGATAACGTCGCAAATCTAATGTGGGTCCTCCAAGATGAGGCATATTCTAAAGGGAAGATCTTAGCGGAAGCGGACTGTATTATTAGCGAGTTCGGAACCAGACGCAGAAGATCTTACAGGACTCAGGATCTTGTGGTGGATGAGCTCATCAAAGCATACAAGAGCACTCCTTCCAGTCGTGGTCGGTTAGCTGGGACGAGTAACGTACACCAATGGCGGCCACGCCCTCCTGACATAAGCTCTGACACTAGTGCAGGTTCACTTGGCACGGCGATACGGGGTCACTCCTGTCGGAACGATCGCCCAGTAGGTGGACTATTCGTTCAAACCTACTGTGAGGCTAAGACGCACCTCCCAGCGAATGGTTCATGGGGGTCGCTGCCATCGGGGGGTATGAGAATACGAATGGGAGGGCAATGGACCTCTGGGAGGCGGTTTATCCGAACATCCTCCTCGTGGCGTTAACGGATACATTTTCTACAGAGGCGTTCTACCAGGTATGTGCAATCACACCGACTCCGATGTACTCCCTTGGCTGGAACTCAGCATCCTCGTGGCAGGACTTTGTCAAGGACCCAGAGAGAGCCAAAAGGTGGACTGGGTTGAGACAAGATTCTGGCGACCCTTTCGTTTACGCCCCACGAGCACGGGAAATATACCGATCAATGAACATAGACCACACTTCAAAGGTGATCGTTTATTCCGACGCACTGAATGTGGAAAAGGCTCTGGCGCTCAAGAAGCAGTGCGACGAAGTTGGGTTCACTGGTGCGCGGTCATCGGATCTGGGACAAGGTCTCTGTGTGGTGACCATTGGAATCCATAGCGTCCTTCGGGATCGGCACTTCGCTCTCAAACGACTTCAAGTCCGTTTCTAGCGGGAGGAAGCAGAAAAACAAGGCGTTGAATATGGTGATCAAATTGTATCAAGTGGACGGGAAGTTCTGCGCGAAGATCAGCGATGAGTTGACAAAGGTATCGGTCCCACTGCGCTTGTCAAATTTTGTGGGTATTAACGGAATTCCCCAGAACACAGGCGATAGGGAAGCAATCAAGCAAGCGAAGAAGGTTTTCGGGATCAATGTCTAGTGTTACAGTTCCGTCACATCTAGAGAATACGTGGTTTTAAGAGAAAAAACTTCGAGCGGGGACGGTTATATGTGAGACGGCCCGCTTTTAGGCTGCTCTTTTCGCGAGGATCATGGCAGTTCTTGAGGGTATGTAAACCTGTGGATCTACCTGTCAGTGGATGGTGCGTGAGCAACGGGATCCTTGAACAGACCTGCGTCCAATTCTTCCTATCGTTCCATTCCATGGGCGTGGTCTTGTATTTGACGGAAACGTCAATGTTCTCGAACCCCCCGAAACGTTTGTCGTCGGTGGAAAGGATGGCGTGGTATTCGCCCGCCTCTTCAACGCCAATACGATAATCGGAAAATGACTTGGTCGGGTGGAAGTTGAAAACGAATAACAATCCGGCACGCTCAAAGACGATGAGCTTGTCGACTTCGTGCTTGAGGGACACGTGGGCCTGTGGAGCGGCAAGCCATCCGTACCGTTCTTCGGTATTGTTCATCGCCGCGTCAAACTCGTTCAGGTATTTGTAGCGGAGAATCTCGTTGTCGACGACGCCCCATTGCCGTCGTGCGTACTGGTATGAATTATTGTTCCCCGCGCGAGGGAAGTCTAGCCACTGAAATTACGGGATTGAGAGACGCTCCCAAGAGGGGAAACAATGGGAACAACCTCGGGATGGCCAAACTCATTTCCCTCAAAGTTGAGGTAGGCTTCTCCGCCCAACGTGTGAACGAGAAGTCTGACCGAAGTTAAGTCGGTGACTGTAGAAATCGGGGGAATTAACGAACCTGATCATCTTATGGAGCGCAATACCCCGTGAAATAACAGGGGTCAACTCAGTCATATCGGACATGTTCGTGTCTAAGAGTGATCAGCAGGGCGACGAAAGCTAGAGAAATAAAGTGCATACACATTTCTTTGTCCATCAACCAGAAAGCGATGGTTTTGTCACCAACGAGAGCCTGGTCGTGACTCTCTGCGTATGTGACGCTCTTCTCTAGGTCCCGTCGGTTCGTGAGGGTGTGGACGATGTTACCGATGTCCCATTCATCATCTTTCTTGTGTTTGAGGAGCTTGATCCACATATCCGGAACAGCCATGGATAAACGGTAGTCGAAGCCCACCCCGCCCTTCGAGGTAGGGATGCTGAGAAGTGGCATACCGGAGACATCCTCGGCAATTGTGATGCAATGGGGATATAGTTCGTGCATGGCATCGTTCGCAAGCATGAGATAAACGACCCCTTCCAGGTCAACACCGCCCCCGAAGTATTCGTGGTACCCGCCTGAAAAGCCAGTGCCGATGCCGTGGTGAGTGTACATCATGCTCGTCACGCCGTCGAACCGAAAGCCATCGAATTTGAACTCTTCCATATAGAACCTCAGATTGCTGAGGAGGAAGCGAAGGACTTCATGGTCTCCGTAGTTAAACAGCCGGCTATCCCAAAGTTGGTGGTGCCCTTTCGGTCCACCGTGGAAGTAGAGGTGATCCGTTCCGTCGTACATGTTAAGACCGTCGAGAACGTTCTTGCAAGCGTGAGAGTGAACGACGTCGAGCAAAACGACTATCCCCATGCCGTGGGCTGTGTCGATGAGTTCTTTCAGTTCTTCGGGGGTGCCGTAGCGAGAACTTGCGGCAAAGAAACTGGTGACCTGGTATCCAAAAGCTGGAAAAACTCAACAAACACTCGGTTGGTGCGACGGTGATGGTGAATTACAGGCATAGTACGCGTGCTCCATAATCGCCATGAGCTGGATGATATTGTAGCCCAACTTCTTGATACGAGGGAGGATATCGCGCGTGAATTCAGCGTAAGTTCCAACACGATGTTCGCTCGTCGAGATTCCGACATGGGCTTCGTAGATGCGAGGGCTCTTTGGGGTTTGTGGGGGAGGGTTCTTGAACTTGTAACGTTCTTCCTCGGGGGGGTTCCAGAACCTGGCGTCGTATGCGGGCGAGACGTTGAGATCTTGAGTGACCCGACGGATCCAAGCGGGTAATCTCTCGATGCGTTCCCTAGAAGCAGTGATCATTGTGATCTGCATGATGTCAATCTGGCTGGAAGGCACAGGAACGGACGAAGCTCGCCTTAATTTTGGAATCGTGAGGAATAGCGCAGGTCCCATCCGGGTTGGGAGGGATGGTGATTTCCCAGACGCCAAAGTCACCCTTCTTCATAGGATGAGAGATCCTGTTCCAGTCATCTAATCAAAACCATTCCGGCGTCAGTGTCAGGAGCGTGTTGACACCGATCAAATTGTGAGACAGACTAAAGTCGCCAGTGAGGGCTGCAGAAATGGTGTTTGGAGCCCATTCTCGGTAGAGGACAGAGTTGTCCGGTCGGATGTTTAAACCGAATTTGAGGTAGCCCTGGGTGAACTTGTCGTAACCACCTTCGGTTTTGGCGATGGTATCCTTCCACTGTTTGAAGAGCTGGTACCTGTTGTCTATCGCGCCGAGGAAGGGCTCGAGCCACGGGTCGAGCTCGAGGGCAGACTTTGGGTTGAAAGTATCTGTGGCCATGGCGTTATCGATGGTCGTGGTCCGAGAACAGGAAAAAAAAACGAGAGCGGTCGCCGGTTTTGAACGTTGGAAGCCATGACGAAATGCAGCATATTATGTAATCACCCAAGCGATCCTCCCTCCCCCTTCACGGCCTGTGCTCAGTGCGTACTTGGAACATCCGGCCGCTCGGTCTAGACCAACTCTAACCTTTGGATAGGTATGAAGAGATGTCACCGGGTTGAGAGTTCCCCGGGGAAGCCTCGGAAGCAGCGGCGGCTCGAGGTGAACACCGGAGGTGACGCGGTTGGTTTGACTGAAGCCCTCGATCTCACCGCCCTCAACACGTTGCAAGAGATATCCGGTCGATTCGATGAGCTCGCGAGGTCGTTGATGTCCGGTTATGTCATTCACCTCCACGCACCCGGTTCCCCGCCCAAAGACACCGAGTACGAGATATTGGAACTCGAATTTTACTTGCACAAACCTGGCTGCCACGTCGACCCGTTTACCCACCGGGCGGCCGAACAAATGAGGAGCGGGCAATGGTAAGCTATTATCCCTGCATGATTCTCCGACCTCTCTCAACACTCTCTCAATGCAGGTATTTTCATCGAACTCCCACCGCCACAGGCGTGTCTTCCACAAGTTATAGAGGGGGTAGCAGAAAAGGCATGGACTTGACCTTCGGATCACCAGTTACATCCCTCCCTGGTTCTGTCTCCGAGACGGACTCAAACTCGACCCGTGGTGGAATTCTTCTTCGTACAATCCGCAGAATCAAGGACCAAAAGATCGTCTCCGGTCCCTCTCGATTGGTCGACGAGATATTGGCCCAATCTGGTGCTGAGTCGATCTCAGACCTTGTACAGGCAATGTGGAAGGAGGATAGTTTCGCGTTCCCCTCCGCCGTTCCAGGCACGTGTCCCTCTCTGAGGATTATCCATCGGAGGGAACACTCTGCAACCATTAATCCCTTTCGCTGTCCTCGTATCGGTCTGGACTTGTCCCATCGGTCAACCACTAACTCGCCTTGGGATCCCCGGGTCGTGTTCGTGTGCAAACCTTATCGCTACATCATCTACCCTGAACTACTGACGTTCAATGGTCGTCCCCAAACCTTCATCGGGGTGTATGACCATATTTCGGAAGGGACAGAAGGCGATCCAGCAGAACTCGCTAAAGCCATCGTAGCTGTGACTGGCATCCAGGAACCGACGGTTCTGAAGTATATCGAGAGCCTCAGCCTTGGTCTGGAAGGGAAACGGGCGTTGAGTAGATTCATTAGAACGAAGACGGGGTCAGTAGCTGATTACCTCGCGATGGTCGGGGCTTTACGCCGGCAGAGTAGTTCCGTTATCGTCGTAGAGTCTGATTCTGAGGTCGAGTAGACACTATCTTATAGATCTCGAGGGGGAGGATCGCCGGAGCGGAAATAGATTGACGCTGACGGACCTCCGCCCCCTTCCGATGCTCCGTTGGACCGTAGAACACCGGCTGCCCAACTTCGATGACGAACCCCAGCCACTACTTCCCAATCGACCTCCTCAGCTTCCACCGTCCACGCCAGCATCTCCGGAAATACGTCTCCAAAATCCCCGTTTTGAAACAGGAGTCACGACGGTCCGTATTATGGGGGCAAAGGCTACCTCCCGCTCGGCTCATTACCTGGACAGGTGCATTCGCGCTCTTGCAAACTACACACCGAGACGGCAACATGTTAAGTACCCTCGCGAGAAGTCCGCAGCCGTACTCGTGGCGTTGTTTGTAGGGAGGAAGGGTGATTTGTACGTTCTGCTCAGCAGGTGCGCCAGTCAGGATCAAACTCTCTCGCCTGGTAACAACCCTTCAGGCGTGCATCCACCTTGCGTGCATATGCCGGTGATACTGCCTTACCAGGTGGAAAGGTGGACGAGAACGACAGGAACGCGGAAGAAACAGCCGTAAGCGTTGTCAGGTGCAACCGAGACCATACCTAATCGATTTGCACAGCGAAGAGAAGCGTTCGAGGAGGTGGCAAGATTTCAGAGTACCCGCGATTCCGACCACGATTGACACCTTCCAGATCGGACTTGCGACAGACAAGAGCAAAGTCCCTATGCTCTGCGTGTTGGAGCCTTTTCTCGCCGGGAATGGTGTTCTCATCACTCCGTGAGTCCTCCTCGGTTCTGAACCACACGATTCGTGCCGACAGAACATCAGGGTTGTTGTCCTAGTTCTAGACAATACGCTTCGTGTGCGTCGAAGTTATGCCCGGAACAAACCGTATCTGTTTACGTCCGCTTTAGCCTGTCCTCAACGCCCCCGAAGTCGCCCAGCTGTTCTCGCATCCGCTCGCCTCCTTCCTGTCGACGGAGTCGCCCTTTCCCCAAGACCAATCAACGGTGGAATTTCCGTACCACTCATACGAAGACATCCCAGTTTATAGGGGGTCACCGAGGAAGATACGTCTTCATCGCTTCCTCACTGGGCGTGAAGCGGGAGGGGTAAAACCGATTTTTGGCGTAACTGCGCAAGTTCATTCCTTCATAGTCCGCAGACGGCTTTTGATGTTTTAAGCTAGGGCCATCGTGATCCGTGTTGCGAGCGTTGGTTACGGGCTCGAACCAGAGTTCCTCCTCAAGGCACCCAGTCAACCGGGGATGCGTGAGAGAGTTGAACGCGCGCTCAACGAGGGCAAACGGCCGCAAGTCAGGACCAGGTTATGAAAGGCGGTTATGATATTTGTATAAACTCAGATATGTATTTTTACAGCAATGGAAGCCCAATCTACAGACGTGTACCAGATCGTTAGCGGAGGAGAGTGTCATGCCAAGGAGCAAGAGCTGCCGGGTGAATGGTTATACCAGGTCCTGTGATGACTAGGACCTGTTGACTTCATTACGAACGTCGTGCCAACTCCCCCCGCTTCCGAGAGAATCGTTATCGTCCTCGTCGTCGGTAGCGGTGACCGATGACATTGAAGAGGGAATCGAGAGAACCTCGTCGTCCGATCCGGAGCCGGCACGCACGATCTCGGGTTCCGATACCCGGGATTGAGCGAGCTCGAAAACATCCGAGAAAGGGGATGTCTCTGTGAGTTGAGGAGAGGTGAGGTTAGACTGAAGCACTGCGGTTTGCGCTAGGGGTGTCACGTCCACCGACGACGCAGTGTAATCAACGTCTGTGGCAAAGGACGCAAGGTGGGGGATCGACAATGACGCCGGGGAGGAGAGGTGCTGTGAGAGACGCATTGGGGCGACCTCGTTGGGGGGGGACCCAAGAAAGTGCGGGGGACTCCTTGCAACGGGCGTGCTGGGGGATAGGAGGGGATAGTCGGCTTCGGTAAAAATCCTCTGTAGGAAGGTCAATCGCGAGTTGATGGATCGGGAGGCAAGACGTACATCATCAAGCACGTTGTTCGCCTGCCTGCGCCTCATGTTGGTGGACGTCCTCCACTCATCTACCTCGCTGGCAACTACGGTATCGAGCTCGATGGACGAAGGATCCCGAGTTGGTGAACGGTGGGAAGATCTGTACTCAGGCGCAGCGGAAACGGGGCTATGCATTCGCCGCTGGGAACCACGGCGTGCCTCCCGCTGCTCTCTCAAATCACGAAAATATGGAGCGATATGTGGGTCATAGATGAACTAGTGGTTTGGGGTGGGGTGTGGGGTGGTGAGCGGCAAAAGTGGGGAGCAAGGTCCGTGAGCAGCATACCTTCTTGATGACATAGCCAGTAGCAACTGCGCCAACGACGGCGACAACGTAGACTGCGGGTCCTGGCATATTGCTGTGGTGGCGGGTCTGGAGATACCGTTGGAGGATTCGGCAAATCGAGTCCGAGGATGGACCTCGTGGGAAACTCGTGCACTTGTTCCTCCCCGCCATTATGCCCCAGATTTACCGCCACCCCCGTCGAATAGAAGAACCCTCACCTGAACCTTCCGATGCGGACGACGAAATCGTACTTTCCGACCTCGTTCGAACAGGGGAAGCCTCTCGTTTGAGGAGGAGAGGCGCGATGCGAATCGATCACACCACCAGGGACGGGGGAGGCCCACAACTTCCATCCCTGCCGCCAGACAGCCACCCACCATTGCAAGGCATGCAGACCCCCGACTTCGTTCCAAATGTTGACGCTAGCTGGGGACAAGACCAAGATGGTGGCGCCGACGAGTACAGTCCTGACTCTTACACCGGTGAGTGGCCCGAGACGAGGGACACCCAGACCGACGACCTCGACTACCCAGAGGACCTCGAAAAGAGCACGCACAGTTTTGTCCTCTACTGCGGTGCCGAGGAACCCCACATACCCTCTTCGTCAACCCCTCCCTCCGTCTCCCCATTGCCCCCACACCAATGGCGACCGCCGCCACCTCGGGCACCCCCAACGCGTAACGGTTGTGGTGCTATCGTTCACATGGCCGCAGCCCCCCGAAGACGGTGTGGTGTTTGGACGGCCAGGTCTGGTAGCACGGACGCTGTCATCGAGATGGACTCGCAATACTTTGATCGTTCCGTCGTGGTGAGAATGATGAAGAGCCCGTGCGGATGCGTACGCGAAGGGATTGGGTGCAAGCTCTGGTGCGTTAGACTTAGGATCCTCTGTATCAGCATAAATTGATCACTTTGTAGCGGAAACCCTCTGGGGACTCGCTATCGACCGTGCAAAGCTGCGGCTGAAGGCCTATTCAGTACGGCGACCACACCCTCCCACCCGAATCATCCCTCTGGTTCGGCCTATTGGCGCAATCCACCATCTCATTCACTCACGTCTACTTGCTATATATACACGCTGTTCCCGGATCGCGTTTCGTCATTTCCCCCTCTTCACCTGTCCCCAGTCCCGCCCCCAACAACCGTGCAGCCCGTCGCTCGTTCCGAGCAACCTTCTACAAACAACACTACGAGTTCACAGTCTCGCCCGAGACCGGAATTCGATGCGGACGGGAATCCGATCGGCGAGTCCACCAGTTCACTTGATAAGGTGATCGAACCATGGTCTGGTCGCTGAATGCTGAGTACAGAACTGAGCTCTAATAGTTATCACGCTGGCGTGTCTGCTCCTTACTCTTCTTTCCTGTGTTGCGCCCGCGGCCGAGTTGGTACCATTCTGTTCGCACTTCGTATAGTTCCTTCCTAATAGTCATAGGGTTTCGGATAGCTCCGTCGAAACTATTTCCCACTGTTCCGTCGCTGATCCAAGTAAAGATCAACCCACAGTAGTGGCTGGCACAGCGCCAGCCCGAAGCAAACACCCCCCTCCCCTGTTGGACTGGGTTTTGTAGTTATCAACAACCTTGAGGCGAGTGAACAGATGGGGTTGGGTGCCGGAGTGCACAGAGGTAGGCTCCGAAACCGCCCTCGGGGCTCTGGGGCGGGGACCCAGACTCTGGACAAGGGTGGTAAGCTGTCAACAGAGATCTGGGCCATTGAGTTTGCCCGTTGATCCACATCCTTGACCTGCGGCAAGGTTCCCCAGGGCTGGACAAGGTTGAGTAGCTGTCACAGCCGCACGGGGAACCGGCCTGGTGACGAGCTCGTGGCGTGGCGAGCACAACCCACACGCCCATGGGCGCTCGGTCGGCTGGCTTGGGGGAAAAGGGGCCTTGCCTTGTCGGTTGCGAGGTGAGGGCATTGCTGGAGGCCCAAAGTTAAAGTAATATGGTGTGTTTGCCAT
>Ga0307516_10004824_pt1 | contig 16420 bp, 21 predicted proteins | sample 19_EM_MG_FD_203310 | JGI IMG/M metagenome (GOLD analysis project Ga0307516, IMG submission 203310) | Populus trichocarpa ectomycorrhiza microbial communities from riparian zone in the Pacific Northwest, United States - 19_EM | ecosystem: Host-associated > Plants > Roots > Unclassified | place...
TAGAATTCGTCCAGGACTTGTGCCTCGACTCTCGAGAAACTCAAACCCTACAAGTCAGCGCCAAAGGTACCATGTCCCGCGTCTTCACCCGTTCTCAACCTCAACCCTCATTCACGAGGCTGTCCCTCTTTAAGGTTGCCATCGGATCTGTAAAAGGGTTCTTCACTCCCGCTCCACCCCAGATCCCCGCCATTCCCGCTGACCTCGCGTCCGAACCCATTTCCACTCCTTCTCCACCACTGCCCCTGATGCCGGCCAAGTCGCTCCCGGAATGACCGTCGCAGACACATTCCTGTCGTTCCTGGAGACCGATATCCCAAAGGACGAGGGTCAAGCGCTCGCCACTAGACTCGACTCTGCCCGATTTCGATGGAGGAGTCGGTATGGTATCATGTAATAATTCCGCAGGTTGACAGAACGAATAGATATCGGTTATCTGCATCTCTATTGTTTCGTCCACTGGACCGACGGTCTCAGATTCTTTGAAGCTCTCTGTCACCCAATTCTTTGAATCGCGGACAGTCATTTCGGTGTACGATCTGCAAGGGAGAAGGACTGTGGGTTTCCGATGCAGCTCCCTCCCCTCTCTACTCGTTCGCCGTTGTTTGAACAAGCCCAATCACCGCACCGTCACGGCCTTACACCGACAAATTGTGCCTCCGTTCGTGGTGCAGGTGCGCACATCGGGATGATTGAATATGGGGGAACGCGAGAGTGGTGCACGACTCCATTCCAGTTACGAAATCTTGGGCAGAGGTTGAAACGGTGAGCTGAGGATCTTGGAACGTTCATGAGCAGAGATTGGAGGCAGTCAGCGTCCGGGGATCGGCAGCGTGAGGAGAGACTTTATCGATCTCGCCTCATGCAAGTTGTGAAGGTTTGAACCCTCAGGCCCGAAGCTAGACCTCGCGCCTTCTTTTGAGATTCGGGTCCGGGTTAGAGAAAAGCACCATATGGACGTTTATGTCCGACCAAATGTCCCTGTGGGTCTTTTAGGACACGAGTGGGTGAATTTTCTACCTACGGGATAGTCGGCTATAGCTAGGCCGGCTCCGGTGACACAAGTTGTACCTTACGTAACCAATTCAGATTATCGCGACCAGAGCGAGGGAACGGCGTGGTTTCCACGAGGCTGGAAATACACTCCCTTCCTGCCGCCGCTATCTTCCCGCTTGGACGAGCAGTCATGCCTCACAATTACGCTCATGAAGACTGGGCAGACCCTTCCAAGAGTGAGTTGTTGGCCCAGCCGAACTCGGGCAGTGGTGACTAACCGACTCTCGACTCTTTAGTTGAGTTCCCCCTCCTTGGTTCCGCAGACCTCATTAGATTGAGGGAGGACTTGTTGCATGTACATCCTATTTACCGCGAGCACAGGGCCGCCTGCCGGAGCAACGTACTCGTACCACCGGTCCTCAGCCCGACATTGTGGGGTAAAAGTTCTACAAATTTGTCCTCAGAGGAAGTGGCGGCATTGGCGGAAACGTTTCGTGAGGTACCTCACCCCCACCAAATCCCCTCCGGTGCCTGACGCCTCTGGTGGTTAGTATGAAGGGGTTCTCTGGACAAAATTGTGGTTGAGAAACTCATTCACAGGTGATCACTAGTTATCACAGGTGATCACAGGTGATCACAGGTGATCACAGGTGGTAACAGGTGATCACAGGTGGTAACAGGTGATCACAGGTGATGTAAATAAATTGTGAGAGTACTCACAGGTTATCACAGGTTATCACAGGTTACCACAAGTGATAACCTGTGATAACTATGTACACTTCAATCATAGTGCATAACTCACCTTCACTCATCATCACTCACCATCACTGTTCATCACTTTCTGTCACTCCACATCACCTCCCATCACTCTCTATCACTTGTCCTCACCAATGATTCTCCATTACAAGTGATGGCTTGGAATATTAAAAAAATCAGTATTGCAGCTAGCAGGAGATTAAAAGGGCAGGGTTGTGTCAGGACCACTTTGGCCAGAGTATAATTAATACCTCAGGTCCATTAGTTCCAATACCAGGCAGCCAGAGGATGAAGGAGCTCAGCAGGAAAGGAAGAGGAAGAAGAAAGTGAAATTTGACATTGATTCCAAGCTACATGAGAGCTATATCAAGATGGTACAGAAGGGCATCAGCAACGATGAATGGAATACATTCTGTCGTGCTGAAACATGTAGCAGACAACGCAATTCCAATTTATGGAGAGGTTGGGGAAACCTAAGCAAAGATGAAGAAGGTTGCATGAGGAACGGTCTGGAAAAGGCTAGAAGTGCAGCCCCCTCCCCTGAGACAATCCCCGAGCCCTCCCAAATGCTGCGGACTGTTATCGCGCACGATAATCATGACTATTTTACGCTTTTCTTTTCTTTTATTTTTCATTCTTTCCCTTACTAACCCATCTTCTAACTCGCACATTTGTTTATTTCTTTCTTCTTATTCTTCAACCCACAAACGAACGCCGAACACGATTGGATTCCACGGTACCATCTGCGACACGCGTCATCTACTGGTCTAGGTTACCGTCATAGTCAAAGTTCTCTCCCTCGTCTTCTCCCATTGCCTCACCGATTGCCTCATCCAACTCTGGAATGTCCTGGATCCCACGATCATAGAACGTCCACACGTCCTCATCCGCATATCAAACCGTATGACGAAGTCCCGATCTGAATAGCTCCTCGATTGGGATATTCCCGGACAATCATCGTGAGATAGTGACGGACAATAGTCAGGTCAACGTGGAGTTGGCAGGCGGGGGCTGGAACAGAGTAAGGACCATGGCGAACACGACGAGCAGACCGAATGACCCCACGCACCACGGGAAGAGGCACGACATTCTCATCGGGACCCGGAGTAGTCTCGCGAGTAGAGATGCTCGCCTCAACCTCCGACTCTCCCTCCGAAGGCAACACCGGACGAAGAGACATGGACTGAGTAGTGGCCGGAGAAGCCAGCTCATAAGCCTCTTCTTCTAACTCCGACTCAACCTCCTCGTCCATCTGACGCATCCTCATCTCAACCATCTCTTCATCTTCTCGGGCTGCCCTCTCCACGTCCCCTCGAGTCGGCCATTGGATGGTGTACTGTTGGGGAGTCCACCCCGACGGACCACGTTCAATCTCCGACTCCGACGTCGGACAATGGGAACAGTGCGACTCTAACTGAGCCTCTTCTTCGAGATCGGTGATCCGGACTCCCAACGACTCGCGATGACGGAAGGACCACAAGAGACGACCACTGAGACCTCGGATTATCTCGCCGTTCCGAGTGTTGTATGCCTCTTGTCTCTCGGCAAACGATTCCAGCTCCTCAACTTGAGCACTGAAGTTGTCGAACGATTCCGAGTGTTGGTCGGTGATCCCCTTAGTCCACTTCACCTCCGACTCCAACTCCGCTACCCGTTGTTGAAGACCGACCACTTCGACGTCGAGTGCAGTCTGATTAATGTGAGACTCCTTGAGAAGAGCCTCCGTTCCCCCTACACGCTCCTCCAGCTCCCGAACACGGCTCAAGGCTTGGTCGAGCTTCTGGTCTTGTGACCAGTTACGATCGATGAGTTTGGCCAACACCGCCTAAAGCCGGTCGTTCTCCGCACGCTGGGCCGCAACGTCCCACTCCATGGCGCACATCCTCTTCTCGAGCTCGGAAAAGCGGTCGTTGTCGGATTCAGCCTGGGTCTTAGCGGAATCTTTAACGATCTCCAAGTCCCCGAAGAAGATCTATCGTAACGCAGTCAATAACTAGCAAAGGAGTCGCAACTTCGTAACGAACCAATTCGAGTTGCTCCACCTTATCACTGACTCCTCGCACCACCGAATCTGGTTGCTGACGATGCTCGCGGTATAACGTCTCCAGACCGTCGGCGAGACGTTCCAACTCTCGGGCATGAGCTTGGGAGACCCTCTTGTATCCTTGCTCAACGTGCTTCTGACCGTCCTCCAAGACATGAAGACGACGGACGAGACGCGCCACCATCGACATTGCAAGACGCATAACGTCGCGATGACCACGGTTGAGAAGATCTTCGTCTCGCGCCCAGTCTTCCACTCCCAGGATCATCAGACCATGTAAGACCGGGTCTCGCTGAACGTCTAGAAGTCGTAATCAATTTCGGTATTAACCTACCGAAATTCAATTACCACTCACCGAACTTTCTACTCTCAGTGAGATACTCGGCGGTCCTGACGGCGTTCCCCCAGATGACGTCGCTGGCGAAACATTCCTTGAAGTTATCGGTCCACCATCGCTCACGGTCCCGAACTCGATCCTCGGACTGGTCGTTGTACGGACCGGGGACCATCGCTCTACGGGAAATCTAGGGAACGAGGTGAGTTCACGGTCAACAACGATCGGGAACCATCTCAGACCTCGGAAAGTGCGGGGTACGGAACGTTTGGATCCACAGCGCTAACAAGATGAGTACGGCTATCACCCTGAGTGACAGTGCTACGGCCGACAAGGCCCCCCACTTGGTGCTTGTATCGGGGTTCAGCTCCGGAGGTACCGGACTTAGGCTTGGGAGGCAAGACAAAAGACATGAGGACGAAATAGAAGTAAAAGTGGTTGAGGTTGTTGGGATTGTTTGGCTGGCAGAAGAGGACATCCAATTTGGTGAAGTTCACTCCTCCTACTTGGTTTCCTTATATCCTCCCAGCGTTTCAATACTCCCTCCGACAACCGCCGCTATCGCGTTTCATCCTCATCAAGAAACTTCCATCTATCAAGCCACCCCCTATTCGTTAGCTTCGTGCTGAAAACATCAACCCTGGACCCTAGGCTCCTAGTGTTTCGCACCCATCGTTTGATCGATTGAACGTTTGTAGGTTTCATCTTACCCCCTTTTTCTTTTCTGATGTATCATTCCACTCCTTTGATCGTTTCACTTATACTCTGAACCCTGGTTTGTAGGGTTCCTATTATGAGACCACTTTTGCTTCGGGTTTGATGATTGGACGATTATCTACTTGGTTCTTTAGTATAAGTAGTTGTACGTCTCTCCTGTATCATCCCTCCTTAGCTTTGTTATCTCAGGTTAACTCCTCTCCCCTGCTGCCTTGCAGACCAGTTGCGAGAACAACGAGTGCCCCTGAGAGAGTCCTAAGCAAGAACTTCGCCTTCTGCTCTCTTCCACTCTCTCCAGACACTCCCGACTGCCCTTTATCGCTGTATTAGCGCTCATTGAGGCCCACCTCTTAGTTCGAGGCTTTCCCACTTACGTGATTGAATTGACCTTCGTTTGGTGTAGGAACCTACTCGGGCCCGTTTAACGTGGTTAGTACGGGGTGATTGCTGACGTGGTCAGCAAGCCTTAAGTTAGGCCATCCTTTTATCTTCGGATATTAGTTGAGACGTCTAGGAGGCTCAGGGCGCAGAGTGGCCCTGACACGGACACCAGAAACGAACCTACAAAGTAATCAATCAGATGATGAGGACCACCAATCGAGCATCACCACATCCTCTCAATCTCAAAGAACTCGGCGGACGACCGAATGTGCCAAAGGCGAGGAATATCAATGGTTCCTCAAATCATACCAATGGAAGGAATGGCTTAGCCGGAAGAAGGTGCAGAGCAATGGCGCACCAATAACAGACTCAGATATGTTCACATTTTCTGTCCAACGCAGGGTGGAAAATGAAGACGATAATTACACCAGGGATTGGGATGATTACTACGGAGCAAACCCCATCCCTGCAGAAAATGAAGATATACCATTCTACCTCGACGACGTAGAATCCAATACCGACAATGAAGAATTCAATATTAACGACGAAGAAGCAGACAACTCCAGCAAAGACATGGACAGGTCCAGCAAGGACACAGAAGATTCCAAGGAAGACACAAGTGATTCAACTACTGATACAGACAGTTCTAGCGAAGATACAAGCAAATCAAGTGAAGATACAAATGAATTTAGTAACAGTACAGACAACGAGTCCGAAGATAACACGAACGAACAGAACGATTGTGCCGACCGAAGCGGCAGCAGCAGTAATCAACAAACCAACACCAGTAACACAGAATACAACCAAATGGTCAGGGACCTAGGATTATTAGTAGCATGGGTGGGAGAAGTGGAGCATCAGAAGAATGGGTGACTGTCCATAAGACCTAGATAAAACCAGATATAGATATATCCGTCGTAGAAGGGTGCCACTAGCCGAGGTCCATTCATTGACCGCCCAACAGAATGGTCGGGGTCCTGACAGTTCCCATATATGGGCGTGATATTCGTCTGGATTCGGTTGTACACGTTGTACATCCTACGGACAGTCACCCAATAACACCGGAAACGAGACGGATGGCCAGATCGTACCTGAAGACCACAACACGAACAACGCGAACCCTCTACCCCACCCCAACAACCCTAAACCCAACCCCTTTACTATCCCTGAAGATGGGAATCCACTCGCGAGTAACCCGGAGTACTCGGACTCCGGAAGACCTAACGATCGGGGAACGGAAACCCCGAGTCTTGATCAAACGAACTCCCCGCCCACCGGTGGAGTCAGACACATGGATATCCACGCGGACAAGGACCCGGCGGCCTGTATAGAGAAGACAGGAGTCGGAGTTAGAATTCAATTGGAGGCGGACATGACCAAACAAAGAAGCGGCATACCGTGCAACCCTCGCGGTCCTCCAAACTCCGAAAAATCGCCATGCCAGTCCACCACCTTTAGTTTCATGTCCATGCTGGACACTAGTGAGTGCAGCTCCACCTGCACGAGGCATAGAAGTGAGCCCAGTCTCGATGAGCGAAGACCGGAAGCCAATCAGCGCCTCAATATCGATCAAGCATCGACAGATAACAACGCGGCACCTGCCAATCAGGTGAAACAAGGACCTATCGACCATAGTGATGAAGAAGACAACAAAACTCCCAGGCCACCACGAGAAAGTGGAGTGCGGCCGGACAAAATGATCATACCAAGTGTCAACGCCCTCTCGATAGGCCGAATTCGCGAACGAATAACCATCCGTGATGGCATACTCGAAGAACTAGACGAAGAAAGGTTCTATGAGACGATAGAACCGTGTGGAATACGTCACTTACCAAGGCCGCGTCATCTACCCAACGGGCTTCTGGCAGCCATCAATTTGATCCCATTCGCAGACGACATGCGAACGGGGGATCGATATTTCGAAGCCTTGGGAACGACGTTAGTGACGAACGACGCATGAGGTCATCCGATCAAGTATCACGGTGACGCAACAATCCGGTTGTCGCAACCACCGCCCGGCATAATAATCGAAGTTCCTAAAGAGAAGGTCAACGAGATGAGAGAACGTATGTTTAGGATGGGAAAGTACGCCCGAAACAAAGGACGAAAATCCCGCTCACCAAACCGACCGACCGAACGGTGTGCCTGCGAACTAACCAAGGCTGAGCTACAAGACATGATGGAACAAACGATCAATATGCCGCTGAATGATGACGAAAATAGCAAGACTTACGAAGTTCACAAGACACGCACCAGCGTGGTCGTAACGCAGCATGAAAAACAGAAGAATGTATCCCCACCTGTTCCCAAGCAGCTGAACGCGCCCGGAAACCAGGGGCATGAACGATCTGTAAAGAAGAAATCAAGGTTAGGTATGGACGAACGCGAAAATGCCACACATCCAACGAACGGACTGGCATCACGACGCTCCACATCCAACGAACGGACTGGCATCACGACGCTCCACCTCCACACAGAACAGTGTCAACAACAGCTCCAGCGCATGCGACACCATCGACGACACCCAACATGCAACAGATATAGAACCTGACAACGACGGGAAAAGTCCCCAAATATGGGCAGTCAATATCGCTCGTATAGCGACGGAGTTAGGAACAAACTTACCGAACGACGGAACCACCGGAGTAGCAGATGGTAATGACCCCACACTCGGAACCGAACATAGGAATGGAGAGGAAGCCGAAGACGCTGAAGAGATCAGCTCGATCCGACTCAAGCCGGATTCCAAGTTAGGAAGTCCCCCACATACTCCCGATCAAGCGCCGGAGCGCGGGATAAACGTGCAATGGGAAAACATCGAGTTTGAACGTTTGGAGTGGGAACAGCCCCTGGAAACTATTGTACGACCTAAAGGAGACCTCAATGGATGGACTGCACGTGGTACGAACCAGGGAACAGGAGTATGGAATATAAAAGACGAAGAACAGATACAACACCAACCGTTGCAAGTCCGACACTCGCGTTCCGCCCAACACGCCTCAACCCCTTGGTCAGTCCATGCACAACCATACCGGCATGCCCATAGTAATTCCTCTTGAACAGCAGCTAAACGTCCCGCCACTCCCAGGCGAACCCATCGACTTGATCAGAATGCATGCCCCAGAAACCTCGTCCATACTCGGCAACGTGCCCCTAGGAGCCGACAACGCTCGCGGCAGCCCCTCTCCCCCATTTCAACAAACTCCCGGAGTCTTGTTGCTTCGACGTCGATTCCATCCTCGAACCATAGGATCGTGCTAGCGAAACGGATGGCGGCGTCAGGAGCCTCCGGGTTGGTGATGTTCCTGAGGATCCACGATACACACCGGATGTCCTTGGCATTTGTCTTTTGAATCGTAGTCAGACCCTCCCGCACCAGCCATGGTTTGATGTTCCCCGGAGCGGGTGCAGGGGTGTCCTGGGATGAGGGGCTAGTTTCCTGGGACGGAGAGTTGGTGTTGTGGTGCGGTGGATCAGCGCTGATGGTTGGGGGGTTGGTTCCGTGGGGAAAAGAATTGTTGATATGAGATGAAGCGTTAGATTCTGGGGGTACGTGCGAGTCCTCTCGTATCTCTTCCAGCGAGATCGTGGGTGATGGGTGGTGGACAAGCAGCTGGGGTCTGAACGTAACACAAATCCAAAGGTTGATGTTGAGAACCATCTGCGCAGTGGCCAGGTTGAAGCGGTGAATAGCAAAAATGATCGGACATGCAACCTCCTTCCAGAAGGGACGCAGAACGCTCGACGACATGACTAGAAATACATGGGCACCAGTGGCGAGAACGGGGCGGACCGGAAGGGCTGTCTGAGGTCGGATCTTCTTCCATAAACTGCGGAGAGAGGTCGATGCCGGTGTTTGGAATGGGCACACATATGATGACGAGCCGGAAACCACGATCACAAGGTAGAACAATACCCCAAGGGCAGTGAGGGTGATGAGGACACTGGCGACGGAGGTATTGATGGATGCCACATGTCGACAAAGACCACAGGTGAGGAGGAGGAGAGCGACCTGGAGCATCATCGGCACACTCTCAATGAAGAGGTGGAACGGCCACTTCTGGAACCCGTCAAACTTGCGTTGGCGGACCCCACAACGCTCAATCATCGATCCGCCCGCGTTCCGCAAGTACCGGTTGAGCCACTGCTGTCCTAACATCGCCACGAACGCGGCCAATAGCGAAATCAGAAGGCTCGCGTACATGAGCCCAGAAACGGCGACGATCTCGCCGGGAGGATCTTCTTGTGCAGGTGGAACAGTGGGGTTTTCACCCGGGATAGCAGACTGGTTGAGGGTGAGAAGGATGGCGCGAAGGATGGCTGCTGATTGCTCGTTCGGGTCGGGCTGAAGCTTTGATTGAATGTCGATGACAAAGGCTGAGCTGACAGCAGAAAATAAGCCGGCCTACAAGAGCAAGTTGAAATGGGTGGTTGAGAGCAAGCAGTCGTAGAAACAATAACGGTATTTCCGTCCTCTGCTGAGGCTGGTCGAAATGGAACCGGGGCCAGGGATGTCGACTGAGCCACGCTTGAGGTGGGCGGCAAGGTCAGACCTCACCCGCTTGATAGCACGCTCGACACGGACACTCTCCAAATCATCGGTCTTCACACGAACAAATCGTCTCCAATCCTCGTCTGTTGGTGTATCTGATCGTTGGCGATGTTCGTCAGATATGCGGCGAGGCTGGTGATGGTGGGATTATTCGGGAGAACGAAGGTCGAAGTGTCGGCGTCGGACATGACTTGGCTGAAGCGATCATTGAGCTTGTTGGAGGGGGAAGAGACGGAAGGTTGGCGGTGCCATTCATCGGAGATGAGACGGAATTATTTGGGGCATGTGGTCGTTGAAATCGACGCCTGCCGTAAACCGAGGCTGGGTTTGGCGGGAGATAATTCGACACTAGGAGAGGCCAAACGGGAGAGGGTGTTGAGGAACGCCGACTTTCTTTTCGGCGGCATAGGCATCGACAAAAGAGCGGCAGGAAGCTTGGGCTTTTTCACTTGAGGATGGGCATCGTGTGGCTTCTCGTCCAGTTCCACAAGCTTGAAGGCCGCCCGGATGAGTGTCAGATTATGGGTAGGGGCTGACAAATGGGGCTGCTCGTCAAAACGCATGGATCCAACAAGTACACGAGGACGAACTTTTAATGTAAAGGGTAGAAGATTGAGCATCATTGGGTGTTTCGGCGACGCTGACGCTCCAGGGGCGGTCGGAAGCGGCTGAGGGGTGTTTCTGCTTATGATCATGGCTAGAGTGGATGTGTAGGATTCGTGGAATTCGGTCTGGGGTTGATCGACGGGGAAGGCGATGCTGCGGACGCAACTTGAGGAAGAAGTGCGGGGTTATAACGACCAAATTCCTACCAGGGTCAGCGGGGGGACCCAGAAGGACGATGGCCTTTGTTGGTGAGACCAGGAGCGGACAAGGAAAGGGCGGGACGGCACGAGATGTTGGCAAGGGAAAGGCTCTGAACGGCGTGTTTACCACGAGTTGTTGAAGTCACCGCTTGTGAGTCCCGTGCGTCGGTAGACTCGGAATGATCCAGAACCTCAGATCCTCCAAAAGTCGTTCGGATTGCTATGTAGTTAGTCTCGGCTCCATCCGGTTGGGCCACGGGGGGATGGGGCTCCTACATAACCTATGTAGTTTTCTAAGTCCAACAATTTCTCATAGTCTTCTCATACCATACCCCAGTAAGCTCCCCAGATCCGCGTGCCGTGAGGACCTCCGAAAATTGACGCTAGAGGTCGGTTTGGCAGGCAGAGGTCAGATCTGGCCCGAAAAAGTTCGGACATGGCCAGTATTTGGCTGGGAGTGAACCCAAAATCTGGGTGAATTTGTTCGGACTCCCGACTGACCTCTAACGCAATTTTCAGGGGTCCTGTGCCGTGGCTGTCTGTTAAAGTCCTTCTCGATCCTCTCAAATTTCTCCCCGAATCACCCCGCCTTCCGTTCCGATTCCCGATCACCCCGAATTCCCTAATAGAGGAATCCACCGGCTCGGGACTCGGGAGCTCGTCTTGACACGTTCCCGTTCCGTACCAACACCAAAACTTCGTTGTCCAAATCCGCTCCCCTCTCTTCCGTTCCCCCCCATCTCTCGTCACCGATGCCCTCCAATCCGCCCCCCAATGCTCTCTCTTGTTGTCCGCCTCACCACGCATTCTAACGAGCATACTATTCTCAAATCCCCGCCACTACTACCTCGCGTCAACTTCGGTTGCTGCCAAAACAACCCATCTCTATCTCGCTTTTCTCGTCCGAACCCTCCCTTTCCCGCTTCAAAAACTCTCTTTTTCGCTTCTCTGGTCCCGATACTTTACTTCTGTAAAGGATTTGCGGTGCTTTGTCCAAGAGTCACCCTAATTTTCGCTCGTGATCATCGCTCCTGGTTTTACCCGCTAAGTCCTCACATTGTTTCTCTTTGGGTCTCTCCTTTCCTTTGCCCTTTTATTGTGTCTCTCTCCCCTCGTTACCTTCCCCTCTGGCTCATTCCATTTATTCCCCCCTTTGCCTTACTAATCCTATTGCTCGCCCCGCTCGATCTTAGGCTCACGTCCTCAAGCCATCACCCCCCAAGTCTCACAAATCTTCCCCCAAGGACAAAACACCAACAACCACTACCCGCGCAACCTTTGCGCCAGGTTCCACCACCACCACCATCCGTACAGAACCCATGCCGGAATCTTGTCCCACCATTTCCCCCCGCATCATTCTTTCGAACGTCCTCGGCTTGTTTTTTTGTCCCCTGTGCCAGGTCTCGCCTGTACCCCCCGGCCTAATTGTTACCTTTTAATTCCTCCCCCTCGCACGGACCATCTCCTTACTTCCGCCCCACCGACTGTCTCGTCCTTAGTTTTCATCTTCCCGGTTGTTTCTCACCCTGCGCTACTACCGCCTCTCGATCCTACATTGAGTGTGGATTTACAATTTAGTTTACTTCGCGCACTCCCTATTTGTCTTCTGTATTTACCTATGGGCTTAGTTAGTGGTTAATCTTACCCAACCCTCCGCCCTCCGCTTCCCATTCAACCTCTGCCTTCGCCGCATCCCACAGTCGAAAAGTTCCCCGTGGGTGTCTCGATCGCAGCCGCACATTCTGCCGGTCCGAGGAGTTCCCCGCGCCACGCCCAAATTCCCGCACCCGCCTCTCAATCCCGCCATTGTCACTTTTCGCATTTCCATTCTCCCCTCTGTCTCGATCCCTCCCCATCCAATCTTGTTACCTTCTCGGACCCTTACTTCGAGCTCTTCTATCCTTGTTCGTGTTCCTGGGATGATCTCTTTCCCCCTCGCTTGTCGTCCCCGATCTTTTTTTATCTTAATATTCTCGCCTGGATTTCCTCTTTCCGTCGCATCAAGCTGAACGGTGGTCTCCCCCATCCCAAAACTGCTGCAGCTATTACCCCAAAACCTCCTCTGGCCCGCCCACTCCAATCCCTCAATTCTCGGGCAAAACAGGCACTCGGATCGCCCGGATCGGCTGATTCCCATCGCTGCTGGCTGGGTTGGGAACATTTTGGGTTTCCGGTTAGTTTTTTTCACCACGACCATGTTTTATTCCATGATCAACCCTACCCCTGACTTTGTGCCGAAGTTTCAGCCCGCCACAAACATTCAAACTCTCACATTAGGCGAAACAGTCGCCTCCTCCCAGGCTCTCGATCACTCCCGTACCCGGTTCGTGTGTGATGGAAAGACAGGGAGATAAACGAGGCACATTGTAGGCATGATGCGATTGACGGGGAGAACGCCAAGCCATGGGCGTGGGCACGGTTTGGTGTGGATTGAATGTCATGGTGAGGGGCTGAGAGGAGTTGGTTATGACAAGGGGAGGGAGGACGAGGGAGAAGCATCTGCAGGTCAATAACACGTTATCCCCACGCGCCCCAAGTTTACTGACAGGCGATATCTTCATGGAAACAGTGAGACCGTCGGCTACAAGCCCTGAGAATAGAAGGGTGGAGGTGGTGATCGGGACTGCCCAGTTGATCCGGCCGCGGTACCCAAGGCCCCCTCGGGCCTCGGTGGGTGTGGAATACAGAGGGTCGGTGCTTCAGCCTGAGGGACCGTCTGGGAACCACAGCGTCTTCACCTCTAAGCCTAACTTTTTCCTCCACCCGTGTTTCGAATGAATGCAAATGACACTTGGAGGATGGGGGCACGTTGACAACACTAGCTCGCAGGCGCTTCTTTCCCGACATCCGGACCTTTGGCTTGGGTTCCGAGACACGCTGTTCGCGGGCGCTTCTTTTCCGACATTCCGAACCTTTGGCTTGGGTCCGCTTCCACAACCGCTTCCCCCTCGCTCGTTCTCGTGCACACCGTTGGGCAGGCCTGCTACTGGTGCAACACTCCCTGGCCCGCAAGCAGTACACAGCATTTGTGACAAGCAGCACCGTTAGTTGTCTCTCGGCCGCCGCCGCGTTCTCCCCCATACTCAGCAAAAACCTGGTCCCAACTGGGTCCACGTTTTTCTCCGCTGTTCAAGCATCCGCGTCCACCGCCGCTTCACTCACCCCACGCTATCGGTCAAGCCTACAAACCGACAACACTTCCCAACCCCGCCATCACATCCCAACGGGATCCTCGTTTATTCTCCACTCTCCACTCTCCGCGCATCGCCGCTTCCGCCGCCACCTCCCTCATCCACCGCACCCTTCTTGCACAATTACAACATTGCCCCCGGGTCTCGCGAACGCATCGGCTCAACGTACCCACCACGAAAAGCACTGCCGGCTGCACCTCCAAATGGACAGTGTCCCCGTTTTCGACTTAGTCCAAGAGCTGGAGTCAATCCTCGGTTCTCATCCGACAGGTTCATTCCCCGCCCTCAATCTCCTTTATCAGGAACTGGTAGTGGATCCGGATGGGGACCTAGATGCCTGTGGTCCTCAGTATGAGGGCATGGACCTTCGTTTTCCCCTTTACATGTCTCATGCGGCCTCTCCTCCGATTGCTACAAACTGCATCCAAGCGGCCAACCTCGGCACCCGAAGATGCCCAAAACGAAAACGAAAACGAAAAACACAGGCCAGGACCATCGTCGTCAATCATCTCCCCGAGTCGGTTGACGATGGTGAACTCTCAACTTCAGAGGAAGCGGACCATCCAGCAGCCAAACAGCGTAAAGTGTGGCGGACGGTATCCGAGGTCCGGCTTGGAGATAAGCCAAGGGACTTTATCCACCGGCTTGCTGGTCAATGCGACAGGATCCAGCTGACTGCTCTCGTTAAGACGATCCTTTCTGAATTGCATTCCCATACCCTCTCTGGCTCTACATTGAGGGAGTTGACTTCACAATGGACGAGCGATCGTCAGGACAAGCACTTTGCCCAGTTCTTGCAGACTGTGCTCGAAGTGGTGATTTCACTCCGGTGCAATAAGTGCGTTCTCCTTATGAGTGGCGACCTCCCAAGTAACAACTCTACATCAGGTACAAACTCACGTACAGAGAAATTTGGGAGCGGTTGGTCTCTACTCCTGGCCTTGAGCCTGTGGAGGCGCGGTGTGAAAAACACCGCTTTGCTCGACTCTGCACTACAGGAAAGAAGATGTGCCGGTTGGCCGCAGGAGGTAGCTATCTTTTATATTTGCGTGTAGGTGATTGACTGAGAACGATCTCAGGCACACTATATATTCTCCCACTGCTCGTTTTTTCGGGCTTGCGAAGTATGATTCGCGAGTTGTCGATTGAGGATGTTAATGAAATTGCCACGACCCTGCGGGAGGGAAACAGTACGTGTTTTTTGAACCCGTGTACTTGATTTTTGGGTGCTGAGGACTACCAGATGATCCGTCCTTGACGCCACTCGTCAAGAGGATCGTCGAAACAGCTCTGGAGCTCCGCAACCTTGTTGACTTCCGTCTACATACCTTGTCCAGCAATGAGGTGTGCAAGGCCCTCAATATACCAGAGATCATATCTGCTTCGGAAATTCATGATTCAGACGCATTCTTTGATACCATAGTCCATTTCCAGTATGTGTCCTCTGCTTTGGCAATATCTGTGGTTGACGTTATCTTTCAGGGATTTTATACTTCCCGAGAGGTCAACTCTCTTCTGGAATGTTGACGATAGTCCAGTCTCCAGGCCACACATGGAGCTTGGGTCGGTAGAGCCTGTTCTGGAAGAGCTTAAGCCCGCTGTGGTGCTCACAGGGCATTCTGATGACAATAGTACTGTGTTTCTTGAGTGTGGACTGAAACCCTCTGCATTTGTGGATAGGATTCCCAAGGGCTCGGAGGAGCGTGATAACTGGACATGCGTTCAGAGGAAAAAGGCGGAGGGCAAGAAGAGAGTTTTTGAAACAAATACCACCGGGTGGAAAAAAAACAACCTTTTCCCCATGGGAACATAGCTAACCCATTGGGCGTGTCCCCCATCCTCCCCCATCCCATGGTGAGTGAAGAAAAAAAGTCTATGCTTCTCGCACTCGCCCTGCTCCTCCTTTGTCCACCCCCCTTTGTCCAGACCCCCCAGCTCCTCCATTCAACAACCAGGATCACTGATATCAGCCAAGCTTCGGTGGACGTTGCCAGCGCGGCAGCCCTTGCAGCCACGGGTATACACCAGTTTGAGGAAAAATGTCCTCATCCCCAGCAGGGTGGATGCCAGATCACTATCCAGTACCTACAAGAGCTTCCGGACACAGAGGCGTGATGGGCTTTTCAGTGAGTTTCTGTCATCCAACACTAAAAGTTTGACCTGCCTGACACTGCACCATCCCAGCATGACCAGCCGAGACCTCCTTCACCTTGTGGATGTACTCCAACTTCCAGACGAGATCTTTACTTGCAGCGGCTACCAATTTGACCATGTTGAAGCAGTCCGAAGAAACAGGTGTCTCTACTCGCGAGACTACTCTGGGTCCCGATGAGAATGTCGTTCCTCTTCCTGTGGTGTGTGGAGTCATTCAATCCGCCGGTCGTGTCCGCCAAGGTCCTTATACTGTTCCAGCCTCCGCCCGCCCATTCCACGTTAACCCGACTGTTATCCGTCACTATCTCTCGTCGGTTATCAGAGGACGGTCAAATCGCGGCGTTGTTCAGATCGGGAACACGCTATATGGTTCGGTATGTGGATGAGGACGTGTGGACGTTCTACGATCAGGGGATCGAGGACATTCCGGAGTTGGACGAGGCGATCGGTGTGGCGATGGGAGAGGATGAGGGAGAGACCTTTGACTAT
>Ga0307516_10004825_pt1 | contig 16417 bp, 15 predicted proteins | sample 19_EM_MG_FD_203310 | JGI IMG/M metagenome (GOLD analysis project Ga0307516, IMG submission 203310) | Populus trichocarpa ectomycorrhiza microbial communities from riparian zone in the Pacific Northwest, United States - 19_EM | ecosystem: Host-associated > Plants > Roots > Unclassified | place...
TCTAGTGCCGCTGAAGCGCAACCATGGGCTCCCTTGATGAGCTCTCTTCTGGGAAAGAACAAGAGAGGGTTCTTCTTCCTAATAGCACTCTAAAGTAGGGATATAACTGTCATGGTGCTGGAGGACACCGTCTGAAAGTAGGGAAGCAGACAGAGTACTGAATTTGACGCATCCAGGGAAGTGAGATGAACAACAGAGGAAGATGGACATGGCAAGTATCTGGGAGGAAGGGACCATAGGTGTAACGGTCCTTAACTTTTTATCTTATCTAATCTGTGATTAGATGTCATCTTATCTTATCATAGTGTACTATCTTATCTAGGCATCTAAACTACCACATGGCCATTCATGATATTATAGCATAGCCTTAGCTCCACAGTGGTGTCATAGACCTGCCCTTAAGTACATGCTGTAGCCTTGAGGCCTGTAGTATATGTACTGCTCAATGCAGCACCCAGAGGCTCTCCATTCGAGCTCTCTTTGGGTTTTTGCTCATAAGACTTGAGTCCTATCCTTCCTCCTCAGAGTTGTAGTGGTTACTTTGGGCTTTTTCCTAGGATTGTCTCAATAGGCTGAGGGCTCAGGGGACATAGAGACGACCAGAGAAGACTTTTCAATCTTGACAATAGACCTAAGATGACCAAAGTATGTCCTTGATGCAGGACTGATGAGGAGAACGCGCTGACTGAGAATGAGGGGGACTGAGGGAGCAGGCTGGGAAGATATGTGCCAGGCAGTGCATGGGAACTCTGGGAGAGGCTGTCCTAAGAGCAGGACATAGTGGAGATCTGGAGCAATAGCGGAGAAATGATCCAGAGAAAATATGGACTCCATAGTGACCAATGAGACAAATGTCTGGATTGCGGGGGGAATATCCCCATGGGAAATGAACGGATTTATGTCGGAACTTGACAGGCAGATAGACCACGCTCTAGGCTCTCTGATGGTATAGTCACGTGCCTGATAGCTTTGGAAACAGTGGAGCTATTCAAAATATCGGAATGCTGGCACTGGGCACCTAAAAAGGACATTTGAGTGCTAACATCATTGCTTCTCTTCTTTCCTTTATTTCTCCATCAATTCTTCAGCTTCTTTACTCATTCTGGTATGGGAGTTGGACTGCAGTAGATTGCATTCCTTTCTCATACCATAATGGACGTTATTCCTTCGGTTCTTCTGCTTCTTGGTGGTTCTTGTGCGAGTAATGACTGCTAGACGTCAGCAGTTGTCTCTTGCATCAGGATAGACTTCTTGTGCAATAGATGGCTATGATGAGGCTCCATTGTGCTCATCTTTCACATCAGGATCATTTGATATTGATGTTATCTTCCATGTTCACTGTACCAAACCTGTTTGGTGTGTGACAACGCATGGGTGGTAAAGGACACTCAAAGGGAAAACATCATGATAAAACTGCAGACAGTAAGTGGGATGGTGTACTACCCTAGGAAGGTACTCTAATGAACATGCCAAGTCTCCACTTTGGATGAAAGGGACAATGGTTCCAGAGGTGGTCACAATATCAAGGTCAGCCTGCCCAACAAGGCATATTTTATTCCTGCTGGATCCCATCAACATAAGAATGTTGAATTGGTGAAACAAAATGGTGAGAAATACATTATATGACAGTGAGGATTGACAAACAATACCAGGCCATATGCATCATGTACCCGCAGATACGATGGTAAATCATCCTGTGGTTGGTGACAAACTAAAGCCGCAGGTGAAGACCAAAGGTTTGTCTATTCCTACGTGGTCACACATTTATTAATATGTAAATCTTTTATATATTGGAAGAGAAACAACCTGCAGCAATGGGTGGGACTATTGCTACAATTCAGCAGGAAACCTTGGTGCCTTCTGTTCCTGTGGCTGGCCTTGGAGCAGCTAAACCTGGGGCCAAGACAAGAGGTAAGACTATTTGGTGCCATTACACTGTCAATGGGTTTAATATATTATATGAATTCAGGCAAAGAGCGTGCACTCCGGGGAGAAAGCACTGCTGTGAATAGGACAGACACTTCAGCTGCATTGGTCACCATGGCTAAGATGGCAGCCAAGATGAAAGGTACCAGTATTCCCATACATGCACACATCCCATCTAATATATATCCAGAGAAGACAGCTACAACAGTGTGTAAAGGTCCTTCCAAAATATCAACTGACCAGCCCCACATGGCTAAGCCAGGTGCCAAGATGGCAGGTAAATTCATTCATGTGCATCTTATATATATGATATATTTAAAAGAAGAATTACCAGAGCCCAGAAAGAGTACTTCCGAAGTGCAGGTGGAAACCACAGACCCTTCCTCCATTCCTGGTGACAAGGCACCTCCTGGTCATTTCATACCAGACCCTGCAAGTGGAAACAACATTATGCTGATGGTTCTGGAGCCACCTACCCCAATGCCTGCACAGCAGCAATCTACCTGGCACAAGAGGCTTCCACCATGGCTGGAGGATTATCTGGACAACCGCATTCCAAAGAGATCCAGAAAATAATTAACATACATGTATGTACATAGCTAAGAGAGAGATTATTGGTTGCCAGTGTACCGTATACAAGGGAATGTAATTACAACATTTTAGGATCCAAGTCCTCCATATCATACATCCCACTGTCCGAGTCTGATCCTTCACCTCAGTCAATCCTTTCCAGCCTCTCTCTCATTTCTGCATACTGTGCCCGTCTATTAACAAGCCTTCTCCATTCTCATGTCTCTTCCACCAACTTGTCCGCATATTGTTGGTACATCGTGACCATTGGTTTATCATAGACGTCATCCAGTTTGGTGACCCTTCCTTCCTTCAGGTGAAATCAGGCAGCTATTTCACAGGCTGTTGTTACTATTTCATCATAAGTATCAATACAATATTATCCAACAAGAATTCACATTCATGCCACAGCCCATTGAACCTACCATGGTAGATGTCCATGTTGGCCATACTGTAGACCAAGTGCCACCATTCCTCTATAAACCTGTGAGTTTACAGTACAAACTTACCCTCTGCAACTTTCAGACAAGTCACCTCATCCGATTTGGTTTCCTGCGCCTTTCCCTTCTCCAGCACTCTACTATGGGTTGTCAGACTGGTACCAATAACCCTTGGCCATAGGTGCTTCCATGAAATTTCTTCCCTATCAGTATCGCTATCGATAGTTGATGCAGGGTGTGGCGACACCAACATGGATGATTGTGTGAGAAGCAATAGGGGTGATGGCAATGGGCAGAATATTTGTTGGGGTCTTTGGGGAGGGGGACTCCATCTACCACTGGTATTGGATGTGTTGGTATCAATGGAGCATTCAGAGGGACTTTTGGGTACCAATAGAGATGTCAGTACGTCCTGTGATAAAGTGTTGGGTGTGACACCGCAGGTGTCTGTCATTGGACTCATGCTGCATGGCAACATCACAGCACCCTGGATCATACACAGCCGGAGTTGTGGTGGGGACCAACCTGTGCTACTGGCACTCACTAACAAGACATTGTAAGGTGTAATAAAGCCAACAAACGCAATACATACATGATGCACTTGGAGACCTTGTGGTAGCCGCAGTCATGGAAGGTAGGGGCTGTGTGGGAGACCAGCCTATGCTACTATCATGACCTGCAAACATCACATAAATTATGGAAAAGATAATACAATAAATATGTACCTGACTCCATCTGAGGCCTCATGGAAGGACTAGTCAGAATTTGTTCATCCACTAGCATTGCAGCAGCTGCGCTTGCTTGAATCCAGGGTGGAGACCATCCAGTGCTGTTATTATTTGCTGCAAAGATCAGATTAGCAGTGCAAAACATCAACAGAGAGATACAAACTGCATGGAGCATTTCTGTTCGGAGGTATCCATCCCGGGCTACCGAATAAAGCTGATGGAAAGAAATTAGCAGGTTACTTTGAGGAGCCTTAGATTTACAGACTTACCTGAGTGAGCTGCACCATCATCTATGAATCTCACATTCCTTTGCCCACTCATGGTTTATTATTGATGGAACAAGGGAAGATGGATAGCAAGGGTTGGGATGGACAGGCCCAGATTCCATTTATATTGTATGGACTAGCTTATATAAGACAGACATTTCCCATGGGCACAATGAGCCATGTGATGTTGTTTGTGGAATCTAGCCTGGAATGTATCTACAATGAGGCCACTATTCCATATTTGGTTGTAATAGGGCATCATCTGCAGTAATTGTGTATTATATCAAGGGCAATATCCCAGAATTCCTCAAGGAAGACAGTTGGATATATTATATGTATAATGGTATGTATTTGAGTATTCTACTCATTAATTTGGTGGCTATGTCAGTCAAATTCTACTATATTCCATGTGAGCCATGGTTGTTAACCTTTCAGTGGACTCAGCTTGGAGATGTTTAACTTCACATTGTTGATGAGATTTGGTCACCCACTTGAGGTTGAATTCCACAATTTGTTATTGTACTTTCAATAGTCTAAAGTATTGATCATTTACCCATGGTCAATGGAAGCACACAAGGTGATTTAATCACATTTATATATTCAGGAGCCTCACCTCTTTTCCACCAGCTTTATTCTGTACAATACTGGGGAGGAATAATGTACAATCATTAGACATATTGATTTCCAGACATGTGACAGGCTTCTGGGACATTCTGGGTTAACAATGCTGACATGGCCATCATTTCCATGCAGTGTGACATACTGCTGTCAATTTGACACCACAGCCATAGTGGACCCTTGATGACATAACCATAATAAATATTCACCATTGCTGTGAGGATTCTGCACTGTGTCCTTGCTTTCCACCCCCAATCACCCTCTGTGTTATTCTGCTATGTCTACTCAGCCTTCGACTACCCAAGTCGCATCCACATCCGACCTTTCCAGTCTCTTTGACACCCCTATGATGCCAACCGAAATTATTGCGGATGCCACATCCCTCATTATCACCACAGTTGCAACAATTAAGAAAATGAAAGATATGGCCTTGTGGATGCAGGTGCAGTGGGATGTATGGACTCAGTTGGTAAGTTCTCATTTTATACTGGTCCACTTTAGCTGATGCCTGGCAGAACCGCATTAGAGCAGTTGTGGGAGATGTACCCCGCAGTTTGAGCATTCCGCCTATGCTCATGGCCCTTGACTGGTACCTGGAAGATCCAAATGATGGCATTACTGAGTGGCCAAAGTGGCCCGAACTTTTACAGTAATGGTATTCAAAGTTAACGCTGTGTCACTGAGTTGGGCAAAATTTCTCCAGCATTGATTTCAACCATGCAGCAGGATTCAAGTGGAGCTCTAAAACATGCCTCCGATTTGTCGAAGCCCTTGATGCTCTGCCCATCTGCAAGCCAAAGCCATCATGGCATCCATCATGATCCCCCCTGTGGGTGGTAGTGGAAACCTTCAGCCCCCTTCCACTAATCAACCCAACCTCCAAGCCACAGCTCCCATACCACCCAAGGTGAAGTTATGACCTCACCCTCTATCCACTACCTCTGACCCCAAATCCCAGCCCAAGTGTGCTCGAAAATGTGCCCAAGAGTCCACAGAGGAATCGTCCTTTCTGATATACTGGGAACAATACCCCCACCTGACGGAGAAACTCCTATCATGGCTCTTGCAGAACCCAGCCAATTGTGCAGTTCTTTTCAATGAGAAGAGAGATCCCAATGCTCAGGATTCTGCAAAGCCCCATGCTCAGCACAAGAAGGAAATCCATGCGGTCATTGCCAAGGTCATCTTCACTCAAGATAATTATTATGGGGAAGTGTATGCTTCGCAGCCTGTGAAGTTTGCTTCAGCAGTAGGAAGTTGTCTTATGTTGTATGTCTTTTCTTTCTCCATCATAAGGATCACCTACATTTATGCTATAGCTTAAAAAACAAGTATTGACACCATGCATCAAGACTTGGGTCCACTGGTGAGGGCATCAATCCCAACGATCCAAGCCATCAGACCCTTCAACGTATGTAAACATCTGTTCCTGTTATGTTTCTTACTATATATTTTAGAGAAAATTATTTCTGAATTCCTGTACTGGGAGGACTGTCATCGCATGTGGCATAGCAACCCTTCGTACAGTGCCAAGGGATACAATCCAGCTGATGCTGCTGGTCATCATAAAAAATTTATGACTATCATCAAACGTGGTGGATCGACCGCAAGTCCTTTGGATAGTAGCAGACAAGTTCAGTCGAGCAATCAAGATGGTGCAGTTGCTGAGGAAGGTCCAGGATTCAAAGGTCCTGAAGGCAAGCACCTTATTGTGCGGATATTATTGACACCACTGATCCCCCTTTTCACAAAGATGTTCCAATGAATGAGATTGCACAAGAGGAGGAAGAGGAGGACAAAGTATGCAGAGAAAGGAACAGAGGGGACGATGCAGGCATTGCAGGGGGGGTTGGTGGTCATGATGCAGGGGGGTTTGGCAGTCATGATGCAGAGGGCTTTGGTTTTGAAGATCAGCACATGGACAAGCCAAGTTGGAGGGTGCTGATGCAGCTCATCATGCACACCAGTTATGTCACTGATGCACATCCTCAATTGTGTAACTAATAATATTTAGCCTGCTCTGCCCCCTGACAAGTCCATGTGTTCACCAAAGCCTCAAACTCCATCCTGGGATAACCGCTCTGCCTTCTGAATGTCACCATACCCCAGGTCACCCACTTCTGCTATCTCCTCCTCTACATCATCTTCTGCTTTGACTGGCAGTACCCACCGCCAAGGTACAACTTCTGAGACCTCACAAACAAGCTTCACAAAGGGCAAAGGCAAAAGCACCCTTGCTCAAATGAAAACAGATCTCGATGAGCATCTCAGCAGTTTGAACAGTAGCTCCACTGACCAACAATACAGAATGGGCATTCTCAAAAATGAATGCAAGTCACTGAAGCTGCAGGCACATATGTGTGATAAGGAGATTGCACATTTACAGGCCAAGGGTGTGCAGGAACATCAGGAAGCAGAAAAGATCCACCACCGCATGATGGAGCAGAAAAAATTGGAGATAGACCTGCTCAAGGAGGAAGGGGAAATCCTCCGCCTCAAGGTGGAGTTGGCCAAGCTTCAAGCCAGTCAAAATGCATCATCCTCTTGTCCCCCCCCCACTTCTGCAACTGAACAATTTGCCAATATGTGAGAGCACTATAAATGGCCACATGTAAGTCATTGTCTTTCTTCAGTCTGAGTTGAAGTTCACGCAATGACTGGAAGTGACCTTTTAGGGCTGCAAATGCATGTTCAACTCTCATGCAGAGTTCTGCAGGTATGTACTTTCGATAGATATTGGTTATAGGTGTTCTGTCTGCATGTCAAGCTTCCCCTGCATGGCTTCTTAAAAGGTACAGCACACCATGTTTCACAGGGATAAGCTGAATCTGCCCAGATCCAATGGTGTGGCAGAATCGTGTTCACTGGATCTTGGGACATCTGTGTCCCCTGGAAAGCATATGCATCGTGTACACTACCTAGTTGCCCCAGCACATAGTCGACAATCATCAAGTTGTGTGGCATTATGATGGCCTTGAAGCCAAGGTGAGTCAATTCATAGCATCCCTCTTTGATATGCACCTGACAATTCAACAAAAAATGTCATTTTTGGTTGTAGAAGCAATCTCTGAACATTCCTGGTCTGGCATACAAGTTGACTGCAGTCCCATCAGCAGCGAAGACTCCATTCCTCCACATGTGGCAAGTCCGAGACTCGGTGAACTCTTGTGCTCAGTGCATGTCCTCTGAGCAGACATCTGGTGTGTATATAAACATGTCATGTTGATGTAGGATCATGGCCATGACGTGGTGAGTACAATTCACTACTGTCCCCACACTAATACCCACCCACTGTGCGACGTCCTCAGGTGTGCACACATTTCCATAGTGTCCTGCATGAAAGAGGAAAACTGCAAGTTGTATTGCAACAGGTAATTGCTTGTTATTGGACCAGTTTTGGAAAATGGTATGGTCACTGATTTGATCCAGGATGTCATCAAATATTAGCGGGTTAATGCGCAACTTTTGACAAAACTGTGCTGGGTGATGCTCAGCCACGTGGTGGAGTAAGTGGAGCTGAGAAGCTCTCAGAAGTGGCTCATCTGGATACTCTAGAACCCACATTGTTTCGACCCTGTCATGTAACACCAGGAGTGCACAGAGCAGATCCATGTATGGCGCAGCCACCGCCTCTGTTGTGGAGACTGTGTCCGTGGATTCCAAATCAAGAGATATAGAAGAGGTCAACAACACTGGAGAAGGTGGGGAAATGAGCATTGGACTGTCCGATATCAAAGATGACTCAGACAATGTATCTGTCCATGTTTCAGTGAGTTCTGAGTTGCTACTGTTGAAGCTTGCACTAATTTCTTTGTTTTGCCTCTCTGCAACAGCTATTGTGGCTGCATCTAGTACCTGTAGTATCTCCATGCAGAGTGACACCCTGGGCATATTGGTAGTTGAAGACTAGTACCTGTATTCCATTTTCTATTTACAAAGTACACCTTATATCACTGATAATTGTTGATAATCATGCTCAAGAACATACTATGATGAGTTTCTATATTTGGGTATGGATTAGGTGTGATTCAGAGCTTGAATTCTTTCCAAAGTTCAGCCATGACACTAGGGTTTAACTAGGGTTTATTGCCCAAAGGTTTCCTGCTTATTTAACTTTGAATACCATTAGTGCCCACTGGAGAAGGTCACTGATCGTCCATGGTCCCACCACAGTCAGCAATCTCAGGATGGTGGAGTTGTTCCAGCAGAAACGGAGGACACCCAGATGGATGGTGAAGTGACAGAGGCGGTGGATAAGGGGAAGGGAAGGGCAGATGAGGTGAGTAATGATGAGGTTAGCTCATCACAGGCAGCAGGGGGTGAGGAAGTCAGAGTAAGTGGTCGTGGTCATGGTGGTGCTGGGCACGGGCAGTCACGGGGACATAGCCAGTCCTGTCGCCCTCGCAAACGCGTCAAGTCCACTCTGATCATTGACAGTGACAAGGAAGAGAAACCCACCCATCCTGCTTCCAACAAGACATTTGACCTTCAACACCCCCCACCTGACTTTCCGATCCTTCCAGCTATGGACAGGTGCAACTACTGTGCCCATCGCCAGCTGCCATGTGCAAGAAAAGAAGATTGTGCCTGCTTCCAATGCAACAAATTGAAGCATGGGTGCAGCCTGGCACCAAAGTGGGGAAGGTCGCAGTCGCAGTCGCATGCACCAACCAAGCAAGCCAGTTGCAGGGCATCTCCTCCATCAAAGACAACACCACTGGCCCCCACTCACATCAACCCTCCACGTTCAACTCGCAAGCGGAAAGCCCAGAGTCCCATTCCCATGGATGACGCACCCAACTGGTGGTCTGCACCTTGCCCTCCTACACCTGGGCCATCAAGGGGCAGACATGAAAGTAAGTCATTATATTCCCTTCTTGTGTTCTTCTGAAAGTCTAACCAGAATTTGATGGAGTGGTTATAGTCTGACCAAAATGGCTGTCAAAATCCCGTGACTGCGGTACAAGTGCAGAATGGAGTGAGCATGCAATGACCACCACAACAAGTTCCTGCAGCGAATGCTCGCAATTGAAGGAGGATTTGGGCGATGTCAATCGCAGACTCAACACCCAGGAGATTGAAATGGACACCCTTTGCCAGCTCCTGGAAGGTTTGCGATCAAATATGCTCACTGCCCCTCTTACACCATTGCCCACTGCCAGAGTGCAAACTTCCACACCTGTGGACAGTCCTGCATCCATTCCCTGCCCAATTTCACCTTTGTCCCTCCCTGCGTCCACTGGCATCACCTCCCACACCACTGTGGATATTCTGGACCACCAGGCACCAGGTCAGTCTCCATGTGAAGCACCTGTGTTGCTGGAGGGTGAGGGTTCCCCAGTCATGGATCCACATCCCATCCATGTGCCCACTGACCTTCTCATGACCCTCTGGTCCCCAACCGGCGATGATGCACACTCCCCTCAGTCTGACAACTCTGGTGCTGATGAAGACTATGTGCCACCCCCCCACCCCCTCCTGACCCATACGTCTTCAGATTCCACAATTGTTGCAGATACTCCGGCTGTTCCCCCTCCCACCATTGTGGTAACATCACCAGATGTTTTGTCAGTGCCCGGACCCACAGGAATTCCAGATGGATTGGTAGGTGATGGGGTGGATACCCATATGGACACAACCACATAGTTTGTTGCCTACATCCTTTTTGTACCTTTCCCTCTTGGACTATTTGTTTTTGTACACCCATACAATTTTCTTTTTTCCCCTTTATGTAAGTCTCATACTTACTTGTGTCATTTGAGTACTGGAATGTTATGTAGGCATTGTCAGAATATATAATTTGTGTCTTTCACGAGTGATTTAATGTACCTGGTGTGATTAATCTAATCAATTCTGTGACAAATCCTGCCTTCTGAACATTCAGGAGCCTAGGTATTTGAATATCAACCCCTTTGTGGACCCCTGTTCTTCTCAATGTAATGTTTATATTTTTGTAGACAATGTCCCCATGTTTTTCCTATATTAAATAAATTGATGTACACCCCATTTGCTGCAGGTACTGCCATCATCTTAATAAACACTGATCTGGTTATCGGATAAGGTTCCATCCACCCACTGTAACACTGGTCAATTTTATGTAGTGCCTGAACTAGCATCCTACCAGGAGAACTGCAGTAGCCATATTTAATGGAATTGACTGCGGTACCTCGCACTGCCCAACCCAATCCAAACAATTCATTGTTTGTTCCCATGCAATGTCAAGTTGTTGGATATATTTCTGTTGTTTTCATCTAGCATGAGTTTCTACCCCATCATTTTGCAGCATAGCATGCTGTTTCCAGTATACCTTTTCCCTTTGATTGGTACTGTTATCCTAGTAGATAGAGTATATTGTATTATCTACTGGTCATCCACACATGGATATAATGCTTATTTTCCAGGATGTACCTGCATTGTCTTCCCAGGGATGCCATCCCCCTAAAACTGATTTACCATGGGATCTAAGCCTTGAGCCTACCATGGCTTGGTTCATATCCAATGTGCCCTAATTTATATATCTATGTTTCTCTTGAAACTTTTCAGATGCTATTTTTAACCTGATTTGTTCCTGTGTGGGTGTTTTAGTTCTTGGACTTGCATTTTGATGCATTAACTGCACAAATCATATTTCCACAGTTGTACATACCCAGGAAATGTTGGCCTTATTTGTTAGGTATATGTGTTCCATGGCTGTGCTAGGCCACAGTAATTTTCCCACAGCCATATTTGTCCATACATTCCTTCCTACAGCTAGCACTTGGATTTTTCAGCATTAATTTCACAAAACACAACCTACTAGTGAATCAATGGTAGTGAACCTGAGGTAGCCAGCCCATTCTCCAGTAGTCAACCCAAGGTAGTCCTGTGGTAGTCAACCTGCAGTAGTCAACATGCATTAGTGAATCCCTGGTTGTCAACCTGAGGTAGTAGTCAACTGGAGGTGGTTGTCAAGTCCAGGTCTACTCTGGTAGGGGATCCGGTCAAGTCCAGACAAAGGCGGACAAAGGAGGAGAGCAGAGGGCTGGACAAGAGGTTAGTCCGACTGGAGTTGGTGACCGCTTGGATTCAATGACTAAGGACAACGAGCGTTGATTCCTTGCATAGGATCCAGTCAAAGTGATGGAGATGGAGATGGAGACGGAGACAGGCAGAGACTGGAGTAGTGACTAAGTTGATTTCAGACTGAGCTATACAGAATAAACTACAGAGTACTTATACTAAGTAAGAACTAGGGTCGAGTATTCATGGTGACAAGTAAACAACCTAAAAGGCTGACAAGGGACAACTGGAGTTAGGACTAGGTCAGGTCCGGTGAAAATGATACAAGGCAAAGGATATAACAAGGACACGGAGAACTCACGACCAAGCAGGGTTGACGGCAAGGTGTGGTAACAAGTGAACAGGGAATAGACCAAGGGTCGTACTTAGTGGAGGGCTATCTGCATGACTGTGACCGGAGTAATGAACGAGCAACCAGAGTTGGGCTAGAGTGCTGCAATGCAACCAGAGTGACCAGATAAGGTCTGGAGTTGGACATGGTCGTAACAGTGGTAGTCAACCCAAGGTAGTCCTGTGGTAGTCAACCAGCAGCAGTCAACCTGCATTAGTGAATCCCTGGGTGTCAACCCACGGTAGTCAACCCCAGGTAGTAGTCTACCTCAACCCACAGCAGTCAACCTGCATTAGTGAATCCCTGGGAGTCAACCTGAGGTAGTAGTCCATCCAAGGTAGACCTGTGGTAGTCAACCCACAATAGTCAACCTGCAGTGGTCAATCCTTGGAAGTCAACCTGCAGTAGTCAACCCACAGTAGTCAACCCACAGTAGTCAACCCATGGTAGTCAAACCCTGGTAGTCTCAGAGTAGTCGACCCACAGTTATATTGGTAGTTCCCCCTTAGTTCCCAGCAGGTCAGCCCTACTATATTTACTGGTAGTAATGTTTCCTAGCCCACCCATTACCTTGCGTTAAAGCAACATCTCAGCCCATACATGTGACATGGTGATTACACCTTTATCCACTCCCTTAAACAGCACCATAGCCCACCCATATCACAGGGTGACAAAATCCAACCTGGGCCCAACCTGTGTTACACCGTGACAGTCAATCCCTGGCTTCCCCTCCGCTGGCCCATGACACTTGGCTGATTTTCACCCTCGGGTGGCCGTGTAAGACACCCTAAGTAGGTGCATGGGTTCGTCTCACAGCTCCACAACATGTGTTCCCCTCACTGTCCTCGTTGGCTCTGCCAACCACTGCTTACCTGTGTCTTCCTGTGTTCGGCTGTGCTTGAGGCAGCCAATAGCCTTAGTTTCTCTCACCTCATGTATACCACACTGCCTCCATGAGGCTATATGGACACTAGTATATAAACCCTAGGGACAGCTCCTGTAAACTCCATTCTCGAGCTACCCAATCCAGCTTACCTTTGCTCTCTGAACACTCTCACATCTCTACCAAGAGATACTCTGAATCTTTGCCTAAATCCAGTAACCTTGCTGGTTAGGGAACCGTTGTCCCTAAGAACTAAGACCCAAGCATCGTCTGTGGGTATGACATAAGGAACAACCTCATGAAGGACAAATGAATGACCTTTTGGGTTAGAACATGCCAAGACTCTGTCTCAGCATAACAGCACTGGTGGCACCTGTCATATCCATACTTTTCCCAGTCGCAACTCCGGTCTAACCTTGGCCTGCCTGACCTCTCCTTAGGCATAGACGCAACTCCGGATCTAGTCCGGCCATCTCCAGTCCCATAGCTGTACTCCAGCTCAACTCCGGTCACTACGTCCATCTCTGCCTCAGGACTAACCCCTGTCTTCCTGCAGACAGATCTGTGGTCTAACTCCACCATGTTGGACCTGTACCTACCACTAGTCACTACTCCGGTTTCAGTCTGGCCACTCCTGTAGCCTTGTCTGCAATGTAGCCCAACTCTGGATGGTGTATCCAACTCCGGCTCAGTTCTGCTCCTGCTCTTGCTCCGCTTCCTGTCAGGTCCACCAATGGCCTAGGACATTTCTATGTCCAACTCCGGACCTTCCTCCAGCTACTCCACCCCTCCTCCACCTGCACACTCCCTCCGCTCGTGCACTTCCTCCGGTTCCACTTCCTCCGGTTCCACTTCCTCCGGTCCTGGACATCGCTCTGGACTTAACATTAGTTAAGTCCACCTCTGACCCTTACCTGTCCTGTTCCAGCCTAGTTCCCTTGTCCCTGCTTTTCCTCTGTCGTCCCTGTAAACCTAGTTCTCCATGTCTGCTTCCGCTCCGGTTTATTTTCCTGTACCTAGTTTATTTTCCTGTCTGCTTCTGCTCTATCCCTTGTCCTGACTAAGGTGTTTACTTGTCACCGTATATACTCCCCTCTAGTCTCTTTACTATATAAACTACCAAACTCTGGCCTAGTAGATCCTTAGATCAAATCTCGACTAAGATACTCCTCCATCTGTACTACCCACTATGCTCTCCTAATCCATCTGTTCAACTGAACTCCTGAACTCTGGCCAACTCCGGTCTCCGTCCTATCTCGTCCCCTTGGTCCTATGTCCGCTCCTAGCAAGTCTCCTACTCGCACAAGGGCAAAAGCCACCTCTGTCCCAGACTCAATGCTAGACCTCTAGGGACTTATCCCACCTCTGGGATGTCCTTCGTCCGGACAAGCTGCACTACTCCAGTCCACTTTCCCACGGTCCGGACTTACTCCACAAAACCCGGACTTACTCCCAGTGCTTCTCTAGTGCCCAGACTTCGTCCGTATGACCCGGACTTGACTGTCCACACTAACTAGCACCTACTAGTGTCTGGACTTACCTCCTCATTAGTCCCCTGCAACCCTGGACCTCCTAGTAAGATCGTTGAGGAGAACCGATCCTGACAGCACCTTTCTGAATCTGTCATGACATATAAATATTGGCAGTAGGTGTATGAAAACTATTCATAATAAAACACACCAGATCTGTGATTGCAATCACTTCTTCCTCTGAGGACAACATGAGGCAATTCTCTAAGCCTGGCACTGATTGAAGCAGCTCATGGAAAACAGCGCACTCCTTGTGTTCACTGAAACTGAGGTTAGAAGTTGTCTAGATGGGGAGATAGCATATGGAATGCACGCAGCCATCAAACCCTTATCTTCTGGTACATCATCACACATAGCTTGAAGCCATTCACGACAAGGGTTTGCACATTGCAGAAGGCATGGACTGCCCTTCCAAAATGATGCCCATAGTGTACTAAAGGGTCCTGTGAAGTCCTGGTGCAGAGTAAGCTGACAATGTGAACATTTGAAATTAGCACAATGTACGGTTTTTTCCTAGGGACCAATTGCAAAGCACTGGAGCATGTACACTGTCTACCAGAGGGTGAAGATCACTCATCCTGTGTGGTAGAAGTAGACATGTAAGCGGGAAGACTAGAGACATTGAGATCTAGAGGTGGTTGGGACACAAAGGAGAGCTGAGCTCTGTCATGTCATGTCATTTAAAGCAATGAAAAATCAGAAGTTCACACCTGCAAGAACATGCCAATGGATCCCTCAACGTAATGACAGCAGACCATGAGTTCACACCTGCAAAAGCCCCATGAAGCCATAGTAGAAATCCTGGCAAATCAACATAACAACAGTGGACCATGACCATGAATTCACACCTGCAACCATATCGTGAAGCAACAGCCACTCTGTATAAGATCAATGTAACAGCAGTTTGCACCTGCAAAGGCCTTGTGAAGCCATAGTAGAGATCCCAGCAAATCAATGTAACAACAATGAACCATGAATTTGCAACTGTGAAAACATCATGAGGTGGCAACCATGGATGGAAACATAAGTGCAACAACAATGAACAGACCCACAGTGTGTATAGACAAGTGTAACAAAACTAGAGTGAACTTTGAAGAGGAGCAGAGAGCTTGCAAAGTTGTCAAAGTTGAACTTCATCATTGAACCTGTCTATGCTACTTGGCTAGTGTGACACCCTGAGTGAGTCCTCAGCAAGTCAGAGGGTAAGTATGTTGGCCAGTTGGCAGATGGGAAAATCCAGAATCTGATCTTACCTTTGTGTAAGTTCCCATCCCTTACACCCCTATGATGTGCAACAACAATGGCACAGATCAACATTCCCATCTGTCAGTCAATGACATCTCAAAGTGAAGACAGTCTCTATCAGTTATGTTTCCATCCCTTAATGAATGGCCTGCAATGCAACCCAGATTAGCGGTTCAGAGGGATGCCACTAGCCAGTTCGGAATCACAGCTAAATTCCATAGTTAAAAGGTGGAAAGACCACTGTATCTTGAAACAGGACGCTCACTTTAGAACAACATCACATAGCAGATGGCAAACATATGCAGAGAATCCACAATATATTTTGAATGTACATTTCTTCAAACTTCTATTGGTGCTACCTGATGACAAGTGGCTCGAAATATCAGCTCACACTCATGTACAACCAGCTGCTGCCAAACACAATAGGTTCAATAGTGCCAACATTCCATCACATGATGTGTCTGCCAGTGCAATATTGACCAAAGATTTGGACTTCAGACGTGAGTGTCTACAACCTAACAAGATGGTAGTCATCTAATTGGTCATAGGCTCAAGTATGGAGCAATGTCAACTCCACCAAAAATGCCCCCATCTCGAAAGTGAACTGAAGTCTCACCCTGATGGCAATCAAAACCGTCCATCAGGAAATCGATGAGAATTAGATAATGCATTATATACAATTTTCATGTCTAACTGGTATAACCTATAGAATCTTTCTGATACAGCAAAATATAAGGCTAGATAATCCAGGGTGGTGTAGATACCAATGATCAGGTATCTTCACCATGGATGGGCCTGATCAAAGCCATACATATCAGATTA
>Ga0307516_10004826_pt1 | contig 16416 bp, 23 predicted proteins | sample 19_EM_MG_FD_203310 | JGI IMG/M metagenome (GOLD analysis project Ga0307516, IMG submission 203310) | Populus trichocarpa ectomycorrhiza microbial communities from riparian zone in the Pacific Northwest, United States - 19_EM | ecosystem: Host-associated > Plants > Roots > Unclassified | place...
CCCCCTGGGCCTAAAATATTGGCAAGGGGGGTCTCTTTTTAAACCCCCCCCCCCCCCCCCCCCCCAAAAAAAAAAAAAAAAAAAAAAAAAATTTGTGTGCAAGGAAATCGGGAGTAAGGGAGCTGATGAAAACGGGTGACGACAGATGTTCACCTCGCGGCGATAGTAGAATGCGAGATCTTTCGCGATCATCGGCCTACCGTGACACAATTGATGGTGAAGCATGCGATCGAATCCGTGGGCTCGACGGTGTTGGAGCAGGCGCAGGATGGGTATCACCTACGACTTCGTCCTGAGGTAGAAAGGAAGCAATTGGATGATAATTGTACGGTTTACATCGTATGGCCTCTCTCTCTCTCTTTCCGTCTGATGGCGGGTAGGATATCTTGGCTGATTGCGAGCGTAAAAAAGGAACCATCAACTCCCTCACTCCCTCCCCGCGCTCCCGGAAAAATCGCGCTCGATTTGTCGGAAACACTCCTCCCGAGGCTGCTGCCAGTATTGTACACCACCACCACCGCGCGCAGCTATACTCTCGTGACGCTCTCTTCTCCCGTGAGTGAGAGGGATGTAGCAAACAGTGCATTGTGGCCCCATGGGTGGATAGTGCTCACCCACAAGGAGTGGACGGGACGGACGGAGGAGTATATCGCGCGCAAGCGGCAGGCGACGGAGGCACGGTTGGTACAGCCGCTGCATGAGCAGGGCGAAACGGGACACAAAGAGGAGAAAGGAAAAGAGTTCGAGCCTGGATTGATCTTGCACATCGAGAGGTTGCACAACGAGGTCAACAAGCCTTCGATCAGTTCGTTTGTCACGCGGAGCGTTGATCGGTATCTACGCAAGAAGGAGCGGAAGAGCGCCAAGAAGAAAGAGGTGGAGGCCTGGGAGAAGGAGGAAACGCACAACAACCCGAAGGTGCAGATCAACTATATCGACTACAAAAAGGGTTCCGATAGCTGCTACCTGCGCCAATCCACCGCGGCTGACTCGGAGCTCATCGTCGCTGCGTTGAAGGCGAGAAAGAGGGCGATGAGGGATGGAAGTGACGGGATGGGATTCAAGGAGAAGGAGCGGTTTGTTGTGGGCAGGATACTGGAGGGCGAGGAAGAGAAGCTGTACTGGCAGAAGGTGCACGATACGATCAGCGAGACCGCGGCCGCCAATAAGGGAAGGAAAGAGAAAGGCAAGGAGCAGGCGGCGGCAGAGACTGTGGATGTGGATCTGAGGCATCCGGGGAAGAGACCGAGACTCAGCACGGGATCTGTGGTGGTGGAAGGCAAGAGGAAGAAGCTCGATATTAGTAGTTGAACGTGATCAGCGTAGTCTGCAAATCATAGCAAGTCCATGTATGCACATACTCGTCTCCCACGATGTCAGCATGTTTCGCATGCAGATAATTAATCTTCCGATCGGCTCGCGGTGGTGCTGTATGGTAGGTTACATGTACGCCGCCGTCATAATAAGGCTCTTATGTGTCCATCTGCAAGCGTCCCCGCGCTTTGCGGCTTCTCGGGTTTCTATCTACCAGGTGTGGGATGAAAACGCTCGCTACCTTACAGTACGTACGTCGGCGACTCCCAATCAACCCGCGTTCCCCAGTTGCCCACATCTATTCCACCCCTACCTCGGCTGCACCCTAACTAACCTCATCCCATCACCTCACCTCACCTCACTTCATTTAGCCTCGCCTCTTACCGCACTGCACCGCACACCCTTCACCCAATGTCTCCGACGCAATGAACACCACCACCAGCAGCGACCGAGAAAGAGATAGCCTGCTACACCACATCTCCCGCGAAGACCTCAGCTACATCGCACACACGCAGCGAACACTACGGCCATCGTCTTCGGCGACTACCGCCAGTCACGGGAGTAGTTCGCAGACCAGCGCCGGGATATCGCTCGATCCGCAGGCGCTCTCGCAGCTCTCGGCACACTTTGACGCTTTACTCTCGTCCATCAGCTCCCGCGTCGAATCCGTACTTCTTCCCTCCGCACAACCTCTTTCCGTCCCTTTGTCTCTCTCCTCTCCCAGAGCTAACATAACACGTTCGCTCGCCCCCCGGATAGTTATCCTCGCAAACCCTCAAATCGACGACGGCGCATCACCGCCGCGCAAGCAGTGTGGCGGAGCAGGCGAATCGGGAGATCGAACGGCTGCGCGAGATACTGCGACAGTGTGACGAGCTGCAGAATGAGTTCCTGAAGATCAAGCGCATCGGTGAGATCGTGAAGGAGTTCAGGAAGAGGGTTGAGGTGCTTGAAGGCAGGATCGGCAAGTGATTGCTTGGGAAGGCGCCGGTCGCCGGAGGGGCGAAGGAGGGGAAGTGAGGGGAAGAAGAGGGAGGGAGGTTGTTTGTTCTTTGTCTGCCTCTGTGCGTGTGTTTTCTACGGGCTTGCGCATCGGAGTTATGGAATATGGGGATTTTACCTTTTTTTGCCTTCTGGGGGTTTTTATGCGTATTTTTTTTTTGTCTTTTTTCATTTGATTTTCCCGGCTGCCATTGGGCGGGTCGCCGAGGTGAGAGAGATAGGACACACCGATTTCACACGACTTTCTATGAGACAGGATTTCTTGCGGCGTTGACCCGAACGAACAAACTAAAAAAAACACGTGCCAGTTACTCCTCTCACTCTCGCTCCAACTCGCTGCTGCCTACTCCCGTGAAATATATGCACGCCTATCCCGAAAAAACAAAAGCTGCATACGCACATACAGAAGCGATAACGGCCTCCTGGCGAGCTGCATTACGCGCCCGAAGGTAAAATACCTGTGGACGTATGTAGTATGCGTTCTCGTGGCGGGGGTGGTGGGGTGCGATGTGTGTTGCCGTCTGCGACTTGGGCCAGAAGCGAGGATTCATGTATGATGGTTACATAAGAAACATTATTCACCACGGCAGCAGCAATTCGCACGTCCGCATATACACATACATACCCGTAGCCACGGCCAGTAGTTATCAACCGACGTGCGTGCAGTATGTATGTAGCCAGTATCCGTCCGACCCATCTCGCCGGCGTGTACAATAGTAATCTACATGATAGATGGGTATGTGCGTATCATATCTACCCGGAGGCACGCACCGTTGCTCACTCGTTCTACTGGACTCGGCTCTCGCTCGCCACCTGCCACCCAAGGGAAATCGCACGCGATTAATGAATAAATAAAATGGGGAATAACGATAGGCCTATGTACATAAGTACTTAAGTAGCAGTGGACAAGAGCAAAAAGCAGGGGAATGATCACTACAGGAGTCGAACCCGTGACCTTGGTGTTGACCTTGAAGACTTCCCCGAAGGAAGCCTGCGCCCCAACTGCCAAGCGGCCCCGAATTCCATGAGTGTCGTCGGGGCATGACGTTCACGGAGATAAAAATGGGCCGTAGGAGGGAGAGCGTGTCTATGGGGTTCAGTGCCATTATGGAATTTGAATGGAAGCTCGAAGGAGCAACAACACCTTCAGGAAACAAAATTGTGTTCCTACAGTTAGGAGATGACGGGAGCACTATACAATAGACTGTGACACTGCGAGAAGGCACCTATGTTGGCGAAATACACACGGCTATCCAGTGATAGGCGAGGTCCGTGGAGTGCTAGGCGCCACTGACCGCCATAGATCCACCTGACTATTGATTCACAGTCACCCCCCCCCCCCCCCCCCCCGCATTCTACCCTTCCACATCTCGTAGTTCCCATGGCTTCACCGAGCTGCATGTGTTCGCATGACGTGTGCTGCGAAGTGGCTGGACCGGAGGCGAGCAGGTACCTATGTGAAGGAAGAGTCGATATCACCGTCTTTGTCTGTGCTGAGTGAATGCGCGAGTAAGAGAAGATGCCAAGTGAGCGAGGGCAAGAAGCACAGTACGCGTCTATTCTAATCCGCCATCTCCATATCTCCGTCCTCATCCTCCGCATGTTCCCTCGTTGCACCCTTCGCAGGAACAGGCTTTCCGTGGCCGACGCCGGTCTCCCCCAGGACCTTAGACGCAGCCATCAACCTGAGCCGATGTTAGCCTCCACCTCCCCCCCCTCCTCTAGCCTAGACACGTACATGGCGCAGTTGAGACTACCCAAGACTTTGATATTCTCCGCCTGAACTGCAGTGACACGCGCGATGTCTTCGAGGTCGGCGAGGTTCGCTTGAAGCTGTGCCAGTTGGCTGGCCAGGTGCGATACCTGTCGCGCCTTTGCGTTGGAGGGTGCGATGCTGGGGCGGATCGAAGTGCGAGGCGGGTGGGAAGGGGGCATTTTGGGTGTGGTTGTGGTAAGATGCGAATGAGGCGTTTGTTGTGGCGCTTAATGTAGTTAGCTGAACTCTAGTGGGGTGGATTGGAACTAGGGCAAGCAGGGTAAGTATGTACTAGTTAGTTAGTATATGAGTTTTGGAAAATAATTCTTCTCCCCCACCACGAACCAACAGCCATGGTCTTCCGCACAATCTCCAGCGGTGACGCGCTCTCAAATGTCGCTTCCTCTCTCCTGCTGAGTCCTGCTTCGTTCTTTCTTCGGACCCACATCCTAGCACGCCAGCGCGCCGTCATTGCGCCTTTATGGCCGCAGTCCCCCGTCATATCAGTTGGTTCCTTCCCCGCCGGCCTCGCACTCAATGGCAGTGATCTCGACGTTGTAATTTCTCTCCCGCAGGGCACCACGCCCCGTACGATCACATGGGCGCAGCGACTACACCATGCCAATATCTTCGCTGGATTAGCCGCCAACAAGCCTCCTATTCTCGTCGGCAGACTGTCTCCGGCGCCGGTGCTGAAATATGTCGTCCCCGCAGCGGATGATGCCGGGGAAGAAGTACCGGTCGATGTCAGCTTCCAGACGGTCCAGTCTATGATCGCGCGTAACGACTTCATCACGCTGCAACTTGCCGCGAGGCCTGGCGCGAAAGAGGCCTTGGTTCTCCTCAAGGCGTGGATAAAAGCGGCGAGCTTCGACCAGCCGCTCTACGGCGGAATCGGCAGCTATGGTCTGACATTGAGCGTGATTGCATTCCTGAACCGCTACGAGCTTGCGGGTAACAAGCTACCGAAGACCCCATGGGGAGTGGTCACCGAGTACCTGCGCCACTACACACATCCGGACCTCGAGATGTTCCGGGGACTGGTGGATGTGAAAACCGGGAAGGTTATGCATCCAGGGGAGATCGGGGAGTCGCTGCTTTTGGCGGATCCAGTACTATGGGGTCATGTTGTCGGTGCGAAGAGTGTGAGGATGATGGAGATGGTGGAAGCGATGAGGAGATTGTTGGAACGGCTGGAGAGCGCGGGCCCTGCGATAACCGAGGATGAGGCACTCAATTTGTTTACGACTGTAGAGACTCCCGTGGTGAAGACGGAGCAAGAAATGGAAGCGCAGAGGATGGCGGCTTCAAAAGCGGGGAATCGGATGAGGAGGATTATGGAAGGGGAAAAAAAGGTGGGGCTAGCAACCAAAGTGGCAGGCGCCGTGCCGAGGCGGGAGGACCCACCGAGGGAAGCAGATGCCCCAGCGAAGGGCGATGCGCTCAAAACGGAGGCAGAGAAGGCGGCAGGGGCCCCATCGAAGGAAGCAGACGCCACAGCGAAGGACGATGCACCCAAAACGGAGGTAGACAAAGTGGTGGCGATGGTGATGGAGAAGGTGGTGGGGAGGGTAGCAGAGGCTGTGGGTGCTCTGAAGGGAGAGGTTACTGGAGTTGTGGAGGATATACTGAAGGCTGAAAAGGTGTCATTGGAGGAGAAGGTGGAGGAAACTCCTGAAGCAAAGGCGGAGGAAAGCAAGGAATCAGATGAGGTTGTCGATGTGCCGCCGGAGGCACAAGTCGAGGATCTTCCAAAGGAAGCAGAAGAGAACCGATGAAGGTCTTTGAAGCGCTTTTCTCCCTACTCTAGAACTAAAAAATGACTTGATTGGGGCGATATCACTGTCGCTGTTGTCACTGTACCATATCTCATGTTCAAGTATTTGCTGTAACCTGAATGCACGCATCAATTACCTACTCATGTAAATACGAATTGGAGATGCTGCGATCACACTCCTCTACTCTTAGGAGTGTGGTAATTCGCCAGCGGAAATTCCAATGTCCTGTGAATCCTTGATGAGATCTCGACGTAGTTGGGCTCATTCTCCGGCGTGATGATTCCGTGCCGAATGAAGAAGTCCTGCCTCTCATCAGTCATCGCATCCATCAATCAGTATCAAGGGACCTACAATCAGCACAATCGCACAGTTCGGCTTAAACCGCCCCGCTCTCAGCTCGCTCACCACCTCGTCCACAGTAAGAAGGTGAAAGTCCTGCACTTCATCATCATTGGGCTTTGGGATCACTCCCTCTTCCACCTCCATGTCGTACACATACTGGACCTCTGGCATAAGCAGGCCCGTTTCCCCCCCGGCCCTCCGGTCCCGCACCATAAAATATGAGACCATGCCCACACTCGTCGTTTTCTCGCGGACGAGGGATTCGGAGAAGCTCGCCTCCTCGGCCGACTCCTTGATCAGCGTTTCGAACGCGGTCATACCGGAGGCAACCCCACCGGCGACGGTGTTGTCTAGCATGCCGGGGTACGTAGACTTCGTCGGATTCCTACGGGGAGTCCAGATCTTCATTCCGTCGTCACCACGGACAAAGGCGGTCATGTGCACGCCGTACTGGACGACGCCGAACAGGGCCGCACCGCTGCGCTCCATCTCGAGATATAGCTCGCCATTCGGAGAGTAGACCGCGTACAGCTCGTTTCTCCAGCCCTTCTCCGAGCACACGGCGAAGGTCGCGGCGTCGCGGAAGGACTCAAGCGTCTCGCGCATCTGCGTGCTGCGCTCGCTGACGGTGTGGCCGGTGAGGGAAATGGTGGACGGGGTTATGATCCAATGTGGCGAGGAGAGGCTGCGCAGCGCTGCCACGACGCTTGGAAGGACATAGCCGAGAGTGTGCGTGCCGGATGTGAATAGGGTGAGCGTGGAGAGGCGTTCGGTGTGCGCGGTGGGATTTTGAGTTGCCGAGGGGAAGCTGATATGTCAGTCGCGGGAGAAGATGTAAGCTGTGGGAGACAGACCCATCCAACTCGTTGACGAGATCGAGGTAGCTGAGTGGTTGCGGCATTGCTGTGGGGGCTGGCGGTGGTTGAAGATGGATGATCGTCGTGCAAAAGCAAGATGGTTATATCGCTTAGGTACCTGGGCTATTATTTACATGCATACATAGCACCACGTCTAAGTTCTAACCCCGCAACCCCGCTATCAGCCTTTCGACCTTATCATTCAACAATGGCCTCCAAATCAACATTCACAGTAGCCATCCTGATCGTCTCCACCACCGCCTCGAAGGACCCAAGCTCCGACAGCTCTTCAGCCCTTCTCCGCTCCTTCTTCGCTAATGAGAACGAGTCCAATCCCAACAGCAAGTGGGCATGGAGCAAAGAAGTGGAGACGAAGATCGTGAGTGACGACCAGGCCTCGATTGAGGCGGCCATCGTCGAGTGGGCCGATAAGAAGAAGGTCAACTTGATCGTTACTACGGGAGGCACCGGGTTTTCCGCCACGGACTGCACGCCGGAGGTGAGCTGAAGCGTGGAGTAGGGTCAGGAATTTGGGGTTTGTACTAATGTTAATCGCAGGCGGTAAGGCCGCTACTGGACAAGGAGGCCCCTGGACTTGTGTATGACACCCTCTTCTCGAGCTTCATTGTGGATAGCTACCTAATTGGCGTAATAGCCATGCGATGCTCTCGGCGTCGCTCAATATCACGCCTTGTACGTCCCATTCACCTGACATGATACATGCGGTCTGATTGACCTGCCAGTCGCCATGATGTCTCGACCCGTCGCTGGAGTCCGCGACGGCTCCGTAATCCTCACCGTCCCTGGGTCGCCGAAAGGAGCAACGGAGAATCTTGAAGCAGTGATAAAGCTTCTACCGCACGCCTGTGGACAAGCCGCGAACGTATCTTCGTCCCGTGCTATGCACTCCGGTGGCATCACGAAACTAGAGAAGGAAGCCGGTGTACGCTCACACAATCACTCACATGGATTATCGGCGGGCGGAGGACATCATCACCATCACCATGGACATAAAGCGCCCCGACCACGGACAACGCCGGAGCAGCGATCAAATAAGCTCGATACTTCCGTCACTCAACGGTACAGGGAAAGTCCCTACCCGATGCTTTCGGTGGACAAGGCGAATGCCATCATTGCTGCCAATACTCAACTTGGGAAAGCCGTCGAGATGCTAGTGGACGAGAACCTCGCGGGATATGTGCTCGCTAAGGACGTGACAGCTGCCGAGGCGGTTCCCGCGTTTAGAGCTTCGATAGTGGATGGATATGCAATCCATCATACTGATGGAGCTGGTGTATATCCTGTCGTTTCCGTCTCCCATGCAGCACCTGGAACAATCCCTCCACTCCAGCCGGGACAAGTAGCGCGGATCACAACCGGTGCACCTCTGCCTCCTGGCGCAACCTCGGTGATAATGGTAGAGGACACGGTTCTCAAGTCTTCAACCGCCGACGGCGCCGAGGAAGCTACGGTGGAGCTGCTTGCGTCTGGTCTCGAACCCGGCGAGAACGTACGGGAGGTTGGAAGCGACGTCCAGTCTGGGACAGTCATCCTGCGTACCGGCGATATTATAAGCGCAGTGGGCAGCGAGATCGGTCTTCTCGCTTCCGTCGGCGTCGCAAAGGTATCTGTTTACCAGAAGCCAACCGTAGGTGTGCTGTCCACCGGTGATGAAGTTGTCTCGCACCTCCGGCCGGGGGAATTAAAGCTAGGAGAGGTCCGGGACAGCAACCGGCCAGCACTCCTCACAGCGATCAAGAGCGCCGGCTACCTCGCTGTCGACCTCCAGATCGCAGCCGACAAACCCGGCGCACTCGAATCCATGCTCAAAGATGCGCTCTCAAAGGTCGACGTGATCATTACCACTGGTGGTGTAAGCATGGGCGAACTGGACCTTCTCAAGCCGACGATCGAGCAATCCCTCGGCGGAACGATCCACTTCGGACGGGTAGCGATGAAGCCAGGAAAGCCGACCACCTTCGCCACCGTCGGCGAGAAGAGGATATTCGCGCTTCCCGGTAATCCGGCCAGCGCGCTGGTTACATTCCACCTGTTTGTTCTGCCGTCGCTCAGGAAGGCGGCTGGGTACGAGCATTGGGAACTACCGAAGGTTCGCGTCGTTGCGGAACAAGATTTCCCATTGGACCCGAGACCAGAGTTTCATCGCGTCTTTGTAGGGATGCGGCAGGATGGACGTCTAGGTGCACGTAGCACGGGTGGGCAGAGGAGTAGCAGGATTGGGAGCGCGACGGCTGCGAATGCGGTGGTCGCGTTGCCAGCGAAGGGGGCTGTGGGCGAAAAGAGGGAGAAGATTGGAGCTATCCCGAAGGGAGCAACGGTTGAGGCGATCCTGTGGGGGCAGATCGGTGGAACCGTTTGAAGTAAAGACGTGCGAAGCTTAGGTGGTATTCTGTCTAAAGACGTTGTCGATTCAACGCCATTCTCCGATCGTTGAAAAGCTCGATTCAGCGACGTTTTCCGATCCAACGACGTGCCCCTTGTTAGCGAGAGAGTGACATCTCATGATCTCTTAGAGTCCTAGAGACGTGAGGATATGTTTCAAGAGTAATGTTCACCTGGTGAACATATGATAGGGCGAACCAATGCGGCTGGAAGTCATCGCCATCGGATCCATCCTCTGCCGCGTGGATGTGAATTGCTTGACCCTGCGCCATGGCGTCATAATCGAATCCTTAAATCAGAGCCTCAACCCCACCAATCTAGGTGTCACCAATGTAAAATCAACCATCATCTCCATCCACCATGGCCAGCTTCCGCAAGCGCCACGTAATAGTCAACACGCGTGGCCCGCCGGTCTCCGTGGCTTCCCCAGCTTCGTCCACCACTTCGCCGCCACCGCCCACACAAAATCTCGACCTACCAGTCCCGGGCATCCGTCCGTCCCCCCTAAACGGCCAGCCCACCACCTCAACGGGTACACCAAGCCTCGACTCCCTCCTTGCCGGCCACGCCGGGCTCCCTCTTGGCTGCTCGCTCCTCATTGAAGAGCCAGGAACAACCGACTACGGCGGCGCACTGCTGCGGTACTACGCGGCGGAAGGTATCGTGCAGGGACATTCTGTCACTGTCGTGGGGTTTGGCGAGCAGTGGGTGCGGGAGCTACCCGCTGTAGTGGGCGATTCTGAGGACGGGGGCAAGAAGAAGGATGTAGGGGGCTCGGAGAGAATGAAGATTGCTTGGCGGTATGAGCGGTTAGGGGAGTTTGGAAGTGGGATTGGTGGCAGTCGGGGTATGCTCTGGACAAGAAACTGGTAGGAAGGTGGGAGCTGACTAATGTTTACAGCGCAATCCCATACACCGACACGTACTCCCAACACACCTACAGCTCCCGCCCCATTCTGCCACGCCTTCGACCTCACAAAGCGTTTGACGATCCCGCCTGATGCATCTCTCAAGTTCCTCGCTGCGCCTACGGCATCCGCCACCCCTTACTCCACGCTCCTTACCCAGCTCTCAACGCATCTCTCCACCACCTCCCCCACAACACCACATCGCGTCCTTATCCCCTCTCTCCTTAACCCCGCCCAATACCCACCGCACGCCAGCGCTCCACACCATCTCCTCCAGTTTCTACACTCCGTCCGGGCTCTGCTCCGTGAGTACCCGCGGCAACTAACGGTGATGATATCGCTTCCTACCGAGCTGTACCCGCGGACCACGGCACTCATTCGGTGGGCTGAGATTCTCTCCGACGGGGTAATTGAGCTCCTTCCCCTGCCCCGCCGCACAGCGTCAAAGGCACAAGGGAAGCAGGAGGAGCCCCAAGGGTTAGTGAAGTTGTGGAAGCTTCCCGTCCTCGGGGAGAAAGGCGGTGGCATTGGCGCCGCACTCGGTGCAGGAGAGGATTTGGCGTTTTTGGTTACCAGGAGGAGGTTCGAGATTATGGCTTATTCGTTGCCGCCGGCGGATGAGATTCAACTGGGGGCTGGGGGGGCAGGAAGTGCGGGGGGGCATGGGCATGGAGAGGCGACGAAGGTGGATCTGGAGTTTTAGCTGCCCAAGTGGCTTAGATATTAAATGTGTTCCAGGTGTCACTAAATTCTGGTGCTTATGACGATCATCGTACGATATCAAAACTGAGAGTCGAAACATTCACCACTGATATTAGTACCTAGATTATGAGAGTCTTCGTGGATAAGGGCTAAACCGACCCAGTTTTAGGCCGCAAGAGCCCTCCTCGGATGTCAACTGGGTCTCACCGTGGATTTTACGTGCTCACCGTTTGGTACAGTTCCCACAGTACAAATCATAATGCATGTTGTCCTCCAGGAAATCATGGCCTTCATTCTCGGGAGAGATATGGGGCAGATGTGGCTAGTTTGGTGATTCGGGGGACGAGTGTTTTATCTTCTGGTGAACGTGGCGTTATATTCAAGCTGTTGACGGCTGGCAGCAGTTCTGTTCTATTCTCAAGTACTCAAGTACCTCGGGCCATGCACTTGGCCATGCTTTGATATGAAGCTGAAACGTACAAAGGACTCGAGTTGTATGACTCGCTTACAACCTACAGTTGGAGTGATTTCTCATGAGCCTGTGGTGATTAGGCGACAGGCATAAATAAGTACGCATGGGTTAGAGTAGGCAGCAACATCTCGTCACTTGCCTATACTTCCCCCATTAATTCTGTACTGGATTTGGATTTGGCATGTCAAGTCGACTGTTATCCACAGCTAACTGTTAAGCTCGCTTGAAAACATCGTCTAATTGCATAAGTGAAATGATGATGGTTTTGATAAGCTCTGGCATGCCTGCGTACATATCATGGTCGCCCCTTGCTTGCAGCTACCGCTACCGCGGGCGCATCTCCCAGCCGCATCAACTTCAGCTGTCCCCGCTGTCCGTCTCCTTCCTCTACAACAGCCAACCAACACCCATTATCGCTACCCCGCTGCCGTCATTGGAGCTGTCATCATCGCCGACGAGCTCTTCTCTTCTCCATCGTCCGCTAAATCTCTACTGACGCGCCCGTTCGAACCCCCGTCATTCCCGTCCGGCAGTGGTGTGGGGACCGAGAATCCCACACCTTCTCCGCCAACTGAGAATACCAGGCCATGTCGGACCTCACAGCAAGCTTCGGTCGTGTCGGCAGTGGTGCTGCGCCCCCGGTCACAGCTTTCGTCCGTGTTTCTGGACCGCCAAATAGCAACTTCCTCGTGGGATACCCCGGTATATCTGCGACACTGGTAACTTCACCTTCTTTCGTCGCGCATCTGTGGTATAGAAGAAGCATTGACGTTGGCGGTGCATCGTCAGCCGCGGATAGAGGGCAAGGTTGAGATCCGTCCACAAGGCGGTGTCAGTGCTCCGGTCGGAATATCGTACGTGTCCATCGGATTATATCGGCGAGAGTCAATCCACCCCCACGCCGACAAGGTCATAGGCAACCACCTCGCAGCGCCACGAAAGGATGCTCGGGATTTGGTCGGGAAGGAGATGCGATTGTTTCAATGCTTACCTGGGAAGCCATTCGAGGATGTCCTTGCCATGGACTTGCCATTTGTCCTGTTCATTCCCTTCGCGAGAGCTGGAGACGATATCGTGAAGGTACCACCTGCGAGCTTGCAATTGCCATCGCGTGTCGCCGAAACGTACTATGAGCTGGTGGTTTCCGTGCAACAGGGCCACGCCGACCTCAAGAAGCACGCCTTCTCCGTGCCACTCTGCCGATACGATACACTATCAACCTTCGGCATGTACAATAGACCCGAGTCGCAAGAACGGGTGTCTGATCATGTTGTCACGCTGGGAACTAGTCTGTCGCGCTGGTCGTTTGGACCAAATGATCCTGTGGAAATTTTTGTGCGCTTGACACCGAATCCTGATTGGATGAGTAAAGCGAGAAAAGTCTCCATCTCGAGGATCGTGGCCACCATTGAAGAGCAAATCACCTACAATCCGGAAGGAGACGAGCCAACGACCAAGACCAATAAGCTCATCTCAAAGAAGGAGGTTGTGGGGATGAGGCTGCCCGAGAAAGGTTACATGTCCACAATAAATTTGAGATTTCCCGCCAAGGAGCTGCGCGACAGTGACGGGTTCCTACCTCGCGTCAAATCGGCATTTCCGCTCCACGCGATATCCGGCTTTACTACGACGGCGAGTTTGTACAAGATCGAATACTTCGTTTGCGTCAAAGTTTGTCCGCGGTACCCTCTCGAGCCTCAGTTCATGTGTCGCTAACCGTTTCCCAAGGCCCATCTGTCTAGCTGCAAAGATATTCAAGTCCGACAGAGGATAATAGTTTCCCCTTTTGACCACCAAACCTGTATGGACGAGATGGATGCTATCGAGCTCGCCGCGAGAGACGCGTACCATATCAACATCGAAAACCCCATGTTACCTGCGCCTTCAATTGTACGACCCCATGACACGAACGCACTGCATTGCCTCGGAATGACGATGGTTGGAGACAAACGAAAGCTGTTGATCGAATGAAATGCTACGCTCGTGCTACTCCGACACGCTGGGAGAAAGGTGGAAGGAGTCGAACAACGGGCGGGCTGGTTCTACGACCTCAATCACTGGATACGACTGCACGACAAATTTGGTGGGTTAGAGTTGGGCTTGATCAGGGCTCCTAGCTCGCGCACTGTGTATATGTTCGGCATATGTCTCCTGGAGTGAGGCGTTATCTTGTTCATCTTTTCTCCCCTTTTCTCTCCTTTTCTCCCCCTCTCTAACCTTTGTTTCTCGCAAATACTACTTTCATGAAGGTTTATACACTCTTTGGTTCAGGCGATTCTTTTCTTCATGTCCCTAGCAAACTTGGAATCCGCGGGAGGGGTCTCGGCGAACGGTATCTGTTTTGTTTTGCGGAGTTTTGGGCATGGGTTATCTCTTTCTCTTTCTCTTTTCTTCTCTTCACCTTCCTTCTTACTGAAACGATTTTGTAAGCGACGAAAATATATGCAGGGATGGATCGGGGGGCATGTGTACGATGAATCGGTTGGTGCATCTCAGGTTTGGGGGAGTTGATGATGGAAGCCTGTACCTTTACCACCCTGTAATGTAGTACGTTTGCGTCCTGTCCGGAAATCGGAGGAGCCCAACGCTGGCAGACTATCCGTACGGTACAGCTCGCAAACGGCAGTTTATTGAGTCTCCAGTTTGGATGGGATGAAATATCTCAGCCACATGTTGTCACTCGAAATCAAGAACGGCCTTAGCGTATGCCAAGCCAGGCGAGTCACACATCGCTCTCCACGCCCCAAGCCAGAGCCAAAACCAGCATTCATCTAAGCAACTTACCAACACCACACTCTTCCTAGACACCTACGCCCCCGAACCAACACCCACCCCCGCCGCCATGAGATTGACGAGTGAAGTTCTTGCGGCGGCGCCGAGTTTCCTCAACCCCATCAACGATCGAGAGCTGGATCTCAGAGGTGCGTTTCCCAAAAGGGCAGGTACTACACTTTTGATCTATGAGCTGTATTGAACATATAAACATTTTTGAAGGCCACAAGATTCCCGCGATTGAGAATCTTGGTGTTGCGGGGGTGCGTGCTCCCTATCCAAACCTTTAGGAATTGACCCAATTGATGGATGGTTTGTTTGTTGCATTAGCCGCAAGATGCGATAGATTTCACCGACAACGATATCCAGCAGCTCGGAAACTTCCCGCTGTCTGAGCGACTACACACCCTCCTACTTGCGAGAAACCGAATTACCGTCATCCAGCCGACGCTCATGAAGTCGATACCGAATCTGACGGTGTTGGTCCTGACGGCGAACAACCTCTCCGAGTTGGGCGACCTAGAGCCCCTGGGAAAATTCCGGAGACTTGTGCACTTGTCTCTGCTGGAGAATCCTGTCACGAGGAAAGATGTAAGGACGCCTTGCGCACGATTGGTAGACTGGTGATTAGTGATCGGCGATGGGGGCCTAATCAAATCGCGGATCCAGCATTACAGGCATTGGGTGATATGGAAGTGTCCGACTGTCAGATTTCTGGATTACCAGAAGGTGAAAGATGTCGAGCGAAAACGCGCCGAGGAGCTATTTGGAACTGAGAAGGAGCCTTCACCACTTGCATCCAAGGTACGGAACACCACTCGCAGTTCTACGCAGGCCTCGCATTGGACTGACCAGCGCAACAGATCATGGGTATCAAGTCGCGCACATTCGAATTGGGCGAGTCGGCGGGAAGCGGAAACAAGGAATATGCGGTCAGGTTGACGGCGGCTGAGAAGAAGAAGATCGAGGATAGGATCAGGGCCGCCAAAAGTTTGGAGGAAATTGCGCGGTTGGAGAAGGCTCTGAGGGAGGGACCTTCAGGGGACCTCATGGAAGAATAGAGAGGGGCGCAGCTGGATGCATACTTCATACTTTAATGATAAAAGAAGGCGCTGGAAAACTTCAAACGGGTGTCGTTCCGGGTGATGGGTGGGTTCTTGTACAAAATACTTTGCATATACGCTATATCGCTACGTGCCCTATTGTGTAGTCCGAAATGATCTGCGGTATTTGAGCGATCTCCAGTGACGACTGGGTCGCACGAGGGTCAACGTGATTGGGGAGGCGCTGCGCGCTAGATATCTACCCAGCTCTATCTAGCTGCCGGGATGAGACAGTTTACCTGACACTCCAGGTTCACACCGCCAGAAAGCTCTACCAAAGCGCCCGGAACGCCTGAAGAATTCCACTCTCCTCCATCCCTCATTCCCTCCCTTCTCATCTCCCCGACTTAAACCACTCCCGCAGCTCTTCACCCCCGAGCTCGATTCTCCTCCCAAATTCCACACGTTTGACGTGCAACTCCGGCTGCATGCCGTCGTATGTACGAACCCCGCGTCGCTCCCCGCGACCGGAGTTCGATGGGTTCGATGCGCCCATCGTAAATCCACCAGTAATTCATGATGACATGAGTTTCTCCGAGATGTGTGATACGTTCATATCGTTCTGTAAGTTACATACAGCGCGGCAAACAATATATCTATAACGTAACCGCATGCCCAGCGGGACCGGGTGGTTACAGTAAGCTAACATGTGCACGCTCGTCCTCTTGTTTTTCTTTAGTCAGTGAACACATCGATGCGCCCCACACACTGAGCTCGCTAAAGCTCGTGCCGGCTGTGTCGCATTTCGGGGTACAGCTCGCGGAACGAAGTGAGGACTCGCGCACCGTTCACCGTCCATGATTCGATCTGCTGCTAATGGGAACTCCGATTCGATACCATCAGGTCATAACCCTGCTACCGTGGCCGCTCTCCTGTAACTGCTCCCCATCTCCTTGCATTTTCTACTTACCCAGCAGACGGATCCATCGGTCTGAGCCCAAAAACCCGAACTCGCGCGAATTCGCATGTGGTGGGGGGGGGGGGGGGGGGGGGGGGGGGGGTGTTTT
>Ga0307516_10004827_pt1 | contig 16415 bp, 25 predicted proteins | sample 19_EM_MG_FD_203310 | JGI IMG/M metagenome (GOLD analysis project Ga0307516, IMG submission 203310) | Populus trichocarpa ectomycorrhiza microbial communities from riparian zone in the Pacific Northwest, United States - 19_EM | ecosystem: Host-associated > Plants > Roots > Unclassified | place...
AAAAGGCCAGCCGTTCAAGTGGGAGACAAAGCAACAGGAATCGTTCGACGGACTGAAAACCTCCTTTACAATGGCACCCATTCTGCGTCGGTTTGATCACGACCGCGACATTGTGGTGGAAACCGACACCTCTGACTTCGTCTCCGCCGCAGTCTTGTCGCAATACGACGACGAGGGAACCCTACACCCTGTGGCCTTCTTTTCAAAGAAACATTCCCCTGCTGAGTGCAACTATGAAATTTATGACAAGGAACTGATGGCAATTGTCCGGGCGTTTGAGGAGTGGCGCGCAGAGTTGCAATCAGTGGAAAACCCGATATCGGTCTTAACGGATCACAAGAACTTGGAATATTTCACGACGACCAAACTGCTCAACCGCCGGCAAGCAAGATGGGCGCAGTTTCTCTCCCAATTCAACTTCAAAATCGTCTACCGACCGGGGAAAGCGGGAGCCAAACCGGACTCCTTGACTCGAAGATCCGGAGATCTTCCTAAGGAGGGGGATAAACGACTGACCGAAAACTTCCATGCCGTCATAAAACCACACCAAATCCTACGACTCGAAGCCGGACTCGGACTCGGACTCGGACTCGGACTCGAGGAACGCGGCGCCGGACTCGGACTCGAGGAACGCGGCGCCGGACTCGAAGGACTCGAGGAACGCGGCGCCGGACTCGAAGGACTCGAGGAACGCGGTGCCGGACTCGAAGGACTCGAGGAACGCGGTGCCGGACTCGAAGGACTCGAGGAACGCGGCGCCGTACTCGGACTCGGACTCGTCAACGCCAAGATCACCGAACTATTCTCTGAAGCCTACAACTGGGATCCGTTTCCCATGAAGGTACTGGCTATGCTAGAGAAGAAGGTCCGCTATTGTAAGGATGTTACTCTAGCGGAGTGCTCCCGGAGCCCAACGGGCAGATTACTGTATCGAGGAAAGTTTTATGTCCCTGCCTACGGCCCTCTGAGATTATATCTGATCCAAACGCATCACGAAGTACCGGTAGCGGGCCACCCTGGACGATCAAAAACACTCGAATTACTCGCAAGGAACTACCACTGGCCGAAAATGCAGCAAGATGTGGAAAGGTTTGTAAGGAACTGTCACACTTGCCGGCGATCGAAAACCAGTCGGCACGCACCCTTTGGAGTCCTCCACCCATTGGCGATTCCCCAGCAGCCATGGCAGGACATTTCGATGGACTTTGTCATGGGCCTACTGCGATCAAAGGATCACGATGCTATCTGGGTGGTAGTGGATCGGCTCACAAAACAGCGGCATCTTGTCCCGTGCAGCACTACTGTCAATGCCCGTGATCTGGCTGACCTGTTCCTCCAACACGTCTTCCGATTACATGGACTTCCGCGAACAATAACTTCGGACCGAGGGCCTCAATTTGCCTCTGCATTCTGGCATCGTCTCTGTGTACGACTGGGAATCGAACCGCGGCTGTCTACTGCTTTCCATCCACAGACCGATGGTCAGACCGAACGAATGAACGCAGTAATGGAACAATACTTGCGGTCATAAGTGAACTACCTGCAAGATGATTGGGCTGACTGGTTGCCGATCGCGGAATTTGCATCGAACAACCATACCTCAGAAACAATGGCTGTATCTCCGTTCTTTACGAACCTCGGCTACGACCCTCGCTGGCAATTTGACCTTTCAGCCTCCCTACCCAACCAAGCAGAAGATCAACAAGCACGTTCTGCGGCGAAAGCATTGTCCGAAATTCATGACCACCTGAGGACGGAAATGCATCGCGCCCAACTCCGCTACCAAGAAACCGCAGACACCCATCGCCTCCCCGCTCCTGACTATCAGGTGGGGGATCTGGTGTGGCTCGACGCTCGAAATTGGAAGACTTGACGACCATCAGCAAAGTTGGATCACCGACGGCACGGCCCCTTCAAGATCGCATGCAAGATTTCCTCTCACGCCTTCCGGTTGGAACTTCACAACTCGATGCAGGTACATCCCGTTTTTCATGTGTCCTTACTTGAGCCGGCAGCACAGGATCCGCTTCCGGGAGAACAACAACCACTGCCTCCTCCGGTGGAAATCGACGGCGAGCAAGAATGGTTTGTGGATTCCATTCTTGATTCTCGAATGTATCGAAGACGACTACAGTTGTCAGATGTATGGGTCAAGGGCCAGCCTAGGCCCGCCGAGGCCGCGGCGCTCAGTTGCGTCCGGAAGTCATCAGGTGGCGGAGGTGGCAATTCGCCACTGGTGACGCGGCAAGCCGCCACCGGCGACATCTAGACCGGAGGTGACAAGTTGCTACCCTGGGTATCTGGACGAGTCAGTGATGTGTAATGGGCTTGCTTCTGCATGTATATATAGAGAGCGGTCCTCCCGCTATGGTGAAAAAGATCAAGCAACAGAGTTCCTACACACCCTATCACTCGAATATTTTTGACAACAGTACCTTGTTAAATGGACCGGATTTGATCACCCGAATTGATAGCCAGCGGGAAACGTCAACGAGCAAGAAGCGGTTACTCGATTCCACGAACAATACCCCCACAAGCCAGGCCCTCTCGAATAAAGCCTCGGAGGAGCTCAGCGATAGGAGGGGGATACTGTCACGGCGTAGGTCCTGGCACTCGATTTGGGTTTGGTTGTTTGATTTCGTTGTTGATGCCGGCACCTCGCTCTGGATGTCTCGATCTTGGAAAGAGTGTCGTCACCTCGCTCAGGATGTCTCGATCTTGGAAAGAGTGTCATCACCTCGCTCCGGATGTCTCGATCTTGGAAAGGGTGTCGGTTACGGGACCCGGTTGCATAAGAGAAGGTTGTATGATTTGCGTGGTTATGAGCACATATGTGAGTACGAGTACATATGTGAGTTGCGCGGGTATGAGTAGGAGGACGTATGGGAGTTGCGAGAACTGTGTATATAAGGAGGGCGTCTTCCGTGTTTTCTCTTCTTCTTCTCTTCATGCAACCTCTTGTATTCTATTCGGAATTTCAACCTTGCTTCCTTTTCCTGCGTTTCCTCTGATTCGTTCGTTTCGTCGACGCTCATATGGCGCCACCCGTCCCTGTCCGACACATCTGTCCGACGCTGTCCGTCTCTCGGTCCGAGACGTGTGTCCGACGCTCTCCGTCTCTCTGTTCGACACGTCCATCTGACGTTGTCCGTTGCTGCCCGACACGTCCGTCCAACGCTGTCCGTCTCTCTGTCCGACACGTCCGTTTGACGCTGTCCGTCTCTCTGTCCGACACATCCGTCTGACGTTGTATGTTCTTGTCCGACACGTCCGTCTGACGCTGTCCGTCTCTGTCTCCTGTTCCCGTTCTGGTTCCCGTTCCCTTCCCGTTCCCGTTCCCGTTCCCATTCCCGTTCCCGTTCCATTCCTGTTCCCGTTCCCGTTCCCCCCCCGCTTCCGCTCCCGCTCCCGCTTGCATCACCCGAACTCACTCGAGTACCTTGGAGAACCGCCGCCGTTACATCTACCGCTGTTCCTGCCCACACGCAGACGAGGAGTAGAGGGGGGGGGGGGCTCGATTTCCTCTGTACTTTCGTTTGTTATTTCCTTATTGCCTGATATATCTTATTAGGACTGGCCTGGATGGAGGGTACAGAGTACGATTAAACAGAAAAAAAACAAAAATGCCCGACTGCATACTGGACGGCTTCAAGACGTAGTTCCGCCATATATCTGCCATGTAGCCACACCTCTGCCATGTAGACTCGAATTGCTCTGGTAGCGCGTGTTCCTGTAGCGGCGCTCACTCTTCACAGGCATGAGCCACTATTGAGTCCGGCACTACTGAGCACTACAGGATCAGTCAAGACTAAGCTTCATATTGGCTTTGTCAATCACCAAGTTGACATGGCGTATGCGCTGCATCATAGTCACTGTAAGCTGCCTCGCACACTGGGCAGACGTGGGCGGAGCCCTGAGTTACTGGAAAACCGACAACCAGCACCCGCTGGAGAGCCGAGCTCACTGTCGGTCACCATCAGCATGAACGGCCCACGAGACCGAACGAAGACGACTGTGGTGGCTGGCGGGCAAGGAGCGACACACTAAGCGGGCAGGCTGGTGGCGGGCGGCGTGCGACGGGCCACGGATGGAGGAAAACAGGCATGCAAACACTGAATGAGTGTTTAAAACATGTACGCCACTATAGTCTAGAAAGGCTGTATGCCAGTATGAGTAAACCAAAAAAAAGACATGTCACGATTCCAAACCTTCTCGCCAGAACCTTCCAGACGTTGAGGCCTGCACCGCATGGGCGAACAGCGTGCCGTGAGCGACATAGTCGGCGTTTGGGCAAGTGGCGGGCGACACAGTCAGTGGGCAGGCAAGTGGCAGGTGGGCAAGTGGCGGGCAGGCAAGTGGCGGGCGGGCAAGTGGTGGGCGGGTAAGTGGCGGGCGACCCAGACAGCGGGCAGGCAAGTGACAGGCGACACAATCAGAGGGTGGGCAAGTGGCGAACAATGAGCGACGCGGTCCACTGGTCGCGGGTTGCAGGTGGCAGGAAGATCAGGAGAGGAGCAGGATCAGGATGGGACACGGTGAGGTTAGAAGAGACGAGGCGAGGTAAGAGTAGAGGTGATGGGCTCAAAAAGCTGTTGCGTGACACTGGTGGACTCGCACCACCACATGTGATCTGGCATGCAATCCGACATGCAATCCGACATGTGATCCGACCTGTGATCTGGTGACATGTGATATGACATATGTGATCTGGCGACATGTGATCTGGTGACATGTGATCTAGCGACATGTGATCTGGTGACATGTGATCTGGCGACATGTGATCTAACATCATGTGATCCAGGTGACATGTGATCTGGCGACACGTGATCTAGCGACATGTGATCTGACGACATTCGGCATAATAAAAATTTCGCACTCCCGCTCACTGTCACTCTACGTTCCCATCCCTCTTGACTGACTGTGTCACTCGCCAATCGTTACCTGTCACCCATCGCCCGTCACCCGGCACTCGTTATTCCATTCTTTATCTATATCTTCTACAAAACACAATCGAGCGTCCAAATGCCACCCAGCAAAAGAAAGCCAAAGGTTCTTGTCCATTTCTTGGGATTCCCAGGGATGGGGGGAATAGGTGCAAAGTCAGCATTGGTTTCTGTGGGGAAAGTTACCGAATATGTGTGTGACGGTGCTGCGCAGCTGGAATTTCCACGAAATCGGCCACGTGCTAGTGGCACCCACGGAAATGGTGAGGGGCAAAGTGGTATGGGGCAGTATGGAGCCGCAGATGCTGGCAGAGCCAGCGGGAATTCCGATGATGCAGATTTGGACTATGAGGTTGATGGGGAGCCGGAGTTGATCATTAGCCAAAGAACCAGATTGTCAGTGAATCAGCCTACATGGCAAGCGGAAAACTGGCAACGCACCGAAGCAATCCTTGCTGATATGATGCTGAAGTACAGACTTCCGGACCCATGCAGTTGCACCCGAGATGATATTGTTACTGTGTGTATAATCGATCTCAATTCGTATACACACAACGAATTCCAATACTGCAATTACCCCCGATCCTCTAGCTGTCTTCTCAAGGAGGGCTACTTCCCATGTGCACCAAAAAAACCGAAGATTGCGTTTCCGATCCGGCTCCTGCAGCTGTTACACAAGCAGTCTGTGCTTGGATACATCTCGAGAAGTGCTTGGTCAGGTGGTCTTCGAGCATTAGTTGAGCACGAGAAGAAGGTTGTGTTACCGGCCTTTGACAGAGAAGTAAGTACACCACTGGATAGTTTAGCACCACTGAATACTGAAAAGTGTAGCTGCGTGATGCCTACCGCCACTGGCTCGCAGTGAAGTCTCGGCTAGACACAATGGTGGCGGATTTATTGAAACATCAGAACGGTGGCACCTGGCAACTTGAGGCACTTTCCAACATTTGCCCTGCGTGCTTTGACATCTCACCAGGTGAGGACAATACCATAACCATCTCCATCGACGGCAACCAGCAGCATATACGCTTCAAGGATAAATCACCATATGAGTATGAGAAGCTGCCCCCAAAACTTTTCGTGGACTATGGATGCCGCAGGTTTGATCTGGCAGGGTGTACTACGCAACAAGCGGGATGTGGAAATAATTTCAAGGCAACAAGTGGCTGGAACAAAGCAGAAGCCGTAGCGCAGTCGAAAAAGGCCTTAGATGAGACTGGACTAATGGCTGCCACCTACTTTCATGGCACAAATCTCCGATTCATGAATGTCTATGGCGGTAATTAGCGGTACAGCCATGTAATTCGTTTGTTGGAATTAATCGAAGCCGATTGCCCGGATTCCGGACAGATCCAGCAGTGCTATGATGTTACCTGTGCATTTGAACCCTCTCGGCGCCGCCATGATGCACCCTGGGTAGATCGAGTGCAGGTCTGTATGTACGGGTGCAAATCTGACTGGATGTCGTCTAACCACTAGCAGGTACGGATTGGCAGATTTCATCTTTATGGACACGAGATGAGATGCCATGTCCTGTACAATCTCTTAAGAACTAAGGGATTTGGACTGATGGTCGGCGAGGAGGTTGAGCAACTCTGGTTCATGTTGAAAGGACTAATCAAAACCAGACGGGTGTCGTCTGGCCTGCGAAGATCACAGTACATTGATACCAGTGGTAGAGGTTCCCTTTTTATTTGTTACAGTTCTGTACTGATTGATTTGGTGAAGCAGAATACCTAGCAAATCGTAGTCGAGAGAGAATTGGCTACAACATCTCACGTCGCAGGAAGAAAATGCGAGTGGTACTACAGATTAACAATACCATTTTGCAACATGTGGTGAGCATGACGGTACCACACCGTACCGACAAGAGTGGCCGTGTAGATCCCCAGCAACCGGTTACCCTAGCATATCTCAATGAACAGGAAGCAGATCAAGTAGCCTACTATCGGGATTACCACCGGTACGTGCACATCTGTGAGGCCTACTGATTGGTATTCACACCTACTTATCATGCATAGAACTAGAGCGCAAGCAGACGATATCAGCGAGGCACAGCAGCTACAACGAGAAATTGTGAAGCAGGTCACAGAACATCGAGTAGAACTGGATGTTCTACATCACTGCATCCAAAGTGGAAAAATGGCTAGGACATTCATCAATCGACTCAACAGAAGGTGGAAACCTCTCAAATGGCTGGTGTCGAAATACAACATCCAAGTTGCAAAACCTGTGTTCCAGGCGAGACTAAGTCCCCTCGTGCTATGGGTACTGAAGGATGATGGTATCGTCGACTATGATGGTGAGATCTGGGATATCGATAGTCTGATGTGCAGTTCGGATTGTGCTGTTCACAAGTTTGTGCCAGAGGGTATAGAAGCACAACATCGCATCAAGCGTGCCGAAGAAGAGCAGGCCAAACTGCTACTCCAGATTCACCGAGTTTGTCAACGGGCCGGCCGACAATCTGAGATACTTTTTCGGATACTGGAAGGACAGCATGTATATCCTGCCGTAGGATACACTCGTAAGTGACTGGAACTGCTGTTGTTTTCAAGGTTTCGGACTGTACAGTCAATGCTCGACAGGGCAAACTCCTTCCGCCTGGATATCGGTGACCACAAGCAACTCCTTGGTGTTGAGGGGAGAATTCGGGCAGTGTTAGCTGCAGTACAGGCGTGTGGTGCAGTGGAGGGGCCACGTGAGCCTGAAGGCATTGATGTGGATGAGGATGAAGATGAGCAGGAGGTCGAGGGGGTGGGTGAGGAGGAGGATAGAGATGACATTGAAGAGGAGGAAATGGGGGAGGTTGTCATGCGCACATTGGCGGAAGAGGTACAAAACGAAGTAGCGGGGGAGGTAGAGGTGCAGCTGTAGCGGATTGATAGAGTCGTTCAAAAAAGTGGACGCCCATGTGGGAGAAGGGGCGCACAGCTCGAGATCCTTTTCATTGTCAATCTTTGTTAAAAATGAAATGTAATACAAATGGAACGTGATAAACCCCCGGACATCTGTCAGCGCCCATCACCTGTAGTCATTCCCCGCGGTGGAGAGGAGGGCTTCTTCTCGCAAACTCGCAGTCTTTATCCAACAGGCACTGCCGGATATCGGCCGCCCATGATGTAAAGCACCACAGCGAGGGGAGGAGGATGGCCGTGGCTCGCAAGCTCCCATTTATATCCGAGGCCGCCGCTCATGTAAAGTCACTCACCAGAGGGAGGAGGATGGCCGGGGCTCGCAAGCTCACATTCATATCCGAGGCCACCTCTCATGTAGAGATACTCACTGGAGGGAAGATGGTGGCCGCAGCTCGCAACCTCACATTTATATCCGAGGCTGCTGCTCGTGTAAAGTCACTCACCAGAGGGAGGATGATGGCCGTGGCTCGCAAGCTCACATTCATATCCGAGGCCGCCGCTCATGTAAAGATACTCACTGGAGGGAGGATGGTGGCCGTGGCTTGCAACCTCCCAGTCTTCTTCCAACAGGCGCCGCTCGACATCCGCCGCCGGTCATGTGAAGTCACTTGGTGAGGTGAGAAGGATTGTATGGCTCTCAACCTCCCAGTCTTTATCCGACGTGCGCCACTTGACATCCGCCGCCGGTTATGTGAAGCCACTCAGCCAGGTGAGAAGGATTGCTATGGCTCGCAACCTCCCAGTCTTCATCCGACGGGTGCCACTCGACATCTGCCACCAGTCGTATGAAGCCACTCGGTGAGGCGAGAAGAATTGCTGTGGCTCGCAAGCTCCCATTTATATCCGAGGGAGCCACTCATGTAAAGTCACTCACCAGACGAAGGAGGATGGCCGTGGCTCGCAAGCTCACATTTATATCCGAGGCCGCCCATGTAAATATACTCACCAGAGGGAGGATGGTGGCCGTGGCTCGTAACCTCCCAGTCTTAATACGATGGGCGTCGTGCGACATCCGCCGCTGCGCATCACATTTTCCGGGACAGGCCTGGGGTGCTGCCACTGCACGGACAGTGGACAGGAACCGGACTGTACATGATCTCGCCATGATCTCCATAGGTCGCACGCGAGTAATAAATAAACCAAAAAAACAGGAAAGAAAATCGACATCCACCGCCGGTCATGTGATGCCAATCACAGGTGAGAAGGGTGGCCGTGACTCGCAAGCTCCCAGTCTTATCCGATGGCCGCCCATTAATATCCCCACTGCTGGTTAACGATCAGGGAAATGTTCGTGGACAAGCAGTGCACGGGAGCAGTTCTGGATTTCTTCAGAATGACGAGGGTGGGAGCGAGGACGGGGCCACCAGACCCGGGGGGGGAGAGGGAGGAGGGAGATACACAGTCTCCTTAGTTACGCTTTCTTTCCGTCTTTCTCTCTTTCCTTCCTCTTTCCTTTCCTACTGTCTTTCTCGCTTTCCTTCTTATCTTGGGACAGGCGGGGCGGGGGCAGGGGGAGTCGCCACGAGCCGCTGGCGGACTGTTCGAGGGCTCTGCTGACGGCGAACGGGAAAGGACTGTATATAATATCGTCATGATCTAATAGGGTAGCACACGATCAATGAAGCATTATCATCATCATCAATATCCCCGCTGCTCAAGTAGTGTCACTCGACGGAGGTGAATGGCCATGGCACGCAAGCTCCCAATCATATCCGAGGCCGTCGCTCGTGTAAAATCACTCACCGGAGTGAGGAGGATGGCCAAGTCTCGCAAGCTCTCAGTCATATCGGAGGCCACCACTCGTGCTGTGTCTCTCACTGAAGCACCGGAGTGAGGATGATGGCCCTGGCGCGAAAGCTCCAAGTCATATCCGAAGCTGCCACTCATGTAAAGTCACTCAGCGAAAGGAGGATGCGCTCGCAAGCTCCCAGTCTTTATCCGAGGGCACCGCATGACATCCGCCGCCTGTCATGTGAAGCCACTCGGCAAGGTGAGAAGGATGGCCGCGGCTCCCAAGCTCCCAGTCATATCCGAGACCGCCGCTCATGCAAAGGCACTCACCGGAGGGAGGGTGATGGCTGAGACTCGCAAGCTCCCTGTCTTTATTCGACAGGCGCCGCTCGATATCTGCCGGTCTTCATGTGAAGCCACTCTGCTAGGTGAGGATGATGGCTGCGGCTTGCAAGCTCCCAGTTATATCCAAGGCAGCCGCTCATGTAAAGTCACTCACCAGAGGGAGTAGGACGGGGATGGCTCGCAAACTCCCAGTCATATCCGAGGTAGCCGCTCATGCAAAGACATTCACTGGAGGGAGGGTGGTGGCCGAGACTCGCAAGCTCCCAGTCTTTATCCGATGGGCGCTGCTCGGTATCCTTCGCCAGTCATGTGAAGCCAGCAGCGAGGTGAGGAGTATGGCTGTGGCTCGCAAGACTAGTTATATCTGAGGCCGCAGTTCATGTAAAGTCACTCACCGGAGGGTGTAGGACGGGGATGGCTCGCAAACTCACAGTTATATCTGAGGCCGCCGCTCATATAAAGATACTAACCGCCACCGGAGGGAGGGTGGTGGCCGCGACTCGCAAGCTCCCAGACTTTATCCGATGGGCGCTGCTCGGTATCCTTCGCCAGTCATGTGAAGCCACCAGTGAGGTGAGGAGTATGGCTGTGGCTCACAAGACTAGTTATATCTGAGGCCGCAGTTCATGTAAAGTCACTCACTGGAGGGAGTAGGACGGGGACGGCTCGCAAACTCCCAGTCATATCCGAGGCAGCCGCTCATGCAAAGACATTCACCGGAGGGAGGGTGGTGGCCGAGACTCGCAAGCTCCCAGTCTTTCTCCGATGGACGCTGCTCGGTATCCTTCGCCAGTGATGTGAAGCCACCAGCGAGGTGAGGAGTATGGCAGCGGCTCGCAAGACTAGTTATATCTGAGGCCGCAGTTCATGTAAAGTCACTCACCGGAGGGAGTAGGACGGGGATGGCTCGCAAACTCCCAGTTATATCTGAGGCCGCCGCTCATATAAAGACATTCACCGCCACCGGAGGGAGGGTGGTGGCCGCGACTCACAAGCTCCCAGTCTTTATCCGATGGATGCTGCTCAGTATCCTTTGCCAGTCAGGTGAAGCCACCGGCAAGGTGAGGAGTATGGCTGTGGCTCGCAAGCTCTCAGTTATATCTCAGGCCGCCACTCATATAAAGACACTCACCGCCACAGGAGGGAGGGTGGTGGCCGCGACTTGCACGCTCCCAGTCTTTATCCGATGGGCGCTGCTCGGTATCCTTCGCCAGTCATGTGAAGCCACCAGCGAGGTGAGGAGTATGGCTGTGGCTCGCAGGACTAGTTATATCTGAGGCCGCAGTTCATGTAAAGTCACTCACCGGAGGGAGTAGGACGGGGATGGCTCGCAAACTCCCAGTTATATCTGAGGCCGCCGCGCATATAAAGACTCTCACCGCCACCGGAGGGAGGGTGGTGGCCGCAACTCGCAAGCTCCCAGTCTTTATCTGATGGGTGCTGCTCGGTATCCTTCGCCAGTCATGTGAAGCCACCGGCGAGGTGAGGAATATGGCTGTGGCTTGCAAGCTCTCAGTTATATCTGAGGCCGCTGCTCATGTAAAGACACTCACCGCCACCGGAGGGAGGATGATGGCCGAGACTCGCAAGCTCCCAGTCTTTATCCGCCGGGCGTCGCCCGATATCGGCCGCCAGTCATGTAAAGCTACTCGGTGATGGGAGGAGGATGGCCGTGGCTCGCTAGCTCTTAGTCATATCCAAGGCGGCCGCTCATGTAAAGTCACTTACCGGAGGGAGTAGGACTGCCATGGCTCACAAGCTCCCCGTCTTATCCGAGGCTGCCGCTCAAGAAGAGTCATCCACCGGAGCGAGGTTGATGGCTGGCTGCGGCTTGTAAGCACCCACTCTTATCCGACGGCCACCACTTGATATCTCTACCTCTGGTGCAAGAGGGGAGGAGGATGGCTATGGCTCGTACTCCTCCGGACCTGACCCTCGCGCTCACTCAGTCTTTACCCAATGGCCAGCACTCAATGTCGCCCGCCTCTCAATTAAAGCCGCTCGCCACGGGAGGTGGATGGCGTGGGACGAAGCACCTAGCTGGACGCAGGAGAGAGTTCGGGGAAAGAAGTATAGGATGCAGAAGCGTACGAGGGGAGAAGTGGAGTGGCCTCGGGCGGCTGGTGGGATGTTTCCACCAGATCAGAACGGGCCACTGTCACGGGACAGTATTCGAAGTGAACGAGGAACAGGAAACGGCCGAGTGCAGATGGTGCAAGTACAAGGTGCAGATGCAGGAGCATCTGCTTAAGCATTGCAGATGCAGAAAAATGCAGCAGAAGATCCTGTAGAGTGAGGTGCAGAAGGAGGCGGGATGGGGAAAAACCGCCACAAGATCCAAAACCGGCTAGCTGATGAGTGGTGCACCCAGTCAATACTGGACCCCCTGTGCACAACAGAGGTGGGGCACAGGACTGGGCCGTGAGGAGCATCACCGAAGCCAAACAAGAATGAGGGGAGGACGAGTGGGGTGCAGGAGATGAGTAGGGGAAGACAGAGATCTTTTTCTTGGTTCTGCTCTCCTTAATACAGCAGCTTCAGTTTTCTTCTTTCCATTGTTTCGGTCTTTTTGAGTTATTTCCTTCACTTTCCCTATTGGGACAGGTCAGGCGGGAACACAGAGTAGCAGCAGGCCGCTGACAGACTGCGAGAGGTTGCGGTGGACAGTAAACGGGGGAGTACTGTAAATAATATTGCCATGACCCAACAGGGCCGCAGGCGATCAATGAAGCATCACCATCCCAGTCTTATCCGATGGCCGCCCCTCAATACCCCCACTGCTGATGTAAAGTGACTCACTAATGATGGGGGCTGGCCATGGCTCGCAAGCTCGCATGCAGCCCCTCTCCCCAGACCATCCACCCGAGCTCACTCTGTCCTTGTTCGATTCACCTCTTCACTGCGATCCGGCCTTCAGGTCAGCTCCGCGACTCGGCCCACCTCTTGAAGGTCTCCTGCCAGATGCTGGTGAGGGACCTGGTAAGGGCATGGGTCGCCTTCCCGACCAGTCTGCATAGCCAAACTACTTGGCCCCACCGGAGTCTGGTCCGTTGGCTGCCGGAGAGGTCTATTGCTCTGACAGACATAAGTCTGTTCTGCTGACCACCAATTGATTCAGTGTTTTGGCAAGTTCAATGCTACTGGCGCCATGTGGTTACAACTTGGAGGTTTTTTGTTTGTTTAATCATACTCGCATTCGACCTATATAGATCATGGTGCCGTCATTTTGCCCGGTTCCCCTGTTGGCAGTCCGCGCGGTGGCGGCACCTTGCAAGCTCCCCTTTGCCCTCCGTCCAGGCCTAGCTACAACTTGGAGAGATTTGTGACCACTACACTTCCACGTCACCAATCAAGACATTCTATTTTATTGACTCGAGTCATTCCCTTTTATTGATTCGAGTCATTTACTTTTATTGACTTGTGTCATTCCCTTTTGTTGACTAGAGTCATCCTTTCTATTGACTCAAGTGATCTTATTTTATTGAGTCCAGTAATTCCATTTTATTGACTCAAAACATCTCATTTTATTGACTTGAATCATCTTTTCCGTTGACGTGAGTCATCTTATTTTATTGACTGAGTCATTCCATTTTATTGACTCGAGTCATTTCCTTTTATTGGCTCGAGTCATTCCATTTTATTGACTCAAAAAATCTTATTTTATTGACTCAAGTCATTCCATTTCATTGACTTGAGTCATCTTTCACATTGACTCGAGTCATCTTATTTTATTGACTGGAGTCATTCCCGTTTATTGACTCGAGTCATTCCCATTTATTGACTCGAGTTATTTTCTTTTATTGACTCAAGTCATTACCTTTCATTGACTCGCATCATCTTTTCTATCGACTGGGGTCATCTTATTTTAAGACAGCTCGAGTCATTTCATTTTATGACTCGAGTCATTCCATTTTATTGACAAGTCTTTGTATTTCATTGATTCATGTCACTCCCTTTCATTGACTTCAGTCATTCTATTTTATTGACTGGGGCCATCTCTTCTATTGACTTGAGTCAATAAACAAAATTGCTTGATTCAAGAAATTGAGTGAATGAAGCCAATAGATAAAATTACCAGACTTGCTAAATAGCGATTAGAGAACGCCGGCCTCTTTTGGCTGCCCTCTGGCCAATAAAGTGTCTCTAGATTTAATTATTTGCAGCGCTTCCCATTGTTGCGGAATTTTAGTCTGCCGGCTAGGCCTGAAAACTGAGGTGAAAATTACTCCGCCCACAGTGCCGCTCGCCACGCAATGAAAAACCCCTTTTTTTTTAATCTGACTTTAGAAATTGAAAATCAAGATAGTTATCTAGTGTTCCTAATGTTGCAACAATTTTTAAATTATGTGGTTGTGGTTGGAGCAGAGGGCTGAAAAACAGTTGGTGCAGGTATGGGCTACGGCCTCCCGAATTGGACCTACTGTGGTGCAGGCTTTGGTAACCATGCCTTCACCCGGCCGGATCCTCGCTTGGCACGCCTTAGGTGCACCCACCAGCTTACAGGAGCTACAGGAGCTAGCGAAGCTTACCAGAGCACTGGGAGTGAAATATAACTTTGTCCTTCGCTAGGCTGGTGAAGCTTCGCAAAGCTACGGACGAACCACCAACCTTACCGATGCAACAACCACCTTATGGGAGCTACAGAAGAAGCAAGTGTACACTGCGAGGGGTTTCGTATCTACAATTACTAATGTTGCAATGCTACTACACACAGTTGGCTATGTTCTTCGATTACACATAATAACTATTATTTTATTTAAAAAATATATATACATTATGATACAAAGTCCAACATCCCAAATCTAGTCGCGACGTACGGGGCACAAACGGCAGCGCATAAGGGAAGACGAGCAACACGTACAAGATGTAGCCAGCGAGGAGAATAAGGGCAAACGAGCAACGCATACGAGCAGTAGGTAAGGGAATATGAGAGCAGAAGTGGAACGCATGCGAGCAGTAGGCCAGTGTAGAGAATGAGGTCCGACAAGCAACAGGTACGAGATGTTGGCCAACAAGGAGAATGAGGGCAGATGAGCAATGCTTACGAGCAGTAGGTAAGGGAGAATGAGAGCAGATGCGGAACGCGTAGGAGAGGCAGGCCAGCAAGGAGAATGAGGGAAGATGAGCAATGCGTACGAGTGGGCCAGTGCGGCAAATGAGGACAAACGAGCAACACGTACGAGATGTAGGCCACCTATGCCAAACATGGCGTTTCTGCCGCAGGTCCGAATGTAAGTCAGCAAAAATGAGGTCAAACGAGCAATGCGTAGGAGCAGTAGGCCAGCGTGGAGAATGAGGGCCGACGAGCAACCGGTACGAGATGTTGGCCAACAAGGAGAATGAGGGCAGACGAGCAACAGGCACGAGATCTAGGCCACCGATGCCTAACACGGTGTTTCTGCCAAACGTCCGAATGTAAGTCAGCAACAATGAGGTCAAACGAGCGACGCATAGGAGCAGTAGGCCTGCGTGGAGAATGAGTGTCGACGAGTGACGAGTAGAAACTGCAAGCCAGCGTGGAGAAGGAGGGCCGACGAGCGACCGGTACGAGATGTTGGCCAACAAGGAGAATGAGGGCGGACGAGCAACGTGTATGAGTAGGCCAGCGCGGCGAATGCGGAGAAACGAGCTACACGTACGGGATGTAGGCCACTGATGCCTAACACGGTGTTTCTACCACACGTCCGAATGAAAGTCAGCAAATAAGAGGTCAAACGAGAAACGCGTTGGAGCAGTACGCCAGCGTGGAGAATGAGGGTAGATGAGCAACGCGTAAGAGTAGGCAGCGCAGCGAATGAGGACAAACGAGCAACGCGTACAAGGTGTAGGCCACCGATACCTAACACGGCGTTTCTGCCACACGTCCGAATCTAAGTCAGCAAAAATGAGATCAAACGAGAAATGCGTAGGAGCATTACGCCAGCGTGGAGAATGAGGGCAGACGAGCAATGTGTAAGAGTAGGCTAGTGCGGCGAATGAGGACAAACGAGCAACTCGTACGAGATGTAGGCCACTGATGCCTAACACGGTGTTTCTGCCACATGTCTGAACGTAAGTTAGCAAAATGGAGGTCAAACGAGCATCGCATCGCAGAAGTAGGACAGTGTGGAGAATAAGGGCTGATGAGCAACCAGTACGATATGGTGGCCAACAAGGAGAATGAGGGCAGACAAGCAATGCTTACGAGTGGGCCAGTGTAGCGAATGGGGACAAACGAGCAACTCGTACTAGATGTAGGCCACCAATGCCTAGCACGGTATTTCTGCCAAACGTCCAAATGTAAGTCAGCAAAAATGAGGTCAAACGAGCGACGTGTAGGAGCAGTAGGCCTGCGTGGAGAATGACTGCCGATGTGACACTGGGGTTGTCTCGTAACCGGAGTGCGGGGAGAATCAAAGGTAATCAGGCTACTTTCGATAATTCACAACGGAATAATCTTAGATCTTGTGTGTGGGTTCGGTGGTAGTGTTTGGTGAGG
>Ga0307516_10004828_pt1 | contig 16412 bp, 12 predicted proteins | sample 19_EM_MG_FD_203310 | JGI IMG/M metagenome (GOLD analysis project Ga0307516, IMG submission 203310) | Populus trichocarpa ectomycorrhiza microbial communities from riparian zone in the Pacific Northwest, United States - 19_EM | ecosystem: Host-associated > Plants > Roots > Unclassified | place...
CAAGTGGGACTTCAGCAAGGGCGCCGCGCCGCATCACCTCACCGGGCTGTACGGCATCGTTTCGAGCCAACGCTCCTGCCGCGGACAGAAGTTCCCCGACAACTGTCCGTGGGCCGTGGGCGCCGCGCTTGCGCCCGAAAAGGGATTGCCGCGCGACGCCAAGGCCTCGTTGAGCCTCGCGGCCACACTCGAGGGTTTCATCGCCGGCCGCCACGGACGGCCCTGGCATGTCGACGCAAGCGCCGACGACCATTGGTCGCACTTCGTCGAGCAGGTCATCAAGCGCTCGATCGCCTGGGAATTGCAGGTCCAACGCATCGGCGGCGTCGACCTGCCGAAGAAGCGCCCCGCGCTCTCGTTCATCCAGTCGTTCCTGTCGCTCGAGGTGAACGCCAAGCTCATGTTGTCGCCCGTCGATCGGGAACTGAGCTTCGAAGGCTACGTCGAGGACCTGATCGCGAGCGTCGACAGCGTCGGGCGGCAGGCGAAGGCCTGGGCCGCGTCGATCGAGGGGGCCGACGACACGCCTGCGGAGACCGCCGCGCCGCAGGACGGCCTCAAGGGCGGCATGTCCATCCTCTACGTCGCGACGTTCGGCGACGAGCCGCTCGCGCCGGCGCAGTCCGACTGGCTGCCCGCGCCCGTCGCCGCACCGCGCGGCTGAGGTCGCGCTGGCAGGAAGGCGCCGCGCGCACAAAGAAAAACAGCCCGGAAACTTGCGTTTCCGAGCTGTGTTTCTAGAACCGAAATTCTGGTGCGGCTGGCAGGAATCGAACCCACGACCCCTTGGTTCGTAGCCAAGTACTCTATCCAGCTGAGCTACAGCCGCGAAGCCTTGCATCATAACGTGCACACCGGACACGCATCAACAATCTCCGAGGAAACCCGATGGTTAATCGATCACGGCCGCCTGGCGCTCGTACTCGCCACCGCGCACCTCGTCGCCCTCCAGGCGGGCGATGAACGCCAGCCGGCGCAATGCGTGGCGGCGCACGCGACCCGGCAGCGTCGAGGTGTGCGCGGTCTGTTCCAGCGGGCGTCGTGCCTTGCCCCACAGTTGCCGTTCGGCGAAGACCATGCCGGCGGCGGCGACGATCGCCGGCTCGTTGCCGTGCGACGCGACCGCGGCCTCCACGCGCGGCAGCCACTCGCTGCCCAGGCCGGAGATGCAGTCGATCAGCGCGATCGCGAGGGCGCTGCGCTCGTCGGTGTCCATGCGCGCGAGCTCGCTCCAGTGCGGCAGCAGGTAGTCGCGCCCGAGGTCCGGGCGGCCCAGGTCGCGCGCGCGCACGGCGGCGCGCGAGCCCACCATCACGTCGCGTCGGTCCGCCGCGTCCAGCGACTGCCAGGCACGCAGCAACTGCTCCTCATCGTGCGCTGTGCACACGACGTCGGTCGCCAGCGAACGCAGCAGCGACTGCGCGGCGATCTGCGAGAAGCCCTGGTGCTTGGCCAGCAGGCGCGCGGTCTGCAGTGCCTCGACAGGCTTCTGGGCCATGCGGGCGGCCTGCAGGCGCAGGCGCAGCGCCTGCGTGCGGCGCGCGACGCCCGGTGGCAGCGCGCGCAACGCCTCGAGACCGCGCTCGGCGTCGCGATCGTCGAGCGCCCATTCGGCCATCAGCAAGTGAGCGCCATCGAGCACCACCGAACCGGAGAGCACGCCCGAGGTGAGTTCGACGACGCGGCGTGCGCGTTCGTCGCGGCCGCGGCGATCCTGGATGCGGTGCAGCGACGCGGCCGCGATCAGGTGCGCGAGCCCCGCGAATTCGCGGTCGTTGCGCAGCACGTCGACGTCCTGCTGCAACTCCAGCGCCTGGCGCGCCGACTTGCTGGCGCGGTTGAAGCGCGCGGCCAAGTACTCGGCGTGCGCCTCGCGCAGCGCAGCATGCGCGGCGCGCTCGCGCTTGAGTTCGCGCCATTCGTGCGCCCGACGCGGCATGCTCAGCAGGCCGTTGATCGCCTTCAGCGCGACGTACAGCACGATGACGAACAACACCAGCGCGATCACGGCCACGTTCAACGACGTGTCGACGCGGTAGCCCGAATAGAAGATCGACACGAGCCCATCGTTCTGGCTCAGGGCCGCGGCCGCCACGACGGCGGCCACGAACAGCAGGATCACCCAGATGACGCTGCGCATATGTTCTAGTGACCGGCCACGGCGGCCGAAATTGCCGCGAGGGTGTCGTCCGGGCGCGGGAAGCTCACCTGCTTCGCCTGCGCGGCCACCTGGCGCAGCAGGTCGGAGACGGCGACCACGCGACGCGAGCTGTGGTCGAAGTAGCGGTCGAGCGCGGTCTGCGCCTGCTGCAGGTCGGCCTGGGCCAGGTCGAACTGGCGCGACAGGATCGACAGGCGCGCGTTGAGCAGCCGCAGCTTGACGTTCTCGCGCAGGAAGAACGACTGATCGGGCGTCATCAGCGCCGCCTCGGGGTGCTCGATGGACGTCACTCGAATGGCCTGCCTCAGCTCGCCGAAGAACGGTCCGCTGAAGCCCTCCCAGGCGCGCTGCAGCGATGCGGCCCATGCCGGCGTGAGCGGCACCGACGCGGTCGATGCGGCGCTGCCGGCGCGCGCCGCCACGCTGCGCGTCAAGGCCGGTGCCGAGCTCGCCGCCGCGGCCGCGGCGCGACCGGCGGCCGTCGCGCGTTCGGGCGTGGACACCAGTGGAAGTTCGTCGACCAGGCGCACGGCCTCGTCGAGACGGATGGTCAGGGACGGCACGTCCACCGCGGATGCCGTGCGGACGCGGTCGAGGTCGCGCGCCACGGCACGGCGGATGCGTTCGAGGCGTGGGTTGTTGTAGCGCGCCAACCGTTCATCGGACTGCTTGAGGATGGCCACGATCGGATCGGTGCTGCCGGTGAGCGAGGCCTGCTGCATCGCGACGCGGAGCCCGGCCTCGACGTCGGCCAGCACGTTCTCGTCGCGCGAACGCGACAACGACTGGATCAGGTCTTCCACCTGCGAACGCTGCATCTGCGACTCGGCGACACGCTCGTCGAGCACGCCCAGCTTGCCATTGGCCTCGCGCACGCTGTCGAGCGCCTGCTTGGCGAGCAGCTTGGCTTCGGTGGCGTCGTCCTGGCTGGTCTGCTGGCGCTTGACGAGCTCTTGCTCGAGCGACTTGACGCGCTGCTGCGTGTGCCAGGCCGACACGAACGCGGCCACCGACATCACGCCGAACGCGACCGCGGCGATCCAGGCCAGCAATTGCCAATGCCGGGGCGCGTGCGGCACGCCCTGCGCGACCGCGGGAACGGCGGGTGTCATGGGCGGGAGCACCGCCATCGGCGGCGGCGTGTTCATCGGCACGTTGAGGTCGTCAGTCACGCGATTCATTGTAGCGACGACACCACAAGCCGTCGGACGACGCCCGGTCGGGACAAGGGAGGGCGATGCGCGCCCGCCACACCCGGCGCCGAGGGCTCAGGCGGCGCCGATTTCGGAGACGGCGGCGGCCACCGCCCCGGACGACGGCGACACGATCGTCACCGCGCCGAAACCCAGCGCCGTCGCGCGTTCCGCGATGCGCGGGTGGGAGGCCAGCGCGCGGCTGGCGCCCCAGCGGGCGTCCGGCGCGAGCGCCTGCAGGTGGTCGATCGCCTCGGAGCTGCTGAACATCCAGATCCAGCGCACGGGCTCGGCCAGCGCCTGCGCGACCAACCCGCGCTGGTCCACGGTCAACGTCGGCGCGAGACGGGTATAGGACTGGACGACACGCACGTCGGCACCCGCGTCGCGCAGTTGCTGGCCCAGCCAGTCGCGCCCGCCGTTGCCACGCACGAGCCAAACCGGGCGCGCGGACCAGGGCCAGGCGGAGATCGCCGACCACAAGGCTTCGGAATCGAACTGCCCCGCCTCGGCCGCGGGCGCGACGATGCGCTCGGCAGGCACGCCGCATTCGCGCAGGGCCGCGACCGTCCCCGGGCCGGTGGCCGCGGCCCACGCGTGCGCGGGCCACGCGGGCGAGCCGGCGCGGGCGCCGCGCACGCACACCACGGCAGTGAAGAATCCCAGCACGGCGTTCGGACTGACGAAGACGAGCACCGGCTGCGCCGTCGACGCCTCGACTTCCGCGAACACCGCGTCGACTCGGGCCGCCTCGGGCGCGGGCCGGATCTCGATCAGCGGCAAGGCGCGCGCCGCCACCCCCAGCGCCGTCAGCTCGTCCACCCACGCAAGCGCCTGCGCCCGCGGACGCACGACCAGCACGGTGGGGGACACGGCGCTCACTCAGGCGCCGGCCGTCGGCAGATACGCCTGGCCGCCCGCCGCCAGCAAGGCGGCGGCCACGCGCGCGCCCAGCGCCTCGGCGGCCGCGACATCGGCCAGTGCCGCCGTCTCGCTCGCCTTGAGCAGCGGCCGGGCCGTGACCTGCGGGCCTTCCTGGCCGATCGCCACCTCCAGCGCCGCGCCCACCGCGGCGTCACCGAGCGCCGCGCGCAGCGTGAAGCGGCCATCGTCGCCGCGCGTCGCGAACGCCGCCAGCGGCATGCTGCAACTGCCACCCAGCACGCGCGCCACCGCGCGTTCCGCGTGCACCGCGAGCCAGGCGTCGGCGTCGATCAACGAGACGAGACTTTTGCGCAGGTCAGCGTTGCCGGTGCGGATCTCCAGGCCCAACGCACCCTGCCCGGCCGCCGGAATCATGTCGTCGACCGGGAAGCGGGCGCGAATGCGGTCGCCGAGCCCCAGGCGCATCAGGCCCGCGGCGGCCAGCACGATCGCGTCGTAGCCACCTTCGTCGAGCTTGCGCAGTCGCGTGTCCAGGTTGCCGCGCAGCGGCGCCACGCGCAGGTCGGGCCGCAGCGCCAATAGTTGCGCCACGCGGCGCAGGCTGGACGTGCCCACCAGCGCGCCGTGCGGCAGCTCGGCCAGCGCGGCAAACCGGTTGGAGACGAACGCGTCGCGCGGATCCTCGCGATCCAGGACGGCCACCAGCTCGAAGCCGTCAGGCAGCTCCATCGGCACGTCCTTGAGCGAGTGCACGGCCAGGTGCGCCGCGCCCGACTCCAGCGCGGTCTCGAGTTCCTTGACGAACAGCCCCTTGCCGCCGACCTTGGACAGCGTGCGGTCGACGATCTGGTCGCCGCGCGTCGTCATCCCCAGCAACGAGGCGGCCACGCCCAGCCGGCTTCCCAGCAACGCTTGCACATGCTGCGCCTGCCAGAGCGCGAGGCGGCTTTCGCGGGTGGCGATCACGATGTTGTTCATTCGCGGATTATCGACGAGTGCCGGCGGCCATGGACGGCCCCGCGGCCTCTTCCCTGAGCGAAGGCTGCCTGCTACATTTGGCGATTGGTAATTCGGTTACATAAAACGGAACAATACGATGCCTCGCACCGCCGCCGCCCGCAAGACCGTGAAAGTGCCTCGAAAGAGTGCTCCGGCCAAGCCGCCCGCCTCGACGGTGGACAAGGAACGCCCGCTGGTCGAGGACATCCGGCTGCTCGGGCGCCTGCTCGGAGAGGTCATCCGGGAACAGGAAGGACTGGCCGCCTTCGAGCTGATCGAGCGCGTGCGCCAGCTGTCGGTGGCCTACCGGATCCACAAGGACGCCAGCGCCGGACGCGTGCTGGACCGGCTGCTGAAGAACCTGTCGGCCGACCAGACGGTGAGCGTGATCCGCGCCTTCAGCTATTTCTCGCACCTGGCCAACATCGCCGAGGATCGCCAGCACGTGCGCCGGCGCGCGCACCACGAGCGCGAAGGCAACCTGCAGGACGGCTCGCTGGCGATGGCGTTCGAACGCCTGCACGGCGCCGACCATCGCGCCACCGACATCGCCGCCGCGCTGAACAAGTCCTTCATCTCGCCGGTGCTCACGGCCCACCCGACCGAAGTGCAGCGCAAGAGCATCCTCGACGCCGAACGCGCCATTGCCGAACTGCTGGCCGAGCGCGGCGACCTGTTCTCCGAGCGCACGCTCAACGAGAACACCGCGCTGATGCGGGCCCGCATCACCCAGCTGTGGCAGACGCGCATGCTGCGCTACACCAAGCTGACGGTGTCCGACGAGATCGAGAACGCGCTCTCGTACTACCACGCGACCTTCCTGCGCCAGATCCCGAAGATGTACAAGGCGATCGAGGACGCGCTGCCGGGCCAGGACGTGGCCCCGTTCTTCCGCATGGGCAACTGGATCGGCGGCGACCGCGACGGCAATCCGAACGTCACCGCCGACACGCTCCGCATCGCACTGTCACGCCAGAGCGAGACGGCGCTGCGCCACTACCTGTTCGAGGTGCACGCGCTCGGCGCCGAGCTGTCGATCTCGCAGATGCTCGCGCCGGTCACACCCGAGATGCAGGCGCTGGCCGACCGCTCGCCCGACCACAACCCGCACCGCGAGGACGAGCCGTACCGACGCGCGCTGGTGGGCGTCTACGCGCGCCTGGCCGCGACGCTGCATGGGCTCACCGGTACCGAGGCGTTGCGCCACGCCGTCGTGCCGCAGGATGCGTACGGCTCGTCCGCCGAGTTCGGCGTCGACCTGGCCGTCATCGAGCGCTCGCTCCACTCGCACCACGCTGGCGCGCTGGTGGCGCCGCGCCTGGCGCCGCTGCAGCGCGCCGTGCAGGTGTTCGGCTTCCACCTGGCCACGGTCGACCTGCGCCAGAGCTCCGACCAGCACGAGGCGGTGATCGTCGAGCTGCTGCGCGCCGCGCGCCTGGAGGACAACTACAGCGCGCTCGACGAGATGGCGCGCCGCGAACTGCTGGTCAAGCTGCTGAACGACGCCCGCCCGCTGCGCGTGCACGGCGCGGAATATTCGGCGCTGGCCCAAGGCGAGCTGGCCATCTTCGAGGCAGCGCTGAAGATGCGGGCGCAGTTCGGCCCCGAATCGATCCGCCACTACATCATCTCGCACACCGAGGACGTCAGCGACCTGCTGGAGGTGCTGCTGCTGCAGAAGGAATGCGGCCTGATGCGCGGCACGCTCGACGGCGCGGGCAAGACGGACCTCATCGTCTCGCCGCTGTTCGAGACCATCGCCGACCTGCGCAACGGGGCGCCCATCATGGCGCAGTTCTATGCCCTGCCGGGTATCACCGAGCTGATCAAGCGCAGCGGCGGCGAGCAGGACATCATGCTGGGCTACAGCGACAGCAACAAGGACGGCGGCTTCTTCACCAGCAACTGGGAGCTGTACCGCACCGAGGTCGCGCTGGTGACCCTGTTCTCGCAGCTGGAGGCCGAGCACGGCATCCGGCTGCGCCTGTTCCATGGCCGCGGCGGCACCGTGGGCCGCGGCGGCGGCCCGAGCTACCAGGCCATCATCGCGCAGCCCCCGGGCACCGTGAACGGCCAGATCCGCCTCACCGAGCAGGGCGAGGTGATCGCGTCGAAGTACGCCAACCCCGAGATCGGCCTGCGCAACCTCGAGACGCTCGTGGCCGCCACGCTGGAGGCCACGCTGCTGCACACCACCAAGACGCCTCCAAAGGCGTTCCTGGACGCGGCGGAGGCCCTCAGCGAGGCCAGCTTCCAGGCGTTCCGCGGACTGGTCTACGAGACCCCGGGCTTCACCGACTACTTCTTCTCGGCCACGCCGATCCGCGAGATCGCCGAACTCAACATCGGCTCGCGTCCGGCGTCGCGCAAGTCCACGCGCCGCATCGAGGACCTGCGCGCCATCCCCTGGGGCTTCTCGTGGGGCCAGTGCCGCGTGGCGCTGCCGGGTTGGGCCGGCTTCGGCTCGGCCGTCCAGTCGTTCCTGGGCGAGTCCGGCGCGGAGCAGGACCGCCGGCTCGAGCTGCTGCGCAAGATGTACAAGCAGTGGCCGTTCTTCCGCACCCTGTTGTCCAACCTGGACATGGTGCTGGCCAAGAGCGACCTGCGCATCGCGTCGCGCTACGTGGACCTGGTGGATGACAAGAAGCTGGGCAAGCGCATCTTCGGTGCGATCAAGGCCGAATGGGAACGCACGCAGGCGATGCTGGGCGAGATCACGGGCGAGACCGATCGCCTGCAGTCCAACCCGTCGCTGGCGCGCTCGATCGAGCATCGCTTCCCCTACCTCGATCCGCTCAACCACCTGCAGGTCGAACTGATGCGGCGCTACCGCATGCGCCGCGAGGACGATCCGACCATGGAGCGCGTGCAACGCGGCATCCACCTGTCGATCAACGGCATCGCCGCGGGGCTGCGCAACACGGGCTGATGCGCCGCGAGAACGCTGTGGCGGACTTTTGTCACGCACCGAGGGCCACGGTCGGGCTTCAATCAGCCCGACTACAGGTCGATAAGCCGATGTGGCCCTCTCGAAACACAACCTGATCGTCGTGCCGCGTCGCCGCCCCCCGGCGGCGAAGCGTCCGACCGCCTGCGGTCGCGCGCATGCCACCGCGTCGGCGCTGGCCTTGCTGGCCGCGCTCGTCTCCGGTACGCCGGCATGCGCCGAGACGATCATGCGACAGGTCTTCGACGTCGAGGCCCGCTACGGCAACGATCCGAGCGAGATCATCGCCCACCTGCGCGCGCTCGAGCCGCCCGCCCGCGCAAGCGGCGGCGACGACCTGCGCGCCTTCCTGGCGGCCTGGGGCTACGCCCACGCCGCCACCGACAAGCCGGCCGTCGCAGACGCCGCGGTGGAGGAGCTCACCGACATCGGCGAACGCACCCACGATCCCGCCGCGCTCGCCTCGGCCTACACGCTGAAGGCCGCGCAGCTGGCGTTTTCGGGCCAGGAACGCGCCGCGTTCGGCTGGATCGAGGAAGCCTTGCCCTACGCGCGCAAGAACTCGAGCCCCGACCTGCACTACTGGGTCGAGATGACGGCTGCCGACCTGGCCATGAACAACGGGCAACTCGACGAGGGCCTGCGCCTGTTCGAGGACGCCGCCCGGTCTGCCCGGGAAGTGCGCAATCCGCGCCGCGAAGCCCAGGCGTATCAGTCGCTGGTGCCCATGCACATCGTCAAGGGCCAGATCGCCCTGGCGCTGCACGAGGCCGCCCTCGTGCGCGATCTCGGTGCGCGCTCCACCGACCGCGGGCTGGTGGTGGTCGGCTGGGTGTGGGAATCCCTCGCGGCGACCGCCGACGGCCAGGTCGGGCGCGCGAACCATGCCCGCGACCAGGCCGTGAAGACGCATCTCGAGATCCGTGCCAAGCTCAGCGCCGCATCGCCCGGCGGCGCCGTCAACGTCGAGACCATGAATTCACAGGCAGGCCAGGTGGCCTGGCTCAGCAGCGAGCAGGATGCGTTGATGACGCTGTCCAGCGACTACCTCAGCGTCCGCAACTACGCCAAGGCCGCCGACGCCGCGGCGCGTGCGCGGGCCCAGTCCGAGTCGCAGCAGGACGGGGACACGGCGGCGCACGCGCTCATCGACCTGGGCATGGCCGACATCGGCCTGGGCAAGGTCGCGCAAGGCAAGGACGAGGCAGACACGGGCCTGCGCGCGCTGGAGCGCGTGAAGCGCGATCCGGAGCTGCTGATCCAGCTGAATCGATACATCACGATGCTGGAGCGCAGCGGGGAGGCGCGCGAGGCGCTGACGCGGCTGCGCCAGTCGCTGGTGCTCGAGAACGAGCTGGCGCGCCACGACCGCAAGAACACCGTCGTCGCGCTGCAACGGCAATCGAGCTTCGAGCAGCACCAGCGCAAGGTCGAACAGCTGGAGCACGAGAACGCGCTGCAGTCGGTGGAGCTCTCGCGCCGTTCGACCGAGCGCACGCTGATGCTGATGCTGGCCGCGGTGCTGGCGATCGGCGTCGCGGCCGCCTGGTGGCTGTACCTGCGGGCGCGCCAGTCCAACCGCGACCTGGGCGTCACCAACGAGAAACTGGCCCACGCCAGCCTGCACGACAAGGTGACGGGCCTGTTGAACCGGCGCGCGATGGAAGTCGACACCCGCGCGATCGAGCTGGCGGGCGCCGCGAGCTACTGCAACGTGTCGATCTCGGTCAAGCAGTTCGGCCTGATCGTGGGCAGCGTCGGCCACCAGCTGGGCGATGCCTTGCTGTGCCAGATCGCGACGCGCCTGGACGATGTCACGCGGCGCTTCGACGGCCGCCTGTACCGCGTCGACGGCGTCACCTTCGGCGCCCTGTTCCACTTCGGCCACGACCCGCACCGCCTGCACGCCATCCTGGAGGCGCTCGCGGCGACGATGGACGCGCCGTTCGAGATCGGCAACCAGGACCTGATCGTGTCGATCGGCGTCGGCGCCTCCGAGTACCCGAAGGACGCCGGCTCCACCGAGGAAGTGGCTCGCCTGGCCGAGCTCGCCAAGCTGCAGGCGCACAGCGATCCCGGCAACAGCTTCCTGGTCTACGACACCCGCATCGGCGAGAGCCAGCGCGACAAGCTGCGCATGGAAAGCAAGATGCTCAAGGCGCTGGAACACGGCGACTTCGAGCTGTACTACCAGGGCCAGCGCGGGCTGCCCGACGGCCGGATCTGCGGCTTCGAGGCGCTGCTGCGCTGGCGCGACGGCGACAAGATGATCTCGCCGGCGGAGTTCATTCCGCTCGCCGAGGAGACGGGCCTGATCGTGCGCATGGGCACGTGGGTGCTGGAACAGGCCTGCCGCCAGGCCAGGATCTGGGCCGACTCGGGTGCCGGCCGGCCGCTGGTGGCGGTCAACATCTCGCCGCGCCAGTTCAACCACCCCGACTTCCTCGCCACCGTGCGCGACACGCTCGCCCGCACGGGCGTGGATCCACGCCAGATCGAGCTCGAGATCACCGAAGGCAGCGTGATGAACGACGCCGAAAGTTCGATCGCGCAGCTTCATGCGCTGCGCGAGCTGGGCCTGCACCTGGCCATCGAAGACTTCGGCACCGGTTATGCCAGCCTGTCCTACCTGCGCCGATTCCCGCTCGACCGGCTGAAGATCGACCGCTCGTTCATCATGCAGCTCAACGCGAGCGAGCAGGACGACACCATTGTTCGCACCGTCATCGAGCTCGCGCACACGCTGGGCCTGTCGGTCACGGCCGAAGGCGTCGAGACGATCGAGCAGGAGACGCTGTTGCAGGGCTGGGGCTGCGACGTGATCCAGGGCTTCCTGCGCTTCCGCCCTGCCCCGGCCGCCCTGGCCACGAGCTACCTCGAGAAGGACAAGCAGGACGCGCTGGAGCCGGCCTGAATCAGGGGGCTCGGTAGCCCGGCGTCGACACGTTGGCCGTCTCTTCGGTCGGCGTCGATGCGAACGCCGGCAGCGCCTCGCAGCGCGCCGAATGCGCGGCGAGCGCCGGGCACGTCGCGTCGGCCACCGGCGCGTCCAGCTTGATCTGCATGAAGCGCCACACGATCGCGGCGCTGAGGCCGGCCTGGGTCAGGGTCGCCGCGTCAGCGGCCAGCGGATGGCGCGCGATTTCAGCGTCGAGCGCGGTCAGCGCGGCCAGCATCTGCTTGTGCACGCGATCCAGCCAGGGCGCGTGCTGCTTGTCGGCCGGGCGTAGCTGACGTTCGTAGACGATCTGCACGATCTTCTCGCAAGCCGCCATCGCCAGGCCGATCACGCGCAGCGCGCGCGTGCGTTCCGCGAGGCCGTCCTGGCCGCCTCCGGGCATCAGGCTGCGTCCGGCGAGGGTCTCGAGATAATCGATGATGAGGGCCGAGTCCATCAGGACGGTGCCGTCGTCGCAGACCAGCGTCGGCGCCTTGACGACCGGGTTGATGCGGCTGAACTGGTCGAACGTGCTGAACACCGACAGTGGAGCGTGTTCGAACGGGATCCCCAGCAGTTGCAGCGCGATCGCCGTACGGCGGACGTAAGGGGAGTCGAGCATGCCGATCAGGCGCATATCATTTCCTCGGAAGGCGCCGGCATCCGCACCGGCAACCCGCAACGATAAGCCGACACGGCCGCCGCGAGAAGAGCCGCGCATCGATATTTGCGCATGGCGGCGCTGCGCCATGGGCATGCGCCGGCGCGAAGCCGGTCAGCCCGCGAACGGCCTGGCGAAGGTCGCCTTGGTGAACGCGAGCCGGAAGCCGGCGCGCTCGGTATTGCGCGCGCTCGTGTTGGCCGGGCGCGCGGTGACCATCGCCAGGGCGCAGCCGGCGGCCTTCGCGGCGACCAGGCGTGACCGCAGCAGCGCCGTCTGCACGCCGCGGCCGCGGAACTCGGGCACGGTGCTCGCGATGTAGAGCTCCCCGACGCGGCCCAGGGGCGTTTCGGCGATGCTCAATCCCGCGGATCCCGCCACCCGGTCGCCGATGCGGGCGACGAACAGCGATGTGTCGTCGCGGGCATGGGCGATGCGGGCCAGCGCGGACAACAGGTCGCGCGGTCGCGTGTCGGCCTGCAGGCTGAAGCCGCTGATGCTGGCTGCGACGAACAGGTCGTCCGCGTCGCTGCCCTGGAGCACCTCGAGGCCGGGGTCCGCACCCGGGACGTCGTCCAGCGTGCGGGCGTAGGTATTGCTGAACGCGTTGACCGCGTAGCCGCGGCTGGCCAGCAGCGGAAGCAAGCCCGGAGTCGCGTGCGGGCACAGGTCGATCTCCACGCCCAGTCCCCGGGCGGTGTAGGCCGATTCCAGCGCCGCCAGCGCATCGGGGTCGACGGCGCCGTTCATGCCGAGTCCGGTCACGTGGTTCAGCTTGCGGCCGAACAGGCGCTCGGTGAAGGCCGCGACGCCGCCGGCGATCTCGACGACGTGGGCATCGGCCGCGCCGAGGGCCCGCCATGTCTCGACCTGCTGGCGGAGGTGGTGGGCTTCTGCCGCTTCGATGGCTGCGGCGATACTCGGGGAGGTAAGAACCACGGGGCGAGCAAGTCTTGATGAGGTGCGAGGAAGTCTAGCAGCCGAGCTTGCGCACGAGGCCATCGACCACGGCTTGCACACCCGTGCCGCCCCGGCGCAACGACGAGGAACGCGGGTCGAAATCGATCCAGCCCTCGTTGAAGCCGTCGAGCATGCGCATGCGCGGCGTCGGGTTCGTCATGCCCTGGGCACGGAACAGCGACTCCCATTGCGCACGCGGCACGGCCTGCGCGTCGACGTCCCGGCCCAGGGCGCGGCCCAGCGCCACGGCCAGGTCGACGGGCGCCAGGCGCGCCGGGCCTTCGAGCTCCACCACGCGATGGCCCTCAACGGCGTCCTGAAGCAGCCCGGCGGCGGCACGGGCGACGTCCGCGGTCGCGACCATCGCGACCGGCCGATCGATCGGCTGGAGAAAGCTGGGCATGACGCCGGTGGCGCGTGCACCCTCGATGTCCCACGCGACGTTCTCGATGAACCAGGCCGCGCGCAGGAAGGTCACGGCCGCCGGCAGGTCGGCCAGCGCCTGCTCCATGAAGCGCAGCTGCGTGAGCAGGTTCTCCCGCGGGGCATCCGCGCCGATCGTCGACAGGCACACCACGCGCGCCACGCGCGACGCGCGCAGGGCCGCGGCGATCGCGGCGATGGTGCGGCGCGCCTCGGCGAAGCCCGGCGCGGGGTCGAACGTCGACGGCAGCAGCACGAACACCGCCTGCGCGCCGGCGAACGCGGCGGTGAGCGCCGCGGCGTCGTCCATCGCCGCGACGGCGATCTCGCACCCGCGCCCCGCCCAGGCCCCGGCCTTGGCCTTGTCGCGCAACACCGCGCGCACCGGCTGGTTCGCACAGAGCAGTTCCGTGGCGAGCTGCCCGCCGACCTGGCCCGTGATTCCCGTGATTGCAAACATGTCAGTCTCTCCTTGGCTTCGATGGAACGCATTCTTCGCGGCAGCCGGTCGAAAAGCGATAGCATGAAACTCATTTGACTGATGCTGTGGAGTCATCAATGACGGAAGTCAGCACCCAGTTGCTCGAAGGCATCGCCGCGATGGCCGCCGTCGTCGATGCGCGCAGCTTCGGCGGCGCCGGCGAGGCGCTGGACATGTCGCAGTCGGGCATCAGCCGCTCGATCGCGCGCCTGGAGGCGCGGCTGGGCATCCGGCTGTTCGAGCGCACGACGCGTTCGGTGCGGCTCACCGACGAAGGCCGGCGCTTCTACGACCAGGTGATGCCGCTGGTCGGCGCGCTGCAGGAGGCGACGGCCGGCGCCCAGGCGGGCGCCGCGGAGATCCGCGGTCGGCTGCGCGTGAACGTCGACCCGTTCTTCTCGCGCCTGACCCTCGGCCCGGCGCTCGGCGGCTTCCTGGAGCGGCACCCCGGCCTCGAAGTGGAACTTCGCACCCGGGACGATCTCGGCGACCTGGTGGGCGACGGCTTCGACCTCGCGCTGCGCTTCGGCCATCCTCAGCCCTCCTCGCTGGTGGCGCGCAAGCTGCTGGACCTGCCCGTGCTGACCGTGGCGGCGCCCCGCTACCTGAAGCGCCTCGGTCGGCCCGCGCATCCCCAGGAGCTCGAGGCAGGACATCACCGCTGCATCCAGTTCCGCGACCCCGCCACCGGTCGCGCCTTCCCCTGGGAGTTCCACCAGCGCCGCAAGAAGCTCGTCGTCGCGACTGCCGGCTCGTTGACGGTCAACGACGCCGGCACGCTGCAAAGCGTCTGCGAGGCCGGCTACGGCATCGCGCAGATGTTCGTGCTGCCGCAAGACCCGGTGCTGGCGGAAAAGCGGCTGGTCAACCTGTTTCCGGAGTGGTCCGACGAACGCTTCCCGCTGTACGCGTACCACCCGTCGCGGCACCACGTGCCGGCAAAGACGCGGGCGATGCTGGACTTCGTTGCGGGCCTGGTCTCAGGTTAGCGCCACGACCAGGTCCAGCTCCACGCAGCCGTTGCGCGGCAGTTGTGCGACGCCGACGCTCGTGCGCGCATGCCGGCCAAGCTGGGGGCCGAACAGGTCGTAGATCAGCGTCGAGGCGCCGTCGGCGACCGCGCTGTGGTCGAGGAAATCCTCGGTGCAGTTGACGTAGACCGTGAGCTTGAGGATCTGGCGAACGCGCGCGAGGTCGCCGAGTTCGTCGCGCAACGCCGCGAGCGCCCGCAACAACGCGATGCGGGCGCCGCCTTGCGCCGCGGCGACGGTCACGTCCCGACCAGGCTTGCCCGCGACGACGACCCGGTCGCCCTCGCGCGGCAACTGGCCGCTGACGTACGCCACGCCGGCATGCACGACGACCGCGGCGTAGCGGGCGCCGGGCGCGGCGGTCTCGGGGAGTTCGAGGCCGAGTTCGGAGAGGCGTTGTTCGAGGGACATGGCGGGCCGGGTTCGAATGGACAGGCCTGCAGCTTAGGCTCGGCTGCCATGGCGGGACAGGCACAGATTGCCCCGATCCGGGAGGTACTGTTGCAGCGACAGCAGCGTCATGCGGACTCCGCATTCGCGCCGGAAACGTCGCCTGACGCATCCCAGCGCTCCCGCCCACCGCCTGGGGCAGCCCTCAGCGGCGCCGACCCCGCAGCCACTCGAGCGCCAGCAGCAGCGTCGTCGTGAAGATGATCAGCAGCGTCGCCACCGCGGCGATCGTCGGCGAGATGTTCTCGCGGATGCCGTTGAACATCTGGCGGGGCAAGGTCAGTTGATCGGGGCCGGCGAGGAACAGCACCACCACGACTTCGTCGAACGACGTCGCGAACGCGAACAGCGCCCCCGAGATCACGCCGGGGGCGATCACCGGCAGCGTGACGCGAAAGAACGTGCGCAGCGGACTCTCGCCGAGGCTGAGGCTGGCGCGCACCAGGTTGTCGTTGAAGCCCTGCAGGGTCGCCAGCACGGTCGTCAGCACGAACGGCGCGCCCAGCGCCGCATGCACGATGATCAGCGCGGTGTAGCTGTCGGCCAGCCCCAGGGGCGCGAAGAACAGGTAGGTGCTGACGCCGACGACGACGATCGGAACGACCATCGGCGCGATCAGCAGGCTCATCAGCAGCCCCTTGAACGGGAAGTTCGTCCGTGCCAGGCCCACCGCGGCCAGCGTGCCCAGGCTCGTGGCGACCAGCGTGGCGGCCGGCGCGATGATGAAGCTGTTCTTCGCGGCCCGCGCCCACTCCGCCGATCCGAACAGGTTGTGGTACCACTTGAGCGACCACGCGGGGATCGGATAGACCAGGAACGAGCTGTCGCTGAACGACAGCGGCACGATCACGAGGATGGGCAGCAACAGGAACAGCAGCACGCCGACGCAAATGGCGCGCAGCGCCCACCAGCCGAGCTTGTCGGCCGGCGTGGCATAGGCCGGGAAGACGGGCGTGAGTCGGGCCAGGAGTTTCATCGCGTCACCCCAGGCTCAGTTCGGTCTTGGTGACGCGCCGATAGATCGCGTACAGCACCAGGGTGGCGGCCAGCAGCAACGCGCCGAGCGCGCATGCCATGCCCCAGTTCACCGTCACGTTGGTGTACTGGGCGATGTAGTAGCTCAGCATCTGGTCGCTGGGACCGCCCAGCAGCGCGGGCGTCACGTAGTAGCCGATGCTGAGGATGAACACCAGCAGCGCACCGGCGCCGATCCCCGGGTAGGTCTGCGGCACGTAGACGCGCAGGAACGCGGCCAGCGGCCGGCTGCCCAGCGACACCGCGGC
>Ga0307516_10004829_pt1 | contig 16410 bp, 10 predicted proteins | sample 19_EM_MG_FD_203310 | JGI IMG/M metagenome (GOLD analysis project Ga0307516, IMG submission 203310) | Populus trichocarpa ectomycorrhiza microbial communities from riparian zone in the Pacific Northwest, United States - 19_EM | ecosystem: Host-associated > Plants > Roots > Unclassified | place...
GGGGCATGGGAGTATAAAAGACGCAGGCCAAGTGTCAAAGAAATGATAATAATCCGGTTCGTGGAAATATGGGAGGGTCCCCGTTCAGCCGGAAAGGTGGGCCAAGGACGAGCTTCCGTGCTGGGCTCATTCGGCTGTGGCGGCGGGGGATGCACGATCTGTGGGGCGGCCGCTGCATACCGGCCGGGCGTCCCGTTGGGTTGCCCGCTGTTGTAGGCTGCCCCTATGCGTTCCCACGTCACGGGTTGCATCGGCGTCCGGAGTCCACATGGGTGTGGCGGAGCAGGACGACGAGGTGGGAGGGTGGAGACGGTGATGCTGACTGTGAGGACGGGGCGGGAAAGCGTAGGGGTTGCGAGGCCGATGGTGACAGAGCGAGGACAGTACGGTGGTGAGGTCGAGGGGTGGGACGAGGCAAGATCTGGAGCACGGAACAAGGTGTATTCGTGAATACAGAGGTTGTGTGGGGAACAACAAGAAAGGGACAAAGGCTCCCTTTGCAGTTCCCCTGCAACTAGACCCTACTAACAGTTACGCCAGCTCTACCCTAGCCCCAAGGGCTCTCACGGTGTGGCCGACCGCCGGACTCCAGCTTCCTGTCTGTTCGTTCCGTCGTTGATCGCATGCAACCTATGGAGATCATGGCGATGCACACACAACTGCCCGCTTCCCGTCCGCAGTCCGGCCGAAGGCGGCTCGTTGCAAGCTCCCCATTACCCTCCGCCCAGGCTTGTCCCCCCCAAAAAAGAAGCAAAAGCGCACCAAGGAAATTACAGAGGAAAGACAGAGATTGGCCGGTGAGACGATGGCCCGTTTTCACCTGGTAGAACCTCGCAGCGAGCCGCTTGTTGGCGTTTTCGGGGTCCAAGTCCGGTTCCTGGCGTGGTTTCTGGAGTCGGCTGTACCGGTATTGCTTCGCGGTAACTTTGGACTCTGCTTGCGTCTTTCAACTCTGGCTTTTTCTGTTCCAACTTCCAAACAAACATGACAACCCATTACCACAACTCGAGTGATTGTCCATGTTTGGTTATGGGCTGTGACAGGGGATGTTGGATGACTAATTCCCGTGTCTACTCTACATACTAACTACATGTATCTCTTACAGAACCGAAACCAAGTAGCTACACCCGCCGCCTCCGTCATCTTATTCTCACCGAGTTATCCAGTCATTTTTGCCTTCAGATCTTTACAGCGCGGAAATTAGTGTTAATGAATACATAACCATGGGCTGTTACTCTACACGCCTACACTCTCCGCCTTTCATTCTTCCCTCAGCCAAATCCGGTTTGCCACTTCCGCGGTGGATACTCTAGCAAGGGAGTCCAGGGTTGCCTAGCCGCACCGCTCAGCTGCGAAGAGGTCTCCAATCTTGAAGCGACCCCTGCCCCTCTTCCGTCCTCTGCGCACAGGATCTTCCGCTGACGCTTCCACCGGGGACGGTTTCCGAAGGGGTGCTCCTTCGTCCGCGTCTTGCAGCGGCGCCAGCACTTGGCGGTAGGCTGCTTTTTGATGTACTGGCCAGTGAGACGGTGGCCCCGTCTTCAGCTGGTGGAGCCTCGGGGCTGGGCATCGGCCTTCTCGTTTCCGGGCGCCCCTTTGTGCACTGTGTGCCACCGGGGCTCCTACTGGCGGAGGGTGCGCCTAGTTCGTCCGGCCGCCCGCGGGATCGCTGCCTGGGCGTCCGTGTAGATCGCCGCCCTTCCCAGGGAGCGTCGTCTTCGCGCGGGCTCGAGCAATGGCTGCGCACCCGTCCTGTCCGTACCATAGCGCGCCGCTGTGGAATCGCTTGCCCTGTGTCTGGGTGAGAGGGGTGCAAAGTCGTGCCAAGCCACTGGACATTATTGACCAAGTACCCATCGGGCGCCGTTGACTAGCTATCAAATGTTATCGACAAGCCATTAAGCACCAGTAACTATGCAGTCATTGAAACTTGAGATTGTTTGGCAGATTTGTCGCTCTGGGCGGCCATATTGTATACGACGGGGGGGGGGGGGGGTTGCAGAACCGCTCGGCCGGGCCAGGTTGGACACAGCTCCGCGGCGCAGAATAAGAGTTACAATCCACTCTATCGACATGTTTGACACGGGAATCTCGAGGCGGGCGAGTGATTCCATGTGATGTCGGCGTGTGTAGTGTAGGGCGGGGTTGCTCAGACCGCCCTATCTATGTACTGCCGGCCGCGTATGTACTGCGCACGTCAACCGGGTAATGCTCCGCCTCGATCGAGCGGTGGGTTTACGGCGGGTTTCTTTTGGGTGGCGGGGGCGGCTCGATGATTGCGCTGGAGGGCTGGCAACGGACGGGGATGGCAGTGTGCTGCCTGAGACTACTCCACCTTGGGTGGGGAGACGCCGGCGGATCCTACTGGTGGCGTGAGCATTGCCGGCGCAGAATCCACGGAATGGCGACGATGCTGGCGGTCTGGCAAGATCTGCCGCGTAGCTATGTACAGTGGTGTGACCGTCTACTCGCCGAACGGTCTACGGGCGTGCGTAGCTCTGCACTGCATCACGCAAAATGATTCGCACCGGTTTTTTTTGGGGTTTTTTTTTCGCTCATGGTCGGGAAGCTGGAGATTAGCGTATGCAGGAGGCGAGTTATCGATTTATCAGCCAGCCAGCCAGCCAGCCGGCCGGCCACGGACGGACGGACGCATCTCTCCTCCACCACAGATATCCTGCCCGTTCGCTGGACAGTTAGAGGTTGATACCGGCCGCGACGCGGGGTAGCTGGGAGTGTCAGAAGTGAATGGAATCAGCCGACTTGACTTCGCGAATGACCTCATCCCATTTGCGCCCACGACATAGGCCAAATCCGTAATCACAAGACCCGCGTACGGTACATACATTGTAATCTCTTTTTCTCTTCTTTTCTTTTTCGTTTTCTTCCCTTTCTTTTTTCTTTTCCTTTTCCTCGTTCTCTTCAACCAGAAACGTCAAAGTGAGGGGAGAGGAAGGGAGCACGTCAAAAATGACGCGGTGGGTGCAAGAAAGAGAGAGAGAGAGAGAGAGAGGGAAGAACGAAACGAAGCGATTCGATTCGATGCTACGGCGCGGGGCACCTGAGGCGGAAACAACGCGCGCCGCGGGGTAGACATCCGTGACAGGCATCGTAAATAAAGAGAGTGTGCAGGCTGGTTGCAGTAGCAGTTAGGGCGGATTGCCGAGACAGGAGTGATTCCTGGTATGGAGAGTACATACGTGTTATGTATGCACGGTACTGGACACGGGCCACGGGCAAAGTGCCGGGCGGGCGGCCAGGCAAAGAGGGCAGGGTGTGGATAGATATCTGCACAGGTGCAGTCGTGCCATTATTTTCCTCTGCCCACGGGTTCGAGACTCGAAGTCTTGCTCCACGCGGTCATGCAGTGCTCAAGAAGCGGACAGGAATTTGTCTTCCGGAACCCCCTTCCCCGCCCCCAGGCGGTTCCAGCATGCAAGATTAGGTGCTTGATCTGAGGCTGGTGATGACGGACGGACGGACCGCTGTTTCTGTCTGCGGACTCGGCGTCTCCGGCTAAACCGATCCAGACTCTCGCCCCCAGCACCCCCCAGCACGCCCCGCCCCTCCCAGCCTGCGCAATTGGAGTGAGTGATTGAGTGGACAGTCCTGCGGCCGATCGCGGCGATGGGTCCACCTAAAGTAGGCAGATATACGAGCAGTTGATACCCATTGCGCGCCCAAACCCGGGATGCCATCGAGACGGCATAGAGTCGAAGGAGGGGAAGGTGCTTGGCTAGATACAGGCGAGAAGACTTGTGCTTGTATGTTCCTCCCTCCCGCCCAGCACTCCGCGCACACCACTGCGGGCATTGGCGCGGCGCTGGCTGTCAATGGCTCTCGATTCGACATCTGCGATGTGGGCGTAAGTCGGTCTGTAGGTCGGAGAAGAGAGGAGGGGGATTATCGGACGAACCGACGCCATTGGGCGGGGGCGGCCATTGCCGCAGCGCTTCGGTCCAATCCCGTCAGCGGAGAGCCCGAACCCCACGGCGGGCGTTCCTTCTTCTTGCGCCTCCGCCTCCTCCTTCCGACCGGCCATTCCACTTGTCCCCGACGTCCGCACGAGTTGCGGCGCGAACAGGGCCTCGACTTCGCCGCGAGAGAGGGAGAGAGGGAGAGAAAGAGGGAGAGAGGGAGGGGAGGGAGAGAGGGAGGGGAGGGAGAGAGAGCGTGTGTAGACGGGATGTGTGCATGTGCAGCGACAGCCGGACGGTCTAGGAGCTGGCCCGCCATCGGTGGCCGCGGCCAGGATCGAAGAAAAGCGCCAGGCTTAGGGTTGCGTTGCATCCTGCCCGCCGCCGCCGCCGGCCAATACCTGCTCTGCACCGTTTGCCCCGTGCAGTGCGTGTCGTGCCACCGCATCAACGGCGGCGAGGGCTTTCGCGCAAACCTCAGGAACCGGCGGCCGACCTTCAGGCAATGCATCGCACCACTCCGTGCACAGCGTGGCGGAGTCGCTGCCCGCCGGGGGTGCAGCCGCTGGCCATTTGCTCGGCCCTTGTGTTGTGTAGCACCTTCTGGCGCGGCGGGGTGTGGCAGCATCGTCGCGATCCCCCGATCAGGAATGACGACAACAACGTGTGCGCTGCAGAGAGGTTTAACTATCGCGGGCCCGTGGTTGGACGGGCCGCGGTGACGTAGCCGTCCGTTCGCAGCCTGACCTCTCTCCCAAATCCAACCCTCTCCCTCCGGGAGGAGATGCTGCGTGACTGGCGAGACCGGCGTGTGTTTTGCTGGCCGCCTTCCCTTATATACAGAGGTGGACTAGCTCCGCTTCTCCCCCCCCTCCCGAGCCGACCTCTTGTACAGCTGCGAGATTCGCACTGCGATCGGATCCGCCCGTTCCCCGTCCCCCGCCGTGCCCCCCCCGCCCCCGCAGTCTCGGAAACGTCAGAGAAAAGGGGAAAGGCCCGAGTATCGAGCCCAGTCGAATCCCTACTGCCTCGCCCGCCTCGTCCGTCAACACACACACACCACGTCTTCTAAACTTTGCAATCGGGCCCTGAAGACCTTGGACAGATATCTCCTCAGTCTCGCGAATCGCCCCGAACCTCCATTCCCGAATCCGGAAACCCGAACATCACCATGGAGGCTCCCCGGTTCGTGTTCGCCTTTGGCCCGAAGCAGAACAGCTACTTTGTCGGCTGCGGGGACGAGATGGAATGGTGAGAGAGAGACATGTGCGCCGCACCGAGTGTCACTCGCGGACACTGACGGGTCCGCGTGTGTGTTCTTGTAGGAACGGCCTGCCCTGCGAGCTGGAATCCGTCCTGGTCGACCGGGCATCCTCGGTCATCGCCGTCTCCCTGGGCGAGAAGGATGCGTTCCACTGCCGCTACATCTCGCGACTCGACGGGCGCTCACATACCGGTCTGTGCATCCCGCGATCCGCTCGCTGTCTCCCCCCCCCGCCTCCACTGACGCCGTGCTGCAGCCACGGGGAACCTGCCGTCGAATCTCTCCTTCCTCCTGTCGAGCTGGTTCGCCGACCCGCAGGAGCTGCCGCACATCGCCTTCGCTCCCGGCGGCGGCTTCTTCTTCCAGTCGTCGGCTCTGGCCGCGTGGGAGAACCTCCCGCGGCGGCTGGACGGGCTGCTGAACGAGCTGCGGGAGTCGCGCGGGGTCGCGGTCCCGGCGCGGTCCCTCGCCATCGGCGAGAACGGCAGCTTCGTGTTCGTCACCGGCGCGGACGGCGAGATCCCGGTCTGGAACGACATTGACGCCGAGCTCGCCCACCGGCTCAGCGGCGACTGCGAGCTGAACACCGTCGAGGTACCTGTCGCTCTCGCGCTCCCTCCCCGCTCGCCCCTGCTGACACATCTCCGCCCCAGAGCACGGCGCTGTCCCTCGCGGCCCGCGAAGACTACCTGATCGCGTTCTCCGACGGGTCGATATTCTACTCGGTCCCGGACACGCTGGTCCCGGTGGTGCAGCGGTTCGTGCGGATGTACCACCTGGCGCTGCAGACGCAAGAGCACGCGCGCCTGTGTCTCGACGAGTCGCGTCCGGCGAGTCCGCGCGCGGAGATGGCCGCGACCATGGCCGGCCTGCTGGAGGAGCAGCGGGACGACAAGTTTTCGCTCGCGCTGCCCGACGGGATCCTGAGCTGGGACGAGGACGTCATCTCGCGCTTCATCGAGGACGCCGTCGGCTCCTGCCGCAGCGAGAACACCACTCCGACCAGCTCCGAGCCCCGCGAAACGGCGCACCCGTCCTCCCACCACAGCCGCCGCCGCCGCGCCAGGCCCGCCCTCCCGCCGAAGACGCTGAACGCTCGGCTCCCGATGCGCGGCCGCGCTTCCGGAACGGACTACGCCGCCAGCTGGGTCGAGAGCCAGGGAATGCTCTGCTTCGACCCCAGCGGGATCCCGATCCATGGCATGGTGATCGAGCTGTGATCCTGCGCTTCCGTGTTTCCACTTGGTTCTTCCCGCGTGTTTTCTACCTGGAGTTCTCTTTCGCTCGGAGGAGCGGGGCTGGATTGGGTCGGGTTGGGGTTGACACTTTTTTTTGCCATTTTCCGCGGTGTGTACCAAAAATCCTTTAGATGATTCTGTTTTTTTTTTTGTTTTTGGAGGGTTAACGAACGTTACGACTTGACTCTGTCACGACCGATCCGTTGATTGCACGCATGTATGTATGTATGTACCTATGACTCAACTACTGGGTTGCGAGTGGAATTTGCACGAGCTGTAGATAGAGTGTAGCTAACTGCATACCTAGCATGTGACGCTTCTCGGAAAAGAAAACAATAGCCCCGCAAATTCAACGCGCAGAGTGTATGCTAGCGATCTGCCGCGCCGCCGTCTGGCTTCTGCCACCCCGGGCGGTGTAGCCGTGCAGTGTGCGTAGATATCATACTGGGCTGGAACTATATAGTACAATGTACCTACCGTTAGATAATTACTTCGTGCTTGGCACCACCAACCGTCAAAGCGAGTCATGGCTGGTGCCTGCACCGCACCATCGTACGGCAACAACCGCCACAGCCTACGCCTCCCCCGGAGGGATTTTTATCTAAACAAAAACCTCCCAGGGAGGGAGTGGCAGTGGAGGCCATTGCTATCTTCTGCGCGAGTGATGAATGCAGTTGAGTATCCGGTCGAACGGGCTGCCGCGCAGACGATGGGCGCATCAACTGCTCGGCGTCGCCAGCCGCTGCTCGCTTGAGGCTTTGGGCTGTCCCCGGATCCAGTTCGTGCCGGCGTTGGAGGCGTTGCATAGTGTCCGCTCTGGAGGCGGCCGCATTTCGCATGGTCGGGACATCTAGCTAGGCGTGTATACTCGGATTGATTCGTCTTGTCGGGGAGGAGGAGAGGGAGAGCTCTTGTGACTACCGGGGAAGCCGTGCCCGTAGTTACCCGTATCCAGCCCTGCAATCCAATTGACGGCCAATCTCCACTGTGTCGGCACTGGTTGGATACATACATGGGATTGCGGTGGCAAGCAAAGGCAGCGGTGCCCAGGTCCAGCCGGCTGCCGGACGCAACACCAGCGCCAAGCTCCCGTCGCCCCACAACCCCCACTCGTCCATCCGCCCAGTTCCAACTTCTTCGTCCCATCGCCAGCAGCCACTGCCAACAGCCTCCGCGCGATGGCCGACGACTTCACCTCTACCATCACTGTCTCGCTGCAGTCGCTCAAAACGGTCGCATTCAGACTGGCCGATAGGATTGACGAGTCAGCCGATCAGTGAGTTTTTCTATCCTTCGTTACTCCCTTGGACGCCACCTGCTGACGCCCCCCGGCTGCAAGACTCGCTGGCAGCATTCGCGAATCGCTCTCGACCTCAGCATGGCTCCCTTCGTCCGCGCGGCCACACCCTCTCCCGCCTCCCCCGCCAGCGCGACTGCCAGCCCGCGGGTTCTCCTCGCGCCTCTGCAGCTGGGCCTGGGAAAACCGGCTGGCGGTCGGGCTCGTGGTGGCCACCTCCCTCGGGCTCGGCAGCTACATCGCTGCGCAGCGGCGGGCGGCGCGGTCTCGGAAGCGCCGCGCAAAGCGGGTCTCCAACGGCGCGCGGAAGGAGGTGCTGGTTCTCGCCGGTAGTCCGCACGAGGCCGTCACGAAGGCGCTGGCGCTGGACCTGGAGCGCCGTGGCTTCATCGTCTTTGTCGTTGTCAACTCGATGGACGACGAGCAGCTCGTCGTCGGCCTGGGGGGCCGCGACATCCGCCCGCTCAACATCGACCTCCTGGACACGGCGGGCGCCGAGGCGTCGCTCGCGCGCTTCGAGGCGTACCTCAGCTTCCCCGTTTCCGCGTTCCAGGGCGCGCACCCGCACCACCTGCACTTCGCCGGCATGATCCTGCTGCCGGACTTCTACTTCCCCACCGGGCCGGTCGAGATGATCTCCGCCGACGTCTGGTCCGACGTGCTGAACCTGCGCCTGCTCTCGCCCTTCATCACCGCAAAGCTATTCATCAGCCTCCTCCGCGCGCACCAGACGCGGCTGCTCGTCCTGACGCCGACGATCACGCACTCGCTCTCGCCGCCGTTCCACGCGCCCGAGGCGGTGGCGGTAGCAGCGCTGGACGCCTTCACCGACTCGTTGAGGCGAGAGCTCAAGCCGCTGAACGTCGGCGTCGCACAGCTGAAACTCGGCACTTTCGACCTCTCGGCTGTGTCCGGGCGGCAGCACTTGCAGGCGGCAAACGGCGCGCGCGCGGACCTGATTTCGTGGCCTGCGGGCGTCCGCGGCGCCTACGGTCGCTCGTACGCGGCGCAGGAGGGAAAGCGGCCCGTCAAGGGGAGTCCTCTGCGGGAACTGCATCACGCCGTGTTCGACGCGTTGACGACGGACGTCCGGCCGCGGAAGCTGGTGCGCGTCGGCAGCGGCAGCGTCGTCTACGACATCATCGGACGCTTCGCGCCGGACGGCCTCGTCGAGTGGATGCTCAACGGAGGGAGGGGATCCAGCTCGGCCGACGAGCTGCTGGCGAGAGGCTCAACGGGAAGCGAGGGCAGCGGCAGCGAGGGCAGCGTCGAGTGGGAGAAGGTCGATAGGAATTCTTCGGCGTAATGGGTCCCCGGGGGGGGGGTATCTACGGGGGGGCATATTACCGGTATCGCTATTGCTGTCTCTCTTCTCCGTACGCCGTCTTTTATTTCTTTCTCGATCGGCTGCACAATGGCTGTAACTACGTACGCACAACGGGGGATTCTTTGTTCTGCGTCAGCCCTGGTGACCGGTCGTCAGTGTGAGCCCAACTGGAAGATTTGCAACGCTGGGCAAAACTCTCCGCCTCTCCCGCTCGGAGAAGATAGTGCACTGTGGTTGCCCGACGCTAGATGACCGGATATGTACCAGATAAGCGACAGCTTCGCAGCGCGCATGGCATTTATCCCCCACTGTCAAAGAGCTACTCCCGCCCCAGGTGGGAGATTGGTTACCGCTAGACCACCAGACCACCTTTCTTCTTTCTCTCCCACCCACCCACCCAACGAACCTGCTAGTTGGATGTGCTGGTTGTTTTCCCTCTCTCCCTTCTCGTGCACAGATTGGCGGAAAGCGCGGTCTTCGTTGGCTTTGTTTGCCCTCTCCAGCCGGCATACACAATCTGGTCCCAGTGAATGGTATCCAGTGATCGATCTCCTCACCGCTCTTTCCAGTGCAACCGTAGAGATACCGAAGCCGAGAAGTGGCCGTGTTTCGTTTTTAAGCACCATTCGGTCGATCGGACTCCATCCGAAGCACCCGCACCCTCTCCGCTGCATACATACGCCTCATGGAACAGCGGCCCACGGTAGCTCTCTCGTCCGCCAACAGGCTGTTTTCCCTGTGTCCGCGCGGGGGGGGGGGGGGGGGGGGGGAGCGCGGGTTTCAGTCTCGGCGCCGAATCCCCGAAAGCTAGGAAAGGAAGGGGGAGTGGAGAAGTTAAGGACAAAAGAATTGATAGCTTTACACCACCAGACTAGCAGAAGCAGCGGTACGAGGGCCTCTGGCGGCCCTCTTTGGTACGTTGATATGTAGATAGATAGAATGTCTACAAGTTCGAAAAATTGAACTTGGCAAGAATTTGATAGTGCGCGCTCGATTGGCGCCAGACGGCGCTTATCACCCAAAAAAATCACTGCGTCTTACAGGAGTTAATTCGGCTACTTGGAAATCTGTGGCTCGGCTGATGGAATCAATGCAGATTAGTCGAGCGGAACGAGTCAGCCAGAGTTCAGAGATCAGAGCTATGTGTAGTGCGAGCAGTCGTATTACACAATCGCTCAGCGAACAACCCCTCACTGCACAGTGCGCGGCGAGAAGTACTTCCAACAAAGAGCAAAAGGAAATTGAGCGTTTGAATAAATGAAAGAGGATGATGTACTGAGAACGTTGGTACACTGGGCCGGCGCTGTCATCAACGATCACCCGCGCCAAGCGACACTAGTATTACTAGCGTCATCCTTGTACTACTTAGCGTCTCGGCATTCGACAAACATAAATAAGTACAGTACGTACTTATCTAGTGTGAGAGGAATTAAGTTCTGTTGGTGATTAGTCACCCAATTCTGTGTATTTAGCGAGTTTGTTGAGCGGGGTTTGCACCTCATCCGTACATCATCCTCGCCGGACAGAATCCGCCAATCATAGGGTCGCGACAACACCCACCCATTCTCTCTTGACTCCACCTTCCTTTCTTGTCGTTATACCCATCAGGCCTGGCATAGGTCTTTCAGTACGGTGGCCTGCCTCTCTCTCCCCTCTACTCCCCACCCAACCTACCGCAACCGACAGAGGCATCGTTGAATCGACAGCTCTATAGTTTAGCCATTCCTTGTGGTTCTCGCTGGCGCACCCGACTGCTAGGTGCCCCGCCGGGCACCTATCGGAAGAGTAAGATCAACAAATCGAGGAAGAATTCTTCCGACAATCACCACCACTTGCTTTTGTCTCGTTGTATTCCTCTCTCAGTGCTGTGGATTCTTTCACCGCTGGTGACGTTCGCTTACCCTAGCAGGTCTGCACGGACGACAACTGCCGTATCCATCCTCGACCACGACGGACCAGCAACACACCATTTCCTCGACTGTCTGCTCACCCAGTTTGTTGTTCCGATGTCTCGCCGTGCGAAAAGACCACAATTGTACCGCCCTCGTCACCTCGACGAGGACAAAATATTCTGCTGCCTCGACAGCTAAGCCAGTTTTTCAAAAAATGGGGCACTGCTATTCCCTTCTTACCCGCTTCTGTTGTCCATTCTACCGCGCATGTATCTTCGGTCGTCGGACGGGCGGGTTGTTTTGCATTCGCCACCTCCGACCGATCGCGTTTTCATCATAAGTCGCGGATGGGCAACCAGCGAGGAATCTGGAACGCGGACTCATCCACCGGCTGGCTTGTTTGAGTGATGGCAAAGTTGGGCAGAGCCTTTTGGAGATTGGGGATTCGCCTGTGCCACTACACACCGTTCGTGCAGCTAGGCGGTACTGGACTTCCTCTCCACTACGGATGTGGGAAGGCTGGTGCCGGCTGAGGAAGACGCAGGGAGCGAGGCGTCAGAGTGGGAGCTCCGTGAGCGGAGGGAGCGGGGAGAGGAGCGGAGGGTGGAGGCCGAGGAGCTAGGTGCCGAGAGTGAGGAACAACCTCTATTTCTCCCCACACCTTCGTTCACGGCATCCGCGGAATAGGACTAGGGGGGCGGGTCTCGATTTCTTTCGTTCTTTCTTTTGTCTTTTCTTTGGTGCGCTTCATATCTTCATGGGACAGGCCTGGGCGGAGGGCAAAGGGGACAGCTTGCAACGTGCCGCCATCGCGCGGACAGCGGACGGGAACTGGTCAAAATGCTACGCCGCTATAGTCTATGTATATAGGCTGAATGCGAGTATGAATAAACAAAAAAACTGCACATCGTTCGAAGCAGACGTTGGTGCCTCTGTACAGCGAGTGCTGTGTTTGATTGCCGGTAGGATTCGCCACCGACGTTCGGCCCGACGGCTGCAAGTTCCGGTATTCCGTTTAGTCACTTTCCATCTTCAGAGTTCGCCATTCTACGTCTACTGTCCCACACTCTCGTTCGCAGTTGGTTTCCGCCAACCATTGCAACGACGAATGCGGGAGTGAAAAAAACCCTCGGGTAGCACCATAGGTACTTGGTGATGGATTAATGGGATATGCGGGACCTAGTCAGCTAGCATCAGCAAGACAGGGAGGTTGCTTGTGGTGGAGGAAATCAATGCGATCCACAATACAGCTACTTATTTATGTACTTACCGTGATGTGGACCATCTTTGAATAATGATATCTTTTTTATTTGTCACTAAGAATCTGGTAACAAGTTCCATAAATTAGATTCGCCATTTATCGACTTTGCCTCGTTACTGCTATCGCCCTGAAACAATCTGCAGCGGGACACCAAGTACATCACGGTTCCACACGGCTCGGTTCAGCAGGGGGGAGCGGCATAGGTAGCCGCAATCTTGTCGCGAATGATTTTTTTGTTTTTGTTGTTGTCATTAATCGCCCTGCGACCCATCTAGATCATGGCGATGTTTACACACACACACCGGTCTCCCATCCACTATCCAACCCCGACCTCGATCGATCTGCAGGCGGTTTCGTTGTGGCTCCGCCTACCCTTTCCGCCCTGGTCTGGCCCCACCGACAATATCTACTGTACTGGGTATATAGTACCCCGAAGCAGCGGTCCGCACAACCTCAATCGATCCGTAGTCTAGTGGATCCGTCCGCACGACAGTGCCTAACCAGAAATACGTATGTAGGCGGCTAGTCTCCGCTGGTCCTCTTGGTAGAATTGGCTGGTGGGAGGGTTAGTCATGGCGATCACTCGATAAGGCGAGTGTGTGTGTGTGTGTGTGTGTGTATTGCCATTGCTACTCAAGGAGGTTTTTACCGGCTGAAAACAGGCCACTGCCTCACCGCCCAGTGCGTCAAGTGGACAATGTGCCAGTCCCTCCGCCAAGTGCTGGTGGTGCCCCAGTACCTACAAGACCCAGACGCGGGAAACATCATTTTCAAGAACTGCACCAGCAGAAGATTCCGCGGACAGCAGTGAAGGAAAGAGACGGGTGGACGAGCTGCGGATTGGTAGTGGCAGAGTCCCCCCACCCCCCAACCACCAACACCAGCAACACAACGATGCCCGACAAACCGAAGGCCGAGAATCCGCAGCCTCCCCCCGGCCATGCGTTCAGGCAAGCAAAATGCAGGAACTGGGCCTTTGGTGCGTGGTGACGGAACGCCCGTGAATCTGCAGGTGGTTGGAGAATCAACGCTGGGCCAGCTCCCTCTGGTGCTCTGAACCCGAGGGGGCATATGCAAGAACACATATCAAGCGGATGGACCTTTGCTCCAATTCTTATGTAGTGGTGGGGTTTGGTACTCGGCTGCAGTGCGCGCTGTGCAAGCAGAAATGCCGCCCGTCGCGCGTCGTAGGGGAGATCATAAATCGTGTTGATGGGAGACTACGTACTGCTTGCAACAACCATGCTTCAAAGGATCCCGGACCATAATACTCAAAAGAAAAGAGAAGAAGAAAAAAAAAACACCGCCTAGGTATCTACTCCACATAGACCTGCCAGAAGCACATGGTGCCGTCCCTGCTCGCGCTCACCAGCCGCCAGCCCCGGCGCAGCCGCTGCTCGCCGGCGTCCTTGAACAGCGGGTCGTAGTCGATGACGGCGACGGCGTCGCCGGCGTAGACCTCGCTGTCGCCGTGCTCCTCGATGTCAGCGAGGTCGTACCAGTAATACTGTTTCTCGCGGCCCTCGTGGTCCATCTTAACGCCGTCGCTGGTCGTCCAGTCGACGATGTCGCTGCCGTCGCGGCGGGGCAGGAAGACCTCTTCGAACTTCTGCTTGTGGATGACGACGCGGCTGCCGCCACGGGTGCTCGCGGCGAGGACGCCCTGCTGCTCCGGGTCGAGCTCGACGTCCGGGTGGAGGGCGGCGCAGAATGCGCCGGGCCCGAGGTCGTTGATCTCGCTGTACACCGGCAGCGCCGGCAGCGGCGCGAACCGCCACACGCACCCGGCGAGGTCCAGTTCCTGGCGGCAGTACGGCGGCCGCACGTGCGACGACATGTCGAGCACGCGCATGTTGCCGTCGTAGCTGCCGGTCAGCAGCAGCCGCCGCTTCTTGCCGACGTCGGACGCGAACGGCGCCGGCCACGGCAGCAGCGCCGTGACCCCCTTCGGGTGCTGGTCCGTCGACGTCCACTTCTGCTTCGGCGTCGCCGGCCGCGCCACCGCCCAGCTGCTGAGGACCCCGGACTCGTCGCCGGTGTACAGCCGCTTCCCGTCGGCGCTGAAGGCGCTGTGGAAGACCGCGGACGCGTGGCCGTTTATCGTGGCCATCGCCTTGATCTCGTTGTCGGAGCGCGGCGACGCCGGGACGCTGAGGAGGAACACCGTGCCGCTCCCCGCCGTGGCGGCGGCGAGCGTGCGCGACGTTGGCGAGAACGTGAGGCTGTGGATCGGGTTGCCGCGCGAGATGGCGTGCGTGCTCAGCTGCTTGATAGTGTACCTTCCGCGCGGCGTGCGGTAGGCGATTACCAGACCGGTGCTGAGGGTTGCGAGCAGCAGCTCGGGGTCGTGCGGGGAGAAGACCAGGTCGAGGACTGCGCCGGGAGTCTTGATGGTGGTCATCACGTGGCTGTTGCGGGAGGGTTAGCCCAGTGCTCCGTTGCGGCAAGAGGGAGCGAGGGAGGAAGAGCAGTACAGTCTCGGCCTGATCTTCTGGCGCACTTCGTACACGCCTCTCGCGATCATCTTGTCGTCGCCGCGCACTTCCCTGGAGACGTCCTCGACCCTGAAGACGGTGATGGTGGCGTCCTCCGACATGGGCCTCGCCTCCTCGGGATCCAGGCTGCTGCTCCCGGCGACCAGCAGCGTGGGATCGTGCCGGCAGAACCTGACGACCGAGATCGGGTGCGGGTGCCGGTAGGTGAGGAAGCTCTGCGGCGGCGTGAACGTGGACGCCGAGAGCGTCGGCAGCGGCATGTGGTCCTGGATCGGACTGAAGTTCGGCAGCTCCATGTTCGGCGGCGTCATGTGCAGCGGCGACATGGACGGCGCCGTCATGGACCACGGCTGCATCGACGGCGCTTCCATCGCCAGCTTGGGCGCCGGGTGCTGGAAGGGCTCGATGACCTTGGTCTGGCCCTGGCGCGGGATGTCGATGGCGCGGGCTGGCATCGAGGCGAGTGATATCTTGAGATCCGTGTCCTAGCGGTTGTTGTAGTCGTGCCGGTCTGTAGTTTTTTTTTCTTTCGGACTTTGCTTTGCTAGACACCGCAGGTCGGGGAGGGGGAGAGGGCGGAGAACGGCGCATATATCCCCCGCCGCAGCATGCTCTCTCTCCCACTGCCCCTTCGTGCCTTGATAATGCCCAGTGACGGACGTTCTCTCTCAAGGCTTCCCACTTTTCTCCCGTCCGTGTCGTAACTTCGATCGAGGCCCGGGATACGGATCGTCGTGTGTGACATCACCGGTGTAACGGGGGGGCAGTGTACATCCCCGTGTGTTCCCACAGAGTATGCAGGGGGGCAATCAACGCGATGGGGGAGTTCTGGAAGTTGGAAGGTTGGCCCACACTTTTTTTTTCTTTCATGGGGCCGGACGGACATCATACGTCACTCGTGTCTTGCGATCGCATCGTCTGGACAGCAGGATGCGTACATGCCGAGTGTGAGTGTGTGTATCGCGCGATTACATAGACAAACCAAAAGCAAAAGGCGTATCTACGGTAGAGTACTTGCGTCTGGAATTCCCCCCTGTGGAAAAGTCGCTGCGCCACAGCAGGCGAAGCAGCGCGCCGACTATGTACACTCGGCCCCGTTCCTCTTTGATGTCCGAGTTGCATAGCTTGCACCTTCGGGGGTAGCACATCCGCACACGACATCTGCCAAAGAACAAAAAGGACCTCCCCGAACCCCCCCCGCTCTTCGCTTTATTATATATATACATATATATTTTGCGCGCGGACGTAGTAGAACCGTTCGAGAGTTACAATATCGCGCGGGGGCACGAATAACACCGAGGTTGGAAAAAAGCGAAACAGAATGAGATATACGATATTTCCCCTGGGAACCCGAACCCGAACCCGAACAATGTATGTATGGAAAAGGCCGTAGTAAAAAAAGAAGAAAAAAAAAGACGAAAAAAAAGTCCCATATCAATACACACCACACACCACCCTACAATAACCACCACACCCACATCTCCTCCCCCAATATCACCACCCCCTAACTTCATCCCGTCAATCGTGTCGCAGAAGAGAAACGAAGATAAAAAAAAGATAAAAAAGAACGGCGTCGCATGAGTGTGTGTGTATGGTCGTCGTCCGTGTGCAGCGCGCATCCGCTATGTTCTAACGCCGCACAGTGTTCAGTTTCAATTACTGCCTGGAACCATAGGTGTCAACACCCATAAGTGTGTAACTGTTCCCCCGGGGGGGGGG
>Ga0307516_10004830_pt1 | contig 16408 bp, 8 predicted proteins | sample 19_EM_MG_FD_203310 | JGI IMG/M metagenome (GOLD analysis project Ga0307516, IMG submission 203310) | Populus trichocarpa ectomycorrhiza microbial communities from riparian zone in the Pacific Northwest, United States - 19_EM | ecosystem: Host-associated > Plants > Roots > Unclassified | place...
GCGCCATAGATTAGAGGCAGCGGCACAACAATAATCCACCACAAAGTACCATTTTAGCAATTGACTAAGAGCAGAAGAGCTCGAATGGATTATTGAACTATCAATAATAGTGCTATGAATTTAGTTGGATCACTGAAACTATCTCAGCATTCTAATCTTGTATCAGTACTCGAGGTAGAACTGAATCACTTACAGGCACAACTACTCCTCTTGGCCTTTGACTCGGTGACATGGCCATTGAGAGTCTGAATCGAACTACTGAGATGTTGAGAGCACTGTAATTGGAAGTAGTAGACATCTATTTATACTCTTATTTTGGAATTGGGCGGACAAAGTAAACCCCAAATATCATGGCTAGCTGAAAATTGAGAGAGAAATTCGGAATGAATCAATTTCCTGAGCAAAATAAAATTTGTTCTCCTTGGCAAGAATATAATCGACAACTTTGTTTAAGAGTATTCTTCCTCCTTTATATTGGGCTGAATGCTCTGATTTTCTTAATGTTTCTTTGTTGATTTTTCTCCTTTTCATCAAAATAGCCCCAACCTTTTCTTTCATTTTTTCTTTTTAAATCCAGTTATGATGCATGTAAAAATCTGTACGGTATTGCATTTCAATATATTTTTGTAAAAATATATTTTAATTAAAAATATATTAAAATATTTTTTTATTTTTAACTTCAACATAATAAATAGTCTCCTTGAGCCAATCCCCAGCCCTTTTAATTTTATGTAATGAAATTTGTTTAGTTTAAAATAAGTTGGTTTTCTTTAACCTGATTTTCCTATAAAATAAATTACTCCAAATTTGTTGATAAATATTGATTAATTAAGGCAGAAGAAGAAATTACAATCCATTAAAAATCGATAGATAATGGAAAGGAAAGTCAGCAACATATAATAAACTACAATTTTTATTTGAAGGTAGCAAGAGAGGGGTGAGATGGTGAAGATAAAATAGAGTTACAAGAACTCAGGAGCTTCTGCATACTTAAAATAGGCATTTTCGATTTTTATTTTCTTAAGGGAAGTATTCAAACAATATATTAAAGATAACGTTAATTAATACCAAGTTGCGGTCATGCTTGTAAAAACTTCCACCTATTTTTTTCTACTTCATGATTCTCTTTCTTTCAGTCTTACTATTTCTCAAAGAATTTTAAGCAATTAATCTTTAATTTAGCCATAAAGTTGAAATCATATGAGGTAAAAGTTTGATGGTGAAAAAAAAATACATTACATACCTAAATTTGAAAAGAATAAGAGAACCTTCTACACAACAAAATAGAAGAGATGAAGCAATAAATAGAAATGAATTTGAAAAGAACAACAAACAGATAAAGGATTAGAAGATTGCCATGTTCTCCGATAAAAAGATTGATGAATTTGAAAGAAAGAAAGAAAAAAAACCCACTGATTACCTTGCATCTTTTAGATCAGGCAATGGAGAGGGAATGGCGATTGAAAGCATCTTGCCAAATTTTCCATATTGTGATGTTTTGAAAGGATATCAGCTGGCACGGCTTTTCATGCATTTCTAGATTTTCTTGATTTTCTTTTTCTGAAAATAAGAAATTAAGTCGCATCAAGTAGAAAATGTTGCTAACTAGATATTAATTTGCGGTTTGAGATATTTTTAGGAAAGCATGAACGTGATGACATAAATGGGCCAACATTCATTTGTATATAGAAAACTTTGAAGATACAAAATGCATGCAACCAACCACCACAACCCTCCAAAAATAGAGTGACTCATCTTGCACTGAAGGGGAACTGTGGGACAGCCATGCTGGCGCATCCCATGACGAAATCGAGGTCCAAGATTCGGCTCCAGATTCGCAAGAAGCTTCACCTCACGCAAAAAAGCTTCGGGACTCGCCTCCTTCAAGCACTCAAGCAAGTCTCCTTCTCATCTGGCCCGTGTCACTGTCGTTTGTTTTATCGCTGTTAAAAACTACTCATTCGCTTGCAGTTCTTAATTGATTCAACTTTTGTTGCATAGAAACACTACCCACCCATGTCAAAACATGCTCCAAAGCTTCATGCAAACTACACTGTTCCATCTCACTCGCACTGTCTTGGATTTCTATCCCACGAACGCCCTTTATTTTAATTAGCAGCCACCAACCCTCTGCTCTTACTTTTGTTAATTTTACTTGCTGTTCTGGACATCAAGGACTTAATTCTGAACCTCTTTGTTTAAATTGATTTACATCCTTTTATCTTCACATTGATATAGCGGCCTAATTTCCAAACAACTCTTAGGTGCATGTGATTAGTTTTATGTGACAAGATATCTCAAAAGCAGTTAATTAAAGAAAAAGAAAAAGAAAATCGTACACAACCTTAAAAAGGGAAAGATACATGGAATGGAAATCGAATTTTAACATTATGCTTTTGAAAGCAAAAAATAAAAAACCTAAATTTTAATATATTTATGAGTAAAAAACATAAAACCTCAACCACTAACACAATACCGTACACAACCTTAAAAAAACGCGGAAATAGAATCTTCTTAACATAATGCCTATGGAGGCAAACAAGTCAAATATTGCTTGGAGCTACAGAGCCTCAGCATGTGCATGGCACCAAGCCGACATGACTTAAAGGGTCGATTCAGCAGGCTAATTCTTTGGAGTCGCAATTTCCTTTTATACACGTCGACGCCTCTCATCATTCATCAGCTCTATAGAGAACTTAATTTAATTGTTGTTGTTAAAAGCAAAAAACTTAGTCACCGTTTATTCCGTGGTTATTTCAAAATTATTTTTTAATGTTTTATATGTTTGTTTATTATTAAAAAATATTATTTAATAAAAAACACTTTTTAATAAAAAAAATATAGCTTGTTTTTAAAGAAAGAACTTTTATTTTATTTTAAACAAAAAACACCTTTAAGAAGTTACAAGAAATTAAAAATCATCTTGTTATAGACTAATTATATCAAATTTAAATCTTTTACTTGCTATGTGTGTGTGTGTATTATTTTGTTCTTTAAAATTTAATTTAATTTTCTTTTATACCAATTACTTTAAACACCATGGATTACTCAGTTCAAACTCAAATCGTCAATGATGCAATGAAAAAAGAAAGATTGGACAGACTAACGTTTTTGCTTCAAGATAACGATTATATATTTCAAAGCTAATAAAAAACTAACATCATGCAGCGATTCACACAATTTTGACAATTCCTCTCATATCGTAGATGCTATCCATATAAAGACCCATAAGAAGAAAACAAAAGTAACCGTAAGTTGATACAAAAAGTGCAAAAGCTTTCCCCCTAAGTTGTCTCAACTGCATGCTACGCCTTCTTGTATTCTGCATCTTTAACCCTCCTGGTATCCTGAGCCATCATCAATTGTTTTCTCCAGCATCTGAATAAGAACAGAAAAGAATCAATTAGTCAAAACTTTTATCTTTGTCAAATTCATGAAATTTATGCCTGTGCTAATTCAAAGGCTCAATATATATCAACAGAGAGATTGGAGATCACATTCCACAAATCTATCAACTTATCTGAATATACACCCAAATGGCTGAATTGATTTTTTCTTACGACAAAATCTTTCAGTCAATTGTTTTACTTTAATTTACACCATTTCGTATATAAAAAAAAGGGTCTGGTCAGAGTCTGTGTTAGTCGTTGTAGGAATTAATGACATGCATAGCTATGTAGGAATCAAGAGGTATATTTTTTTTTAGCACAAACAAGAACTCAAGAAAATGCACTCAAAAATCAAATCATTAAGAGACTCAACTACTATAGCACAGAGTTTCCACCCTCATGGTATATGTAGCCATCATCAATTGTCTTCTCCAGCATCCCAATAAACTCAAGAGAACAAAAGAGACTCCATTAGTCAAAGCTTTTATCTTGGTCAAATCCACGAAATTTATGCTAATTCTAAAGCTGAACAAAGAGATTGGAGATCAGAATCCACAAATCTAACAACTTATCTGAGTTGACATCCAAAAGGCTGTATCTTTTTTATTTCTTTTAACACAAACCAAAAAAACTCAGCACAAACTTCAGGAAAAACGTTGCCAGGGGGGGGGGGGGGAGGGAGAGAGAGAGAGATTCAATGTCATGCTTAGCAGATACTGAAGAAACACAATCATCAAATGTGAGAGAACTTGCTAGAGACCAAGAAAGGCTAGAAGTAGAGTAGACTCAACTTATGTGAGTGTATAACTATATTGATTGATAGTATCATACCGTCAAAGATTATATTAAAATAAACCCAAGACTAAACCAAACCCTAGAGGTTGAAGACTCTCTAGGGGATCTGAAACCAGATCGAAAGAAGCAAAGCATAAATGACACAGCAAGAGTAAGGTGATCACCTCATAAGCCGAAGAAAATGTCTTCAAGGTGAGTCTCAAATCTGGTTCAACTTTGATGTGGAAGGTTAATTCATACTGAATATCGTGTTCCCTTGTTAGGACGATAACATCTCTAACTGTAAGGCCCTTCTCACGGACGTAGTTCAACCAGTCACCTCTGATGACGGGTTTTAGATAGCCATGAGGCCGTTTAGAGAGCTCAAAGTTCCAAACTTTCCCGGTGGGATCTCTTGCTTGAAACCAAATAGCCGTTTGACCCTCGACCATCGGAAATGGCCCGAGTGCACCAGTGGGATAAGACAGACAAGATTTGATGTCTGTGGGAGTGAGTCGTTTACGTATAATCACGGTGGCCATGATAGAGCCTAAATGGGTAGGGGAGAGTTAAGGATGATATGAGAGAGTTTGCTTTCGGTGAATTGTGAGTTAAGAGTGGAGACTGGAGAGTGCGAGCTGGCTGATCGCAGAGTAACGGAGCAAGAGGGGGTATTTGCTCTTCAAAAAGACGGGGTTTAGATGTGAGGGTCCCATAAAAATGGACTTGTCACATCACTCAATAAGGAGGAGGAGTTTATTGGATAGAAAGTGGTTTATGTAAAATATCTTTTTTTTTTGGGTTAGTTTGTTATTATAAAAATTAATTAATAAAAAATATTTTTTAGTTAAAAAAATTTAATTTGGTTTGTATGAAAGTGTTTTTTTTATTTTGAATGGAAAATAATTTCTGAAAGTTGTGAAAAATTTAGAAATATCTTATTATTTACTGATTATATCAAATTTGATTTTCAAACTTTTGATTGCTATATATATTTTGTTTTGAATATATTTTTTTCAATTTTATCCCTTAGAATTTGATTTTTATATTAACTTTGGTCTTTATTTTTATAATTTTTATTTGCTTTTCCCTTATTGTTTTTTAATTGAAATTTTTTATCTATTAAATTTGATCCTCATTCTTTTGATTGTTGCTTATTTTATTTGAAATAATTTATGAAATGATAATTATTATTACTTTAATTTCTTCATCTTTTAGTTTTTTTATTTGTTAGATTTGATCTCTATTATTTTTATTATTATTTATTTTATTTGAGATAATTTATGAATTTTTTTTCAATTTCATTCTCATTTAACTTTTTAATTTGTAAGATTTGTTCCTCATTATTTTAATAAACTTGAAAAAAATAAAACATAACCAAATACTGGAAAGTGTTTTTCAAGTTATTTTTCATTACACCACTAAATATCAGAAAATAATTCACTTTTCTAGAATTTTATTTTTCAAAATTCACTTTTAAAAAAATACTTTCTATAAAAAAAACGAGGCCTAAATCTCATTTAATTTATAGAGAGGAAAGAAAAGCAGTACTGTAACCACTCAATTGTTGTTAAATTCATTTTCCAATATTTTTTCGATAAAACTTGAATAATATTAATTCAGAGTATTATTTTTTTTTTACTTTTCTTTTTCTTTTTCTTTTTTATTTTTTTAAATGAAAATTTTTGAAAACAAATCTAAAATTGGATTATGAAAATACTTAAAGCTTTTTAAGTTGGCATCATAAGCCAAACTTAGATAGACATGCGTGATAAAATATACTAATTATATATATATATATATATATATATATATATATATATATATATATAATATGTAAAATATGTAACTTTATTATCAATATTTAGTTTAGGAAAAAGAAAATGATATTCTCAATAGAGTACTTGTGGTGTCGATGTTTCAACATGCATGTGGGGTTTAGTGATTTCATTAATTTAATTTATTTTTAGGTTTATAAACATTGAGGCCATCCGAGTAATATTATCGGTGTTTAAATCATCGATAAAATTTTTATTATTTCAATGGAATCAGGTTTCCAAACATCCTGAATGGAGACCTTATATCAATGCAAGGCTTGACAAATTTGAGGTTGGTGTTGATTTTTAATTTTCAGCTTATTTTTAATAAATTATTATTATAATTGTAAATAAATTATTATTTTTATTTGAAATAAATTATTTATACACAACACAAATTCGAGTGGGACAACGCACTTAACAATGTTGCGAGGAGGGTGTGGAAAAATCACGCGGCAACTAGGTAACATAAAAAACAATACGATATTTTTTTTAAAAAAAATTATGTTTTAAAATCTAATTTGTCACTATGGAAGTAGGTTGCGTGATTTTTGGTATGGAGCACAAAAAAAAGTGAGAGATAACGATCTCCAAGGCTGGAACGACGTGGCGATTTGGAGGGATTTCAAACCGCTATACATCCCGGGAGATATATGGCTGCAATATATTGAGCACGTGACGTCTGAGCGGTTCACACGACGCTCACAGTCCGGTACTGGCAACCGGAATCGGCAGATTCATGGTTCGGTGACAACGCACACCAGTGACTCTATTGCGTTTGCTGCACATGCGAAACGGATGGTAAGATTAATTTAAATGAAATATATTATTAATTAATTTGTTATTACTTAATTAATTGTTTTTCTTACAGGCTACGTCTCTTGGACATGAGCCGAGCCCAATCGAGCTGTTTGTAGAGACGCACGTGCGGAGTGAAGACCTTCAAAAGGAGGTGCAATAGTTCATTGACAACTGCACTTAACACTTTATGGTATGTTCGTTCAACCATTTTATTTCGTAAGTTATTATTTTTATTGAATTGAATATGATGATTTCTTTTTCATTTTCAAGAGACCTATAACAGCCGATTGAGGGAGAGATATAAGGACGATCATTCGACCCATCCAGATTTTGATCTGGATTTGTGGAAGGAGGTAGGATCATCCGGTGGACCCGATAAAAATCGGGTGTATGGGCTCTCCAACACTACGACCGAGAACTTGCAGGCGGCCCGTAGTGTCTCAACCTTTAGGAGCTCCCAATCAGTATCGAGCACCCAATCTAAGGAGTTCGTGGCCTTGGAGCAACACACAACTCATCTCACCGAAAAATACGAGCAACTCTTAGCGAATTAAGAACAACTTCGCCAAATAGTCATGAACATTACATCACAGATGGGTGATACAACAACTAGCCTCCTCCTCCAGCTTCGTCATTGTTCTAGTTTAATATTTTTTTAGAAACACATTAAATTTGTAATGAATATTATTTAACTTTATTTTTGTATTTTTGATGTTTAATAAAATTTTATTTGCATAATTGATTTTTTTTACTATTAATTTATATAATTTTATATTATTTATTCTAAATAATTTTTAATTTTTTAAAAAACCCCACCAACGGATTTACAAAGGGAATGTCTCCGTCGGCATTTTACAGAAAGTTGAAAAATATTTACTAAAAATATCACAATCACTGACGCCTTCACAGACGGATAAAAAATATTTACTAGAAATGCTACGATTACAGACGAATAGAGTCCGTCAGCATTTTACCGAGAGTTGAAAAATATTTACTGCAAATATTTACTGCATACCACTATCACCAACGAAATATATCTTTCGGTATATTTCAAACGGGAATTTTTTTTGGCGCGTATTTTCCGTTTGTAAAACCACTGGTAAGTTTTTTTTTTTGACAGACTTAGCGATAGAATGTGAAATTACCGATGAAAAACATGCCGACAGACATTTTCCGTCCGTGAGTTAGTCAATAAAATATTTATCAACAAAATTTGAATCTCACACTGAAAAAATCAATCCATCGATAAAACTATAAAATCTTCATGTGACTCACCATTGAATAACAAGGAATCTGCCGACAAATAACTACAAAAACCGGGGTGACATAAGGTCGTAGGATACCTATAGCCTGATAAAAGTGTGAAGACTCGAAAATAAATAAATTTTAAAAAGGTTTCGTGAGCTTAAAAACTAGAAAATATTAAGATCTTTAGCTTGCCGGTAATTAGTCAGATTTAAGGGTAAAAAAAGAGAAAAGAACTCTCTACATCTAAATCTGTATGTTGCAGTTATTTGGTTGTCCTAATTCATAGACCATCAGCTTCATTGCCAACTTTCATTAATCTCTATAAATTTATGTTGCAAATGATAAGTCTTTTTATGCTGAGATTAAGATTTATTTTGATCAATTATTTACACATTGATTGATACAATTTATTTTAACTTTGATATTAAAATCAGGATACTTTAAACTTTAATTTTAAGTTGCATTATAAAGCCAAAGTTAAATAGACATGCTAGATAAAATATGCTAAAATATAAATATATATAAAAAAATAATATGTAAAATATGTAACTTTATTTTTTAATTCGCCTTTCTTATAATTTTTTTCATTTCTAATATAATCGAGTTTGAATTAGATTTATTATAAATATTTAGTTTAGGGAAAAGAAAAGGATCTTCTTAGATTGACAGTACTTGGATGTTGAATTTTTACATGGGTTTAGTGGATTGAGGGTATATATGTGTCTGTGCTTTCAATGATATATTTATGTGTGGAATGTTTTTCCACCGCTCTCGAAGAATGGTTGGCGGCTAAAACTAGATGTGGTATTGACAAGAATCGGGAGTATCTGTTTCTGACAAAAAGTAGCTAAACCTTGTGCAAGTTGGAGAGTTGACACGGGTGAGAAGAATCCTTGCTTAATGAAAAGCGAAAAACACGCACATGAAAGTATTTATCATTATCTATGTGTCTAACGTCAAGAATAGAAACACTATTATATTAGCTGATAAATATGAGAAAATCCTGTCGAGTCAGAAAAACGTGGAAGATTTAACTGGTCCCGAAAAGGACACGATCTAAATAACCAATATAAGAACGAAAAACACTGAATATGGAGCAAATTGGAAGAGGACAACGAAAGTAGTTAAAGAGGCCACTATGGCCCAGGCCAAAGACAACATGTGGAAGCAAAAACAGAAGCAAGGGAAAAAAACAATAGATCGTGTCCTTTTCGGAAGCAAGAGAAACAAAAACAGAAGAAAAACAATAGATCGTGTCCTTTTCGCGTGTCCTTTTCGGAAGCAAGAGAAAAAAAAACAGAAGCAAGAGAATCAAGAGACCAACACTTGTCCAGAAAAACCACCAATAGAACCCAAAAATAGATATACAAAACAGGAAAAAAAAATGTTTTCAAAATTTATTCAACCATATACCTGATCCTGCTTCCTCTCGCCCTAAAATCTATATGTAGCCTTTCTTTTAAAACTAAGAGCATAGATTAAAAAAAGAGATTGATCTACATATATCACATTAAAAGCAACAGTTTAATATGTGCATTTTTTAAGTTTAAAGCCATCAAGATAATACATAATACATACCAGGAATTCTAGCAAAGAGCTGATTCTTGTTGATATTAGAGCTGATTCTTGTTGTTAATCAAGATATTAAGCAAACCATCAATCGTTAGAGCAAGCAACAGAGGAAAAACAGAAGCTTCAAAGTTAAGCTAGCAGATAAAAATAATTAATCTACATTGTTACCTTGCTTGCTTGCCCTTCTCAAGATCAGTAAAATTGACATGATTGGTAAGGAGGCAATACCTGGGTTATCATATATCAAGGAGAAGAAAGTGAGAAAAGACTTAAAGATGTTGGATCTTCCTGTCTTGCCTAGTGATCATTAATATGGTGTGCTTTTAACAATAACAGGTCTGTAAAGTCAAGTGACGATTTTAGCTGGACGATAAGGCTTGGAACAGCTTGCAGAGCATGTTGTTACAGATTTTGTATAGAACTTTTTGGATCGAAATGATATGAACTGTTTCTTGTTACTGCAACGTTAATTAAATGTTCTACATTGTCATCCCTAGTATCAATTTACGGATTGCCCAGAATCATCTTATTCAGTGAGTTTTGAAAGCTGGACTCATTATGTAAATGAATTAATGTACAGTAAACTTGAATAAATGAAATAAAAATTGTAGCCTTTGATTGAGCAGCTCTCTCTCTGTCAATTATACACGGGCAGGACTTTTGTATTTTCAGATGCTGCTAGCTACTACTACGGTCCTTAATGATACTATCAAAGTGGAGTTTTCTTGCATTGAAGCAACAATGGCATGGTTTTGATTTTGGTTTCTTGATTATAAGTCAGCTGGTTCTGGTTCTCTTGTATGCCTATTATTATTAATTGTTTTCATGCATTCTATGGCCTTTGAAAGAAAAAAAAAACACTTGGTGCTATATTTTTCCGGTGGAATAGAAGTCAGTTAATTATGTCATTAGGACAGTGCTTCTTATTAATACAAGGTTGTTTTGCTCTACTTCTTTATAAAGATTGAAGTCATATTAAACAAAATGGAGTTTTTCTATTGGAATTATGAATTTCTCGCTATTTTGTTTTGGATTTCTAGGCTCTTGCTTATGCAGAAGAAATAGATATTCCAGTGTTTCAGAGATTGACTCATCTTGAATTGAAGGGGAACTGTGTGGATTTATCTTCCAGAGCACCACATAGATTCCTACAGAAATTGCCTCATCTTCACTGTCTTGATTTCCGAATGGTATGATATATTTTCAAACCACCAAATAGGTTCTACTGTGGTTATCTGGGGTTAAGCTTCGATATTTAGTTTGAAATGTATGGTTGATTTGCAGGGTATCTTCTTGTCGAAATTTAAAAACTTCGCATTGGATCCAGTGCCTCCTTGTTTCTAGACACAACCCAAGATCGTCAAGATCTACACATTTGATGCAACTGAGGAGGAATTGCATGCTGTCAGGATTTTATTCAGAGTCTCAACAGTTTCGGAGAAGGTGTATATTTCAAGTGGCAGGTTGAACCAGAATAAGACATCCATGCTCGCTAGAGAACCAAAATTCGAAATCATTTACATGTGAACCATGCACATATTGTTTTGAGTTTTGACACAAAATTCCATGTGTTGAACAATTAAAATAACTTGTGCTCTTACATTTCTTTTTCTGCAGTAGTGTTACAGATCAGTGGTATATTTGTAACTGAGTTCTAGCAGTTCAATAGGGGTATTTAGTTCCTTCTGATGTTGTACTACAATTTCCTGCAAACATTTTTTCGTCCGATTCTGCTATGTATACTGGATTTTGTTGTATCTTAATGTTTTTTTGTTTATTTCATTGATGCATAAGCTTTAATTGCTTGTCTTCTGATTGCAGATTCATGATTTTACTCTCTTTTTTTTTTGGTTGTTAGATATTGCATAGTACATCCTTTTTCTTTCTCTCTGTGGTTAAAACCTCCTCCTCCTAAAACCTGGTTTAGCCGATGACTCGGTCTAAGGCATAAAAATCTTGTTAAACTGAAGCAAACAGCGTTGAGCATGGGGTACCCCGAAGCAAGCAGTGCTCTCTGCTTGTGATGTTTTTTCCCCTCTTTCTTCAGAAAATTGAATGCCACTGTCTTTGTATAAAAACACTTGGCATCTCTTATTATATATTTAAATAGTTATCATTATTTTTTTAATAGTAATAGAGAGAATTATATATAAAATAGCACTGTAGATCATGAAGACTGAGAGAGAAAAGAAATTACAAAAGGCACCATGAAAAGGGAAACAAAGACAAAACTATTTAATCCAGTTAATGATACATTTAAGATTTCTAAAAAGATCAAAAGCCTGTGTTACTGAAATTTCAAACCGAGAATTTCAATTAAAGAACCAAATAGTTATTATTATCTTATTATTATCACTACAGTAACCATTGACACTGGCAATCAATGCAAGTATTATTGTCTCGCAATCATGGTAACACCTATCTAACTATTGTATTAATATAACTATCATTAAAACAACACTGACCATCCGTTGTTTTTTTTTCATTAAACAAACATATAATTTAAAATTTATAAACATGCAAAAACAAACATTCTTTCATTATTGTTATGAGGGTGATATAGTTTTTCAGCCCTGTTATTTAAGTAAAATGACATATAAGCTATATAGGTAAAGAATTCATAATTTTTCTGATATTAACATATATACATAATTAGAGGCGGAAACAGGAGGTGGCAAGCAGGGGCTGGGGCCCCTGCAAGAAAATTGTTTTTCCAGCCCTTCCTTGATAATTTATATGATTTTAACTAAAATAATAATATAACTGAAATCTTACCCCCCTAATTTTATCTTTTGACTCCGCCCCTATACATAATATTATTTTATCTTAGCATGAATTACATACTAAAACAAAAACAAACTACTTTGTTATTGTGATTTAGTGATCTTTTATTTGACTCTCTTTACATATTTATTGACTTGACTAAGAATTATTTTGCAAGTAATAGGCTTTCTACATCAAGCTACTATCTTTCTTATTTATGAAGAATGATACATTATCAAATCATCATAAAACTTTATTTCCATGTATCTTGGATTTTTTAATGATTTAATGAAAATATAATTATGGTACATTTAGAAGAAATGAATTGCTTTAAAATGCTCACATCAAACTTAGAAAATCAAAGAAGAGATAACTTTTTTTTTTCTTCCAGCAATTCCTTAATATTATAGAAAATTACTAGATAGGTTTCCCGCCACCACAGATTATCTTTCGACGCATAAAAATAGTTTCGTGCATGCATTAATGCTTTTTCAAGCAGTAATAAGATTTTTTTTTTTAATCCAAAATGCATTCGCTTTTGTTTTTTAAATATTGAGATCTGTTAAATACAGGCCTCAGGTCATCAACCTGGCCTTGTTCAATTACTTTGTTCTTTTATATTTTATTTAATAATATAATAATAATAAAAAATACTCGCTAAAAAGTCAATGATTTTTTTTAAAAGAAACAAATGTACTAATAGAGCAAGTTCGTTGGTTAAATACTAATAGAACAAGTTCGATGATTTTTTTAAAAGTCAAAGATTTTTTTTTAAAAAAAAAACTTCATGAATGCCTCTGTTTTTTCATTCACTCAAAGGCATCGTGTAATTGCTCACACCATACTAATAGAGCAAGTTTGATGATTAAATACTACCACATTTAACCAATATCGACCAAACCAAACATTTCAAGCAGCACTGCACATTGAATTAGTGGAAAGAAATGACAGGAAAAAAAAATAAAAGACCAACACAAACAATTTAACTAATTAAAATGCACCCTCCCTAACCCCGAGGAGGAGTTTAACTGATTAGATCCTGGGTTTACTTTCCAATAATCACAAGTTTGAGTCCTCCTAGGGCTATTAGAGACTTACATGATCATTAGCTTTAAAGACCAAGAGATTAATCAAGATGCACACAAGTTTATCCAGAAAACAACGTTAAAAAAAAAAAAAAGAAAGAAGCACCCTGCCAACTTATGTGGTTGTCCTTCGAGCCCCTCATCTGTATTAGCTGACATGTTCAACTGGCAACACCATAAAACTACTCAAGAATAATAGTACTCGTACCATTTTTCTCAGTTTATTCCTTATCAAGTTTTAAAATAATGCACCTGGTCTACAACCCATTTAGCCAAGAACCAGTAAGTTAATCAGTTCGACCACAAAAAGAAGATTTTAAGAAGACTTTGAATGCAAGGATCCTAGGAGTTGAAGATCGCAATTAAGTGATCTCTTTGGCCAATGTTCTGCAGGCTGCTGCCAATGCACTACAAATTTTCCTTCATTAATAGCTTGCTTGGCACCCTGTAGTTGCCTATTATTGATAAAGTGTTTTTGTATATCAACTCAGTAAAATGCCAGCACACCCAGGAATTCACGAAAAGGACAACTACGGGATCCAAAACGAAGCACCAATTTCAATAATCCAGTCATGGAAAAGGTTACGAACTCACTGAGTAGCAACTCTCAAAGCGAACAAACAACCCACATAACAACAACCAACACACAAACATTGTTGAGAAAGCAATAAAAATCAATGAAAAAATGACAACAATATTCAAAGCAGCAACCTCACCGATTCAGGAAAATAAATAAAAAAAGCACCGATTTATATATCGAAAGAGCGACATCAATCACAACTTCTTTAACCATTGGCTCGACCAGAAAGAATTCAGTCCACATCACTTAATACAAAAGCAATATTATTCAAAAGAAAGATCAATAAATAACAAAACACAAATCTTCAGACTTGGAATGATTTAAAATCTAGAAAAGAAAGGAAGAAATATCAGTCGATTGGAAATGGAAGAAAGTAAAATTACTCTACCTGTCTAGTTACCCTCCTCTCTCCAAGCCCAATATAGAACTCATCATTCAACAGCTTCTCATTGTTTGTGCCCTGTATGTATTGAATGCAGTTGGAAGGTTTTAGTAACTAAATAGCAAGGGACAACTAATAGCTCTAGTAAAGCAGTGATTGAGGTGTGTCTAAATAATAGAAGAAAAATGAGTATGAAATTGTTGTAAATTTAGCAGATTTATCCTTACTGCAAAGGCAAGTAATCCTCCTAATGCTGTCTATGGAGAGAGTTTTCCTACCAGAATCCCCATTCCTTAACGAATGTAAAACGATTGCATCATTAAGAGATAAGAAGTGGTTTGCACATCCAATTTGTAAATAAATTTATGAGCATCAATACCTGGCAACCAAGACCCCCAAGCCCGAAGATACACTCACCATCAGTAATAACAATGACTTGGATATTTCTCTCTGCCCAATCCTTTGATGCTTTAAGAATTTTGCCCCTGAAAAATTCAATTTTCGCTTAATACTCCATAATTGAGCACCATAGATGTTTAGAAAAGAAAGAAAAAACTATAGAAAATTCATGTATAAAGGTGCACATGAATGAAAATGAACAAATGTTATTGTGATAGCAATTACTCAAGCATCATTGCAGGTTGCTGGAAGTACTGAGGGCGTTGAAACACAATATTCTGCACAATGGTTGGATTAGGTACTAAACTTCAAATGTATAGTCTAAATCTTTCCTTCTTAAGGGATGAGTTTCAAGCTTTTGCAAGCACACTGTTATAATAATATCCTATCCCATTATTTCAGCAAGAATGCAAGAAACTTCCCCAGGGCTTCCGAGTTGAAAAGTAGCCTTCATCTACTGCTCATGGCTGTCTTGTCAATCATGTGGTCCTTCATCAGAATTCATCATTTAAAATCTGGGTTATTAAAACAGAAAGCGAAACGGCACACACCACCGTAGAAGACAATTCTGTTTAAAAAATCTTATTTGTGCCTATGGACACTAAAAAAAACTAAAAGCAAAGCACAGAAGAGATCAAAAACCTTTCTTCCTTGGCTGACAAGCGATCTTCGAATGAATAAGCCCCACCCTTTTTCTAACACAGAGAGGCAATGTGTTTGGTGATGCATAGCAATGGCCAGTGAAGGGTTTGGTGATATTTGGTGGAAAGGGAAGATCCATATGAGAGGAAAACTGTATGTTGGTGTCCGGCCCTCACCATAGTTTGAGACAAAAACACAAAAAATATGTATATATTATGATAACAAAGAAGCCACGTTGCCAATAACTCAACCGAACATACAAAACCTGAGAAGAAATTACACCAGACATATCTCGAGATCAACAAAATTTTCAACGCAAAACACTTTTTAAATCCACAGTGAAATCACTCTTAATCTGCAGGATTTCTGATCTCTTTTAGTATTTTTTGTTTATTTTAATTTCTTGTAATCTATAATTTGGGCAAAACTACCCTGCTATATCCAATCGAAAGTGATTTGGGTTTCTTTATCCAACTTTTTATTACTAGCAAAATCGTCCAATAAAAGCCACATGACATGAAAAGATTGAACAAAAGATGTCCAATTGTCTTCTAATATTACAAATAGAGCATATATATATATATATATATATATGGTATGTTTAATTAAACAAAAATAAACCATACTGCAATTAAAATGTTGTCGAGCGTGGAGGCCTTACAAGTCCGAACTCTAAAGAAGGACACTCTGGCAAGCAGCTGAGTGCACTGTACTGGTGGGCTACATATATCAGAGGTTTCTAACGTCTCTCTCTGGAATGACAGCCTCTGCAACTTCCATCACTTCAAGAACCAGCCATGTCAATCTAGATGAAGTTACCATAAAGCTCCACTTCTTGTTTCAAACCTTTACCCTTTGTCTTTAAGAGCACGTTGCAAATAAACTAAAGTACTTGTCGGTTCACAAGGCCACTTTAGGGAATTCACATAGATAAACGAACAAGTTAGGGCAAACTT
>Ga0307516_10004831_pt1 | contig 16405 bp, 9 predicted proteins | sample 19_EM_MG_FD_203310 | JGI IMG/M metagenome (GOLD analysis project Ga0307516, IMG submission 203310) | Populus trichocarpa ectomycorrhiza microbial communities from riparian zone in the Pacific Northwest, United States - 19_EM | ecosystem: Host-associated > Plants > Roots > Unclassified | place...
CGCTTAGAAGCGCTTGTTCGGAAGGGTGGAGTCGACTGGCATCGGCGCTATCTAGCATCCATCCTCCCCATCCCCTTTTCTCTGTCATGGGAGTTCTTTCTCGAAGAGCTAACTAGACAGAAAACACAGCAACCTCCCTCTCCTTTTTCTTTCGCTTCCTCCGGTCAGTGCTCAATCTCGTCCATCTCCGGTGCGTGTCGGAGAGGAGAGCAGCCTTGGCCCTTTCTCTTCTGTCCTCTTCCGTCGTTGCCTCGGCTTGGGGGGGGGGGGGGGGGGGGGGGGGGGGGGGCACCCACGCAAAAATCCTCTCTCCCCCGTAAAACCAAGTCGGCATATAAAATATGCGAATCACACATTTTTGAATAGGGTTGCGCAGATTCGTGTAAACGGGGTTATAGAATTGGTATGCATGTTTATGCAGGAAAGCCAATACTGTATCAGCTAGGGTGATTATAGTTTCTAACCATCGCCATCACCACCGGCAGCCTCATCATCAGCATCCACTTAAGCATGCCCGTGTACAAAGTACATATGTAGTTATGCGTACACGCGCACCCAAGTTTTCTCGAAATCGCATCATTTCGAGCAAAAGCTGTCCCACCATAGGGTATAACACAGGGATAACATGGCTGTGCAAGCCACAAACAATATCGATGCGTAATCGCTGACGGATGGCAACCCCACCGCTTCTACAATTCCAAGGGACGAACCTCTGAGAGCACGTTCGACTTCTGCAAATTACGCATTTCTCCGGGGGGGAGCTTACGACAAACGGGAGTGACTTTTTTTTTCTGTGGAGGCACTTTGCATGCATAGGGCAAGAACAAGACTATGTAAAGGCGCTGTCCAGTATCCGACCACAGGAAACGAGAGGGAACAGCTGCTGCCCACATCACGGCGCCCTCTTGAGCCCCCTACGCAGCGGCACACTAGGCTCGCGCAGATCCAGCTTCTCCATCGCGGCGTGCAGCGCGGCGTCGGCGTCGGCGGCGGGAGCGGCGGCGGAGTCGCGGGTTCCGCGCAGGGCGTCGACCAGGTCGTCCGGCAGGCCGAAGCCGTAGTCGCGCGCCAGGCCGTACACTTGCAGCTTCGTGGCGACGCCGGTGCCGCGGCCGGTCCTGCAGATGACGGCGAAGGTGGCGCAGGCGTCGGAGGGCAAGGCGAGGCGGGTGAGCGTCGTCTTGAGCTCGTACAGCGTCTTGACGAGGGTTTTCAGGTGGTCCGAGTTGTCGCGCTGCCAGTCGGCGAAGGCGCCGTCGGCGTCGAGGTCGGCGAGCGCCAGCGACACGAATACGCCGCCGTTGATGTGCTGGCCCGTGCACAGCTGCTGCGTGCGGCTGAACCACATCTGCGGCAGCGCGCGCGAGAGAACGACGCGCTGCGACGCGCGCTGGCTGCACGACTTGATCTGCACCATCGCCGACTGCGGCGCGAACGAGCCCGCGCGGATCAGGCGGTGTCCGGTCGGCGTGATGGTCGCTTCCGGCGCGGCGCGTTCGTCTCCGTCACCCTCCTCCTTCCCGCTGGCGGCGTCGTCGTCGTCGTCGTCGTCGTCCCCGGGGAGCCGCGCGTTGATCATGCTGCTGACGCACATCCGGAGGCCGCCGAGCGAATAGCCGACGGCGCGCTTGTGCGCGAGCTGCTCGCCGCGGCGGCGCGTGCACGCGTGCTCCCAGTTCTTCCCGGCGCCCACGACGGTGGCGGCGCGCTGCTCCCAGTCGATCCAGCGCGCGAGCAGCAGCGTGCCATCAACGATCTGCGCGTTGAGGCGGAACTCGCGCGTGCGGTCGGTGGCGAAGTCGAGGAGCAGGCGCAGGTTGCGGCGGTCGGTGACGACGTCGAACGACGCCGGGTCGACGTCGGGGGCGGTGATCGCGAGTGCGCGCAGCAGCGGTTCCAGCGGACAGCGCGGGAACGCTTCGGCGACGGCGGGGGTCGGAGCGTCCGGCGGCAGCGACAGCGGGAACGCCGGCGGGGCGAAGACCGGGAGACTGCCCGGCACCACGAACGTTTCGACGCCGGCCTCGGTCGCGTGGATGTCGTAGGACGTCAGCGCGCGCGCCGCGTGCTGAGTCACGCTGATGTCGTCGAAGTCGCGGTGGGTGGGGATGGCAATGGTGGCCAGCGGCCACGCAGGAGACACGCCTTCGTGGAGCTTGCGCGGCATCGCGGGGAGGGTTGCGGGCGGTTCCGCTGAGCGTGTCTGGGCGGGGTATCGTGGAACACGGATGGATAGCTCACCGTCCCCGGGTGGTCGGCCCGCCAAGGTTGCCTGGCCAACGATCCCTGTCCTCGGCACGTGCCGGACACTTGTGCGGGCTTACTAGCGTCTTGGCAAAGTGCGGAACGGGGTTGCTGGTGACTAATCGTGAGTGACAGTCTAATGATGCGCGGTAGTTATCTGTTTAGCCGTACCCTGCCCCAGACAAGCATCATCCCACATCGCCCGTCGTCACCACCGCTCCATGGATAACATTCGGAGGTTCGAGATTAGGCAGTTGAGCCGCGCCAAGATACGCCGAGACTGGTACATAATAGGTAACTGACGTGAAACTTTGCCCCTTCATAGCGACTGCCAAAAAAGAAGCAGCATCCTCTATTTCGAGGCCCGTCTTTTATTCTGCGGATTCAGATTTGTCGCTTCCTTCTGTTGGTTTGCTGTGGGGAGGGGTGTTGGAATACCGTGCAAGTTGTCGGGCAACCATAGTGCGGTGCGATGCGCGCATATTGCACAGCAGCTCGCCTGCTTGCCACCGGCGGGAGCGAAGAAGAGATCGCGACCTGCGCATGATCGCGCAGCACGGGCGCACGTGACCCCGCACATGCGTGGCTGGACAGCAGGCTGTGGCGAACGCGCCCGCTGTGCTCCGGCCGCGATTCCGACCAACCGCATTCCGCGCACTGGTCGGCAGAGTCTGATGGGGCGGCCGGCAGCGATTGACGGATAGACAGCTAGCACACGGTCGGAGCTGAGACATTGCCGGGATACCTGGTCGAGGACTAGACATCTATATCTGCTCGATGCTGAAGACATGGCGCGCTCCCGACGACGACCAATAGCGAAGGCTGGCCGGCAACAGCCGTCGCCGATGCCGCGCGACCGATCGACCGACGTGCAGCGGGGGGGCTGCGACGGAGCTGCAGCGATGCCAGCCAGACTGACCAGACCGCCGTCCTCCACCGCGGGCCGCGTCAGAGCGATCCCGCTCGAAACGGGAAGAAGAATTCTCTCGGCGGCGCTCGATTGGCGGGTGCTGCGCCGACGGCGAAGACGACGAACCAAGTGGTGAGCGCCCGGATCCGGATCGGGGCAGGGGCCAACCAACTCGTGCGGTGCGGACGGGGCCCGGACTGCGCTCGGATTGCGCCCCCCCGGACCGCCGGGCGCTGAGACACCACGGAGCAACAGTGTCTGGAGCCAAGTCGCTACGTGGTCGCGCATCCCGCCGCTCGGCAGCTGCACCGCCGCGAAGGCCACCACTCGCAGCACGCCGCCGCCCTGCCCTGCCGGTCTCCACTCCCTCCGCATGCCGGCCAGTGCTTTTTCTCGTCGTCGTTTCTTTTCTTCAGCTGGCCGCGGCTACTTCTGCGAGAGCTTATCCCCGGGCGAGTGCTTCTGGCCGGAGCGAGCGAGATCGGTTGCAGTGCCGGAAATCCCTCTTGCATGCTCGGCCGCGACGCTGACCGCCAACTCCTCAGCCCCCCCAGCCCCTCCCCGCAGCCAGCGTCCGGCAGCAGCTAAAGACGATGCCCCTTCGCTCGTCCGGACACGACGCTGCAGACGACGACGACGACGGCGACGACGACGACGCCCGCGATCCAGCGACCCGCCGCCAGCAGCACCAGCACCAGCACCAGCACCAGCACCAGCAGCGGCAACGGCACCAGCAACAGCACCCGCAGCCCCAGCACCACCAGCACTACCTCCTCGAGCGCATCGACAACCGCTACCGGCGTCTGCTGGACGAGATGGACGTGCAGCACTCGCGCGCTCTGCAGGAACTGAAGGACGGCTACAACGCGATCCTGCGCCTACAGGAGTCGCTGATCTTCCAGCAGGCGGAGCACATCTCGCGGCTGGAGCGGCAGCTGGACGCGTCGCGGTCGGCGTCGCCGGCGGTTCCGGCGCGCCGGCTGAGCGTCAATGGCGGCGGCGGCCACTCGCTGGACCTGGCACAGCTGGACGCGATCCTGAACGCGCAGGGCCCACCGCCTCCACCGCCGCCAAAGAACAAGGCGCGCCCCAAGAGCGTCCGCTGCGCTTCGTTCTCGGGCACGACCGCTCCTGCTGCTGCTGCTGCCGCTGCTGCTGCCGCCACGACCACCACGGCCACCGCGGCGGAGGATCGGCTCGAGCGCGCCGCCCGCGAACAGCTCCGCGCGTGGAAGCGACAGATCGGCAGCGGCACCGTGACCACGACCACGGCGAGCGACAGCTTCGACGAGGCGGACGAGGAGGAGGCGGAGCACGAGACGGTGCGCGCGCGGACGCCGCCGCGCTGCGCGTCGCGGGCCAGCGTGACCGCGCGCACCGCAAGTCTCAGCGGGCCCCGCGGCAGCAGGGCGCCGTTCAGGCCCGGCTCGAGCATGGGCTCCCACGCAGCGCGCACTGCTCCGCTGCCGCTGCCGCCGCCGCCGCCGCCGCCGGCAAAGATCGTCAAGCCGAAGCCCGAGAGGGGGCAGCTGAGGGACTTGGACGTGGAGGAGGAGATGCTGAAGATGAAGCTGAAGAAGCCAAAGAAGAAGAAGAGTAAGCAGAAGGCGCTGCCGAAGCCGATGGGACTGTGGCGGCGGCTGTGGCAGAAGGGGCTGGGGAAGTGAATTGTGTTTTCTCCTTTCTTTCTTTCTTTCTTTTTTCTTTTTTCTTTTTTTTTTTCTGTTCCCCTAGATGCTCTCTTCGTTCTCATTCCATGTCGATTATTTTTTTGATTTTTTTCCTTTCTTTTTTCTTCTGTTCTTGCGCATGGGCACGGCATCGTCGGGTTGGTTTCTGTCACCTTAGATCAGCTTCCTATCTGCAGCATGGGTTTGGTGGGTTCGGGGTTTACCTAGGTAGCTATGGGTCGGATTGGGTTGGACTGGGCTGGGTTTTTTTTTTTAGCGAGCACTTTGTTTCGGCTTCATGCGGGGGCGCATCTGTTGCATTTTCCACTTCATTCTTCTTCTCTCTGTGTATGTACGTATCTATTCTATCTATTCTATCCGTTCTATCCGTTCTATCCGTTCTATCTGTTCTGCTGCCATTTGTGTTTACTGCATCTATCTACGCACAGTATGCGTCGCCCCGCTTCGACCGGCCCCCGCCGCCGCCCGCCATGTATGCTGTCCGGAATCTCACAATGACGGTCGCCAGCGGCCCGCGGAGGATCCCCTCAATGTGCACGCCCTCGCTCTTCACAAATCCGCCCAAATTCTCGCCTGTGCTGCAGGGCGATTGGTTCCAATGCACTGGCTGCAGCAGTGATGTCGTTGCCTCCGCGTACATACCACTCCAGGGTTCCCGGTTGCCCCACCCTTCCAGCCGCAGTCCAGCCGTACGTATTGTATGCAGCAAGTCAACTGTGGTCTGACTCGCATACATAGATGTGAACCATATCTATCTATGTATGTATTTTTATTTTACTTTACTTTCTTTTTGTTTATTCATGCTCACATACATTATATGTACAGCCTTGCTACCCATCTACCTCGACAGACTGCGGGCGGCGCACTTCTTTATCCAGGCTTCCCCGTCCGCTGATGAATCCTATGTATGTACATACAGTAGATACAGTAGATACGTACGGGCACAAGTTGTAGATACAACAGTGCCTGTCAGATGCCTGCTGCATACATACGGATAAACAAACAAAAACAAAACAAAAACAAAACAAAAACAAAACAAAAACAAAACAGACTGCACATAATGACTTTTCCAACTCGGATGGTGTTACGCAGTGAGGCTGAGCTGAGCGGATCCTCCCGTCGCCGCGGGCGCACGCAGATCTGCTGAGTTTTCGGGTCAGGACAACGCGCCGATCGCAGCGACAGACAGGGGATGACAGCCAGCAAGCGAGTCATAACTGTAGATATGATCAGGTAGACATCTTTCATTCTTAGATATGTATCTACACCGCAGCACACTCGTTTGACCCCCGCTTCTACTTATCTATCATATGATTGCACATCCATACCACTCCACCACTCGCTTGATCGTACAATGTATGTATCATACTCACTCCACTTCCCACACCACCCCGCTCCATCGTATACACCTACCACATCTCGCTCCTCGTCCATGCCTTCGCGCATCTTACACCCCCTTGAGCACGCCGAGTCCACTTCAAGGAGGACGTTTTGGCACGAGCCATTGGGGGGGGGGGTTTCGACGCGTCTTTTCTTTTCTTTTTTCTTTTCTGTTCGTTCTTGATACACAACCAAGGCCACTTGACGCTCCGGCGATGTCCCGCAATGGCCCCTGATCCGTTCCGCACCCAGTCCCTTGACAGATAGAGTCGATAGATGCCCAGCGGTGCGTGTCTCTTCCCTCTTCGTCTCCTTCGGAGAGCCAACTGCCCGTCAATATGTAGCCTATACTTGTGAGACTTCCACCATCAGAGCGCGTTTTCAACACCTATTTTCGGGTGTCCATGGTCCACCGCAAGTCCTGCTCGCTTCATCGTTCCTGCGCAGTCGCTTGTCCGGCGGCGGCACCCCATATGTGCCTTAGCGCTCCCCGGCGTCAGTGTCTACTCCATTGCCGCAACCTCATTGCTACCGGCTGCCGGTCAGCTTCCAGGTGCCTCGCCGCGGTCCGGTGACAGTGCTGCGTCAATATGGCCTCAGTGCCGACCGGCGCCAGTGCCTACTCCGCTCTTCGTGTTTGTGTTTGCCAGTTCCATCCTTTGCACTTTGGCGGTACTCGCCGCTGTCCTGCGTTGGTGTGGCTCTCCGTTCCCCGCGCGAGTCTGATCCCCTGGCAGTGGCTTTGTCTCGGTGATGTTTCTGTCTGCTCTGGTTTCCGTTCCTCCGGCGTCAGTGCTGCTCCATTACAGTGTTAGCATCTACCGTTTAGCGGGAAGTGGGATAAGCTCACCTCTTAGTATCTAGTATCTCGCAACGCGGTCTGGCATTGCTTGCTTGCTTCTGGGCGGCGGAGCAAATCACCTTGTTCCCTAGCGGTTTCGGCGGCGGACGGGGAGGAGGCCGCCAAGATCCCGCGTCCGATACATACCCCCCGTTCCGCCGACCAGGCAACGTAGCCTTGCTCCGGGTCCGTGGGTCCGCCGCGGCTATGCGTAGTTCTCCTTTACCTGTTCACGCCCAGCGTGATCTCGGGGGTTGAGGGGAGGGTGGTCGCAGCGCCGCTCACGGATGTGGAGAATATGCAACGTTATTCTGCGACGTTATGCGCTCCTCCGCGCCGTACGTAGAGTACCACCCCCTCTCAGCACCCATCTAGCAATGGCCCGAAGGCGGCGAGGCATGCAGGCGTGGGCTCGCCTTCTGGCCATCTCAGAGAGGAAATAATAACAAAAGAAAAAGTGGACGCGCATGCCGAAGCCCGCGACCGCCGGGTGGTGGTGGTGATGACGGTGGTCCCGGTTGGTGGCTGGGCTGACAGAACCGGGGCCCCGCTGTGTGGGCGTTCAAGGTGAATGCGATGCCCAGGGGGAAGTTGGTGTTGCATCCCAACACAAACTACTAATTAAGTTCCATGGGTGATTAGTCACCCAATTCTGCATACACAAGTAAGTACAAACCCGGCGAGTTGTTGAGCGGGGTTTGTTGAGTGCATACCACTTAGTTATCCTGTACTATGCATAGTACATCATCCTCGCCAGACAGAATCCGCCAATCATATAGGGTACATAGCCCACACATTCTCTCTTGACTCGACCTTCCTTTTTTGTCGTTATCTATATTCATCAGGCCTGGCATATTACTCTAGGTCTTTCACTAGATACATATATATATACCAAGCAAGGAAAACACATGGTAGACTAGCACTCGCGGGCCGCGTAAGAACGTTCTAAGGAAACAGAAGGACGCGCAATATCGGAACACAGCAGAAACATAAGGACGTGTAAGCGCAAAGGAAGACGGGGGCATGCCAGATGTCGGCTGCCAGAGTGGCATCCTATGTTTCTATACAGGCGGCGGCTCCGGTGCTGGCGATCTTCCCTCGTCCATCTCTGCTTCCGACAGACGAATTCTATCGCATGCTATACATATACACCACGCTCCCGAGCGGCTCCGTGAGCTCTTCTGATATCTCGTTACCCACAACCTTTTGAGCTAACTATCCACCAGCAGTGCTGCTAACTAGGTATATCGGAGTGCCTAGATACGCCGGTGGTGTCCGCCATGCTCCGTTCTTCGCACCCAACCAGAGTATATACCTACCCTCAGCTGGAAGTGGGCAGCGGGAACGATTTCTCGCGGGTCGTGCTGCAGAGTGCTGACGCTCGCATACATCCCAGACCGAGCATGTGCTGGCTTGCGGAGCGCAGGGGGCCCAGCGCCATGCATGGATACATACATACTCTAAAACCTACCGGCCGACAGCGGCGCGGACGCGATATGTATGTAGATAGGCCGTGGATCTGCGCGGGGGCCGATGTCGCAGACTGGCCGGGGGCAATGTGGGGCTCGCTGCTGCCAGAGGCCCAAACACAGAGCCATGATGCGCCGATCCCAGCCCTTGCGACGACGCCACAATCTGCAGGAAGACGATGCATGCGTAGATATGACATATATACACACTCTGCAGACACTGCTCGGGCGGGAGACTCGACGCGAACCGGTTGGAGCGGATTTGGGGGTGGTGGCGTGGCTGTGATACGTCCACGGCGTCGAGTCTGGATGCTGTGGAATTTTTCGCTTCGACGCGATGTCTGTCCTCTACACAGAGCATCTACGAGAGGAATTGCAGCAGGCGTCGGCCCTTGCTACGGCACATGTGGCAACAGCAAGTCGCGGGAAACATGCATTCGCGGACCGGCAAATCCGTGAGTTTATCTGCGGATATACATACATACGCAGTGGCTCAGAGTCTGGAATTCTCCAGGTGCACAGTGACTCAGTGCGCGGGGGAATTCTGTACCGAGCAAACGCATAACGACCAAACAGCCGATTGGTTCCCCTCGGCGTTGCAACACCCCCCGGGGTACTTACATAACGTTTCCCAAGCATTGTTCGTGTTCGTCGCCAAAAAACTCCGCCAGCCTTGCAGCAACAAGCAAGGGGTGGGACCAACCTTCCATCGAGCCGTCCCCATGGCCGACCGACACGAAATGTCTACGCAGCCACCTAGAATAGCGGGTTTCTTTTCTCTTTTCTAGGCCGGCGTGGCCACTCTTTAGCAGCTAGAGTAGATACAATGTCGGGATTGCACCCCCCTTCAATTGAGGCTGGTCCTGTGTCCGTTTAATTGCGGCCGTTATTTTTTTTTATAATTACCGTTTAACAGTATGTTTCCGGCCTTTGTCTTCTTCTTCTTCTTCTTCTTCTTCCCCTCCTCCGTTTATACCGTTCCCTGGCCACCTCGAGCATTAACCGTTCCAAACGAAATCTCTCGATAGTAGCGACAAACTCTCGGCTTTTCTATCGTACAGACGTCTCGATAGACGGGTTTCTCATCGTTTCGTTCTTCATTACTTTTTCGCCGCCGAGCGGTCCCAAAAACCTCAACACCTAACCAGAAAGAATACCGGCTAGATGTCTGATCGGGGATCTTGCGGTGGTGGCCGCGGTGGAGGGCGCGGCGGCGACTTTAGTGGCTTCGGGCGCGGCGACGACCTTAGTGGCTTCGGGCACGGCAGAGGTGCGGAACTGAAGGTTGGCGAAGGCCGTGGTGGGGGCTGTGATGGTGGTGATGGTGAGGGTCGCGGCGGTAGTCAGCGCGGCAGAGGCTATCGCGGCGGGTACCAGGGCGACGGAGGCCATTTCCGAGGCGAATACGACGGAGGACGGGGTGGCAGAGGAGGGAGAGGCGGTGGGCGTGGAGGCAGAGGCCGTCTGGCGGCCGATTACGGTCTGTTCCTGCCCGCCGGCGGCAGCCAGCAGCCGGACGCACAGCTGGACGCGGCCGCCGACGAGTTCGTCCGCGCGCTCGCCAGCACCCCGCACCAGGGCGCCTTCCCGGACCGGCCCGACTTCGGCCGCCGTGGGGCGTCGACGGTGGTGCGCGCGAACTATTTCAGCGTCGACCTGCCGACCAAACCCCTCTACCAGTACGACGTCGACTTCTCGCCGTCGGGGAAGACCGCCGGCGTGCGCGCGCGCCTGTTCGAGCTGCTGCTGGCCTCGCCGGACTTCCGTAATCTCGTGCCCAACACGCACTCGATCGCGACGGACATGTCCAAGTCCATCGTCTCCGCGCACGCGCTGCGCCTGCCACTGGCCAAGATGGTGGTCGACCTGCGCCTCCACTCCGCCGACCAGCCGGCGGGCCCGGACGGCAAGAGCTACACGGCGACCGTCGCGCTTGTGCACGAGTTCAGCGCGCAGGACATCCGCGAGTACGTCGCCGGAGTCGTCCGCACGCCGCCGTACGACGCTGGCGCCCTGATCCGCGCGCTGAACATCGTGCTGGCCAAATTCCCCGTGTCCGGCTTGGCCGGCGGCAGGAAGGTGGTCAGGGTCGGCAGCGGCGAGAGCAGGTTCTTCATTCTCGACACGCAGCCCGACGACCTCGGCAGCGGCCTAGTCGCGTACCGCGGCTACTACTCGTCCATCCGGCCCACGTTCGGCCGCGTCCTTTGCAACATCAACGTGTGCACCGGCGCCTTCTTCAAGCCGCAGAGCCTGGCGGCGATGATCGGCCAGGTCTGTCCTGACGGCAACTTTTCGAGCGCGAAGGGCGGCGTCGGCCCCAAGTCGTTCGACGGTCTGAAGGTGCAGACGCACTACCTCGGCAAACCGAAGGTCGTCACGCTGAAGGGCCTCGGCGGCACGGCCCGCGAGGAGAAGTTCCACTGGGAGGAGGAGAAGGGCCTGGTTACCGTTGAGCACTACTTCAAGAAGAGTGAGTCCGCCGTCCATGTCGCTGAGGGTCGGTCGTGGCTAACGTTTTCGCGCCCGCAGAGCACGCGAAGACGGTGGATCCGTGGGGCCGCTGCGGATTCTGGTTCGTTGGCGACCGCAAGGCGTTCGTTCCCGCGGAGCTGTGCACGGTCGTCGACGGCCAGATCTTCAGCTCGTTCCTGACGGCGGGCCAGACCAACAGAATGCTGCGGGTGGCGTGCCGGTCGCCCAAGGCGAATGCGGAGCTCATCACGGGCGAGGGCCTGCGGGTCCTGGGGCACGCCGGCGGCGTCGGCGTCGGCGGGAACCCGGTCCTGGACGCGTTCGGGCTGCGGGTGAGCGAGCACATGGAGGTGGTCAGCGCGCGCGTGCTGAAGCCGCCGCAGCTGTGCTACCGCAACCGCATGCTGAGCATCCGCGAGCACGCGGCGTCGTGGAACCTCGTCGGCGTCAAGTTCCCCGTCGGCGGCCGGCTGCGGAACTGGGCGGCCATGGCGATCCAGGACCGCGGCCCGGGCGACTTCACCGACCTCAACGAGTTCAAGCTGGTCACGTCGCTCTTCGTCGGCAAGTGCGCCGAGAGCGGCCTCGACGTCGTCGACGCCGAGCCGTGCAAGTGGCAGAAGTGCCAGCTGCCGCCGAAGACGCCCCTGGACCCGATGCGCGTGGCGGCGGTGCCGGCGCTTCGCGACGCCATAGCGGCCGTCTGTGGCAGCGCGCGCAGGCGGGCCGACGGCACGCGGGCGCCAGACTTCCTGCTCGTGATGCTCTCGACCGACAGCAAGCAGGTCTACAGCCACATCCGCACGCTCGTCGACTGCGAGTTCGGGATCCCGACCATGTGCTGCCGCTCCGACAGGATCCGCAAGGTCAGGGGCCAGCCGCAGTACCTGGGCAACGTCACGATGAAGGCCAACCTGAAGCTCGGCGGCAAGAACCACGGCGTCGCCAACAGCGGCGTGCTGTCGAAGCTGCTGGGCACGGACACGCTGGTGCTGGGCGGTGACGTCACGCACCCCACCACCAAGATCAGCGTGAAGGGCACTCCCAGCATCGCCGCGATCGTGGGCAGCTACGAGCCCACGTACAGCCTGTACCCAGGCAGCGTCCGTCTGCAGAACTCGAAGCAGGAAGTGCGTCACCCCTCCTCCCTCGCTCCCCACCCCCACCCGCGCTTCCATCTCCACGTGCTGACAGGATCCTCCGCTAGATGATCCAGTACCTCGACAGCCAGGTCGCCGAGCGGCTGGCGTTCTACGCGGAACACAACAGCGGCCGGCTTCCGCAGCGGATCCTCTACTTCCGCGACGGCGTGCCGGAGTCGCAGTACGAGCAGCTAGTCACGGACGGGGCGAGCACGTCCGAGCTGGATCTGATCCGCAAGGGGTGCCGGATGGCGGCGGCGAAGGCGAGAAAGAAGGGGGGGAGACACGCCGGCGCCAGCTACAGCCCCAGGATCGCGATCATCGTGTGCGGCAAGCGGCACCACACGCGGTTCTACCCGACGGAGGCGATGCACACCGACGGCAAGGGCAACTCGGCGCCGGGCACGGTGGTCGACCGCGGCGTGACGTCGATCGCGAACCTCGACTTCTACCTGCAGGCGCACGTCGGCATCCAGGGCACCGCGCGCAGCGCCCACTACTACGCCATCCACGACGACGTCGGCTTCTCCTCCGACGACCTGCAGACCCTCGTGCACGAGATGAGCTACCTCTTCGCCCGCGCCACCAAGAGCGTTAGTTACGTGCCGCCCGCGTATTACGCCGACATCCTGTGTGAGCGCGGCCGCTGCTACCTCCAGGCACTGCTGGCGGGCCATCCGACCACGGACATGAAGGATGTGCGGAAGAAGGCCGGCCCGGACGAGAGGGATAAGAAGGCCGCCGAACGGGATGCCGCGTACAAGGAGGCGGAGGCGACTTGGGGCGCGGGCCCGAAGGAGGCGATTCAGCGGTTGATGTACTACATATAGTTAGTTACGTCACTGGTTTTTGGTTTTTCGTGGTTTATTCTCGGTATTTCGGAGGGGGCGCAAGAGGAATTCATTTTGTTCGAGTGTCTATGCAGGTGGGTTGTCATTATCCCTGGGGACAAACTGTGAGATGTGGATGCTTCTGATGGGGGAAGTAACTGTATGTGTGTACATACTCCCATGAGCCGAATGAGCGGTCGTGACAAACGTGCTGCAGACAGATGGAGACGTGACAAAATGTGACCGTAAACTGTACCGGCAGCAGTGAGCGGTTAGAAACCCCCGGATGAACAACTATACAAGCGAGAGCTGTTACTTGAGATTGCTAATCCGCTCGCGACCTGCATATATATATACCCTCCTCTCCGCGCCGGAAGCAAATTCCGGGAGGTAACAATCCGAAGTCCGGAATACCCCGCTTCTCGACATCGCCGCCGACGTCCCGATATCCCGACACCCCACACCAGAACATACACACCCCCAACACGAAACAGGCCCGCGAATCCAGACGCTAGACGACGGCTATCGGTTCGGTATCCCTGGCAAACACCCTCTTCCCGGCAACCCAAGTCTCCTTCACGGCGGTCTCGTCCCGGAGCCATTCCCATCCCTGCGGCGACTCCTCGAGCCTCCTGTCGAGGACGACCCAATCCGCCCATGCGCCTGCCTCGATCTTGCCCGCCTTTGGCATGCCAGCCGCCGCCGCGACGTTACTGGTGAACCCCCTCAACGCGTCGCCGACCGTTATGGCCTCCTCGGTGTGCCAGCCATTCCCGCCTCCCACGCTCGTCCCTGTCTTCGGATCGCGGCGAGTCACCGCCGCGTAGATGCCGGCGAGCACGCTTGGGGGCTCGACGGGGAAGTCGCTGCCGAGCACCGGCTTCAACGGCAGGAACGACTTCATGCGGTACGCGCGCTTCCGCAGTCGCTCCTCCCCCAGACGCGACAGCGCGTAGAACTGGTCGCTCGTTGCGTGGGTGGGCTGGATGCTCGGGGTTATTCCGAGCGACCACAGGAGTTTCTGGTCGTCCGGGTGGACTATCTGGGCGTGTTCGATCCGGAAGCCGGCGGATGAAGGGGAGGCGGTGGAGATGGCGGAGATGGCCGCGCGGTTGGCAAGGTCGCCGATGGCGTGGATACACACCGTGTACCCGGCGCGAGCCCATTGCGATGTGACCGTTGTCAGTGCCGACGGAGAGATAATCATCGTTCCGTTCGTGGTGGGATCGTCGGAGTACGGTTCGAGCAAGGCGGCGCCCCAGGACCCAAGTGCGCCATCTGAATTCCGTCAGTTTTTTTTTTCTTCTCCCCCCACCACGAGAGGACTCGCCGGCGAATAGCTTTACTGCAGCAACAGTGACCATCCCATCCTCGCGCCTGACCATCGCTCCCTCGTCGGGGCAAAAGGTGTTTAGCACCCGACACGCGACCATGGCATACACTCTCAGCTGCAATTCTCCCTTCTCCGCCATCTCCACAAACAGCTCACGATCCTCGACGACGGCACCAGCATCGTGAACGCCCACGATCCCGAACGAGTGAAGACTCTCCTGCGCCATCCTCACGAACCCCCTCTTCTGCTCCCACGAATGCGGAGGAATCAACGGCAGGATCAAATTCACCGCATTATCGCACAGCACCCCAAGAGAGGGGATGCTTCCGCCCGGAGGTGAAGTTGGCGGCTCCTTCCCGAGCAGGTCGAGGACCGGCTGCGAAACCCAGACGCAATGGAAATCCACCCGATACATCAGGACGTAAAGATCCTTCGGCAAATCCGCTGCCGTTGGCATCCCGTCCGGAAGAAGCGACTGATCCCAACCCATGCCAGTGAGCCACTTCCCCTTCGTCCCTGAGCCGGGATGTCCCGTGTGGAAGTCGCGCACGCGCTCTAGTATCTCGGAAATGCTGTGGGAGCCGTAGACCTTGACGCTGTTAAGCATCTCGCCGTACTGAACGAAATGGGCGTGGCCGTCCCAGAGGCCGGGGACGGCGTGCTGCGAAAGGTTCTTGGACCATCCGCGCCGCTGGATCTGGGATTCCGTCGCGGAGAAGGGAGAGCCAAAGGTGCCGCCGCTATTGGCGACGAGACAGCCGGGAGAAAATTCGCGCGAGGCGCTGTCGAGAGTCGTTATCGAGCCGTAACAGTGGATGATCGGCTTGTCACGGATGAATGGAAGCGACGGCAGAAATTGCTGAAGGACTGGGTGAGGGATGTAGAAAGCGAAGAAGATGACTGGGAGTGACAGCAGGAACAGCAGGCGAAGCATTGCGGCTATCTACGGGCAGAGGCGGAGAGCAACCAAGACGAAGAATGAGAAAGTGTCGAACGGGCAATAATAGCAAAAGGACACGGAGATTGTGTCAATTATGTAAGTGCTGGAAGCTCAAACAGTGCAGGGGTCCCCAGCACATAGGGAACGTGGGGGGAACGGAGGTTGCCGGAAGTGAGATAACGTCGCGATCCCCACTTGGCTTCTTTGGGTTGCATAATCGTTAGTTAGGTAGATACGTATACATCTCAAAGTTTTCTCAAACACATAGGTCAAGGTTGCGGATGAGTGCTTTACCGAGGGCGGCTGGACAAACCGGAAGTCATACTGAAGTTGTGCATAAGGAGAAGAGCATGATTTTATTTGTTTTTGTTTTTGTTTAAACACTATCTATCGAGATCATGGAGATGTACAAACTGTCAGCTGTCCGACTCCGACCAGATAGATCGGTCTGCAGGAGGCACGTACGTTGCAAGCTCCCCTTTGCCCTCCGCCCCCACCGCACGCACCTGCCAGTACCAGCCATTACCGGACTCGATTTCTTGGGATTGAGGGACAACTGTCGCTCCTTGCTGAGTGGTGCGTGCTCCGCTGGTGCCATACCGAACCGGCGAGCCGCTGGCCTGCCCTGTCTACCTTGCCGGCACTAGCTACTGCCGGTCTCGAAACCTTGAGATTACATATGTAGCGATGCCGCACCGCACGGTACGTACTCTACAATGCTAGATAGCACAAGTGGAGCGAACAGTTCCGTGCACCGGCTGGCTACTCATGCCGGTAAGGTGTCCGTGGGCTATAGATATTAAAGACCCATCTTATCGCCGGCCCAATTACAGGCGACTATCGGCCGGTAGGAAAAAGTAATAAGGGATTGGAGGAATGTGGGTATATATTATCTAGTGGCAGAGCTGAGATGTGCTGAGGGAATTCGGGATGACGGCGGTTGTTAGTTACAAAAGTCCAAATAGAAAATTTGGTCGTCGGTTGGTACCACAGTAATTTCGTGGCCCAGATCGCAATCCACAGCCAGCGACACAAAACCAATTAAGTTTTCTACTATTGCTCACATATGATAGATAACATTGTAGAGAATCACCTCCTGCTGTCAGATTATCGATTGGAACGTTGGTTGTTGAGGTATTCACAGAAGAGT
>Ga0307516_10004833_pt1 | contig 16403 bp, 19 predicted proteins | sample 19_EM_MG_FD_203310 | JGI IMG/M metagenome (GOLD analysis project Ga0307516, IMG submission 203310) | Populus trichocarpa ectomycorrhiza microbial communities from riparian zone in the Pacific Northwest, United States - 19_EM | ecosystem: Host-associated > Plants > Roots > Unclassified | place...
ATGAACCCGAAAATCCAGGGGATATTGCGGTGAAGGGCACCCGGTGGCCGGTATCGACCCTTGCTGAGAGTGGCCGTGTTCAGGTCCATGACCGCATATCGTTTGAGGGATCGCTTGGCAAATATCGCGAGGAAAGCGACGAGGAGGGAAGCTGCAAGACTGCAGAAAACGATTGTGGTGATTGTGGAGGCGGCTGGATGGATGTCAGATGGTCAGGCGAGTAAAAAGCGCGTAAAAGCGTGTCTCGCCTTGCGGGTTATTCCATGAAAGAAGAAGCTGGGTGCTCTGCTCCAATCTCAGGAAAGTCGAGGCAACTATGGCGAACAACGCAGACTGAGAGCGAGTGATTTTGATCCCAGGTTAGCAACTTCTTGATGAGGTGCCACGGTGACGGTGACGAGACGCACGAATAAGAGAGTGATGTTGAGCTCCTTGTTGTACTCCTTGAGCTCCTTGTCGAATCTGTTCGACTGTCGTTTGTAGGCTTCATAGAACCTGGAACGAGCCTCCTCGCCGGGGGCGACTTCCGGAGCCCCAGGATCGCTGTACATGGGAAGAGGGGATTGATGGTCAGTCCCCACGAGTCCCGCATCCCCGCTACACACAGGCGCGCCGCCGGGGCACCCGACACTCACCCGTCGTCGTCGTGATTGCTGTACAGTCCCATGAAGCCGGGGTGGAGAGGAAAGTGGATTGTTGCGAAAAGGGTGACGTTGAGACAGCAGCATATATAGTGCTGGTGTGTGCCTCCGCCCCAACGGAACCCGAAACACTGGATGACGCTGACGGCTAACTCAGCCAGGAACCGACGTCCACGCTTGCGCTCGCTGTGCGACACGAAGACGCCGCCGAACGTCCTCGGTTGTTGACTATCCCATGTTTACGCGTTCTCTCCCTGACCCCGGTTCTAAACCCGCTGCAGTCGGCCCAGCCGTCAGCATCGAGTCTCAGCGCGAACTTCATCCATATCTGATTCCGTACGCACGCGCCGCGCTGGCGACGGGCGGGGCAAGGTATGTACGACCAAAGGGGCGCCCACCTATTGTAAATCTGATCTGTCAGGTTCCATTGAAATTTGGCTTCCTCGTCCCTTTCCCTCTGCGCAGCCACTCTCGTTAATTTTTTTGACTGGGATGACCATCCATGAGTCACGCGAGGCAGTCCGCGCAACCTGGTCAACCTGTGTTCGACCCCAGGTGAGTCGAACCCTCACCATTGCTTGTTTTCGGCACCGGAGCTCACTGCAATGTTTACGAACACCAGATAACCTTGCCCCCGGCGGAGGCTATGGACGTTGCGTAAACCACCAGCCGGCCATCCACGCCACGGTAATCCAACAAACATACGTGCCGCTAAATTCTGATCCCCCGCCTTGCGCGCGAGGATCGCGTGCTCTTGTACGTGGCTGTTTCCTCTGCACTTGATCATCGCCAACCATCATGCACTCAGGCGCTGCCCCATTTCCGATGAGCTGGTGTATTTTGCGAATTCCTTTGCGGAACACCATCGTGGTCCACACAAGCACAGCAATGCCATTGCAGACAACGTTCTGCTCTAGGTGAGAACCTTTATCTCACGGCAAATTTGGCGACCACAAATATCCTGCTGTTCGATAGTCACATCTCGGTACACAGAGATAAGGTGCTGAGGGTCTGAGGAGAAGTTTACAGATCCCACCCCCTCGTTTTTGGAAGGCTGCATGACTTGAGGAGTGATGGGAGGGACAACGGTTGGTGGTATTAGGGAAATAGTGTTTGGTGTGATACGTCCAAGAGAGCCCTGGTGATTCCTCTCCCCCGACGGTGCCTTCATCTTTTTGTTCAATTTGTTCAAGTTTTCCCCCGTACCGGTTGTTATTTTGCCTTCCCACGTGTATGAAGTATCCCACACGTTTTGGCTGAGCGATTGAGCGTGACCCGAAGATCAACTCGGCTTTGATGTCCTCGCCAGATCTCACCTCGATCCTGAGTTCAGATGCGCTGTTGGGGTGTGTCTTCCTCGCCGCTATTGCCATCGTCTCCCTCAGGCTACTTCCGGCTGGATTGGTTCCCGGAAGGGATGGTACGGCTCTGGGGATCTCTACCGCCATGGCCGCCTACAAATCGTACGAGAAGGCATCCAAATCCTCCGCACAGAAAATGCGCGCTGCTTTCCACACTGGGCTCCGTAAATCCGGCAACACCAGACAAATTTCGAACGAGATCGGGTATGCCGACAAGTTGGAGCGGCTGGAGAGGGCTATTGAGGTGAATGCTCTGGTTTCAACTGCAATCTACAGGTTAGCGACGGCCAAGGACAAAGCCAGCGCGAATGACAAGGACACGAGCGTGGGTCCGGTTGCTCAGGACCCGTACGTGGGGGTAGAGGATCATGCGAGGGTTAGGGAGGCTTTGAAGCATTTCGTGAGGGATTGGAGTGAGGAGGGGAGGAGAGAACGGTCTCAGACGTTCGGGATGGTGCTCGATGCGTTGATGAGACTCGAGACCGAGCTTGGCGGGAGGGGAAAGAAGAGGGTTTTGGTTCCCGGAGCTGGTCTTGGGAGACTTGCTTGGGAGATTTCACAACTTGGTTCGTTCCCTCATCGCCTGCCTGCCCTCAGGTTGCGGTATTGATTCTCATTAGGGTTCGATACCACGGCGAACGAGCGTTCGCACTCTATGAATCTCGCTTTCAAGTTCCTTCTCTCTCCTCAAACAACACGAGAGGCGGACCAACACAAGCTACGCCCCTTCATCCACTGGTGGTCTCACCAACAGTCGACCTCCTCGACATTCAGACAGGTCTCGTTTCCGGACGTGGTCCCACGGCTCTCAGACACGTTCCACCTGGACGAAGGGGATTTCTTCGACGCGTACTCGGGGTGGTCTTACGTTGTCACTCTGTTCTTCATCGACACGTCGCTCAACGCGATCAAAACTATCCAGCACATCTATTCTCTCTTGGATCCTGGCCGGATCTGGATCAACTTGGGACCTCTGTTGTGGGCCTCGTCTGGAGTGGTGCTGGAACTGAGTTTGGATGAGGTCGTTCGCGTGGTTGAGCTCGTTGGGTTTGAGCTTTTACCTGTGAACGAGTGTGGGGAGACCGTGAAGATGGTCGAACGCGAGTATACGAGTGATTCTGAGGCGATGATGCGGTGGATTTATAGGGCTGCGTTCTGGATTGCTAGAAAGCCAGTTCGTTCGGATTAGGCATTCGCACACTATTGATACCCGGAATTATCACTGGCCCTGGGGTTTTTGTTCGTCTCTGACTACCGTCCGAGTGAGTGGAAGTGTTGGATTTCGTTGCTCCTTTCAAGTTCCACGAATGAATCTCCTGCTGATTTGTTTTCCCCCGCGCTTCTCAGAAATAACGTCGGTCTGCTCTGGTTATCACGCGAACGCGAATGATGTACATATCGAACACACCGCCTGGCTTGACTCTCACTATCGCTAAGTGATCGTCCCGAGCTGTGGAGCAGCCTGCCTTAACCTCCCTTTCGACCGGTCCATCCCCTCTTTCATCGCCCTCAGCTTCTTCGCCTCAGGATTCCCAGGGTCCCTCTCGTAGGATCTCAAATCTACCTCAATCCTCTCCTGCGCCTCTGTGATGGCCTTGAACGACTCCTTGTTGTCCGCAAGACCCACGTGCTTCCTTGCAACCATCTCCAACTGATCCTTCTGGCGTTGTGGTAAATCCTGTTCGTGGACCCAACAAATCGTGGTCCACAACTTTAAACCTTCACGCTTGTTGAGCCCAATAAGGTCCGGTATCAGCGTTGACGACTTGAACGCGGCCGCGAGCATCGGCGAATCCCACGGAAGGTGGGTGTGATAACGAAGTAGTTGGTATTGCAGATCCGGAATGCATTTGAGCCACTGGGACGACGACATCATCCACAAAAGCGTGCTGAGTAGGACGATCGCGTTGCCGTCTCTGTCCACAGGGTTCTGGTTCACAGTGGCGGCCCAATTCTGACAAAACTGGGCCATCTCCTGGTCCCCCATCACCGGCACCTTCCGCTGTTCCCAAGTGATGTTCCTCGCCCCTAACATCGCCTCCATCCACCTTCCAAACCAACTCTGGGTCAACAAGGGGAAGACCAAAGATGCCGCTTTCCTCGTACGGAAGGGAACAGATGGATCGAATAGCGCACAGAAACCTTTGACAAAGGGAGGAGATACAGCGACGTCGTCGATTTCCTCGTCCAGTTCGGGTATGAAGTAACCTTCGGACAACTCCCTGGGGGCCGTGGTAGAATCCAAAGACCATAGGATCGCCTCGATTGTTTCGTAGTGGGCTTCTCCGCGCAGCAATAAATCCAAGTGGGTTACGAGGAATTTGAGCGAATCCGAAAGATTTCTAACCGATGGTGTTTGTGTGGGGTGGGTACAAGCCGCGCTGAGAGCTGATCGAGCAAGCCCTATCGTTGCTTGATTCAGATCCTTCACTGTTGCTCCCTCCGTTTCCTCGTCCAACACAAGGTTACGGGAGGCGACGAACAGGTTGAAAAGCTGATCGAGGGATTGTCTGACACCCAACGGTCTTATCAACTCGATGGTGAAACCAATCTTGCGGACGTTATCGATGGATGGCAACTCGTGTGGAGGCACAGATTCTAGCATCGTTGTCAACCTCGCATAGATCCTGTCCATCACCGTGCTCGACTCTCGGCTAGAGAAGGGCACGACGAGTCAACTGGCTGGAATTGGGAAGGGGAAAAATAATTCCACCTCTTGTCCAAAATGTACAGATCATCCTGATGCATCAGCAGCCCCAACTGGAGGTAAACCATGAACAAGCAATCCGTTATGACCGACCAAGAAGCATCGCGTTCGGGGTCAAACGAGTACTTGACGAACGACGACAACACCTCGTCGATCTGCAGCCCTTTCCCAATATCATCCCAGCACCGGTACAGTAATATGTGCGCCAACCATTGATGATGAGCAGAGGACAATTTGTAGGAGCCCCATTGAACGGAATTCGCCCTCCCCTCGATGTAGTCCAGGACCCCGAGTGCGGACTCCAAATCTCCTTCTTCGGCTGGGATAACGATCGCCTGTGAGGCGAGTCTGGGACCTTGGTCCGGCTTCTTGTTGTCCTTTCCCCTCGGAACATCCTCCCCCGTCAGACACCTCCTCTGGATCTTGAGGTGGATGAGTGCTTTCGTCGCGGCGAGGGCTCTGTCCTTGAAGCTTTGAATCAGGACTCTCGGCTTCTTCGTAAAGTCGAAGGAGGATAGAATAGAGTCGTAGAGCTCGTTGATGGAGGGAAGTCTCTCAACGCCACTGTGCCAGATGATCTCGGGTATGAATCGCAAAACGGCGATGACGATTTCTGTGTCAGTAGAGATGCTCGACATCCAATCGAGCAAACCCGAGTCCAACACAAACCCTTCCCAATCCAAATCGCCTTTCGTGAAGAGTGGTATAAGAGTCGGAACCGCGTTTGTTGGGGGAGCCGGAGTCGGCACAGGTTTTACGACGGCAACTTGTTTAAGCTCTGGGAGGGCCAAGTTTTCAGTTGCTCCAGATGGCCCCGGCTGTACATCCCACTCCGAGAGAGCGGAGTGGAACGAAGAGATCGACGTTGCCTTCCGAACGAGTCCGCTTGTGTTCCAAGTGGGGCCGGCGGCAGTTGAAGCTTCGGGATCCTTGGTTTTCTTCCTGTGGGAAATGAACCAAGTCTTCACGGAGGGAATACGACTCAATTTCCTCTGAGAATTGAACTGGCTCGTTGGACCTGCGGGGTTACCCTTCGGATTAGTGAACCGACCCCACACCCAACTCCGGAATGACTTGAGGCTGCGAGCGCGTCTTTGATACCACTCGTTCTTTCGGAAATCATAGTAAACGAGTAGCCGAAGGAGGAGAGAAACCGGGGTTTGGTACGGGCACTCGTACGATGCCGTGGCAGCAGAAACGATGCAAACGTAGAAAACGAATCCCAACGATGAAGTGGCGATGATTACCGCCGCGACCGCCTGATTGACGTTCCACAGGTACCTCGAAAGCCCATAACAAAACAGTAGGAGGGCGATCTGGAGCATAACAGGGAGAGCTTCCATCGTGATATCAAAATGCCATGCTGCCATCCCAGTCATCTTCCTATGTCGGTGCCGGCTTCGTTGTATCAGCGTCCCGCGCATCTCGATTTGGTCATATCGGTTTAGCCACTGTTTCCCTAGCATGGCGAGGCAAGCAGCGAGAACAGATACCGCGAGACTGGCGTACATCGTGCATTGAACGCCGACGTAGCTGTTGTCCAAGAGTTTCCAATCAAGGGGTGGAGGATCGACGTGTTCTCCGAAGGCCGTTGCGTTGGCGTTTTGAACGAGGACGCGGAGGAGTTTCGCGGACGTTTCGCTGAAATCCTCTTTGATATCCTGTTGGATGTCGATGATGAACGCCGAGGTCACAGCAGAGAACAATCCAGCCTAGGGTCCCATTAGTTTAGTCCCAGACGGAGCACGAACCTCCCACTCACGAAAATTAGAGTAGTGTTCAGGTCCTGATCGTACTTCTTTATGAAGTCCTTGTCGTACTCGTCCGCCTCCCTCTTGTACTTGTCATAAAACTCCGCGCGGGCAGTCATAGTCCTACTCGCGATGGATGGAAAATATGATCCCAAAGCCCGGTTCAACGCCTCCTCGATCCTGAGATGAGTTCATCCCATCGGTACGACCTGAATCCAAGGAAGGCGCTTACATCTTGGCTTGCTTTTCATCCCGAGGCCCATCACCGTCGCTCATGGCGAGGGTGGGGGAAGAGGAGGAGGTGGGGGAGGAGAAGTGTGGCGTATGTCCGATGGGTCGGCCACAATTGGGTGGTCTGGCGTCAACGGCATGTAGGTCCGGCGCACTTAGTGCAGTCCAAAGAACAAAGGTTCTGTGAAAGGCACGTTGGGCTTTATCCCGCCGGGTGGTGAAGGGGTGTCGTTTTGTCGAGGGCTGCGGGAACGAGGGAAGTCCCACAGGCTTCGGTATGTCGTGGTGTTCAGTTAGACCGCGATCAAGCGCCGGAGAGACGCCAGGATTCTGATTTCGCTCGAAGCCACGGCGGAGAGAACCAAGAAATGGGGGCTGTACATTCCGAAAACAAGGGTGGACTGGTATATGTACATTGCAGAGCTGCTGCGACAAAATGGTAGGCATGGCGGGAAAGTCGTCAAAGAGAACGGAGGAAGGCGGGTGCGTAAACATAAAACATAGGTGGAAATGAGGATCATATGGAAAGAGTGGGGCATATGGGGTGAGATACAACGACAGCAATGAATAAAACACGAATCGGAAAAGAAAAACAAGCAGAAATGTGACAGAACTGAAAGCGGAGTGGGGAATTTTAAAATCACTGGGGTTGCGGAAAGTTTTGTTCCCTAATGGTTGCGACAGCTTATCCTGCGGTTGGAAGAACTTGCCCCAGACCCCAATATTCGAGGAATTCGCGTTTAGGGGCCAAAAGTGAGCGTCTGCGGAGTTTGTTAAGATCCATCCAACAGGTTCCAAGGAATCTGACTCTTACCAACAGGCCCCCGAGCATTTTACCACTTTCACGATGAACCTCCACACAAGTGGTACCAGGCTGGGAGGTTCCGCATTCGAAATCCGCTGCCCCAAACAGTTTTCGGAGGACGAAGGCACCCAAACTTACAGCCCGATTCCACGATCCGGAACCAAAGCTACAGCCGAAAAGTAGCCAGAGGGCGGAAAGGACAAAAACGAAAAATAGCAGCCCCAAGAGAATGGGAACGTCTTCACAATCTCGGAAGAACCGAATGACGCGCCATCTGACGGCGCGGAGCCGTTGGACAGGCTCGCTGACTTCTTCTATAGACGGGCAGACAATGGTCAGACACCGAGCCCCAATATCGACCAAACGGGAATTTTACCTATGAGCCTGATAGCGCCCTCGGTATCCTTGAGACACTCGATTGTGATGGGGGGTAACAAATGCGGCGATATAGGTTCAAATCTCTTCATTCTCCAAGGGTCGACGGGCTGAGAACAAAAAAGCAAGACCGGGCGGGAGGGCCAAAACTAAATGACCAAAGCCAGACACGATCAGGGGCAACACTACTCACGATGGATCGATCAATTCCCCACATGTTCTCGATTCTCGTGAGGTTCAAGCACCCATTAGGTTCGAGCCGGACGTTGGCTTCCAACTCTCCGTCTTCGCAATCCAATCGTTCAAACTGAGAGTACCACTTGACACGAATAAACCTTTGGACCAAACACGAAGACGGGAAATGAAAAGTCAGACCACGATCTCGATCCACGAACTCTCGAGAGAAATTGGACATCACCCAGACGGAGGGTCAGGCAAAGCCCACTCAGGAAACTTCTCCCCATTCCTCCACCTCCTCGCGGCCCTTCTCCAATACTCAGGGCTGAATTTCCCGGGTCCGTAAACCGTCGGCCACCTCCTCTCCTCCAAGTGCTCAGCAGGCGTCTTAGTAAAGACGGTGATGGCCATCTTCGGCACACCACCACTCGGACCTGGGAGCGGTTGAGTCGTCATCTTGCCAGACACGACCATATGACTTAGCGGTATTGTCTGGATATACTGGGGAGGACAATAAGGCGGAGGGGGGGAGTCATTGTTCCTCCAAAAACGGTTCAGGATTAAGTATTGGTAGCAATCAGACACCGTCAAAGGCGGGTTGATGCTGGTGCGCCTCTCGTGAAAGGTTGCGACGCGACGGAGGGGAGGGTGGATGGAGGACAAGGGAACGTCCTGAACCGGGCAAAAGGCTTCCTTTTTCGGATTTGTGCTGAAACCAGGTTATATTCAATCCAAAACAAGGAAACACCGTGGATATAGATTATCGAAGCAGAGGCTGTACGGCGGTCGTGGGGTGCGGCTGTCGCAAGTGGGCGAGCCGAAGTTCCTGTAAAACCGGAGGGTAAGAGAGCTGCTCTCGATCGCTTTGACGGAATATAAATGTTGACCTCTACGCTCATCTGGGCATGCTCTGGAGAGGCAGTCATAGTCTGAAGTACATTAACACCATCGGTAGCGTACACCCCTGCAAGGCGCGGTCAAATCAAGCCCAGCGCCCGCCAAACCCAACATACCGAAGTGGATTTGAGGTAGGTATGTCACGTTATTTGCATAGGCAAAGCATCGTAATTCCTACACGATCAAGGTCAAGGAGGGATAGAGGGTGACCATATGTCAGCTCCGGAGCCCTAAAGATTGTACCCTTGGAAACAAATGACACACGGAAGGGAAGGAACGGACGAAATTATCCCCAAGGGCACCCAACAAGGGCCGCAGAGGTAGTGGAAGTAAGGGGAAACTCACCTCGAATGAATACCCTCTGAAAGGCTCTTCCGCGGTGATAGCCTCAAGCCCAGTTACCTCCGAGTCCTGACTTTGCGAAACGCTGTTGACATGCGAGGAAGCGGCCGGTTCCTCCGTCGAAGCTCCGCCGCCTGACGTCTTCTCCAAATCAACATGCGGCTGAAACAACAAGGGCAGCTCTAGACTTGTCCTTGCGGTGGGGTCAGCAGGTTCTTGGGGAACCGGAGCTGGTGGTCGACGGGTGGTCGTGTACGCCTTGATGTAATCCGCCGTTCGTAATTCCTGCACAGGACGAAAGGCGTTTAGGAGTCAAAGGGCAACGGGGATGAGGAAGGGGAACACCACGAAAAAGGCGGTTAGTTTTCGATTTCCACGTAAGGGTGAAAGGGCGCGAAAGAATGGGGATGCTGACTTCGAAGCTCTGATCTCTATGCGTGGGTGTGGCAGAGATGCTCATGAACAGGACGCGTTTTCCTCTCGGGTCGCTCATCGCCACTCAGCCTTACACAAGCGGGTTACCAAATAATCATGTCTGCCGGGCGCGCGCGATGGTCAGTCTCGGTGGCGAAGAAAAGCGTGGTTCTGATGGATTTGACCCACACTGGCGGGAAGGAAGGTGAAAGGCGAGGGTGGGCGGGGCATCCGGACTCTCCCACGGTCATTGACAATATTGAGCGTCAACGTTGAGCCGCCACTTGCCAAAAACGGCGATGGAACCGACGAGGAGGGAACCGGCCAAACTTCGAGACTCCGATCCCCGAGGCGTCATCGCTGAGTTCCAGGCACCGAGTCGCAGACTCACGGCTGGCATTCTTTCATTGTGGACGCCGGTTCGGGAGTCTGGATTCTGCCCAAGCGTTCGCACGTTTTGGGGTGGGGCTTTGGATCCACCCGTTCGTCACCTGCTCCGTTATCCTGTATGTACGTGCCCAAACGCCGTCCGGATTTTATCTGGTATCCGGTACACCCGGTCATGTAATCCCCGAGGAGACCCGTTGTTTATGTCTTCTGTTCGCCCGCACACCCGAGTCCCTTGCACAGAAATCTCATTGCCAGACGAGTACGGCTGCCACGCCGAGGAATCTCCGCTGTCACACATGAGGGAGGTCGGAGACACGATGGAATGTCACCACATCTCCTATATACGTTTGAGAACTAAACAAAAAGGTGCAGAACGATAGAAGCTTGAGGCGACGGAGGTTATGGGAGCGCGATGCAATGAAACCGTGATAGAAGGCACGAGCGGTTAGCTTCACAAGTCGACACTTGCGATTCCAAAGCCTTAGCCAAACCGGATTCCAACTAGAACTTGACGAAAACGGGTTCGCGCCATGAGCCGAGGGTGAGCCACAGGGTTGTAATATTGTTGAGCCAATTCGCATCATAACAGAGCACCCTCCATCTGGTGGGTACCCGCAGTCGGTGCTTCCCATCAGAATCTTTCACCCACCCCACTTGAAAGGTAGTTTGTGAGAGTGGCCGATCGTTTTCGGAGTGATTGTTGTGTTTCCAATTTGCGGCAGTGAAGATAGTGTCAACCAGCCTGTATGTCCCAGAGAGAATACCAGCGACTGCGGGGGCGGGGGTGTACTTGGGTGGAGTCAAGTATCCGTCCAGTTTGTGAGTCATAGGCGTGGATAGGATTTTCTCCCCACTTGATAACCACAGTTTGATCTTCAATCGAAAATCCTGTGTCGTTGCACGGTGATATAGTCTAGATACTGTCGCGGCAGCCCGCCCTTCTGTCTCCAAGGGAACCGTCCACCGCTCCCTCTTCCGTGAGCCGCCAAGCTACGATCGTTATGGTTCCAGGATTCAGCACGAGGAGAACATTACCGGTGAGGGCCAAGTCCGATCTTTTCATATCTGTGTCGATGAGCCGGGGAGGGGTTTGTGAATGGAAGTTGGTGATTGTGATTGTGTGTTCAGAGCAGTGGGCGGTTGCCACATGAGTACCATGGTGAGAAAGAGCAGCAGTTGGCCAGTTGCCGCCATGGTTGAAAATGAGGGGGTCGCCCAGATCATCCAAACGCCACACCCGGAGATCGCCATTTTCAGAAGAACCGATGATCAACGGTGAGGTCGGTGAAAATCGAAGGCGGAAGTTGCAGGTTGTTGGGAAGTTACTCCAGGAGGTATAACGACCGGAAGCGTATTTCCAGGTGTGGATACCAATCCACTGGGAAGCTGCGTAGAGGCTTCCGTCAGAAGAGAAGCAGTGGGGACCGGTGTACTCGCACTCTCCCTTTGATAAGCACTCTGAGCTCTCACGGGTGGAAACGAAAATTCGGTAAGTGGTCGGAGAGAGGGACCGAGCCCGGTCATGTTGTCCCCATGGATCAGAATGGAACGATTCGATCTTGGTGAGAACGGACCCAACCTCGGAGATGTCAATGGTGCAGGCCTGGCCATCCCATCCCGCCGTCATGATCCGGAATGATTCGTTGTGGGCCCAAAGGCACGGGGTGTCGCGTGACTGGATTGCGCTGGAAGACTGGATTGTACCCAAGCCGATATCATATACGTCCACAGTGTAACTGGTGTGGTCCCTGTGCCGGATGAAAGCAATCGCTCGTCCGTCTAACGACCATACCAACGAAACACTCCCGATGTGATCGATCTTAACTTCTCTGGCCGTCTGGATATCCCAAACTACGAGTGAAGTGCATAAGAGAGCAGCGAGAGAGAGTCCATCCAGTGAGTAAGCAAGGGAACCTATGGGCCAAGAGGTGGGTTGAGTGGGTCGAAGGGTAAAGAACAGTCCAGTGCAGAGTGATAAATGTGGGTGGCTGATGCGTTGGTGGGCTCGAAAAACGTGGTCACGAAATTGAAACAGTCCCTGGCAGTGTCAAGAAGTTCCCCTTCCCTGACGACCTTATCAATCACATGTATTAGTGTCAAACCGCGCCATAGAGGCCAAAACGAACCTCTTGCAGTCATGACACTAACCGTTCCAATGCGGAAACAGCACCCCTCATAAACCCAAGGACGCTGGCCACCTCAAGCCAAACCAGGAATTTCTCCTCGAGGAAAACACGTAGACACGAAATGGCGTCGGTCATGTCCCCCGTGGTCACGGTGAGGTGGTGATACCAAGGTTGGCAGGCGTACCGCAGCGCGGCACTGACGCGATCGCCGATCCTCGCCTCTAGGTCGTCGACCTCTGAGTTCAAGGCATAATCGGGGAGCAATAGAAGGTCCTGTTCCAACCTGTCATTCATCACTCTCAGGCAGTTCGTGACAAGTTGGAAGTGGGGGTGTTCGGGGGAGATGTAAAACCTCGTGTCGGCACAGCGGGAGGGGTCGGTGATGAAGTCGGGGAACGACTTATGAAATGGCTTTACGGGCTGGATGGGGTCTTCGTCGAGCACGAGCAATGATTGGACTGATGTGAGGAAGGGCAGGACATCCCTGGTCTCCAGACCCACAAGTTCGGCGATCCCTGATGGTGGAAGAGGGTTTACGAGCAAAACGACAGCGCCAATGATGGTTCGAATCTTGGCGCAAACTACGGGGTCGTCCACACGAAAGGTTTCCCCAAGAATCCAAAGGTACAGCGGATCGAGCGATGTCTTCCCCTCGTAACCTGTGCTGTCCGGGAAGTTGACGATCGCTTCAAGCTGTTTGTCTGGGAGATAGAACGCCTTGCCGAGGTATTTTACGGTCGCGACAGCATACACGAAGAGTCCAGCCGCCCTTTGACACAGGATATTCACATTGTCGTCCGTTGACCATCCATCGAGCTGATGCCGTCGTGCGAGTTCGGTGAGCTCATGTCTGAGGAACGACCGGATGTCGTTGTTGAGTCGTGTAAAACGAACACGTTGGTTGCGTCCACGAGGAGGGGAAGGCGGAATCCGGTCCTGATCCGGGGCTCTGGTCTCCCGGCAATGGAAGACTTGACTCTTGGGATTCGTTTCACAAGCCGGCCCAACACGGAGAGGATTGCAGAAGATGGTTCGTTGTCCTTGCACTCATAGAGTGCGTCGATCATCACAACTGTCGAAATGCCGACAGATTGAAGCGGCTCTACAATCAACCTTTCCATCTGACCATACAACGACTCGTCGACAACGTCCGGATCGGACTGGAGAAGAGGGACGAGGTGGGATCGAAAATTGGGCAATTTGTGTGCCAGCTGGAAAGCGAGGGTGGGAAATATGAAGCGCAAGTCGCTGCGGTCCTCGAAGTCTCGCGAACAAAAGAAGGACGCTCCGAGGTCACCATCGGCGAACATGTGCTCGGCGATGGTCTGAGCGATCGTGGACTTGCGTGTGCGAGGCCGTTCAGCCAAAAGACAGGAGACTTGTCGAAGTCTTTCACCCATGACTCGATCTCACTCAGGACGGTCTCCCGCGTGCCCCTGAGGCAGCCCCGGCGATTGCTATGCCGATACTCAGCCCGGCGGCAGCTGTTTAGCACCAATGTGTCCACTGTATTAGCGCACGGGGCGAGTTTATTTCAGGTGGAAGGGCGGAAGGACCGAACCTGAATCCTGGAACCACGGCCGACGTCAGATGTGCTCTCAACGCGTTGGTTCGACAACTCACAATGAGCCTGCAATTTTGGTCGTGTATCGCCCGCTGCTGGGTCGTCTGTCAAAGCACCCAGGTTTTAGTACCACGATTCCGCCGCATGCGATTTTCGCCACCTACTTGGTACTCGAAGAGTGCATCCCGGATGTCCTCCGCCATTCCGGACACGGCCAGAATATCGCCTTGACATTCTTCGTATCCCTCGGCGCGGACACGATTGTACAGCACGACAGCGTTATCACTAACAACCCTGAGAGCGGTGGGAGAGAATTAGTGCAATAGCAGGGTGGATCGTCACCGCCCTCCGAGCATAGCCTATCCAGCCGTGCTATAATAGAACCAAGCTTGTTCTTCACTGACGGGGAGTTCTGTTCATTTGTCAGTCGGTACCGTGGTGGGCTCAGGAGATTGCGTCACCTCGCGGAGTTTCAAGAGTTCGTCGAAAGATGACTCGATAAAAGAGTCGGACATCCACGCGAGAAGCAAGGCGAGTCGGAGAACACTCACAGTGAGGTCCGTGATTTGGTCGTAGATCGCTTGCTGCTGCGAGATCTGCACCCCCATGTCAACAGTACTTAACACAATGTTCTGATGCCCACTCACTTGATAGTAGTTAATAGCATCTCGGAGTTCCTCAACGGGTCTCACCACCTCTTTGGAATCCTCCCCCTTATCTATGAATCGGGCCGCAATGCCTTTTGACAGCAACCCCTGTGATCGCTTCTCGATCTCTTCCAACACGCTGAGAGACCATTAACAGAGGTAAACGGGACGGGCAATCGGTGAGCGCACATAGACAACTCTGAACGTCACTTCTTCTCCGCCTGGTCTCCGTCAATAGACATTGCGTTGGCGTTCTCCATGGACCCCTTCAAACGCGGGGTAAGATCCTCGAGCTTCTCCTTGACGTCTTCAGATTGCTGCGATTGTCCGCGTCGGTTGTGGACGATAGTCACCCACTAGAACTTACCTCATAACGTTTGACAAGCGCGCTCACTCCGCCGAGGGCGGACTTGAGGGGAGGGAACCAATCGGAGGATTCTTTCGTAATATCGAAAGCATCTTCACGCCATCCGCGACCCTCTGCTTCTTCGTTAGGAGAGTCCAAGTCGTCAGGGGATCGATTCCACGGGAAGCTAGGGTCCTCGCCGGCGTGCCTCACCACCCAACCGGCTACCCGCCGCCCTTGGGGACCTCTAACTAGATCGCCCAACTACAGGTGCCATCCTCCTGGAAAGGGGCCGCCCTCGAAACAGTACGCTCGTCTGGGAAATGGTGGAGGTTAGGGGTCAACGCTCGCGGACGCCAGGATCGAGGGCACGGTGACCTGGCCCGTTTGATAGACAATTGATTTATGGTTATGACACTGGAGTCCGTCCAGATGCTTCTCTGGTATAGGGATCCGCAGCGTACACACATGTACCCTGCTCGCTCACGCCTCTAGTTCCATACACCGAAAGTGTACCATCTCCTTTAAACGGCGAAGGATCAGATCTGTAGACGTTCCATCCGGTCCTGGTCGTTCGCCCTCAGTTCGCGTCCGTCAAGCACAAGCGCGTTGTTTGAACCTCTGGGGGAGTTCGAGCCGCCGGGGCCCTCAGCGTACCTCACCACTCAGCCCGCTAACCGTAATTCCTTGGGACCTGTAAGACCGCTCGGCCCCGGATGACTCGGAACGACCTAGTAGCCAGTACCCGTTTCGGCCTGGGAGTGGCGGGGATTCGCAGACTCCCCATCTTGTCAGACCGTAGCGGCCATGCCACATTTGGCAACGGGAATGTTTGACCTACACTCCATTATTTTGAACGCCTTCCCTGCGAGTGAACCAGTCGGGGGGGATGCCTTTCTACTGTCTGGCAGGCAAGCGGATCCCGTGCCACCCGGTGGGATGGATGGTTTCTGGTTCGACTCTGGATTCCGTCCATACGCTTCTCCGGTGGAGATCTGCAGCTTGTATTTATGTACGTACCCTATTTGTTCAACCTCGAGTCATATGTACCGAAAATACTGTCATCGTCAGACAATCATCGCACTCACAACTGATAGATAGGCAGAAGGGGAGGATAGTACATCGCCCGTAAGGCACAATACATGCGTGCAACAAATAGCGTACGTGTAAGCGTCCAGGCGACACTGCGGAGAGAGGGGACCCATGCCCAGAGCAATGCGCTCAGGCTGAAAGGTCCTCGAGCTGAAGAGGGGTGGAAGGAGCAAGAAACAGATGTAAAGGTACGTAGACGAGCCGGATGATATGAATACAGGGAAGACAAACAGGCGGACGCGAGCCACCAAAGCGGTCGAGAACAGATCGAAAAGCTGTGGCGGAAAGGTCGAGCGCACCAGCGAACAGAAGAAGTTAACCAGAGGAACTCGTGTTGGTTCCTGGGCCGCCAACGCCGGGAAGAATCGCCCATGGACTGAGATCGCACGGTCACACGAGTCTGGGCACCGAAAAACAGCGCCTCTGCTCTCCCAGTAATCGCCTTAGCGGTTTGATAGGGATGGTTCACCCTGCGAATTCATCCCCTCAGTCACCACTCTGGGCGGGCCTCTCCCTCCTCTGTCCAAACGCTCCCAT
>Ga0307516_10004834_pt1 | contig 16402 bp, 25 predicted proteins | sample 19_EM_MG_FD_203310 | JGI IMG/M metagenome (GOLD analysis project Ga0307516, IMG submission 203310) | Populus trichocarpa ectomycorrhiza microbial communities from riparian zone in the Pacific Northwest, United States - 19_EM | ecosystem: Host-associated > Plants > Roots > Unclassified | place...
ACATCACTGTCTTCGAGGAGCGCCGTGGAGTTGCCATTCCCTTATCCATGAAGTTCACCTACGTTCCTTCCGTTGGTTCCGTTCCGATCCATGAAGTCGCAGACCGTCGTAACCTGCGCATCAAAGATTTCTACTGGCGTCTCTGATTCGGTGACAACGAGACCCTCCCATCCGTCGCCGTTCGAGAGACTTTCCACGGCCCCGAGATCGTCATTACTGCAAAGGACTTGGAGACTTTCTGCGATGTAGTTGGTAACCAGAGTGAGGCATTCAAAACTGCGAGGAACGAGAGGGTGCAGGCGCCGATGGATTTCGGCATCGTTACTGGATGGCAGGTATGTATGCACCACCCCAGGCACGAGAGTTTCACACCCTGACCAAACTTTCCAGGCCATCATGAAAGCGATTTTCCCTCAACCGATCGACGGCGACCTCCTCGACTTGGTACACCTTTCGAACGGTTTCCGTATGCTCGGCGGTGCTTCGCCCCTCCACGTTGGTGATATCGTCAAGACCGAAGCAAAGATTGCTTCCGTTATCAATACCGATGCCGGGAAGGTTGTAGAGGTTATCGGCAACATCATCCACGAGGGAAACCCGTCATCGAGGCCACCTCTTTCTTCCTCTACCGCGGCCACTTCACGGACTACAAAAACACCCTTGAGATTCTCCAAGAGCCCGACTACGTGGTTGAATACCCAACCGATGGTTCCATCGGCGTTCTCCTCTCGAAAGGGTGGTTCAAGTTGCGCGATCAGTCAAAACCCCTTGCAGCGGGAACCTCTCTCACTTAACAGCTCGCCTATATTATCCTAAGTTGTATAACTCCTTGCTTACCAGTTCGCCTCTCCCGTCAGATGGATCGAGACCAGGACCTCCCCTTTACTCTCCACGACTTCGACCATTTCATCGAAATTGGACCCTCCCCCACCCTCACCGGCATGGCCACTCGGACGCTCAAGGCGAAGTACGAGGCTGGCGACGACTCTGTCAGTCGCACACGTGCGATCCTCTGTCACGCGAAGCGCACGAAGGACATCTACTATCAGTTCAAGGACGAAGTCGTTGCCGAAGATACTGCTCCCGAGCCCGTTGCTGATTCTGTCCCCGTTCCTGTTGTCGCTGTCCAAGCTCCTACTGCTCCCGCTCCCGCCCCCGCCGCAAGCATCGAAGATATCGCAATCAAGAGCCTCGAGATTTTAACAGTCATTATTGCCCGGGGGCTGAAGAAACCGGCAAACGAGGCCCCCCTCTCCAAATCCATTAAAGAGCTCGTTGGCAGTAAATCCACTCTACAAAACGAAATCCTCGGTGACCTTGTCCAGGAGTTCAGCTCTGGTCCTGAGAAAGGTGAAGAGCTTCCGCTTGAAGAACTCGGTAACAGGAATTGTCTCGTGTCTCGTTGGTGAAAAGATGCCCGGAGGTTTCAACCTCAACGCCATCAAGTCCCACCTCTGGAAGAGTTGGGGTCTCGGACCTCAACGTGCAGATGGGGCTCTCCTCCTTGGTACTACCATAGAGCCTGTCAAACGCTTGGGTTCTGAGGCTGAGGCGAAGGGGTGGTTGGACGAAGTCGTTGCCATTTATGCTCAACGCTCGGGGATCTCGCTGTCATCTGCCTCGTCCAATGGTCCCGGTGGCGGAGGAAGAGGAGGAGGGGCCGTGATGAACAGTGAGGAGTTCCTCAAGTTCCAGGCGGAGCAGTACCAGTTCGCCGCCCAGCAGATTGAGCTCTATTCCCGTTACTTGAAGAAGGACTCCCGCGCCAGTGACCTCAAATATGACGCAGAGAAGGTCAATTCTCTCAACCTTCAATGCCATCAGCCGCGAACACGGAAATTTCTACGTTGACGGTATCCTCCCTGTTTTTGATGCTCTCAAAGCCCGCCGATTCGACTCCTCTTGGAATTGGCCTCGACGAGACGCTCTGCTCCTGTGGTACGACACCATCCACGGAAAACTCACCACTGTCAACCGCGAGACCACCGCCTGCTGCATTGATATATTCTCTGACCTTTACTAGTTCATGCAGTACACCATCAACACCTGCGATCCCACCCTTGGAGAGAACTATGCCCTTGCTAAACAGTTCGGTCAACAGCTCGTCGAGAACTGTCGCGAGGTTGTGAACAGCACTCCTCTCTGCAAAGATGGTAGGTCGATTCAAATCAACTCCCACGTCACTTCTCTAACGAGCCCACAGTGACTTTCCCAACCGCACCAAACGTCGAGATTACGGAGGAATGCGATGTTATTGTGACTGAGATCGTCTGTGAAGGCGTTAGGAAGTACATTGACGAGATATCCAGCAGTGACGCGGTCAACGCCCCGATCAATGCCGACAAAGTTCACGCCAGCGTCCTCAAACTTTGGAATGTTGTTCAGTCAATCAGGTATCAGCGAGGAACAAGTCAGCCAAATCAAGGATTTATACGACTCCGTCATCGACTCCCTCAGTAACAAGGATCCCGAGACCAAGCTCAAGGCGGCTCCTCAACCTCGCGCTCGTTGCGCATCTTCACAGTTCCTGCGCCCCATGCTCCTGGCGGACCCTCCATCTCTGAGGACAAGATTCCTCTCCTCCATCTCAAACGCAAGGTCGGAACGAGCTGGGAGTACGGTAACAACCTCACTGGAGTCTACCTCGATATCCTCAACGAGATCGCCACTTCTGGCACTTCGTTCAAGGACAAGAACGCTCTGCTCACTGGTGTCGGAAAGGGATCAATCGGCGTTGAAAGCCCAAAAGGTCTTTTGTCTGGAGGCGCCCATGTCATTATCACCACTTCCCACTATAACCGTGCGACCGTCGAGTACTACCAAGCCATCTTCCAGCGCCACGGCAGCAAGGGATCCGCTCTCACCGTTGTCCCCTTCAACCAAGCTTCAAAACAGGACGTCGAAGCCCTGATCGATTACATCTACACCTCACTCGGCATGGACCTGGATTGCATTCTGCCTTTCACTGCTCTTCCCGAGAACGGACGCGAGATCGACGGTTTGGACGATAAGTCCGAGCTCACTCACCGAACAATGTCGGTCAACATTCTCCGTCTTATGGGTGCGGTCGAGAACAAGAAGGCCCACCGAAACTTTGTCACTCGCCCCACTCAAGTCATCCCTCCCCTCTCCCCCAACCACGGACTGTTCGGCAAGGACGGTCTTTATTCCGGGTCCAAGATCTCTCGAAACCCTCTTCAACCGTTGGAGCGCTGAGAACTGGGGTGAATACCTCTGTTTCGCCGGTGCCGTTATTGGGTGCGTTATCATATCCGGGTACTTTTGTAGCATTTCTGACCTACCTCCTATTCTAGGTGGACCCGTGGCACTGGTTTGATGAGTGCAGCTAGCTTGGTTTCCCAGGAGCTCGAGTCGTACGGCGTCAGAACATTTCCTGCAAAGGAGATGGCCTTCGACATCCTTGGTTTGATGCACCCGCTCCTCTTCAGCATCACGCAAGTTGAACCTATCTGGGCCGATCTCAACGGCGGCATGGATCGCCTCCCGACCTCGCCGATATCACCACTCGCGATTTCCCTCCCCTCCCCCTGACCAACACTTTGGAGACCTCTCCAAACTTTGTAACCTCGTTGATTTGGATAAGGTGATTGTTGACACCTGGTTTGCTGAGGTTGGCCTATGGGGTAGCTTGGGGACTCTGTGGGGGGTGGAGTTCGCGGCGATTTCACGTTGGAGGGTTGGGTCGAGATGGCTTGGATCATGGGATACATCAAGTACTTCAACAGTCGCCTCAAGAATGGTTTGTTGTATGTTGGTTTGGTTGAATTGAAGTTTGGCGAGCTTGTCGACGAGAAGGATGTGAAGAGCAAGTTCGAGAAGGACATCTTGGCACACGCCGGTGTGAGGTTGATTGGTAAAAAAAACTCTTTACTTCCCTTGGCCTACGTCTAACATTATATGCACAGAGCCAGAGCCGCGGTGCGGATACGATCCCAAGCAAAAGGTTTTCCACCAGGAAGTCGAGCTCGTCCACGATCTAGAGCCCATGGGGGTCTCCAAAGCTGACACTAAGAGATCCAAGAACAAGCATGGTGTTAAGTGCGACGTTTGGGCTGGCTGGGACGAAGATGAAACTCTGCGTACGAGTTTGCTGGGAAGAATTTGTTCGGGGGTGGGATGAACCTGATGACCGGAATGTATTCTCAGATAAGAGCCGACGAGAAAAGGACTTGAAAGAGGTACTTACCTTGGTCTGCGTCGACTGGTGTGGTTTGGCTGGGTTTCGGTTCATGCCTCTGTTGACATTTGTGATGGCGACCATTCACACAATCACAGCTCCGTATAAATACCCGCGAGTCCTCGCCCTTGGGGCAAACCAACTCTGTCCCGCCTTTGATCACCGATCCGTCATCGCATCGTCCATGGCCACCATTACCCCCCCACAATGCCCATCCAGTCGAGACGCTGTTCTCCATCTCGTCCCCGAACTCCTCAACGGCGAACGACAGTTTGGGTTCCCTACCCCGCCCACTGGTCACGATCTCATGAAGATGTGGCCTACCCTCGCACCTCAGATACCCCATGCTCCTGGTTCGAGCTTCTTCCACTCCCAGGAGCGGGCCTTCTTCTCTCGAGACAACTCCTTCTTCCAAGTACAAATCAATATTGACCCACCCCAAACCGATCAAGCCATGGGCGGCCCCTACAGCCGGGGCAAGGGCAAGGCTCGAGCTGACCCTCCACAGCTCTCCGCCATCCCGCGCCAGCAGTTGCCACAACCACCATTAGAACAACCCTCGCCCCTCCTCTTCCTTCTGGAACGTCTCTCCTCCATCCCAACATCAGTCACCAAGCGAGCGTCGGAGGACACGGTCCCCACCCCAGCCGACAAAGCCACGCCGTTCACAGACGATTCCAATCAACCCTCTTCCTGTCGCCGTTGGCCCGCCAAATGATCATCACATGGGTCAGTACCAAGTTTCCGGACACCACCCTCAATACCCCTACCCACTGCCGAGTCGAAACACAAGTCCCCCATGACCATCGATGGCAACGCTTGGCGGACCCTACGCCCCACTCCGAGCGAAGGAGAGCGGGAAGGGGCCGAGGAGGAAAGGTGATTGGTGTGGATACGGCTCCCCCCTGATTACACAACATCCTTTCTGTCTCACATTAGCCCGTGACCTTTCTTTCCCCCACCCCCACTTGTAAAATCATATCTTGCACCTTTTGTTGCTGCCCTTGCGTTGATTTGTTGATGTTCATTACATACGTTGATGTTCCTTTTCTCAACCTGCAATCCCCACCGATGACCCTGCTGTCCCCCCCTTTTCCGTATTGATTATCGATTACGCTATGCAATATGAATTGTGATTGCCTGCACCACCTAATTACTCGAATATGGAGTCGTGGTTTACGTTGATGAGGTGTGGAATGAGCGTGGGGAGATTTGAAAGTCAGGGATATTTGTCATTTGGAGAATGGCGCCTGGGAGATGGGCATGGATAAATGGGGAGGACGGAACCTAACCAACGGTGCTACGTTGTACAAAGGGCAGTGCGGAGGGAGGGAAATGTAAATTCTCTCGGGTCGATCACGATCGATAACGAGGAACGGGCGCGACCATAAGTAGTTGTTAAATTTTCATCCAGAACCCGCTCCGTTTCTCGGATCGTTCCTAAATGGGGGGTTCCGTGGAGAAGGTGAGTGTGTGAGCGAAGTGGGGAATCAAAACGCGGCCGTTTGCGGTCAGGAAGAAGGTCGCATGCGTTCTTCATGACCTCCTCGAGAAAGGCAGATTGGTCTCCGTGTTTGGAAGCGAATTAAAGGTGACAAGTTCGTTGTTCCGGCCGCTTCTTCAAGGTTTGCAGCTCGAACTCTATTGGGCGCCGAGAGCCTGACTCGGAGAACGGGAACCGCCAATGGCTCCATTCATGAGCTGCGGCCTCTCCTTCCCTCTTTTTGACCAACCCACGCAGGAGAGTGTGTTGATGAGCCCGCCTTCCGTACAGAGTCTGGTCAGGGATACAAGCTTAGGCCTAGGGCTTTGACAGGATTGTGAATGGCTCGGGACCCACTTTGATTTACGAGTCTAGCCTTATCCAATCATCTCCGCTCACGCTGTACCAAACCGTTTGAAGCACAGACTTAAGGCAACGTGTGTTCCTCATGCGAGATTACGACTGAATTTAAACCCGACATACTTATCACTCCCCCTGTATCGGCGCAGGGACGGACAATAATTAATAAACTTCCCAAAGCTTACGGACTACACGAAGACCCCCCAGGCACACTGCCGGGCATCACAGCAACCTACGACCTCGACTACGTACCCGGGTCCCGTACTTTAGGCAACTGGGATATACGTGCAAGATACCGAAGGGGGTGAAGATTCGTTTCAGCGAGTCCCGAGGGTGCAGGGCACTCCGCCAGCGTTCCACCAAGCGTTTCAACCGACCTCGGGCCGAACGTATTTTACTGCGCACAATAGCGGATGGACTCGATGATCCACTCCATCCATTCCCCCACCTCAAATGAATTACGTCACGGCCTCTATTTGCGCATTCCGAAATCCTCTCATGACTTCCTCATACTCGAGCCGTGGCTCACTCTCATCGAAGGCAAGACGGGACATGAATTCCACAACTTGGTGAGGGGGCGAGAGCCCGAATTTCGACAGAAGTCCTGCTCTGTCCGGACCGATATGCGAGGTCTGCCGCTGAAGACCTCGAAGCGGCGGGTCGTGAAGTGGGAGCCTCGATCGGGAACCACATTGGGTGAGCAAGTTCTTCATCGTTCCTGTGAGATCAACTAACGGTCACTTTAGACTCGGAGTCACCCCATAAATTGAAGGGTCTGTAGGAGGACGGTACGAGGACGGCGTATTGCAAGGTTGGGGCAGACCTCACAGCCTTCTGTCTCTGGGGGTTCCAGCGGATGCAGATGAGGGCCCCCAACCATTCCCCTTTTCCACCTTCAGCCAGAAGCGATGTGGAGCAGCCGATAAATTCATCCTCCCCGCATACACTTTCTCATCGTATATTCGTTCACGGGACTAGACGGAGCATTCAGTCCTGTGGTTATTCTTCTCAATATTATCTTCCTAAAGCCATCCTCACCCACGCTGAACGCGGATACATGGTTTTTTTCGAGTCAGTTAAATTCCGTCCCTCGACGTTTGCTCGGTTGACAATCTCGATCTTAGAGCTTATGAACAATACAACACCTCTCAATGCCGCGATCACGCTATCCGTTGCGGCTGATCTACAACGCGAGGATGGAGTTGCTCTTGTTGGGCCGGTAAAGGACACCGCTATATTGGGAAGGGCTACTATCGAGCTTGCGAGCATCCGGGTGACAGGCGAACGGAAGGGTGACAACATTGCGCAGGTAGCCTCAGATTATTCGCCTGCAGAGTTGGCCAACTTCAAAGTTTTCGTGGGTCCCTATCACTGCCCGTTCTCGACCTCTCGTTTATGCGTCATGGCGATTCTAGGCCAAAATGATCGTCACTGAAATCCATCCAACCGTCTTCCACCTATGGTGGCCCTTCGTGAAAACCGGTCTCTCAAATCTACTTTTACGGGGACCCGCGGAGTGCGTGTTGGACACTTTCGTCGCTCGAAAATGGTTACACATGAGCAGGTTCGTACTCCAACTCATCGCGGCGATTCTTCTGGCCACGGTGCCCACATTTGAATCGTCACATACATACAGGAAGGGGAAGTACCCCCTAACGACTCGCTCCGCAGTGGAGCTCAAAACCTATATCGCGAACACCATCTCGAACGATACTCTTCATTGCACCGTAGTATGCGACGTCTTCCGCGGAACCGGGTGTTGTACCCGCAATTGCGAGGGTACGCTTCACAGTCGGTGCTACATGGCTGGGGGAGTTGTCATGTGTACGACACACCTTGGAACGGGGACTCAGAGGGCAAACTAACAAGGTCGGAGAAGGAGCTTTTCGGAGAGGGTCAAGACAAACCAAACATGCGAGGGCTCGGAGGAGGTCAGACAACGATGGGGGTGAGGACGAGGATGAGGTAGCGTACCATGAAGATGATGTCGGGGATGACACTGAAGCAGGAGGGAGCAGAAGAAGTGGAAGGGGAAGCAAAAGGAATGGGAAAGCACGGATGAAGGCGGTGAGGAGGAGAGGCACAAACGAAAGGGTCGGACGGTCGGGATTTCCTTCAATGGGTCGACCCACCAACACGGGGACTTGCTAGCGGCCCTCGTGCTCCACATGTCGTGCGTCCGTTATAGTAGGCCCTCTCGTGGAGACTTGCAATCTGCCGCCGCCGGATATATCTACCTGATCTGGTTCAGAATGGGCAAAATATATATTTCAACCTAATATGCCGGCACCGAAAGGGAATTTATGGCACTCAAGAAAACGACGATAAAGTATAATACATAAGACTCTCACTATCGGATTATTGACTGCATGGATCAGTGGAACGTGGAGAAATTAAGGAGTACTGCGCGGTGTGACGGCGAGCTCGAAACGTTAACCGAGTGGGATATGGGAAAGAGATGGCGGTGATGGTAAGTGTACGCGATAGGTGAAGGGAGAATACCCCGTGAATCTACAACAGCAGTTTAGGTGGGTTTGCCAAAAGGAAAATGTGCGACGGGCTTACCGAGAGCGGGAGCAGGTTGAGGTGAGCACACCCGGGGTGGTGAAATCCGGTAGAGGGCCACAAACGGTAGTGCTTTGGACGTTAGTATCTACAACCCTCTTCTCTCGACTACCTCGCCTGATGACGGCGTACATCGAGGAGAAGCGGGAGTAAGTGGCTCGCGGGATGGCACCACCGACGTAGATATGGGCAGCGAACGCCCGGAACCGGCCTGCAGTCATATCGGGGGATGCCAGGGCTGCGATGTGATATGTTGTGTCTGCAGGGGTAAAGGGTGTTGATCCCTTCGTGGTTTTATGACCTAGCTCCCTACAGAGCGTGGACCGGGGAATTTTGAGCACCGAACAACGAGGTTGATTGAGATGAAACATTGTGTGGACTTACCACATCATGAGGTGCTGGAACCTACGACCGCGCTTTTCGAGGTCAACGCCAAAGTCGTCCATAATCGCGACGTAATTTCGGATCTCTTCGGGAGCGGGGAGGTGGGCGAACCAGCAACGTCGTTGACATTTCGGGAGGTTAACCCAACCACACGTTGGGGTCGTTGCAGCCATGGAGTTGGGGGCGTTTCTGAAGGGAAGGGAAAAAGCAGCTGGGGCTGGGGGGGAAGAGGGCGGGACGTGAGGTAGACCCTGGTCATTCCAACCGATTTAAGTAGCAACAACCAACGAGGGCAGACACGCATAGCATGTAGTACATTCCAAGGTGACATTGTCAGCGACGAATCGTCAGACCCGTTCTCGACCCAGGGGTAGTGACGGAAACCCTGCGACCCAGCACACCTGGTGCAACTCCCAGGGATCAGAGCCTGGCTATAGGGTAACGGTGATGATCGTAAAACACGTCTGTCCTTCGTCGGCCGCGGCGATAGGACGTCAAGGACTGGGACCTTCGCTCCAGACCGCAGGTCTACTCATCACATAAAGGTGGGAAAACGTGCCTCGGGTCACCCTCGCTGACATGGAGAGGTGAATGTGCGGGAGGGTGCACAAGGAAGAAGTAAAGTCGCCAGCCGGTTAATGACTCACCCTGAGCAACGAGGAATAGAGACAAACAGCCTTCCGAGAGCTGGATGATAGGGATTCGTGGTGCGTAAGGGCAGTTCCAATGCACTTGGTTTGCGGCAATGAAAACCGCAAGGGAAAGCGTATAAAGCGCGGGCCTTCGCCGTTGGCCTCTCGTCCCCGCGCCGAGTACGATACAGATGGTAAAAGGCGAATCGTTCAACCACCGTTTTCGACTGGCCTCCAGACTCCCTCAGGCTCTCACGTCTACCGCGCGGTGCACGTCACCTCCACCAGGTTCGGAGTATTTCTTTGGGACGCCTGTGAACAATCATCTTCACCTGCCCGCGACTGTTTCACCGGCGCACATACCATCCTTGGAGTCTCGATGGAACCCCTCACACCCCATGATTTTTACTTCGCCGGCCCGGAGGATACCATCCGGTACACCTCGGGGACGTTTATTGTCGGAGGTACAGGGTGATCCATAAGCTCGGATTCGGAACCTATTCCACCGTTTGGCTCGCACGCGACCTCCAATCGACCACTCAGACGTGAGTTATTATGATCACGAATATTTTTTCGCGATCATTCCCCATCACAACAACCGCAGCCGCCGACAACGTGACCCCCGTCAGCCGATATGTCGCTCTCAAGTTCACCGTAGCTGAGCTTACCGGCAGGAACTCCGAGATCAAGGTTCATTCAACGAAGAACCGACCATAATCCAACAAGCGATTAGATCCCTCATGCACCAAGTTGCCCTCGGAACATCTTTCTTCCATGATTGTGGAGTCGTCCATGCGGGTCAGTCGAACAGTATTCTGTAAACCGACCAACAGCTCACGGGCGTAATCTAGATCTGCACAAAGGCAACACCGCGTTCGGGATCCCTGATCTTGACGGAAAATCCGAGGAAAACGCGATGACGGCCCTGGGCGTGCCGCGATGCGTACCAGTAGTCACCAGAGACCAGCTGCATCAGACCCATTTGCACCCAAAGTACCTGGTCATCCCTGGGAGTTTGGTAGAGTGTGTGAAACAAGACGACCTCCGCATAAAGATATTTGACTTGGGAGAAGGTTCGTTGTGACTGTCTCGATCGCGCTGCCGAGTGTTGAGACCCCGTAGCCTTTTTCAGTGTCGAAGTGCCTCAAAACCTGCGTATTCCGCTACAGGTTCGAGCGCCGGAGACGATCTTCAACCATCTCTCGACGCTGTGTAGAATTGACTCCGGGAAACAAGTAAATGTTTGGTCGATGGGGTGTCTGGTACGTCTCTACGAGGTCAATACAGCGGCGCCAGACTGACGCCGCGAGAAGATATATGAGCTGGCCACGTCAAGTTCTCTGATAGGCTGGTATACGCACGACGAAGCGAAGGCACTGCGTGAACTGACGATCCTTCTCGGACCACTTCCAGAGGAATGGGTGGGACTACTAGGTACGTGGACTCGCAAGCGGAAGGTTCCTGGTTTTTATTAGTCCACAGGAGCATCGTATGCCACCGGTGCTCGAAACGCCTCCCTCGAACAGAATGTCCGGTCGGTCTCAGAGGTTGATGATGCACCGGGATTGGCCGCACTGCTTCAACAGGTCCTCGTACTTAATCCAGCACGGCGACCGAACGTGTCAGACATCCTAGATCACCCGCGGTTCTTCAGCTCGGCTGCTCCTCAATCTGGATCTGCATCGGAGTGAGATGCGGCCACCAGTCTCAGACCGTCCTTACCTCGGAACTCATTCTCTTCCACGATAATTATAGTCGCTACTGTCCCCCATACATCTCATGTAGCTTCCGTCTGAACAGGATCGTTATGTAATACCGGTGACCGATCGAGAAACGCTCGGCTGGACCTCACTTGCGGGTGAGGGGGTACGGAACGCCCTGGCTGCTGGTTGCAGTGAACACCCGTGCGCTTTATGTATCGATCCGAGGATGAGCAACCGTGGGAAATCAAATCAGTGACATGGAGTGATTTGGTGGAAGGCCAACCTAAATCCGTGCAGGGACAGAGGTCCCCCCCCCCGACTTTATCCGCCCTCCTCTACTACTCTGTCTACTTTCGAGTTTACCGAGAGAAAGCGTTGGACCGACCGCCCTATTACCGAACTGTCCGAAGCCATCACCCTCACCCTCTCCCCGATGCCGGTCCTCTATTGCAGCGCAGCCGCCAAGGAACTTCTCGGGTGGAGGGGCGAGGATCCGATTGATAGCACAGTTCTTGACCTCGTGAATAGTGCGTGGATCAGCCAGTGGAGAGTCTAGTACTGTGAGAACTCACGGAGGTAAAGTTCACCGTCCAATTGTAGGAATATTCTAACAGTTTTTCACGATGATCCGGCTAAACTTATTCCACCCTAGACCCAGTGAGACCCCCTCCCTTACGGCCGTGGGGATTATCTACTCATCTCGATGTCTGTGCCTGTTGGCCCCGGGAGTGATCGCCTGATCGGTCTCGGACTATACACCGCCTAAGCCGCCGACCTTTCGTTGAGCCTCGCGAGACTGGTTCTACATGACGTTGAGGATTTGTCAGCAATTTCCACGTGCGACCCAGGCTGTTCCCCAGACGGGGCAGGAACAGGTGGGAACCGGCTGGGACCAGCTAGGACCAGGGGGATGGGATCTATGTTGCCACGGACTCGGATATGCTCTAAAATGATGAGACCAATGACATTCCCACACATCCAATCGCGATGATATACTTTACATTATCCGTGTACGACTCGGCACATGGAACGCATACGCCCAGCGCCAGTGTTCCCCCTCTGCTTTCGGCAGAACACAGTCTGCCACTCCCTCCAACGACTTGGTTTATACTCTTTGTCACCTCCAGAAGAATTTCATCATCGAACTCTCGAGGTAATCCGATCGTCTCCCGCCCGGGACCTCCACACAGTAGGCTTGTGAACTCGACCCCTTGGCAGAAGGTCGCCCTTCGATGATTGCCAGGCGTGGGATCTTGATATCCGCGGCTGAGTTTGAATGTCGTGAGTAAATCATACCCGCATATGGAAACGAGTGATCCGCCAAAGCGCGGGCGAATGTCCGGCGTACTGTGTATGCTGGGATGAACAACGATAACTTCCCCCCGAGTCCCAGCCTCAATTCAGAGCTGCTCCCCTCTGAACTTGAGGTTGGATTCCAGCCTACCACGCAGAGCAACGTACAAATTGAACATTGAGAGATTGCCGCTGGGGTGAGGCGATGTCAAGGATGGCACGTGGTCTGGTCTGGTTCAGTGAAACAGGCAGCCGGGATTTGGTATCGAAGGCGTGCTACGGCGCTCGCCGACCGGTGATCATGCATATGCGCTAGATATCCTGAGATTGCATAGAAGTCACTGGACAGGTCCCTGATATGGGTATTTATCCCGGCGGAATCAGCCCCGCTTTCCTCGCGTAATTAACTAACAAGAGTATCGGCTCTCTTTGAGAAGTAGATGAAAGGTAGTCCACATCCTCTATCACTCGGTGGTACTCTTCCATCCCCGAGAGCCGTTCGAGGCTGGTGAAGCAAAGCTCGAGAGCGAGGTCCACCCCGAACCTTTTGTGCCGGAGCCTCTCGCTGCAGCGGGTTGGAACCGGTGGGGTAGTTGGGGGAGGGTCAGGGAGGTCATCGTCCTCTTCACGGAACTCTTGGCGAGCGGACACAGCTCGCGCCCGACATTCGATGACATCTAGGAACGCTGCAAGCTCTGGCCATGGTTGACCATCTCGGTCGTGCTCTCTAGCCCATTCCATCGCCTTGCCCTGTATGTACGATGGTTAAAACCTCCCGCGGCATGGTGTTTATGAACGTACGTAGTCCTGCCGTGCCGCTTCCAACCCCTCCTCAGTACGGTTCAAGACGGATTTGGTGACCGTCATGACCTGATGCTTGAGGTCGGCAATGATTTCGTCCCAGTGTTTCGCCATCTTGCGTCTCCTCTTCCGGTGTTTCGTCCCCTGATTGTCCTGGGTATCAGAGGGAATGTCTGGGAATGTTATCCTGGAGTTGTTGGATTGGACGATGAGATCTAGGATCCGAGCTCATTGGGTATATCAATCCACCCTTTGAGCACATGTGTGGAGTACTCACCGACCCTCTCCTTTATCTGCTGCCGGACCCCTTGGCAATGAAGCAGTAGCGCTGCATGGTGCCTCTCGACGGCGAGGTGCAACTTCGAGAGCTGTTCCGGAGTGAAATCACTGAGGCCCTGGGGCGTGCTCGTTGATCGATTCGCTGAAGGATAGGGAATGGGACGTACCAGATCTCCTGTAGACATGGGTTCGGTGTGGAGCTGTGGTCAAGGCCAGAATCAAATAGATGGGCGTTGGTTAAGGACTGCTGGCATCATACGTCTCGGACCAATCGGACCTTCGCACGAAGGCCTGGGCCGAATAGTTCAGTGGCTAATGCGCGGGCAGAAATGAATTGCGGTGCTGAGAGGTCTACGCCTTTGAACCCCCCTTTCATCCTGCAGGCTCGAGCAGCTAGTGTGTAAGTATACTGCGCGGAAGAAAAAGTGGGGTTCTACGTCGGTTGAATCGGTTCCACACTCCTCGCGTAACCAACCACCAACAGGATTCCCTTTCAAGTTTGGAACTGTGGAGAATGGTGTCGACATTATCCTGCAGCCCCGTCGGAAGGTATCTGAGTGCGTTCTGGCACGGCTCGAGGACAATATCCATCAAAACCCCCGGTAATGAAGCCCACCGCTGAAGTGGGCAGAGACGATTGGGACAGTTGGGAGGGTATCTCCTCCCTCTGTCTCAGTGATCTTCGCGTTTGAAAGTTACAGACCGGATGCACACAGGCCGATTAATAGGACGAAAACGAGTCGTAGCCCGGGTATTCTACTTGAGAGGATCCACAGACTAGCCAACCCACTGAGGTCCGTGGAAGGAGTAGGGTTACAACCGGTACCTTGTCAATTAACTCCGGGCAGCTCTGTCCAATCATGGGGCGTGCAGCTAAGTTGCCCGCTCCAACAAAACGTTCAACAGACGCGGGGGTATGGTGAAGTACATGCGATTCCATAAAACAAAAGTCAACGGTCTTCTCCCCGAGCTCGTAACGCACAACTCCATCAGGAATAATCAAGGATCTTCGGAGAATGGAAGCTTGGACAAACGTGGCGGGTTGAAAGCCGAAACAATGGCACGAGGTCTGACATTCGTCGATTTTCAGCGGCGACTCAGGCCTTCGGGAGCGGAATGCACCCACCGCCCATGCTGCTGTCATTCGCTGACATGGCCCGCTGTGTGATGCTAATCACGATGTATGTCAGACCCGAACATTCCTTCTTTCAGTACGACCTCCTGACAATGCGGTCCCCACCTCCGGTTGAAGACCTTCCCGTTCGCCTCGGGTCTGTCGTGGCTGCACTCGCCATACTAAACATCAAGATATCAGCAGAGTACTTCTTCAAGGTCGCACGCGAAGTGGATGAGGCCACCCGTACGAAGTTTACCGTTGAAGAATTCCGGGAATGCATGTCAACCCCGGCTCCTCGCTCAATCTCTGATAATTGACCTGTTTAACGCCCCCAGCCACTCCGACGTGAGCCAGCTTCCAACCTCAATCTCCATCCCGTCGCTCAGTCCATCTCCAACCCTACCAAACCCGCCAAACCCAATCCGTTAGCGGAGGAACGTCGTCGTCTTCTACTCGAACTAGCCGAGCAGACATTCCCCAATTGAAAGCTTCCAGACCCACCGCCGCTGGACCCTACGGTTTGATTCCCTCCGGAATGTCTCCGCCGATAAACCAAACGCTAGGCATGATCTATGACCCCATCTTCCATTTCGTGTGTACGCGGTTGAAATGTTATGCCGCTTGCCAGTCTGTACAGATTCATTTAGTACCGGTGTACGTACGTAGAATACGTAACTACAGACGGACGAAAAGCGGTGGGATGGAGAGGGAACAGAGGAGAAAGAACTGAGGGTCAAGAGGTCTAATCGTTTGAGTCAAGTCTGGTTGTTCCCTGTAACCCCCTGCTCAGGCCCCTAATTCTGGAACCGCCAGAGGATCAGGTGGCGCCGGAAGGCCTCGGTGTCGAGTTCGTGAGATCTAATCGGCTGAGACGAGGTCGTTTGTAAAGAGGAAAGAGTAAATTGGGGCGAAGCTCACAGTCATCATTCCGATTCCTTCCCGAACTAACCCGCACGACTGGATGAAGAGACTACACACGTCAGCAACGGCCTCGTAGAGGTAGGGTCGAAATAACGATACATTCTGCGTCTGCTGGTCTTGGTGAGGAGTCTGCGAGCGGGTCGAGGCACCGTTTTGACTACCCCCCGGAACGACCATAGCATTTGTCCCCGGTGGCGTTTTGCCCTTCATTCCCGACGCGGTATTGTCCTTCGGGCGGTTTGGAGGCTGGAAAGAGGTGAACACACATGCCGAGCGCAGAGGGGGAAACTAACCGTGGCATTCTCAACGTGCATTGGATTGCCCCCACTCTTTACGACCTTTTTAGTGTTGACCTTTGGTGTCACCGTGTCACTCCTGGTCCTGGCACCCGTCCTGGCCCTTTTGGCGATTGATGTGGAGGAGTCCTGATGGGATTCCCAAGCGAAAATCGTGAAACGGGTGCGGTACGTTCGAACCGGATCACCTACCTCGGCGCTTGACTCCTCAAACCCTCCCGTCCCCTCGTCGTTGACCTTGCGCTTTGCGCTCTGTTTGGTGGTTCGAAGCCGAGGCTGATAGCTGGGTGAGCGCGTTTTACCGTCAAAGGCGGCGGGTACTCACCGAATCCACTACTATGACGTCATCATCCGTGGTCGAGGCTGTACC
>Ga0307516_10004836_pt1 | contig 16397 bp, 15 predicted proteins | sample 19_EM_MG_FD_203310 | JGI IMG/M metagenome (GOLD analysis project Ga0307516, IMG submission 203310) | Populus trichocarpa ectomycorrhiza microbial communities from riparian zone in the Pacific Northwest, United States - 19_EM | ecosystem: Host-associated > Plants > Roots > Unclassified | place...
GAGAGGAGAGCGGCCTCGACCATTTCTTCTTCTCTTCCTTTCTCCTTCCCGCCCACCTTCTTCTTTTTTCCTTTCTCCTTTCTCTTCGGCCTGGGAACAGCCAGCGACGAACCTCCTCTCTCCACCCTCGTAAAACCGGAGTGCGCATTTGATAAGCATCAGCTGTATTAAGGAAAGCCAGAGGGAGAATCACAGCAAGGGGTGATATCACAATAGCGTTGATCTACCAACGGGGGATCGGTAAGCCTCAGTGCCTACCGGGGAAGCCCACCCACTGACCGAAAACGCCCCACCTGAGTACACACCGCCCAGAGGAACAATATCAAAAAAGGCCAGCTGTTGTTTGCTAAAAATGATAACAGGTTTTCACAGTTGATATTGCGCAACACGCCTTGCCACCATATTAACGCTGCGTTAAGATACATGGCATTCGACGAGCGAGAAACATATCCAGCACCCTTTCTCTCCTCGTGATTCAATATTGATCAAATGCAAAGAATCCCATTATACCTCGTCGAGTCATTAAAACCTGCGCAACGATAGCCCAGTGGGGAAAATACTTGCTAGTAGGAAAAGGAGTTTCTTTTTTTTTTGTTTATTCATACTCGCATGCCACCTATATAGATCATGGCGGCGTGCATCCCGCACAGTTTTCCTGTCTGCGCGAGTCGGCTCGTTGCAAGCCCACCCCCCGCCCCCCGCCCAGGCCCGCCCCACGAGGTGATGCGCACGAAGGAAATTACACAGGGAAAGTAGACCGAACGAGAGTGGAAAATAGAGAAAGTAGACGAAAGAAAACGCCACCCTCACGCTGCTCCTCTCCTGCGGGAGCCATTAAGTCCAGCGTGGGTAAGAACAGTGTTGGAAATTCCCCTCGCGGCGTTCGACATGTTCAGGTGCCGAGACGGTCTTTTGGATTTGGCGCTTATGCCTTTGAGTTTGTCGAGGACACGATTACGCAAGACGTAAGAGCGGGGAAGCGTAAAAGTGGAATTTTTTGCTACTTTTCTTGTACTTCTCCATCAGTGCTAAATACTTGTTCAATATACGCTGCATTGATCTTCGCCGCCGAATCGACATTCGTTCAACAAACAGTGTGGTTCCACCTCGACGCCCAGCTCCCCAGCCCCTACCTGCAGCCCCTCCACCCATTCCCTTAGCTCCGCCTCGGACGCCTCACTTGCTCTGTCCTCCGCCTCGGCCGGCACCTGTCTCCTCACATCTGCAGAAGTAAGAAAATCCAGCACCGCCCGTCTGCACCTCTTGTCCGCCAGGAGGCCCCGCATCTTCCACCGGCTCTTCCACCTCCCGGTCTCCTTCCGCACCTCTACTCACAGGACCATCTGCTGGTCCTTCCACTCAGGACACACCTTGAACAGGCAGTCCTGCGTCTGAACATGGTACCGGCACCACCTCGTGTGGGCTCAGGTGTTGCACCTTTTATCCCATATATTCGCTTTCTACGGAACGGATTTCGTGAGACGAGCGGCACGAATGGGCATTCGAGGAGCCCTTACCTGCTGGCAGTGTTTCCATATTGGGACTTAGAGAGCACGGCCGCCCCGCAGCGACACAGAAATTACCATGAGGAGAACGCTGGTTCAGTTGTAGATTTCGTTAGCGTAGGTTTGTAGTTCACAAACGAGTGATTAATAGCGACGCTCGCCGCGAATAGAGAATCAGGAAGTTTGATTTGAGTGAGTGCAGTCGCTGGCTCCGGAAATATCTCTGTTGATCTTTTAGGAAGATGTAGGTTTGCCGTGAGGAGGACGTTGGAATACTATACTTTGGATTCTGTTAGCATTGGTACATAATCCGCGAATGAGTTAGGAATACTGATGCCAACACGAAATCGGGAATCAAAGAGGTAGGCTAGAGCGGCCTCTTCTGGCGGTTTGAATGACTGGTTGACACGGCGGGCTGTTTGCGGTAGTGGTGGTGCAAGTGGAGGACGCCGTCGGTCGGCGTAGTGCTAGTTCAGACGATACTCCATGTGCTCCATATACTCGCTCCCTGCGAAACGGCTCTCATGTCGCGAGCGGCTTCGTCAGCGTCACTCGTTGAGCGCTTGTACCTCGTTCCCTGACGACTGCATTCCCGTGTTTAGTATCAAAGAGTATGATTTCTTGCAGTGATAGAGAAATCGCTGTGGAGAGATTATGGAATACTTTAGATCCAGTTAGCACACATTAACAATCCACGATTAAGTAGGGAGTACTGACGCCAGTCCCAATTGCTCAAGATCTCTTGCAGAGACACAGAAACCTCCACGAGGAGGGCGTTGCAATTCTGGTTCGTTCTGTTGGTTGGAACACCCAGACCCCTTAATTTCCAACACGAGATGATATCGTTAGGGGACCAGTAGCAACAGGTCTACGAGAGGCCCTGAAAAAGCCGCTCGCGTCACGAGAGCCATTTCGCAGGAAGCCAGTATATAGCGTACATGGAGCAACGCCTGAACCAGCACTATGCGGATCGACGACGTCCTCCACTTGCTCCATCACTACCGCAATCAGTCAACGGTGTCAACCAGCCAATCAACCCGCCTAAAAGGGCTGATAAAATTGAAGAGCTTGTTTGCGGTGAGTGAAGCCGTGAGGACGGAAGCATTGACCATATCGCCCAGGATCTCGTGCGAAGCTACCCAAATCGCCATGAGGAGGATGATGAAATGACCGTGCATCCAGTTTTCGCAGATTCCGCAGACACAGGTAAGTATGGAATACCGATATCAGTCCTATTTGGTAATTAAGCCGTCTAATTGCATGGAGTTCACCTGAGCCGTCGGATGAATTAAACCCATAGCTTTGGGCATCGAGCGGTGACTAAAATTCGCCGGGAGGAGGCCAGTAAAATTCCTTGAATTCTATTAGAAGAGGTTGGTAATCTACAAAGATAAGGAATACTGACCGCAGTCACTTCGAGGGTATCAATGCGCCATAAAGTTCTGGTTGCCTTTTCCAATGGTGCCGGTAATCTCTTGCGGGTTGTGCCTGTTACTTCGTGGACATGAAGGTGCTCCCCACCGCGCAGTGGCGCGATCCACGGAAACCCGTCTAATAGGTGTATGCCCCCGCTGCCCTTCCATCCTCATCCGTCTCCTAGGAGCTGGTACACTCCGGGTTCTGCATCCTTGAGGTCTTACTGGAAGTGATAATTAGGGGAGGTAGTGCGTCATCAGCAGTCGACATAATATTGGTCATCACACCGGTGTTTGACGAGCTTTGTGTAGGCACCTGACACCCTCTGAACCACAATGATATTAATATCTGCAAAGGGAAAAATGCAAGGTTGTAGCCTGAGGCATACCAAGTCGAAACTCCTGTTCCACCGTCTCCCCTGTTTCGAGTCCCTGCTGTACACACTCTTTTTCGCTGTCGACCTACCTCCGCGGCTGTCACATCGGCTTGACACCAGCAGATGGGTAAGGCGGTGGTCCCTTCCCGGGCCGGTGAAGTGCAGGATAGAGTATGCCCAGTTAAATAGGGCGGCGGCTTCCACTAAGGGATTTTTCTATGCAGTAGTGGTTGGTGCTCTGGTGTTTGTGTTTAACACTATCCCACGAAGTTAGCGACATAGCTATCTTCCTTGTAGACTGTCCACGGCAAGCATACTATGACGGGTGTTTAGTAAACGATAGGCCGTAACGAACGTATTGGACATGATCCGCAGTGGGCAGGAAGGATGGTGATCGACTCGGTTCAATTGGCTGAAGTGCAGTACTTTTGTCAAACCCACGTGATCTGGTGGGAGCTTCCAACTCGAAATTGGAATGGGAAAGGTTACCGCTATTCTCACGGATCGAGGCGAATCCCTTTCCCTCGCCGGAATATGTAATAGAACAGGATTGTCATGATCCACTCTTCTGACCGCTGCGGGTTCTCCTAAAAGTTATTACTGGAACGCCAATCACAAAATAAATCTGGGATCGCGAGGAATTCAGACCAAAGGAGGGACAGAATTTGGGAGAGAAGAGGATCCTTAAAAAAAGAAAGAGAAAGGGATGAAACAAGCAAGGGAGATAGATGGCAAGCACAATATTCTTTGTGAAGTATTGGTAGACTGTGACTGTTGTCGTTTGAGGGCTGAAAGGGTTGGTCGCGTGGGGGGTATGGCTGACTGGTAGGGGCAAATAATCAAGTAAAAACGGGATAAACTTCCCAAGAACTAAGAAGGAGATGACATGATGATACAATGATAGATTGGGATGAAAAGGCCCGCAGAACAGAGGATGTTACCCGCAGTGTGGTTGGTTAGGGTTCGGGGTGGAAGACAGGACTACATGCATGAACCGTAGTTTCAAAGTTTTGCGATCAAATACTGTATTGTGTCCTGACAGTCTTGTGCGACCGTTTCCCAAGATCACATGTAATCACTGCCCCAGCACTGCATGATAACACCGAAAAAAATTCCGAAAGAGGAGGGAAAAATCGCAGCTATTTGTTGCATGACCCGTATTTGAGGTCTTATCCTTCCGCGAGGAGCTGCCATTCGAACACCACCCCTTCTGGTCGACGTCCTCAGGTTGTGGTAGCCTCTGTGCAATTTTTTTTTTGTTTCTTCATTACTCGGATGTGACCTATCGGATCATGACGAGTTATATACAGTCCGTTTCCAGTCTGCTGTCCGCACAGTGGCAGCAGTTGCAAGCTCGCTCCCCTTTGCCCTCCGCCCAGGCCTGTCCCACGAAGATGTGATGCGCACCAAGCGAATTACAAAAAAAAGAGAAGCGAGCGTGAACAACGAAGGAGATAAGAAAGGAAAAGCACCGCCCAGCGACATGACCGCTCCTGCGGACGACATGAAGGCAGGCGGGTGGAGGAACAGTGGCAGTCCCCCAACGCGCGGCTCCTCAACCCCCGCCCCCTGCTCCTCCAGCTACTCCCGTACATCCGCCACGGACACCACGGCCACCGCGTCCCCTCCCTCATCTGGGGATCTCCTCCCAATGTCCGTGGAAGAAATGAAGTCAAGCACCGCCCGACCGCACCTCTCTTCCGCCAGGAGGTCTCCGATCTTCCACCGATCCTTCTACTCCCAAGTCTCCTTCGGCACCTCCGCCCACAGAATCTTCTGCTGGGCCTTCCACTCCGGACGCACCTTGAAGAGGTGTTCCAGGGTCTGCTTCTTGTACTGGCACCACCAGTATTGCGGGATGTGCCGATCCTTAGTCCAGTTGAGGTACTGTCCAGTCAGGCAGTGCTCCGTTTTGAGGTGGTAGAACCTTGTGACAAGCCTCTTGGAGCTCACAGCTAGCGTGCCGTCCGGCCTCTGGCATTTCGGCATCCGATACATCGTTTTGGAGGTCCGGAGAGCAGCCCACTGGCGCGCTTCCGTCCACTTCTACTCCGAGATGTCCCGCTTGAGGTTGGCGAGGGGTCGCGGGATGGGCATCGCCCGCACTTCCGTCCGATCGGATTAGTGCAGCCATTCCACCCCGTTGGTGTCTGTCTCCTCGGCCGCGATCTTTGCCCACTCGTCGGTCTTTTCGTTGCTGGCGATTCCGTTGTGAGCCGGGCGCTATCGGATTTCGGTAATAGCCTCTGCGCAATTTTAATTTTTTTGTTTATTCATTACTTGCATGCGACCAATCAGATCATGGCGAGGTTATATCCAGTCCGTTTCCTATCCGCTGTCCGCGCGGTGGCGGCACATTGCAAGCTCCCCTTTCCCCTTCGCCCAGGCCAGTCCCGAGGAGATGCAATACGCACCAAGGAAATCACGAAAGAAAGGGATGCGTGCGTGAAAGATAAAGGGAAAGACAAAAGAAAGGCCTGTCCACCCCCCTAAACTGTTCCTGCGGACGCCATGAAGTCGAGCATCAGGTGGAACATTGGAGTTCCCCCAACACCCGGCTCCTCGACCCCCGCTCCCAGCTCCGCCAAAAACTCTCGCAGCTCTGCCTCCGACACCTCACTCACTGCATCCTCCTCGGCCGAGCCTCTGCGCAAGTTGGATTAGGATCATATTTTGTAGCTAACATGATATCGACCACTCTTTCACTCCCTGCCTTTCGCCTGCCCTACACCGATATCAATTATCGAATATGGGGAAGAATAAAGTGAACCTACAATCGAACCCACTAGTACCTGCACGAAAGGGGGTGCCAGAAAACGGATGTCAGCGATCCTGCCAGACCCTCGCGGCGCGACCTCGGTGATAGAGTGACCAGGAAGGGCAAAGATGGGAACCCCTCCAGGTTACTGACAAACTTGAAGCACTTCATGTCTATAAAGAAGGAAGTCCACCACTGATTGCTGATTAATTTCTCTTTTTGATTTAATCGTACTCGCATGTAGCTTATCGAGACTATGGCGGTGCACTATTTGTTGGAAATGCTTGTAGCGCGTTGTTCAGATTTGGCACTTGTGCCTTAGACATTGTGGAGGACACGATTGTGTAAGGCGCAAGGGGAGAAGTGTGAGCTGAAGATCTTTCTTCTCTGGGCACTTTCTCTTCTTCATTTGTTCTATACCATCAAATATTACCACGAAGATGTGAGCCATTCAAACAACCAGTATCAATACACCTCGTTGTTATTCCAATAGGCCATTCTCTCTAAATACCAAGCGCCTCAGCCGGGGCGGAGGGAAATAGAGAGCTTAGGTGTTACCCTTTCGTACTCTCACTGGAGTATACGATTTTCTTCCCGCTGCTGTGGTGGTGGCCGCAATCTCCAATGTATGAACTTCTAGAGTCCAAAATCTGGAAACCCACTCCCCGCCCAAGATACGTAAAATGCTACAGGATATTGAGATCTCACTCCTTAGCCAGGCTGCCGGCCGACCCAGTCCGGACCGGGCCGGCTCCAAAACAGCCCGTGGTCCCGAGGATCGTGGACAAGCGCGGAATGCTACTCGCAGACCAGTCCCGGCTGAGGTCAGAACTGGCTCGGCCGGACTGTTGAGACCCCCGTCTGCCGGTGTGCAGCTGGAAGGGGTGTTCAAGATGGCAGGCTGGACAATTGACCAGGATGATTACCGCCCCTGGGTATCGCCAGAGGGATGGGATATTGTACAATTTGATAGCGCTCCGTGGTTAAGTTTGACTGTGTGTACTACAGAAACGTGGCGGCTGTCTCCGGCAGTTCTTAACTCGGAAGCCGGTGAGTTAGGGAGGAAGGCCATTCATTACGTTAAATCATGATTACATCAATATAAAAGAGCAACACAGTCCGTCCCGTCCCTAATGGATTTGAACAGATGGAAAAAACTCAAACTTAGTCAGGACTTTCCATCCGGAAATTTCCTTTTGTCCGACTCCATTTGAGCTACATCTACATACCGCGGATTGGAGTGGCCGTGGAGTTTATTGCAATCACTCGCTCCGAAAGCACAAGTCAATGGCCTCCGGACGTCTTCTTTAGTAATGCCCACACAGCACAGACCATCCAACTAGTGGACGACTCCAATAACAGCAACCGCCTTAACAGAAGAAATAATCAAACCCCATTCCGAGCATCATGCCCTCGAATGCTTCCGCCACAGTGTATAGTGCAGGAGGGTCGTCTGACTCTCAGGCAAAGAATGGTTATCACCATCCCACACTTCTTTTTCACACACATCCAGTAGCAATGCTGACCCACAACGTTTTTTAGAGGTCCACGCTGCCCCCAATCATGTCATTTCCCTGCAGGAAATAACGCCTTTCGAAAACAAAAAGAAGAAGCGTCCGACGAAGAAAATCACCAGGATGAAGGCTGAAGTGGAACCTGGCGCAGGTGTCACGGGGGACGGGTTTGTACCACTAGAGTGCTTTGCTCCAGCGCTGGCTTCAACACCTAAACGCCTTTATGTATGGGACAGGCTTTCCTCTACCTAGGTGGCTGCTGACGGACGCCAGCGAACCCTAACAGCGCGGCAACTCTACTCCGTTCTGGAAGCCAAGGTAGATCTGGACTTTGAGGCGCAGCGATCTCCGCAGTGCTTCGCAAGGGAATGTCGGGAGAGGATCGAACATCGTTTGAGGTCCCCCGTCGAAGGGAGTGATAGCGAGCCCGTGGAGACCGATACGGATGGCGGAAACCTTGGCGGTGGTCTGACTGGCGAAGCCGTATCACTGTAAGGATGGATAGGATCGGATTTCTTTTTCGGGGTGGTTACTGCTGCACTGTTCTTCTTCGAGTCGGAACCAACGCGTCCTCTGCAGTCTTGTTTTCTATGCTCGTGGAATTGGAGGTATTGCCTACGTATAGTTATCGCCTTCCTCTTGATCCCATTTTCTATCCTTTATTCTCTCGCCCAGTGTCTCCAACCGGTGAGTTTTCAAGGCAAATATCCCAAAAAGAAATCACTCTAAATCCCAACACCTTCAGTCCACCGGAACTCTCGTAGGAGGCGAGAGTGAGAGGCGGGTTATTTGTAGAGGTCCCACAACGGCGGTGAACAAAGTAGGTGTGACCTGCAGGGAGAGCCCTGGCGTGGCGAGGTAAGTCAGGAAGGTGCATTTTATGGCAGTGAGGTTAAATCGCGGTCGAAGATTGCAAGTTCGGAGAAGAGGTGACGAGCGAGCAGGCTAAAAAGGTTGAGGCATACAGAACCAGCCATTGGGCGTCCCACGGGAATGGAACCTACGAACTAACGAGGGCACCGCGCGAACTCCCAAACCCCAGAGAACTCCTGTCATAATTATCGTTTGCCATCGCATTCCGAAATCGACTACATTTTCAGCCCCGCCCATCCACCTCCAAAATGTGTTGCTTCTCGGTTCCGACCCCTGTCCGCCATAACCACTATACAGCGCAGCACGCTGATGTTATCAGGCACCCATAGGACGGCTACCTGTAGTGTATTGCTTCCGGACAACCAACATTGGGGCCCTGCCAATGGAATTGTGGCTGAGGCCAGCAGTAGCCCAGCTGGAAAACAGATAGCGACGGCTCGGAGTACAGTGGCCCAGCCTTTCACAGTGTGACTAGGCTAGCGGCATCTTTGGCGCCCTACCTGCAGTCAGACGAAGTTTCACGAATGCCCTCACCTATGCGGGCAGGACGGAGATAACAAGTTTGCTAGAGGAGCCAGAGACCCTCGACGTCGAACTGGTACAGGAATTGTAGGCCGAAGTGAAGTCCGAGACTAAGGAGTCACAGCCTGGGCTCACGCGGGTAGGTCGCGAGATGACAGCTGCCCGAGTCTCCGAGCTCCGGGTCGGGAGACAGTCTTCCGTCCTTTCCCCCTGGATAGTCCCTCAAACCTGTTGTATATGTAGTTAAACAGAGCATGTTTCTCCTTCGACGTTGCGATCAATTAATCAATTCATTATCTTCATCTCCGTCGATCCCCATATTCCAACAGGCTATGAGCCCGCATTGAGCAATCTGCTACACAGCGATAATCGCACCTGCCGTACCTGCCGCCTTGCGCATATATCGTATCCATGAACTCAAGCCTCAACCCCTTGAGCCTCATTACCAAGCGTTAGTTATCCTACCACAAAGATCCGTACCTCACAACATGGAATCCACAAAGTTCACCTGCAAGCATGGCTCAACGGAGATAGTTTACGATCGCAAGTACCACTCCTGGAAGCGCTGACTCAAAGCCTCCTGACCGCAGAAGACGCATTCGGAATCGTAACTTCAACGGAAGCACTCCCGAACCCGGGCGCAACCGCACAGCTCCGTGACTCTCCGGTCAGGTCTATTCGCTGATGAACATGTCATCGGACGAAACCAGGCAGTCCCCTTCTCGATAACCCCCCTAACGAAGAACCGAACTGCGTATGGACTGCTCTGCCCCTAGCATTTGATACTTCAGCCTCCCCGTCCGGCCGAATTACGACCATTCACCGGTTCCACAAGACTAGAATGAAGCCAGGGACCTCCGTCTCAGCGTATATCTCCACACTAAAGGACATCTGGCAACTGCTCGGCGTTTTCAAGAACGTATCTCAGACAATGTTCTGATCGGCCACCTCCTCTCTACGCTTTCGGAGATGTTCGCCACCATCGTCGGCATCATTAAGAAGAAGCCTGCCGCCAACGTACTCTGGATGCCCTCACCACAGCGTTCATCCTCGCCAAGGCCTCGATGGCACTCCGTAACGACCAAGTTGGTACGAACCTGAACATCGCCGGCTGGACGGCGGAGCGACTGGAAACGCAGTCGTATGGAAGAATGGCGAATCCTGGAAGGGCATCAAAACCCATGTGGGCTACAACCAGGAGCCTACGACGCTGAGCGTGCCGGCCTCGCCCGCCCAATGGAATCCGCCTCGAGGAGAAACACGACTCCGGAACGAGTCACAATCTCCACCGATGCACCGGCAGCCACCAAACAGGTGTTCTCGGAGGAGCCTGGCCCCGGCCGGACGTATGAGCTCCAGGGGGGGAAACGCCGGGTATTATCATCGAGATCAGTTGGTGTCCGGCCCACAACGGGATCGAAGGCAACGAGTAGGCCAATGAGTGGGCGAACATTGCGGCGGAGGTGCCAGACACCTACATGGTGGAATGGTTCGGATCGTCATCGAAGTGCGGTAATGCCCAGCGCACAAAGGAGTCGCTGGCATCGAGAAGGCCGATGAGTGGGCAAAGATAGGGGCAGAGAAGCCGGGCACCCGTGGGGTAGAGTGGCCGAACTTCCCAGTGCGAACGGTGGTCCGGGGGGCGCCCCTGACACGGTCCCTCGCCAACCTCAAGCGGGAGATTTCAGAGAAGAAGTGGGCGGAGGCACGCCAGTGGGCTGGGGCCGAACCTCCAAGAAGAAGTACCGCATGCCGAACAGCCAAAAGCCCGGTGGCGCGGTGGCCAACAGCTCCAAGAGGATCGCCTCGCGGTTCTACCAGGTGAAGACGGGGCACTGCCTAACGGGGCAGTACCTCAACTGGACAAAGAACCGACCCACCCCGCAATGCTGGTGGTGCCGGTACCGAACCCAGACCCGGGACCACCTCTCCAAGGAGCGCCCCGAGTGGAAGCCGCAGCAGAAGATCCTTTGGGCGGAAGTGAAGAAGGAGACTGGAAAAGGGAAGGATCGGTGCAAGGTGCGGGACCTACTGGCCGACGGGAGGTGCAGCCAGGCGGTGCTGGACTTCCTCTTGACCACGGACGTGGGCAGACGGGTGGCCGGGGGTGGAGGAGGTTGACGCCGTGAGCGCGATGTCTGAGCTGGAGGTGCGGGAGTGGCTAGAGGAGCAGGGGACGGGGGCCGAGGGGCAGGACGCCGGGGGGGAACTACCGCTGTTCCTACCCATGCCCGGCTTCATAGCGGCGGCAGGCGAAGAGTAGGGGGACGGGGTGCGCTTTCGCTTTGGTTCTTTCCTTTGTCATTTTCCTTGGGCGCGTCTACTCTTCATTGGGACAGGCCTGGACGGAGGGCAAAAGGGGTGCCTGCAACGAGCTGCCACTGCGCGGACAGCGGACAGGAAACGGACTGTACATACTCTCGCCATGATCTCCATAGGTCGCATGCGAGTAATGAATAAACAAAAAAAAAAGGTGAAATGGCTGAATTACTCAGGCGGGACGGAAGTGCATACGAGTGCGTACGATACCGCTCGCGCCATCCCTTGCCAACCTCAAGCGGGAGATTTCTGAGAAAAAGTGAGCGGAAGCGCGGCAATGGGCAGGCCGTCGGACCTCCAGGACAAAATGCAAAATGTCAGGAAGACACAAGCCGGACGGCACGGTCGCTGGGAGTACCTAGAGGCTCGGTTCGTGATTCTACCACCTAGGAGAGGGAAACTGCCGCATCGAACGTATTTGCACTGGGCGGAAGTTCGTCCTACGGCACACTGCTGGTGATCCAGTGCCCCTCGCACAAGAGGCCACCTCTTTAAGGTGTGTCCGGAATGGAAGATGCAGCAGAAAATTCTGTGGGCGGAGGTGCAGAAGGAGACAGGGAGGTGGACGAGCCGGTGGAAGATCCGGGACCTCATGGCCGGTGAGAGGTGAAGCCAGGCGGTACTAGACTCCCTGTTTGCCACAGATGTGGGAAGGAGAGTGCTGGCTGAGGAGGATGCAGGGAGCGAGATGTCGGAATGGGAGCTCCGGGAACGCGAATAGCGGGAAGTGGAAAGGGGGGCGGAACCGGAGGGGCTACTTGCCGAGGTGGGAGACGGGGAGGAGCTATCACTGTTCCTACCCACGCCCTCCTTCATGGCATCACCGGATGGGGTGTAGGGGATAGGTCACGTTTTCCTACGTTATTTCATTCATGTTTCTCCTTGTTGCAAATCTACTTGCTTTCGTGCCAGGCCTGGGCGGAGGAAAGAGGGGAGCTGCAATGTGCCGCCACCTCGCGGACAGCGGACGGCAAAAACTGACAAAATGGACGCCGCCGTAGTCGTGATAGGGCTAAATGCGAGTATGATCAAACAAAAAAACAGAACATGAACATCGCCGGCACCACCAATTACGGGCTTGCAGGAACGACTCGTCACCAAGGCAAATGACGGGAAGTCAATGGTGACAGAGGTGGGAATCCTTACGAAAGGCCAGGCGATTAGGGACTACGGTGATTTTACTGCACATGGCAATGAAACAAGGAGGCGAACTGCCGGTTGAAGCAAGACGCAGAAAGGCTCAGGAAACAAAGATGATCTCCGAGAGACACTGCACAGACTGTGCGGGTGAACCTCGGGGGCTACTCAGATGAGGTCGTGGTTCACGGCTTTTAGCTGATTACTGGTATGCCTTTTTTTCCTTTTTGTTTCTATCTTTTTTTTTGAAACTTCTCGGTGATGCCTAGCTGCTGTGCGCACCTGATAAGTGTGGTCGCCGTACGCGGTCGGTCGAGCTGCTGTGGGTGCCCGATGTTGATGTGGCTGCCGTGCGAACTCGGTGATGCCTGAGCTACCGTGCGCGCCCATTGCTGACGATTGACCGACCACCCTAAGGACCGGCCTGGGGATCGGCCTGCTGACCAGGGGAAGCTGCTGGTGAAGCATGTGGCAGTTTGTTGAACAAGTTTTCTTCCCCTCTGCTTACGCTCGTTGGTGTATGCACTCTTTCTCTTATGTCCCTGGTTTTCCAATAAGGTTTTTTATTCGGTTATGGGTGTTAAGGAGACATCCGAGGATTCCGGGTTTCATTGTTTTTCTCTCGTCTGCTACTGTTTGTTGCTATACTGGCCGTTTTCTTTTTCACCTCCTATCCTGTATTCCGTTACCTCTTCCATACGAGGGGAGATGTCCGAATAATCGGCGTCCGGAGATGATGGACCGGAGGTGACAAGTCGGAGATGACAGCTGCCCGATTCTACGAACACTGTCAGGGAGGCAGTCTTCCATCCTTTCTCCCGGGAGTGTCCCTCTAACCTGTCTTATATTGTGAGAATGTTCCTCCTTCGTCCTTGCAATCAATCGAACGATTTACTCTCTTCATCTCCATTAATTCCAATTATTCCAACAACAATCTACACGATGCACAAGCCGGATGGCTTCAGAAGACCGTTGCCACGGCTAGATGTGCGTGCTCTAGGCAAGAAAGCAGGTGCTAGTGCTACATAGGTCTGCCGCCATCAAGATCCGGCAGTGTCTCTACAGTGTCTGGCGTATTGGGAAACCCCCAGAAACGTGAAGGCTGACGACTGGGCCAAGGTCGCGGTCCAGCAACAACTTACTCACGGGGTGAAGTGGCTAGTCTACTCGGCCGGGAGGGGCGCGCGCATGGCCTCTGCACAGATCCCTCGCACAGCTGAAGCGGGAGATCGTGCAAAGGAAGCGAGGTGGACGCCAGGCGTCCAAGAAGAAGTATAAGATGCCGAATTGACAGAAGCCGGGCGGCAAGGTGCCTACTTAATTCACGTGGGTTTCCTCGTGGTTTTCCGAGGTGCAAAGAGGTCACCGCCTTAACGGGGGTGCCTCCGGTGGACGAAGGGCCGCCCCAGTGCTCAGTGCTGGTTTTTTTTCTCTGTTTATTTATTGCTCGCATGAGACATAAAAAGATCATGATGAGGATATCTACAGTCCGTTTCAGACCGCAGTCCGAGCTCGGCGGCTCGTGGCAAGCTCAGCTTTTGCCCTCCGCACGAACTATCGCGAGCGAAAGTAGATACCCACCAAAGGGAATCACGAAGGAGGTAGAAGGGAAACCGTATCTCATCATCCACTTCTCGTCCTCCGATGCCATGAAAGACGGAGTGGGTAGGTACGGCAGTAGTCCCTTCCCATCACCGAGCTCCTCGTCGGCACCCAGTGCCGCCGCCTCTGCCCTGAGCTTATCTTCCCTTTCCCGGAGCTCCCGCTATGACACGTCGCCCCTCTCGCCAGCCTCTGAAGCCGGCACCTGCCTTCCCATTTCCGTAGAGGAAGATAATCCGGCACCGCCTGGCCACAGGGTCATCTGCTGGGCCTTCCACTTCGGACACTCCTTGAAGAAGTGGTTTGTCATCTGTGTTGGGCCCTTGCGCCACCAGCAATGATCGGTACGGTGGCACGTAGCCCAGTGTAATTATTTTCGGATGCGTGCATGACCCGTTTGAAGCTGGAAAAGCTAAGAGGCGAGCCTCTCGGAGCTCCCAGCAACCGCGCCGTTCAGCTTCAGGCTTTTCGACATCCTTTATTTCCTCTTGGAGGCTGGGGTCCCTACCCACTGGCACGCTTCCACTCATTGCTTTTCCGAAATCTCACGCTTGAGGTGAGTAACGGACTTTGGGAGAGGTACACCGCTCAGTGCTGGTGGCACCGGTGGCACCGGTGTCGGACACAGCTACGTGACTACCGCTTCAAGATGTGACTAGAATGGAAAGAAGAGAAGGAAATCCCGTAGGCATCGCTGAAGGAGAGCAGGCGGAAGAAGCACTAGTTACGATTTGATACCTCGTTGTCGATGGGAGGTGCTGCGAGGCGATACTGGACTTCCTTTTTGTTATAAATTGACACGACCACGGAGAGAGAAATGAGAGGGGGAGAGAGAGCGAGACAGATAGTGGCGATGGTGGTGGTGATGGTTCAATACGAGAAGAAGTAATGCTCGTATTCTATGTGTTATCACAGGATGTAAGAGTCGAGAAGAAAGAAAGAGAAAGACGCCGCTATGGAAGAATGCCAAGCCGTCGCACAATGCCTCCCCCGCCGTTGCCACGGCGTCGCTCCCGTCGGCGTCACTCCCGTCGACGCACCTACGCCGGAGCGGCGAGAAGCATTTCCAACACACCCTCTCTTCCCGTGCTCCGTACCAAACAAATTTCACCAAATCAAAACAATCCCATTAAACCTCGTCGACCTCTTTAAAACCTCCGCAGTGAAAACCCTGTGGGAAAAACAGTTGCTAGTAGGAAAAAGAGTGCCGACTCACGCTTGCCGACAGGATGCAAGAACATGCTCAACAAAAACCTTTTATCTTCTTCCACTCATTGTCACACGCACCCCCTTTTCTTTGCCAGAGAACTGCACCCCCTTTTTCCCGAGGTCGTTCTCGTCCGTCGTATTGGGATTCTCCGTATGCGAGTTGAATTGAGTGAGTCCAGTGAGTTGCAGTAGTTGCTCGTGTCGGGGAACAGCAAGAGGTTTGGTCAGCAGATCGGCCGGATTAGATTCTGAGGTGACGTATTGAAACTTAACTGAGCCTTTCATCTGTTCGTCGTGAACATGATGATATTTCACGTCGATATGCTTTGACTTTTGTCGTACAACTCCCGAGGCAATAAACTTAATGGCACCTTGGTTGTCACATCCGATTGGTACCGGTCCATCAGAGATCTTCATCGCCATTCCATCTGCTACCTCCTTCATCATACGTTTAAGCCATAGGCTTTCCCGGGTGGCGTGCGAGCAGGCGATATATTCGGCTTCGAGGGTTGAGAGTGCCACCACACTTTGAGATTTGGCTTGCCAATGGATGAGTCCGGACATGACAAGTTCCTCGCTGACATTTGTGTATCCGAGACCGAACACACATCCTCCGACCGATTTGCGAGTTTTAAGGTTACCAGCCCAGTCCGAGTCGGTATATCCGATAATGTTGATAGACATATCGTGAGGACGTGAGTTGTGAGGATGTGAGTTGTGAGGACGTGAGTTGTGAGGACGTGTATTCACAGATTGTGAGTAGGATGGAAGACGTCGGTAGTGAATTCGAAATCCTGAAGTACACTTCAGGTATCGTAACACTCTCTTTGCAGCCGTTGCATGCATCTCGAGAGGTTGAACATTGTATCGGCTGAGAGCGGTAACACTGAAGGCGATATCTGTGAAAAGTTTGCCCGATTTCCGTTGCGCTGAGAGTCTGCACACGAGCAGAGAGAAAGAGAGAGAGAAAGAGGTATGACGAGATGATTGTATCGTTGACGTGTGATGATCTTCTATTTCTGTGCTATCAAGAAGTATGTAGAACAAAAGAAGAAGAAATGCTGAAGACGCTGCTATGCGAAAATGCCAAGCCGCCGTTACCAGGATCCCGTCGAAGCCGTTGCTGTGGTGACGCTTCCACCGGCGCGCCACGCCGGAGCGGAGAG
>Ga0307516_10004839_pt1 | contig 16393 bp, 12 predicted proteins | sample 19_EM_MG_FD_203310 | JGI IMG/M metagenome (GOLD analysis project Ga0307516, IMG submission 203310) | Populus trichocarpa ectomycorrhiza microbial communities from riparian zone in the Pacific Northwest, United States - 19_EM | ecosystem: Host-associated > Plants > Roots > Unclassified | place...
AACAGCGGCGATGGATGTGACGCTGGGTGCTTGTGCTGGAAACGCGAAGTGTGGTAGTAGCATATATAGATGTACATTAGATATAGAGAATAGAACTGGACTGAGTCACTATGCCTGGAACCCGCTGTGTGTTTGTGAATGCGACGCGAGTATTTGCTGCGATGTTCCATGCCTTGACAGCCAGCGTAACCACGGTGCCATGACACGCGTCGTCTGGATGCCATTTGCCCTGACACAGCTGCATCCAGAAGGAAAATGCCCTGACACGGCTGCGTCCAGAAGGAAAATGCCCTGACACGGCTGCGTCCACAAGGAAAATGCCCTGACACGGCTGCGTCCAGAAGGAAAGTGCCCTGACACCGTGCGTCCAGAACGAAAATGCCCTGCCACGCTCCGTCCGGTAAGCAAATGCCATGGCGTACTGCGTCCGGACGCACGGTGCTGTGGTGATCTGCGTCCGAGTTAAGCAGGTTGCGTCTGAAACGTCCAGAGCGTCTAGTGCATCCGGACGCTAAGGACACAATTTTTTTTTTTCCTGATGTATTCTTCTTCCGCAGCGGGGCGAGAGAGGGGGACTACACCAGCTGTTGAGCAATACGCGTCCATCGACGGAACCCACGAGACACCGTACGCCGAGCAAACCTCGGGTGATGGGATACTCAACTGACGCCAGGCTCGCTGATTACAGCATCCCGCTGGCATCGACGATAATATATCAACATCGGTCCAGTAGCCTGAATGGCAAACTTGACGCTTATTCAAGGCGTTTGGAGAACCGCCCTGGAAAGGGGGGGAGAAGGATCAACTGCTTATGGTGATCCGGCATGCGAAGCAGGCTGTGGCAGCCTTCGTCAGAATTGGCGGCAAAGGCACCGTACTCGCGATATCAGCAGCACGGCTGGAACGCCGGGTACCGGAAGGTCGAGGAAAGATGCTGTTCCGTGCCGAAGCGCCGGAACCGGTGGACGGGGAGAATGCCGTTCCGTGCCGAGTGCCGGAACAGGTTGACCGAAAGGTCAGGGAGACTGCAGTTCTGTGCCGAACTGCCGGAACAGGTTGACCGAAAGGTCAGAGTGGACGCCGTCCCGAGCCGAGTGCCGGGACGGATGAGCCGAAAGGCCAGGAATTTGAGGATGGAAATGGGATGCCTTCACCGGAAGGTGGGCACCGGGTACCAGACTCAGGACGTCAAGAGTCCGCCGGAATACGGATGGCATTCGACAGCAATACGATGTCATGACCGATACGATCTGACGAACACGCCATTCGACAGCTGCCCCCGCAAGGAATGATTAAAGAGGTTTTTCCCACCGGGTTTTTCTCGATAACCAGAGCGGCAGGCTGGGAGGCTGTTCAAAGGTCACCTTACAGAACCGTTACGAGTCTCGTCGATTTGAAACGACAACGGACTACCGTCTCACGACGATTTGAGAGACCTTTTCCCATGGGGGTTTTTCAGTCTCGATGATCGAGCGGTAGCGGAGTATAGCATCCTGATACGCCAACGGACTATAGGCTCACTGATGATTTGAGAGACTTTTTCCCATGCGGGTTTTTCGTCTCAATAATCGAGCAATAGTATGGGGCTGAAGGACTCTACGCAAGAACACCATCCTATAGCTTCGGGACGAAGCTTAGCAAGGGGGGGATAGTGTTACACCCTAAATATTATGGGTCGGACATTCGGATACAGACCGGGCAGGAAGCTGTCGGAAACTCATCACACGGTCTTAGAACGGTATACCGAGACCGGGCAACCGACACCGTCAGGGCTCGGCTCGGGTCAACCGACTCTGCAGCACCGGATGATCCCGAGCCAAGTACCGGTGCAGACCGGGAAAGCACAAGCGCTGCCGCAGAGAAAGACAACCTTGGTGGTCATCACAAGCAATTGGAAGGTAAACAGGAATGCAAGGAACTGAGAGTCTAGGCGGTGGAGATAAGACCCGGAGCCGGTAGCAAGGGGGGCAACCATAGGGGGGAGTTCGACCGGCTACGCCCGGCTTCTCCCAGAACCCAATGGGGCCACATAATGATGCTTGCGCAGAGATGGTTACGTGGCTGCTAGCACCACTACCGACCCGGAGCCAGCAGCAAGGGGGGCAACCGTTGGGGGGAGTTTGACCAGCGTAGCCTCGATTCTCCCTGAACCCTACGGGGCCATGTGATGATACTCGCGCAGAGATAGTTACGTGGCTGCTAGCACCACTACCGGTCTTATTGCGGAAACTGATCAGGATGAGGGAGTTCTGCGCTTTACCAGCACACGACAGCGTGAGCGTATTCCCCACTTATCCGAGATGCTTACAACGATTATGATGCAGGGCACACGCCGCACCAAGGTAAGGGACGTCGAGTTGAACAGATAGTGAAGCGGAGACTTGACTTCAAGCAAATCCTATAGCGCTGGGTAGCCCCCGGACCAAGTACCGGCTCGTGTTCGGGAAAGTGCAAATGCCGCTACAGGACCGCACCTCAAGGTTCGAGAGTCTAGTGGGAAAGATATGGGGCGGAGCTATGCCTTGATGCCGTCGCGGCCGAAGAAAGGATAGCTGGTACGGTTGAGGGTTCGTTGCTCCGGCTCAGGTCGAGTAGCGTAATCAACCCCGCACACAACCCATATGGTGTCACCCAATCACGATGAGAGAACAGAGGACCTGATCTGGCCACTCTCAGGATACGTGGAAGCACTACTGTCTGACCCAATCGAGAGTTATCCTCTTTACGCTGATGAAATCTAGTGCCAAGGCGAAGAGTTTTCACGTCGCAGTGCGGGGTAGTTTCCCGCAGCACGTGACTTTGCCCAGCCGGATACTTATACGACGACCTGCCAACGAGCGGTTATCATCGAAACGATCATCGGAATCATCATTGAAACGATCATCGGAATCATCATTGAAACGATCATCGGAATCATCATCAAAATGATCATCGGAATCATCATCAAAATGATCATCAGATTCATCATCAAAACGATCATCAGAATCATCATCAAAACGATCATCGGTCAATTATCAACGGACCACCTACCGGTCACGAAGACATCGAGTCAACGACCATCGCCCTATGAGCGATCCTACGAGCGATTCTATCAGCGCTCCTACAAGTGCCACAAGCGAGACAACGGTTGATCGGGAAGAAGACGGGAGGATACGCAAGGGGCTCAAGAGTCTAGGCGCGAGATAGGAAGGGTCTGATGGGCAACACGTCGGTCGGCACGGATAGGACCCCGGTTGAGGGTTTAATCCCCAAGGCCGTAGCCAAGGGCTGACGTGGGGTCGTGACTTGAACCCAGCTATACGCTAAGGGAATGGTGCGGTCCGTGATACCATTGGGCGGATCCTATTGTCCGACCAACCAGGACGAGTAGCTTCGGGCTCCGGCCCGCACCCAGGAGGGTTTGGTGTGTGAGCATATTCCTTACCTTATCTTACCTGTGAGGCAGTTGTTCAGCGAGCCGTTTGACAGTCGCCGAAGCGTCAGACGATCCGCTGAACCGAAACGATATACGCAAGCCGTCTGGCACGCCACCGGGCATGCGTCGCACCATCTGCCGAAGCGCAGATACGCCTAAGCGCGGCGAGTGAGATGACAGTGGATCGGGAAGGAGACGGAAGGATACGTGAGGGGCTCGAGAGTCTAGGCGGGAGATAGGAAGGGTCTGATGGGCAACACGTCGGTCGGCACGGATAGAACCCCCGTTGAGGGTATAATCTCCGAGGCCGTAGCCAAGGGCTGACGTGGGGTCGTGACTTGAGCCCAGCTATAAGCTGAGGGAATGGCGTGGTCCATGATACCATTGGGCGGATCCTATTGTCAGACCGACCAGGACAAGTAGCTTCGGGCTCCGGCCCGCACCCAGGAGGGTCTGGTGTGTGAGCGTATTCCTTTCCTTATCTTACCCATGAAGCAGTTGTCGCGCGAGCCGCTGGGCAAGACACCGGGCCCGTCTCGACCGAACCATCCACCGAAGCGCCGTGAGCGAGCCGTCGGGCAAGACGCTGGGCCCGTCTCGAATCGAATCCTCCGCCGAAGCGCCGCGAGCAAGCCGTCGGGTAAGACGCCAGGTCCGCCTCGAACCATCCGCCGAAGCGATACACGAGCGAGCCATCTGCCAAGCCGCCGGGCCCGTCTCGAACCGCATGCGCCACCGCGCGAGCCGCCGTGCACACCAAGCCGTCCACCAAGCGATCCGTCGAGCAAGCCGTTGCCGCGGAGCTGCGTACGATCCGGCGCTCAAGCCGCAGCCGGCGGGCACCGCCGATACCGAACCGAACCCCTTAGATTATTCGCTGTGAATCCCCTAACGGTGGGCGATGTTACGGTACCGCAACAAGAGGAGACACGAGAGGAGAGAGGAGAAATAATTAAGAGAAGAGAGTTGTTGTTTCATGAGCGGAGGAGCTATCTGTTTATATATCCGGCTCGCCCTCCTGCTTATCCTAATCCTGAGTCATGTCCTCGGAGTATGAAACTCCATCAAACTTCCCTTTAACCTTCCGAGCCACCTCAGGCCGGACTTGTCGGCTTGGCACTGGCACCGCTAGGAGTGCGGCGAGTGACAAACAGTCTCACGTGCAGCGGGTACCCGCGCAGTGCTGTTCCGAGGTTTTTGCCTGAGGGCGGTAACCGAGGATGATGCCAGCGTAACCGGGTTAGGGTCACAATCGCCTCCAACTTTGGACACCGCCCTTGGGTCCATGACAAGCAAGCAAGCAAAGTAGTGTACACAAAGTTCAACATAGGAGAAACCTCATTAAAAGACACTTTTTGTAAAACAACCGCAAAAAAAAAGAAAATAACAGAACTTTTGTTGATAGTAACGCCCAAAAGAGCTACGCTTTCCGGCGGACTATCAGGTTGCCAGACTCGAAATTGGCTATCGATTCTTGAGCGTTCGGCAGGTCATCTTCAGCATACCAGGAATCCCATTCCGGGCCATAGCCCTTCCAGCGAACGAGGTATTCGATTTTCTTCTTACGTCCTCGTTTGGAGATCCTTCTGTTGACTGTAGCCTCAATCTCCCACTCTGGATCTCCTTCAGGACCTACCACTGGTGCTGCGTCATTGGTCGGCATGGGCCGATTGTAGGGATCTGCTCCAGGAGCTGGACTTGGTTCCAAGTGGACCACTGAGATAACAGGGTGGATTCCATAGTGGGGGGGAAGCTGTAGCCTGTAGGCTTTTCCTTTTCCGACTACCTCAAGGATTTTGAAAGGACCAACACGCTGCTGAGCGAGCTTCTGCTTCTGGATGGCAGGGATGGAATAGCCTGCACCTAGACGTAAAAAGGCATAGCCGGTGGAGAAATCTGGTGAAATATGCTTTTTGTCATAGTGCCTGGTCATTGCTTTCTGAGCGATCGCAATAGCCGTAGCTGCTTCTTCCTGCATCACTGTTCTGAGTTCATGGAGGGGAACTGCTAACAGTGGCATCGGTAAAGTCATAGTGGAGACTTCAAGAGCGGTTCGTAGCTTCTTGCCATATATCAGCTCATTCGGCGATTTTTTTGTTGATGCTGATTCCATGTTATTGCAGGCTGCTTGTAGCGGAAGAAGCTTGGCCAACCAGTCAGATTGGCTTGAGTTGACCAAATAGTGTAGCATAACTTCGAGTGTCTGATTCGTCCTCTCTGACTGGCCATCAGCGCTCGGATGATATGCTGTTGTTGTAAGGCTCTTTACTCCTGCAGAGGATAGCAGAGCTTCCGAGAGTCCCGAGAGAAAACGCTTGTCCCGATCCGAGATAATTGTTCCGGGGAAACCCCAGCCATTGAGCACTACATCATCATAAAAGCTAGTTGCCCAATCGATGGCAGACCAGTTTTTTCTACCAGGAATGAAACGCACGGCCTTGCCGAATTTGTCGGTCACCGTCATGATCGTGTCGAATGGTTCGACGGATCCTTTATGAGCGCATGGAGGGAGATCCGTAATGAGATCAATCGTAAGCGTGTCGAATGGTTCCGAAGGTGAGTTTATAGGTGACAGCTTGCCATAAGGCCTGTGCCGTTTTGGTTTGTTGAGCAAACAGGCTGGACAGTGAGCGAGATATGCCACAATGTCTTTCGCCATCGAAGTCCAGTAGAAACTGGAAAGCCTCTTGAAGGTTCGATAAAATCCGCAATGAGTCTCATCATGTGCGATTGCCATCTGCTGCTTGCGTAACTCCTGGCTGCTAAGAACAAGCCGCAAGCGCTTGTCTTTTGGATCAACCAGGTACAGCAGATCATTGTGCAGCACATACTGACAGGTGGCGGGAATCGAAATTGTCTCCAATCGGCAGTCGTAGGTACCGTCACGTTTGAGCGTATTGTATATTGCTCGCATACGTTGTGAGTTTTGAGTGGCGAGACGGAGTTTGTCTGCATAAGCTGGAGCAAGCTCTACGGTCATACCTTCGATCCCGACAGCGCCAGTGGACTTCTCATGTGCCGCAGAAACGACTGATTCCTCTGCCGCCGTAGCCGTGACTGGTTTCTTCATGTTCGTGGATGAAACTGGCTCACCGGACTTCATGCCATTCTTCTTATTGGCACGTAGTCCGCCCAGACGCGTCACTGCAAAACATTCCTGAACATCAGATTCTTCCATTTCAGATGGAATACCCAATCTAGTAGCCCAGTCCCGTAGGCGCTCAGCCTTCGCAGAAATTTCGTAACGCAGCCTTGATAAAGCATCAGGGCATTCGAGATCGGCACCTTTGCTATATACGACATGCATGTGATCTCGGTACTGGTCCAAGTATATGGCCCAGGTGTGCAGCCTCAGACTAGATCTGTCTGCAGATGTGGTGTCGAGACTCTGCATTTTGCATAAAGCAACATTGCTATGGTGATCTGTAACAAAGGTGACGAAGGCTCTCTCCATATATGGACGCATACGTTTGGCCGCCCAGACAAGCCCTGACATCTCCAAATGGGTCGGCCAGTATCTCGTCTCGGCATCCGTCAGTGGTTTGGACATGAAGTGCAACGGTACAAGACGGGACTTCGAGTAGACCTGGGGGTCTCCAGTCAGCTGATAGACTGCCAGGCCAGTACCATATTCCTTGGATGAGTCCAAAAAGGCGTAGATTGGCAGGTCGTCCATTACATGGTACAGACGGGGTCGTGAAGCGAGAGCGTCCTTCACGTCATTGTACGCCTTCTTCAGATTTGCATCGACGGGTACAGCAGTACGGGCAGCGTAATCCTTCCGGCCACGTGAGCTTGGCGGAGCGTTTTTTAACAGCAGTGTCTTGCATGCTTGCAATGGAGCTATGCGCTGTGCATAGTAGGGAATCAGGTGACGGTTCCAATTGGTAAGACCTATGAAGTATTCCAATTGGGCTAACGTCGCTGGGTAAGGAATATTCTGCACCGCATCTGCCTTTGATTCCGCGGTGGTCAAACCCAGGCGGTCAACGAGATAGCCCAGTATCTCTAGAGAGTGAAAACCCAAAAAACACTTTTTCGCTTTTAGGGTGATGCCCAAATTCCCAAGGATGCTGAAAACCTCTTCCACTATTCCAAGAAACTTTGCAAACGATGGGGCGTACATGATGATATCATCAACATAGCACAAAGCGCCTCGCCAGGATAGACGCTGAATTAACCGGGTATCCATCAAGCACTGCTGATGCTGGACGGATGTCTTTCCTCCCATAATGGAAACATTGAAAACCTCACGACCCCTGTGGGTCGTGATAGCAGTACGGTAGCGATGCGCGGGGTGGATCAGTCGCTGGTAGAAAGCAGAGGTGATGTCTGCTGAACCTAACCATCGTATACCCTGCATTGCTTGTATCACATCCTCCTGTCGAGGAAGTGGATAGGCATTGCCAATCATTGCTGCGTTCAGCTTACGCATATCGACGACAGGATGTGCCTTTGTTCCTCGGTAAACCACAAAAACCTTCAAATCCCAAGGGCTTGGTTGCTCGAGTGCGGCCATACGACCATACTCTCGATTGAGATCAAATTGCTCATCAAGTGCTTTCCGACCACGGGCCGTCAACCGGTAAAGACCAGTAGGTTTGAGCTTAACTTCCAGTTCTGCAGGTATGTCTATATGCAACCAATCTTCTTCAGGTTCTCTAACACATCCCATGATATCGTTGAATATGCCCCGATGACGGCGGATCAAGCTCTCCAAGGCTTTGATCTGTGAGTCAGAGATGTCGTCCTCCCTGTTGATTACAATTTGCTCCCAGGTTGATGAGGTAATGTCGGGAACCTTGATGTATGGTGGGAGGACATGGTTGTAGCGTGGTATGTATTCTTCTTGAAGCCATTGTGGGCTCTTGAATATTTCACTAGCACAAGGCTGCATGTTGCCAGGTAATGGAAATTTCGACTGCGCTGGCAATGGGCGAGGACGAGTCTTATTGTTAAAGAGCTCATCAGGGACCTCATTCGGATTGACCGTATCCACCTGATGAGGATTAAAAATTTCAGTAGCGGTCATGGCTAACGCGACATCACGTGCGGTTCCAAATAGAGCCTTTATATCCGTTGATGCTCCTTCCCAGGAGAGGCTAGTTGAGGATTCCAAGGAACAGACATGTCCGAGCACTGTACCTTTGAAAATTGTCAATGGATTATCTGCAAAATTGGTGTATAGCAGCTCTTTCTGATTGTGGCGTAGCACTGAATGGGGGGCCCCTGCGCCCGATATCGCAGAGCGAGTCTGGATTGGAGTAAATTGATAGTCTTGGTTTGGTTCGAGGGCACGACCAAACTTGACGCCCACGACTGTTGTAGTACCTGAAGGGATGGTGACAGGTGCCGCACAACGCACTAGAATCCTGGTGAAATGGTGGCCGTCATGCACTGTGATTTGCACTGAAATGCCGTCACAAGCGCCGATACGCAAGCGGTTTGATGAGTAGAGAAGATCGAACTTCTCAGGCTTCATGATATCATTTCCGACAAGCAACGGGATGGATAGATCCTTGAAAACATGAAACGGTCTGACTAGCTCAGCGAAACGACCGTCCATTCCTTTCATGAAAATTCGCATGACCACCACATGGGTGGCCATACATTTTGCACCTCCGAGGCCCTCCACTACTCGGGGTTTCGGTAGCGGTAAGGGCTCTGCATCTGGATAAAGCCAGCACTGGAGCTCGTCATCAACTGCTGAATTCCCGAAGCCGGAATCGATGCAGGCGATATGTGGGCTACTATTCGGAGAGGTGTACCAAAAGGTCTTGGCATAGTGGAAATCGGCAAGGCCCTCTACAATATTCGAAGATGCTGGAGCGGCAGATTTGACTATGGTGGCTGGTTCCATGGTGTGCTCGCCTACTGGTCGGCAGCAAACCCAGAGATGGTCATGGAGTTTGTTGTTCGAGGGAAATGTGGAGCCACAGTTCTTACATTCCACTGAGACTTTATGCTGGGACGACATCGTTCCGAGAAAACCAAGTCCAGTCTCATGGCGATAACGCGTTGCGAAGTACGCATTCTGCGCACGTTCGTTATCCTCCTCCAGATCCGCTTGGCGATCGAGGCTATGGTACAAGAGTTCGCTCACGTCATCGTCATTATCCGACCCAAGCTCATAATGAAGAGGGTCTGCATAATATGCGCGTTTTATTTCAGTACCCATAGCTCTGTTGATAACGCACTGCCAATCCCAACTTTCACCGTCTCCACAATCCGGATAATTCCTGCACTTGCGAAGACGCTCACGAGGCTGTCTATTCGTACGAGGCCCTACCCTTACCGAAGCACCTGATGTTGTTGCTGCGGCAGTAGCGTCGCGAGTGCCTGCGGTAGCCGGTGCGCGGGGCTGGCCTGCATTAGAGGACAAAACTCCAGAGGATTCGCGGAAAGGGGGACGGCGCGTACCAACACGCGTCTGCGGTAGCAGGTCGCCATCGCGTCTAGCGGAGTCTTGAAGGCGAACTACCGCCCGACGGTATTCGGAAACTGAGTTTCCAACTTCTGAGACGTACTTGTCAAGGTGCAGATGAAGATTGGGTGCGGCTGCAAATCCACGATGGAGCTCTTCGACTACCTCGTCGTCCCGCACAACGTTTGCCATGCGCAGTAATCGAAGCTTCTTAGCGACATACTCAGCGGGAGTCCGACCCTGGTTCCATCTGAAAGTCTCTGCACGCGCCGCTGAGAGTCTGGATGTGAGGTATGGCATAAAGTCACGCTCGAGAATGACAGCCCAGTTGCTGCAGTTCATACGAAGGAGTGCTCTGTCATGGTCTGACACTCCAGCGATCCAATCTTCCGCAACGGAACCCTTACAGCAGCGACGCAGGACTGCACGTGTGCGTGGCTCACCGTAATGGGCAACAGCATCTCGAATGGAATCGATAAAGCGTGAGGCCGCATCCGCATCTGACTGCGACCGGGGCTCGAACGTAGCGACGTCAGTGGGTTTAAGTGTGGGGCCGTGGTTAACATCCGTAGGCCCTGCAGCCACTCCGCGCATACTGTTTCCGCCTGCATTCTGATTCTGCACTAATATCGTTGCAAGATTCGCCATTTGCACGGCCACAGCGTTCATTGCTGCGGTTGACTGAGCGATGCTAGCTGAGACATCGTACTGCTGATACTGCTGCTGTGGCTGGTACAGCTGTTGTGGTGGCTGCTGCTGCTGAAACTGCTGCGGCGGCTGCTGTGGTAACTGCTGGGGCGGCTGCTGGGGCGTGTAAAGCTGCTGGGGCGGCAGTTGCTCTTGGTATTGCTGGAGCGGCTGGTGCGATTCCTGGGTTGGCTGCTGTTGGTCACCCATAGAATCATCCTCCTCCGACTCCGGGATGACTGAGGGTTGCCTGTACCCATGTCGGGCAAGATGGGCATGCGGAGTGTACGCTGGTTGTTTACCTTGTGCAACTTCTGACTGCATTCCTCCGATTGCGAGCGGGGGCCTCGAAAGCTCTTCAGGAGTGTCGTCGAATTCGTCGATAGAGCCAGCGGGACTAAGCGGGTGTCGCTTGAGCGAATTTTCAGCCATATTGTTGGCTAAAGAAAGCAATTTGAAATCGTCAGGTAGGTTCTCGGGAAGCGGGATTGAAGAGGCGTCTGGTAGTTCTGTGGATTCAGAAACGGTGCCTGGCGGTTCTCCAGACTCGAATACAGCGTCTGGCAGTTCTCCGGCGTCTGGCAGTTCTCCAGCCTCGGAAACGGCATCCAGAGGAGCAAGTCGAATCCTGACCTTGCGCTTCTTACTTGAATTCTCTATCTGCAGTGGAATTAGCACCGTCCCTGGCGAGCCGGGTATGACGTCAACAGGTAGCGACTGCCGGATGGCCTGATGAACAGGTTGGGAGTGCAGTGGCACTGCCTGATGTACAGGTTGTAGCGACTGCGGAACGAGGGCCTGTGGGACGAGGGCCTGATGGACAGGTTGAGAGTGCAGCGGCGCTGCCTAATGTACAGGTTGTAGCGACTGCGGGATGAGGGCCTGATGGACAGGCTGGGAGTGCAGTGACGCTGCCTGATGTACAGGTTGTAGCGACTGTGGAACGAGGGCTTGTGGGACGAGGGCCTGATGGACAGGTTGAGAGTGCAGTGGCGCTACCTGATGTACAGGTTGTAGCGACTGCGGAACGAGGGCGAGCCGAGGATCAGCAAACCGGAGACCTCGCACGTTCGCCCAGCGGATTGTATCGTCGAGTAGGCGTTCCTCAATATCAGCGCGGGGAGCGATCGGCGATAGGGGAATACTATTATTAACTTGTATGAAAGAATGCAGAAAGCTCAATACGGAGGCGGTGTTTGGAGATGGGGGAGGGGATGTGGGTAAACTGTAGTAACGAGCGAGAAGCACGAAACTGCGCTTGATAGCCGGGGGAATGTAGAGCAGCTGAGTCCGTTGCTTGGCGGAGCTGGCTGACGTAGGCCGTACCGGTGAGGGGCTAAAAACAGATCCGCTCGAGTAAGGGACGAGGGCGCTGCCTCCGACCTCCGCCTCTACCTCTGCCGACTCCACCTCTAACGCTTCCTTCGCGGCTGGCATTCTGCGCAAAATCGATGCGCTGGATACCCTGCACACCCTGTCTGCTCCGACCACCATGGTTCGCTAGGTCCCCTCGAGGGCATCGGGGCGAGGGCGAGCGGGTGTGGAACGAGTTGGCACTTGCTAGGTTCCCTCGGTGGTGGTGGAACGGGGGCGAGCGGGTGTGTCTGCGGTCAGGTGAGGGCGAGCGCCGGGTGTGGAACGGATTGGCACTCCAGGCTGTCTGACGGTTGCCAATGTAGGTATCCCAACCGAGTATGGACGGGGAGCGGTTCCAGGCGTCAGGCAAGGTTCCAGAGTCCTCGGTTGGCGGTTCCTGTGGGGTGACGGGACAGTAGGGGGTGGGAGGAGTCCTTGGGTGGGCAGCGGAGGCAGGAGGCGTCCGCCGTCTGTAATTCGTGTACGCGGGAGGGGACTGGAAACGTTGTGGAGGGGGGTGAGGACGGTAAGGAGCAGGGGAGCGGGAACGGGAACGGTGCAAAGGGTGGGCGGATTGATGGCTTCGCTGGAGCTCGTTGAAAGCGTCGAGCTGTGTTCATGCAAGGTTGAGGAAATCCTGATTGACCTCCGGCAAATGGTTGGCAAGTAGGTTAAGCTGGGTGGAGACACGCCTCTGCTGGCGTTCGGAGCGGGATGGGCGGGAATGACGCTCTTGACGGCGCCCGCTCATGGAGTGGGAAACCGGAGGCTTCGAAGCGCTGAAAGGCATTGCTGGAAAATGGGCAGCGAGAGACGGAATGGTGGAAGAAAGCCGAGAGGTCAGGCCGGAAACGAGGAAGAAGTGGTTGTCGAGACGCCGTGCAGCATTGGTGTGAGAGGTGCCGAGCCGAAGTGCTTCTCTCGGAAGCGCTGAGCAGCGTCTGGTATGGGAGGGCCGAGAGGTCAGGCCCGGGACGAGGAGAAAGTGGTTTCTTCAGCGGCGGCGGGGGGCAGCGGAAGAATGGTGGTGTGGGAGGGCCGAGAGGTCAGGCCGGTGACGAGGAGAAAGTGGTTTGTCTGACAGCAGCGGGGGCAGCGGAAGACTGGTTGGCTTGTCGGGAGGACGAAGGCCTCTGACTGGTGTTGGTGTTGCTACCAATTGTTACGGTACCGCAACAAGAGGAGGCACAAGAGGAGAGAGGAGAAATAATTAAGAGAAGAGAGTTGTTGTTTCATGAGCGGAGGAGCTATCTGTTTATATATCCGGCTCGCCCTCCTGCTTACTCATCCTAATCCTGAGTCATGTCCTCGGAGTATGAAACTCCGTCAAACTTCCCTTTAACCTTCCGGGCCACCTCAGGCCGGACTTGTCCGATTGGCACTGGCACCGTTAGGAGCGCGGCGAGTGACAAACAGTCTCACATGCAGCAGGTACCCGCGCAGTGCTGTTCCAAGGTTATTGCCTGAGGGCGGTAACCGAGGATGATGCCAGCGTAACCGGGTTAGGGTCACAGGCGAACTTGGAAGGAGGGTCATTGGGGAAGTTATTCTTGTATAATAATTGAACGCTGGCGAAGACCGCGCGCACCCCATCTCCTTCGTGACTTCCGAGAAACCTGACTAGTTCAATATTACCGTCACTCCGACGTTGACCGGACGTCCCAGTGTCACACCATCACACTTGGCCAACAGTCATATATCAACACGATTCCTCATCGATATGGGATGGAGAACGCAAATACGGTCAATACGCCAATGGATTACAAGACCAGACTGGACAACGTGTCAAACAACGCCAACGCTGAAGCCAATCAAGCACAATACCAGTCGATTGTCGGAAGTCTCATGTACGCCGCACAAGCAACTCGCCCTGATATTGCATTCGCTGTTGCAGCGCTTAGCAGGTACCTCCTCAAGCCGTACAAAACGCCTATGACAGCTGCCAAATGAGTCCTTCGATATCTCAAGTCTACCGCAGATGCTAAGTTGATCTTTTCTGGTCCTGGCGGGAGTTCGGAAGGGCTGGTTGGCTATACAGACTCGGACTGGGCAGGCGACAGGTATGACCGGAAGTCTCAAGGCGGCTATCGTTTCAAAATGGCCAGAGCACCTATTTCGTGGAAATCAAAGGAGCAAACTGTCATTGGAAGATCTTCAACTGAAGCCGAATACCTAGCTTGCTCGGAAGCAACTCGAGAAGCCCAAGGACTCATATACCTACATTGAGACGTTACTGGTGAAACCATGGTCCCGCTTATCCACTGCGACTCGAATGGCGCGCTGAGCACCTTACGCTCTACGATAACGAGCGACAAGGCCAAACATATCAATGTGCCTTTTCACAACTCTCGACATCTTGACGCTGCTGGTGTTGTTAAATTCACTGAGATCGATACTCTCGAGAACCTTGCCGACATTATAACGAAGGCACTACTGCCGGAGAAGCATCAATATCTTACTCACGGCATTGGTCTACACCCACCTCGATTAACGGCCTTATTTTCGCTCACGGCATCGGTTCCTCGCGCTCACCCTGTTAAGCGGTTCCTACATTTGCGCGGTTCCGATATACACGCTGAGACAAAAGTTTGAGTTTCTTTATTGGATTTATGTCTTTATCTTAATCGTTCTTCCGTTGTACAGTACTCTTTTTCCTACTGCGGGTTTCTCCCACAGGGTTTACCGCAGAGGTTTTAATGAGGCCATTGGAACTTTATGTTTTCCATTTTTCATCCTTTAAGGCGTTTCTTTGTCGTTCGGTCTTGCTTGCATGCTTGCTGCCACGGAGTGCAGCAAGAGGGGAAGGGTTGCAATATCTCACTTGTTCAGCTTTGCCACGTGTAGAATCACATCATATACGTGTATTCAGACTTTTCACTTTTCCTGCCTTTCTCTCTAAGACAACACAATACACATAAGACTTCATCATTCCATCAAACTTCCATCATAATCTTGACAAATCATGAACGTCTATAATAGAGTGATATTCTATGACGCCAAGCCAAGTAATAAACCATGGTTACAGAAGAGAGTGATTTTTGATGTTCCGTTAACTGAGTGATAACTATTTCATATTTTGTTTAGGTGAAATTTCAAATATCCGGAATTTTGTGAGTTTTGTGGTCTAAGTCTAAGCATGGCTGCAGGTTCTTTACCAAGCTCTCCAACTAGGTGTGAAAATTTAATTTTGTGCAAAAGGTCTCAAATACCTGACTTTTTGTAATATATTTCTGAAATAGCCCAGTGTAACAAAAAAATTCGCACAGCATAATATGAACTCATGCACATTGACCTTCGCCCCAGCGCTACAGCTAGATTGTTCATACTTCCGCTTGTTGACAGCTTCTACAGTTTGAGCACCATATTGCTCTGTGGATGGCTGGACTGTTACACCTCAAGCGGAACACGGGAAAGAACACTTAGTTAGCTACATAGCCAGGGCACGTGAGACTCTACTCAAAACCGCTCAAAGAGGAAAGTCGAGTCTGGTCGGCTTCAGAGAGTCTAGGCGGGAGATAAGCCCGGAGTTAGAGTCTTACGGCCGAGACGGCTTTAAGGGATTTAGCTCCGGACGGGCTGCAAACGCAACTATGCGGAGCGAGCAAGCCTGGACCCGAGAGGCCAGATAACTTGCCGAAGTCTGATAGGCCGGTAATCCCTCATTGAGGGAAATACACGGTGCGGGGATCACTCGGCTTATTGTTAGACCGACTAGGACCAATAAGGTTGAAAGAACCAGACCCGTGGGGTTCTGGGGTATTGACTAGCGGACGGAACTCGCGAGAAAAGGATGAGAAGTAATGGTTCTCTAGAAGAACCACGTGATGCCAAAAGAAGACTATATAGCTAGGAAAGATTCCGCCCCGTTGAGACAAGAGAGGACAGCACCGAACGAACACCCAAAAAAGAAAACCCACGAAAAACAGATCTAAGATTATTCCATTGTGAATTATCGAAAGTAGCCTGATTACCTTTGATTCCATCCGCACTCCGGTTACGATACAACCCCAGTGTGACACTATAATCTTTGATCCAAAATCACTCTACTTTCATCACGAACTTTTCTCGAACCCATATCGGAAATGTCCACCACCTCCGACTATAACATGCTCCACTTGGAAGCGCCCCGTGGGCTACTGCAGATCACCAACGATGAAGAACCTCGAGAAGAAGCCCTAGAAATCGCCAACCCAGTCAGATCGATGTGAGCGATGGCCAACCATCAGCAGCAGGCTGAGCAAGACCTATGCCAGCTAATGGATGTCTGTGGTAATACGTTAGACCGTATGGACCGACGCGTTAGGCGGATTGAAGCAGCCTACAACCGACCTCTAGGAGAGTCGATATTGATAAGCTCAAGAAGAAACTGTGTCGAACAGATAATGGCAGTCTTAAGTCATACGAACGGTCAAAGTCAATAATTCAACCTACGTCACCACAGGAAGAAGAAGAAGAAATGGAGGGAAATAGAGAATGGTGGCAATTCAGCAGCGCACAGCAACGCATCGAGA
>Ga0307516_10004841_pt1 | contig 16393 bp, 17 predicted proteins | sample 19_EM_MG_FD_203310 | JGI IMG/M metagenome (GOLD analysis project Ga0307516, IMG submission 203310) | Populus trichocarpa ectomycorrhiza microbial communities from riparian zone in the Pacific Northwest, United States - 19_EM | ecosystem: Host-associated > Plants > Roots > Unclassified | place...
ACTGTATGTTATCCTGAGAGAAAATAGTGCGAGGAGTTTCTTTAGCCTCTGTGGAACTAGGGCTCTATGGTGCTAGATGGCTATGGTGACTATGGGAGCTATAGGATGAGAGCTCTGTGATACTATGCGACTATGGGTACTATGGGTACTTTGGAATTTATTTGTCTGCTATGGGTTGCTATGGGGCTAAGGGTACTTACTATAACAAGCTATGACGAAAATCAGGGTTTGCTGATGAAACTACGCCGCGTGAAGGAGGACGACTTTAACTGACCAGTCCCAAAAGTAACTCTTAATGTGCGTGGGGAAAACTGGGCCCCCGAGAAGGTTCTTGCCTCACGAAGGAAAAACGATCGCAATGAGTACCTTGTCCGATGGAAAGATCAAGCTACCTCCCGTGATACTTGGGAATTGGAATCAAGAATGGTTCGAGATGGCCCCGAACTGCTGTACAGATACAAACGGGAACAGCGGCTGCGTGCGTCGGAGCGCTCGCCTTGAAGCGGGGGTAATGTGAGGATCCTCTCCTCTCTCTCGCCTCCTCTCTCGCTCCACCTCCCGCCTATACCCGTTCCCGCCGTCCTACCTGTACGGCGTGTCTCTCTGTAGCTGTGTCTCTGTAGTTAGTAGAGTAGGGGCATCCCTATTCGGAGTAGTATATATTGTTGGAATTTGTGATTGATGCGAGCGTGCACGATGCATTGCCCGCACCTTTCCTTTTCTAGGTTTTCCCCTTTGTTGTTTATATTCTAGGTACATGTTTCATATTTCTATTATCCTCGTACATATATAACTAGTTTAGGTACATAGTAGCACCCCATCCGTTTGCCTCTCGAGCTCACCGAGGCCAAACGATAATCTCATCCTTTGTTTCTGTCGTCCTCCGTCGGATTGCGTCGCTTATCCCAACATATATAGCATACGCACCTAGCCATGTCCCGTAGCCTGTTCTTCTCGTTTGTCGATTCATAACACTGGCTGTGTCGTTATATTTATTGCTTTGCGCCGCAGGTGAGTGGTTATCCCGTACCTCCTCTCTCGGTGTCACACACCTGTTGTTCAGAGCCCTCGCGGACTCCATGCTGAGCACCCTCGCTGTAAACCCAGTTATATCCCTTGTCCACTCGCATGACGTCGTCCCGGCTCTCGCTCGGATCTGCACGGGATATGAAGGACGCTGCGTTTTGGCTCTGCGAGGCGGAACCGCCGGTGCTGTGACGATGCGAGGGAAGCTGTGGACGGCCGGAGTGGGAGAACATGGAGGATCCGCGTTAGGTGGGTTGTTTTTCTTTTTTCTTTTCTATTCATTTTGGTTGACCAAGGTTGATTGATTACTGCAGTTTATCCTGGTGTGCGGAAGATGTTAGCGGTGAATATGCGGACGTCGAATATGTTTCCGCCTGGAAGGGTGTTGTGGGCGATGAAGGACAATGATCTATATTTTTTGCATCGGCCTTCTTCCTCTCTCTCTTCGACTGTGGGCCCTGGTCGAGCGACGACGAAGACGATGGAACTTGATTCGAATCCTGGGCAGCAGGAACAACTGCAGCTGTTTGAGATGGATGTGGACATGTTCTCTTTCCTCTCCCCCCCTTCCTTTATCTGATTTTGGTTTGGTTTTCCAGAGCACATATACCACATCAATATGACAAGGTTCCTCACGATCCGTTGTGACAAGATTGCTGGTATAGTCGCACCTAAAATACTTGTATATATCCATTGGATATATACCAGACAAGGATAAGTATACATTGTAGAAAAAATCCAATGTAAAGATCATTGACTTCGTTCCGTGCAATAACTCTCGAAGAGAATCGTGGAAGCTAAAGTGTAACTCTATTTGAGCTTTTTTAGTACGGTACATAGGATAGGATAGATTATAAAATTAACATCGGGGACAGCTCTACTGATGTCGACTGCAGTCATTAGTACGAAGAGTTACCAGTCACTGCCAGGCTTCCAGCTACTAGTGCTAACCCGACTCCCCTCCCCATCAAGAATGATAGTGCTAACCCGACTCTCTTCCACTTCAAGAATGACCTTCTCCAAGCCACGCTCCTGCACATGTTCACTTTGCAATGCGCGGGAGGGCGGAGATTCAGCTTCTTTGTCCATCGCACTGCCTGCAGCACGAACCCCAGATGCCACCGGACCTACGCGTGTGCTTGCATTCGGTGGGGGACACTCATAAATATCCGTCATCAAACACTGGGTTTCGACTAGGACCACCACGACAGTCGGATACATTGCCTACAATAGCAGTAGTAGATCAGATATTTTTGCACGTAACAGAAATGTTCGGTCTGCCCAACACTTACGGTCAGACAAAAATACAGGGGACCAAAGGCATATTGTTCGAATTGAAGGGTATTACCCTCCCCACTCCACACACTGATCAGCAAGGATGCTATCTGTCAGAAAGGTGAGAACTCTGTGGATCTTGCGCGGGCAAATCAGCAAGCGTGATACCAAAGTAACTGACCTGAATTCCGAGGAAAACAAGGCCTGAATCTACGAGAAGAATCAATATCGTCTGCCCTCGACTCTTTCGAGTACTCGGTCCGAGAATCTTCAGGATGGATGTACAATGACGCCTGCAATATCCCTTCTTGGTGAGCACCGCTGGATCTATGAGTCTCGTTCATAGCGACGTACCTCAAATTCCACAATTCATATGCAATCATCGTTGTCGTGACGGCATTCGTTGCAATGGAGACCGCACGGCTTGAATTGTTTATGGCATAATATGTATGCGATTTATAATAATCGAGATGATGAGGGGTCGATACCCATGAAAGCTGGCCGACGGTCAACCCTTGGAGTGAATAGATTCAGCAAAAGAGAACAGCTTCCTGGAAAATATCTATTCACCCACGGCTCCAATCCACAACATAAAAGGGATGAGGATTATCCATCGTCGATGTCGGAAGAGGGCCCAAGCCCTCCAAATGACAATGAGATCGCTAAATAATATCTCCACCGAGCATGAATTGACTGGAATCCAGTCGCAACAGATTCCTACTCACAAGAAGGTTCGCTGACCAAAAGAGGGTTATGGTCAAGGTCTGCAATACATTGCCAAGTGACTCTTGCTTCTCCGACAACGGATCCAGGATGAAAGCCTTTCGGATTAACACAATGAATGCGGCAATTACAGATCCAGTGCTCAGGCTGAAGAGGAGGAAGTTGATGACGGTTACTACGAACATGGCTGCTGTCGCGCGGTTCGAAAATCCCCTTCGCCTGTGAAATCTCGGAGGATCAGGCCTCGCTAAGATTTAAGAGAGTTGCAGGGAGGAGGGAACGAACACGAAGATGGCAACCGACACAGAGAAAAGTATGACAAAGACTCCTATAATCGAACTTGTGAATGGCCCATATACCACGAGCGAGGACGACGCACCATAGAAGAAAACGCCAATTGCCAATTCCTCGACATTATACAAGAAGATAACGCCAAGTTGCTGGAGAAGCTCGGTTTCGATGGATGTCATGGATGAGTCGCACGTTACGACAGGCCTAAGAGAATGTGAGGATCAATGCAGCTGGCCAGGATGACAACCTCAGACTGACTATGATAAACCCTCCCCAAACTTCAATTCTCAGCCGAAGAGTGGGAAAACGTAGCCATCTTGTGCATATATATGCCTTGGAGATGTGGCGGAATGGGGATGGATGCGTCCAAATGAAGATGATGTTAGTGGGTATACGTAACTGATAGTAATGAGCTAACACCAATTTCTTGATGAATCATCCGGTCGAAACTGCTCCTACCAAGGTGCATCATTGGATGACTTCCCGCAGGATTTAGAAACATAGATTATTTTCTAAATCGTTAAGCGAGCGGAATTGAAAAAATCTATGTTTATGTTTCTCAACCGTAACCATTTGCCATGTCTAGTCTAAATAGTTGACTAGATATTTCTGCGGCGTGCATCAAGGTCCCATCAAAATTCTATATCTCTCCAGAACGACTATTTTGGGTAACGCAATAATTCTAAGCAGTACATGTAGCTTTGATAAGTGGTGGCGGCGATTTTGAGGTGGTGGGAAGGGAGATAAAGGTCGACGGCATCTCAGGGGGGGCCTTGTCTAGATTAAAATTTAGACGAGGGTGTGGTTTCAAAGTCCGGTGACAGCTGCGACCCATTTGGCAAGTGTCATCTCGGCTAGCTCGTGTAACTGTTCGCTTAACCATTTAGAAAATAATCTGTGCTTCTAAATCCTGCGGGAAGTCATCCATTAGCACGACAGGTCTGTGACAGTATGCAGGTATCGGCTGTACAGCGATATCGGTTGACACGCTGCCATGGGTAGAATTCCATCAGCCAGCAGCGATGTACCTTTCTCTCTCCGAGTTCGGGATCCTTGAAACGTGATGCCAAAATATGCTTCGAGACATGAATGCTCTGGTCCGGGTTCAGAAATTCTGCAGGCGCCGGTAAGGTATACGCCGTCAGTCGGACTTTGCTCCGATTCTGATATCGCGTGATGGGCTGCTGGAGAGGTCTTGACAGGTGTGGGCTGCATACTGTCAGACTCGGGTAACCAATTTGCTTGTCTGTCGTCGCGGTATGAGTTGAGGCCGCCGCCCGTTGGGTTTCTTTCAGGGCAGGCACGCACGAATAACATCCGAGAATCCCGATCATCACGACAAAACACAACGTCGGACGGAGCAGATATTCACATCAAACGTGATCTCATATCGTGCCTGGTTCCACGACCATGCGGTTGTGAGAACAAAAATAACCACTGGCTCGTCCAACGCTGCCCCCGGATATCCACCATCGTGTCATCGCCCGCTCCACTTCTGCGTTGTCCCCAACATCAACATCTAGAAAGACTCTGTCGCGATGCAGGTGGATCACGTTGCGCCTCTTTTTGATTCGGGGGATTAATGGATCAAGGTGCTTTGACACCGGGGAGCATGTCGTGTAAAGCCATATGGTGCTCGCGAGCTATCCGACAACAGTCCGTGACGACCCTTCCGTGTCCATTTGCTTGCGACCTTTCAAACTAAGGTGTATCAGGTTCGGCCTGCAAGGTGATACCTATTCGGTGTGAGCATAGGCGATGTCAAGGCTGCGCTATATTCCGTCTGCCTGGAGCAATACAAGTAAGCGACTCGGATGTCCGTCCATGCCTACAATAAGTATCAGGGGCACGAGGGTTTTTCCGCGACGCAGATTGAAAGACGGTCGCAGTCCACACCCGATGTCCGCCCAATGGAAAACCACTTCTGGACGAACATCCAACGGCAGCCTCGGACTGGAATTGCCGGCCGTGTCTTGGGTATTCTAAGAACCATGGTATGTTCTGAACGCAGCTAGTTTATGCGATAAATCTGGGCATCTGGGAGGGAAGTTGAACATCATTATTATGGGACAGGTCCAGATGAGAGAACCGAGAACCGAGTCTTGAGTGGTTTATGTATGATCCGAGTGTTTGATTACGACTCTTGCAGGGGAAATCGGCTTGTGTTCATTCCATGTTTTCTGAGCCCTCCTGGCAACGAATCCCACCACACCACTTAACTAGTATAAGGGAGTCTGGCCTTGAATATACTGCAGCCGGGAACGTTCCAACAGTCGCACTTTCTGCGTGCATGCTGGCAATTTGGTCGGACAGTTTCAACTCCATGAACAGCTTCAACTCCGTAAAACTTTCATCTGGCAGTATACTGTATGGCTCGGGGAAGACTTGGCCACCCCGGTGAAGCGAATGGGCTTGAGACACTCTCCAATCGATTGGTGACGCGTCTTGCACAAGTGGTTTGACGTGACCACCGTCCGTACAGTACTTATGGGAGCAGGATCTTCTTCCCAGGAAGCAGCGATGCCTCCTCTCTCACCTCTTTCACCGCACTCGTCAAACGTGAGTGGTTGGCGCCCTTGAGTATGGCATCATGGAGATCGCAATGGTCGCCTGGGTCGCCCTCCAGGGCGTCACCCGGGAATGGCAGGAGAAGATCTGGTTCAAACACCCGAAGGAAGTCCACGTCAACCTCCGACACCATCTTCCTCATCGCAGCCGACATCTCCGCGCCGAGCGGCCAAACTATTCCTGGTGGGACGTCCTCCTCGGTAAGCACGACCAGGAGATATTTGAACGCGCTCGTGGGAGGCGGGAGTGAGCGGGCCAAGCAGGAGCTTAAGGACAAGATCAATGCAACTGCTGTACGTATCATCATCCCCTCCCCCTCACGTCTCCCACTCACTCTTCCAAAACCAGGTCATCAGCAGCGAATACATAATGCCTCGTTTCTGGTTCCTAACCGACCGTGGCTGCACCCAAGTCGTGCTCGTTCTCCGGGGAACCATGTCCCTCAACGTGCTCGCCGCCGACCTCACTTGCGAGCCTGAAGACTTCGAGCCTTCCACCTCCCCGGACGATGACTTGCACTCAGTCCACCACCTTTCAAGCCGTATAGGACCCGCTACTGCGCGTCCTCGACGATTTCCCCGCGGTACTACATGTACGGTGGGATTCTGCGCATGGCGCGGGCGATGGGTGACCCTGGCCGGCCCGTGCAGCTCGCTGTGCGGGAGGCGCTGTATCTCAACCCTGGCTACTGTCCCTTTTTCTTTCGGTTTCCGTTCCATGACGTGTTTTTGACGCGGACTCTTTGGGGGGTACCGGTGAAGCACTGGTGCTGTGCGGGCACAGCCTTGGCGCGGGCGTGGCTGCGATACTCGGGAAAATGTGCGGACGTGTCTGACGGTGGACAAGGAGGGATGCCACCGGATAAGAGGGTGTAGGTGTATTGCTTTGCGCCGTCGTGAGTGGTCATATCATTCCTCGTCTCTCGGTGTCACACCTTGTTTCAGAGCCCTCGCGGACGCTGCGCTGACCACACTGGCTGCGAACCTAGTCACGTCCTTTGTCTACTCGCACGACGTCATCTCTAGGCTCTTGCTCGGATCTGTACGGGATCTGAAGAATGCTGCGTTGTGGCTCTGCGAGACGGAACGCGAGGGCGGGGAGGGATGCAGTGCCGTGACGACGCGGGTGAAGCGGTGGACGGCCGGGGTGGGGGAGATGGAGGATTCGCGTTGGGTCGGTTGTTTTTCTTTTTTGCTTCTTATTTTGGTTAACCAAGGGCTGCAGTTTATCGCGGTGTGGAAGACACTAGAGGCGAATATGCAGATGTCGAATATGTTTCCGCCTGCTGGGACTCGGAGGATGTTGTGGGCGATGAGGGACAGTGATCTGCATGGACTTCGCACCGGTCTTCGTCGTCTTCTGATTCATTCTCTTCGGCTTTGTCGTCCTCTGCTGCGGGTTCTGGTAAAGCGGTGACGAAGACGATGTTAACTTCACCATCACGGTCATGAAGGCTGCTACCATCTTGCACTTCTTCCCACCATTTCTCAAACCGTAAGCGATACCGACCATGCAAAGTATCGAAACGGCTCATTTCCATGCATAGAATCGTTGCTTATTTCTTCACAACTCTTTCTTCTAGCATCAAGCGAGGTGTGAAGCAATTGCGGCCTCTTCTAGAGGAGCATCGTCGACAAAGGGCCGAATATGGCAATGACTATCCCAACAAGCCAGTAAGTTTTCTACCAAATCAATTGTTATTTCTTCCCTCAATTGTCCGACTAGAATGACTTCCTCAGCTGGTTGATGGACGAAGCGCCAGGCGACGAAACGACGATTCTCAGTCTTACTCGTAGGATCCTCACCCTCCACTTTGCCGCGATACACACGTCGTCAGGGGTGCATCTGTTTATATTCCCTAACTCACTAACTGAGTAACAAAAACGTCGTGTAGGCCTTCACCCATGCTCTTTATTACTCCTGAGCATGCCCAAACGCTTCGGGAGGAGATCCAGGAAATCATTGATCGGGAAGGGTGGACGTATGCTGCCATCACGAAGATCGTGAAAGTGGACAGCTTCATCAAAGAGAGCCAGGGTCTTACCTCAGGCGGATGTAGTATGTCCTTTCACACCCCTCGAGCCACATATATTAGCTGAAGCCGATGTTGGCACTCTCAGACTCTGGGACGCAACGCGTTTTATTTCTGCGAATCGTTCCTCGGTCTTAAGGCTGGAATGGAGTAGTGGAAGTGGCCAGTGGTCGGGATTTAGAATATCTCAGGTGAATTTCAGCTCAATTTTCGCTCAACCACGCAAGTGCTAGTCTTATTTCAAATCCAGGTCCGTCTCTCTCCCTCCCCACTCCCCACTCTAACCCCTTCCCCTACACACAGCTTCCTCCTCACATTCGCATTCGCATACACCGAGGCCCAAGAGCCTGGAAAGAACACGAAAACGTCTACGCCACATTCGACAAGCTCCTCACCACCCTCCATTGTCCAACCCCAACTCGAGCTTCTACCTCCACCCGCCGCCTGCTCAGTCAGGGCAGAACGGCTTCACAACCGCTTTTGGGAACGGAAACGGCAGCGGGATTACACTGGAAGGGTGCCACTCCGCATTTGAAAGCGTAGGAAAGCGTATGCGATGCCTAGTTGGGGGACGATTAAGCCATGTGTGGACGTTGAATGACAGGGGGATTCTCTGACGGCACTGTTTGAGGAATTTCATGGCTACCGGAAATCTGTCTAGTGTCGATATTTGCGGCGAACAAGTTGTATACAGGGGCTCTCGTTGACGAGAACACGGTGGATACGTGGGTGGCCTTGGACGGTGCAATTCCGCCGCTCCCTGCCAAGTTGCCTACCCCGTCTCATGATTTTTCTCATCCTGCGGCTGTGGCATTTATGTTGGGAAAGAATGATGAATCCCAACAACTATGGAACATCACGTACTCGGGAAGAAGTGCATCACGGATGCGAAGCGGATATTCCCTGTCATGGTCGTGTTGATGGCTTCTGAGCGCAAACTCGCCGACACGACGTGACTGCTGGTGGACAAAGGGGGCATGTAGGCGGGTGTCGATATATTGTTTTGCGCCGCGGGTGAGTGGCCCCGGTCATCCCGTACCTCCTCTCTCTAGTTGCCACAGTTTTTTTTTCCAGAGTCCTTGCCGACTCCACCCTGAGCACCCCCGTTATTAACCTAGTCACTTGTCCACTCGCACGACATCGTCCCGGCTCTCGCTCGGATCTGCACGGGATATGAAGAACGCTGCGTTGGCTCTGCGAGGCGGAAGGGTGGGGAAGGATGGGGTGCTGTGACGATACGAGCGAAGCTGTAGACGGCCGGGGTGGGAGAGATGGAGGATCCGCGTTGGGTGGGTTGTTTTTCCTGCAGTTTATCGCGGTGCGGAAGATGTTAGCGGTGATTATGCGGATGTCGAATATGTTTCCGCCTGGAAGGGTGTTGTGGGCGATGAGGGACAGTGATCTGCATCCTTCGCATCGGTCTTCTTCCTCTCTCTCTTCGGCTGTGGGCCCTAGTCGAGCGATGACGAAGACGTTGAAATTTTGTTCGAATCCTGGGCAGCAAGAAAAACTGCAGCTGTTTGAGGTGGTTGGATGTCGAAAGGGTGTTTTCGCAGATTGTGGTTGAGAAATATGTTGACGTGTGTCTTCTTTCCTCTCTCTCTTCTTTTATATGATTTTGTCTGGTTTTCCAGAGCACATATATCATATCAATATGACAAGGTTCTTCACGATTCCGAGTTCGAGTTTACGAGAAATCGGTTATTCCAGACAGACCCGCCAAATTTTTCGTGCACCATCTATCGTGCTCAGTTACCGGTTTGATTGCCGTTCATTGTATCTTGTTTGTTCCCATCACATGACACCGGGATTTGACGTGCGTTCGCCGTTCGCTGCACTCACCACGGACTATTTCCCCTCCGAGGCCTCCGCCTAGTTCCCCACCACCACGCCCGTTTACCACATCGCGATTCATAGCCTCGTGACCAGGCCTCTATGAGGCAAACCTCAATAGAGGGCCTGGTGAAGCAGACTTCAAATTCACATACCATTCCTTGTCATGAAAAAGTGCTAAATATAGTCATGTGAATTGATCCAATCTACCATATTTGGTAAATAACCAAATGGGAATGCATGCCCAATGCATTGCTGTGTTGATTTGCCAACACTGCATTCACCATGCCTCAACATGAACTTGGATCCTGCCATGCCCTGCAGTGGCCTACTCTCACCAGTCAGTTGTGACGAGATTGCTGGAATAGATAAGCTTTTTTTCGTGTTGTATTATTGTCTATGGAGGCAAGTTAGCCTATATGAGACATCGCGACCATGGGCACCTAGTACCAGATAAGCTTATGAGGATATGGCAGATGCTGACTTAGAGTTACACTTACAAGCACACGAAGATCGGATGGGGGATTGGACAGATGTAGATGCTTCAACAGTTGCAGAAGAAATCATTGTACTGACAACTCAATGAGAATTATTGAATTTTTTTTTTTTTTCAAAGTCAACAATTTATAGTGTGGTGCTCGTGAGGCAGTCCGTGGGCCATGTGAGATACAGACCTATTAACTTACACTACAATGCCTATATAATAACGGGGGGTGAAGATACATATTGTTGCCCCAGCAATGGAAGTAGGTGTTGGGATAAGCAACGCGATCTGACAAACGACGATGAAAACAGATGAAGATGGTATTATCATTTGGCCTCAGTGAGCTCGAGAGGCAAACAGATGGGATGCTACTATGTATCTAAACTAGTTATATATGTACAAGGATAATAGAAATATGAAACATGTACCTAGAATATAAACGACAAAGGGGAAAACCTAGAAAAGGAAAGGTGTGGGCAATGCATCACGCACGCTCGCATCAATCACAAATTCCAACACACTCCCTCGAGCGAAGCGATGCAACGAGGGGGATAGAATACACTCTCTGAATCCAAGAAAGGTCCATCAAGAAAGAATTGAAATAAAAACTCATCTCTTCAACATGAAGTACTCCAAGGCACTCCCTCAATCCTCTGAGCAGAAATTCCATTCAGTGGTCCATGTCCTAAGACTCTGACCAATGAATCAATTCAGCAGCATATGAGAAAGGCAATGACAAGATCAGGTGGGGTCAAGGTGGGGTCCTCAAAAAAAAACTGGTGGGCAGCAGCATGGGGCATAATACAATAGTGGGGGAAAACAGCAATGACAGCAAGGGAAATGAGATGGCAGTGGCGTCAAGTGTCTGCATCGAATTGACAAAATAGCATCAATAAAGGGATCTTTGCACTACAAAAAAGTGGTCCTCCAAGACAGGATAATCCCCCAGCATCTCAAACATCTTCAAAATTCTTCTTCAAGCATCTAAAATCCCCCGGGGATCCAGACAGGTGGCAAGTTGATGAAACGATCAACAGTGATAGTGAAACGGGTGGCGAAAATTGCAATAACAGCATCTCAAAAATGGCAACTTCAGCTTCAAGTCAAAATCTTCTTTGGCAAATCTTCAATCAGTGGCAAGTTGGCAATGAAATAGTCGATGGCAGTAGGCATGAACCTATGCAAAAACGGGCAGCCTTGGCAACAATGAGGTGGCAACTGAGAAACGGCAGGCGGGACAGCCCAAAACAAGACCTCCTTCAATGTAAGTTCCAGCTCCTACGACAAAATCAACTGCCTCCACAGTGAGGAGGGCTTTTCTTCATCATCCAATGCACCAATCATCGATGGTGACTGACATTCTTCTGTGCTGATCGATAGCGGCTTCCTTCTACAGGTTTATAGGCTCTGCAAGCCTCCTTCTGCCTTGGTTAGGTGAGGGCTTCAATGGCATGCTCACAATGAGTGGTGGTCTTCTGCACTTTGACAAGCAGCTTCAGGATGATGAGAATCGGCAGGGATCAGCGGGCGTGAGAAAACAGAAGTGCAAGTACTGAGAACAGCAGCATGCACGTGCACATGACGGCGATGGTCGACAGGGCTCAAACAGCCCTCATGCTGGTGAATTGTAGACAGCCCCAGCCAGTGGAGTAGGATCCGTTTGTGTTGGGACAAGTGACGCGATCTGATGAACGATGATAAAAACAGACAAAGATGGTATTATTGTTTGGCCACCCAAAGTGAGGAATACCCCCTCCCAAGCATGGCCTTAACTGGTGACTACAAATGCTGGGACCTAATGGATATGGGACAGTAAGACCCGGGAGAACGGTCTAAAAACAATCCAATCCTTAATTGGGACAAGACACCCAGGCTCCTCTGGAACTGCCTGATTGGCTGACTGCTGGGCCGATTAGGATGCTCTGGAAGGATGTTAGTCACCAGTGGATTGGGGCCCATAAGAGGGTATATACCTGAATAACTCTGAGTGGTAGATGGAGATCCCATCAATGACCGATATACGCCTTGGTAGGCTGGTAGACAAGACAGAGACTCTGGACAGATTGGGGATCCATGCCAAAAGGCATCAGTGAACCATCTGCCAGGGAATGGAAAGGGTAGCACTGGACCATAGCTGGATGGGGTAGTCCCCATCCCTGGGCTCGACAGGACTAAATCCTCTGTTGGCTCCCTTGGATATAATAGATCCGGGTTGGGGTTTAAGTTGATTTGGAGATGTGATGCAGCAAACAGGGGCCAGGTGTGATTACCGCTCTAAGTAACCAAGCTGGCACCCCCTCAAGGGGGTGCCTAAATCTCTCCCAACACTGCCACAGCCCACAGATCTTCAATCCCAGAAGTGCAAATCAATGGCCCCTTGCCTATGATGGTTCATAGATGATGCCCCATACCCAAACTCACTGGATCTTTAGAGATCGAAGCTACCAACAATGACAATGTCCCAGGAACCCTGCCCTTAGGGGAGCATGGTTGCATTCCTGGGTCCTCTCATCACCACGACATTCCTCCCGACTCCCACCTCCCTCCACCACATCCAGGATGGAGGAAAACTCAGCTCGCTGGGGACCCTTCTCCTCAGAATCGCTATCATGCCACCTGTGTCCCTGTCTCGGAGGATTCCTCCGATGGCTGGTGCACGGATGACAATGTCTACACCCCCCCTGTTCCTGAGCTGAAGCCAAAAGGTCATACTGACCCAAGTGGCTCCAGCCAGGGCCGATCTTGTGAATCTAGTGGTTTGGCGCAGCCCTGCTCCCCAAACCCTAGAGACACTTTCAAATTGGATATTCCAGCTGTAGAGGATTTCTCTGACAGCTGGGTATCCGATGATTCATCTAACTCTTCACCCTCAGAGGGTGAACAGTTCAACAGACATGTCACTGTGGTGATTGGCTTCTCTAAACATCGATTAAAAAGGGAATAAATTATAGAATATAATGCTTATGTGATGACATGTTGAACTCCATATGTAATAGGGAATAAAATACTAATGTCTGCTTGATGTTCAGCGCTATGGAGTGAGCCGTCAGATTGCAGATAGATTTGTAATCTAATCAGGATCAGTTCATACATATGCAACTCGAATAATTTTGATTTGTGTTCACAATGTGTGACAGGTATGAAAGGGGAACTCCGAGGGGTATACATTAATAAGTTAATCATAAGATGTGGGTTGTAATCTGTTTGTGATTTGTCTGGTGGTTCTGGATTGAATTGATTGAAATTGTAGACTAAGATACCTTCCCATATAACCCCTCATTTATAGTAATGAAAATATTTTAAATCTTCGCTATCATCTCTCTCCGATTTCTGCAGAAGATATCATAGTATTATTTTCTGGTGATTGTAAGTCAGCCCCAGTAGCAGGAACTTCAAGGGCTTTTGGTTAGCTCTCAAATCTCTTTTGGCATCTTAATTATAAAAATGTGTGTATGAGGGATAATGTAGTACATTGGTGTATAAGGAGGTACACGATGTCCGAGCAATGTCCTGGCATCAAGGAAACTCAGAAAGTGAGCCTTGAATGATAGAGAAAGGGAGGACATACCACGGTTCATTGTTGATCGACTCGACGGTATGCTCAGGTTGGCGGGCAATCATTGCCTTGGAATCCAAGCTCTGAGCTCCTGCAACGCCGCTAGATGCATGCTGCCCTTCCTCTCTCCCACTCCAGTAACTCGTTCCTTGCTGTCACCATACTCGTAGACAAGTACTCCAGCGAAAAAACAAGCCCCTTAACCTGGACGGCGTTGGTAGAAGAGCAGTTAGAAAGGAATAGTAAGACTTACTGCCTGGAGCGAGAAAATCAGTCAAAGACGAGGTGGGGCATGGTCAGAGATGAAGAGGCAGTTTGTATGGTCAAGACCTTGATTGATCATTGGGAGGATAGAATACAAAGTTCGGAACTTACTTCAGAAGGCGGCACTGGAAATATAACGTGTATGTACAATAGGCGGTTAGCAAGAAAACAAGAAAAAACGAGCGGAAGAGGGGGAAACATCACGAAATGTAGATCTAGACCTGGATAACACTATTGATCTCGAAGTCTTTGCTGAGCTGACAGTTCGAGATGCAAAGAACCTCACCCCTCCTGTTGATCTGCCCCCACAATGCCCTCTTCAGAACATACACCTCGTCAAAACTATGGCACGAACGAAGGTGTAGTGTTGCCACATTTCGTCGCCTGGCGTCGTAGATGTGGATGGTCGCATACCGGTATAGTTCCTCGGGGGAAGAACGGCCCTCCTAGATCGGTGAAGTCATTGCGTGGGGAAAAAGAAAAAGAACTGACCCCTCCTGAGCCAGGAAAACCCACTTTTCAAGCGTCTTCTGTTGTGATTTCAGACCGTGATTAACCCCACTGAGTGGGGCATGAAGCGACTCAGGATGGAAATGAGGATGTCGGGAAGGACTTACTGGAAGACCACGCCAGTTGCCTGGACGTGCGAAAGGAGAGGCGCATAGCGTTTGGTAGCATGTGTCAAGAAACCCAGAGAGTTGGCGGCGTTGGCGGAACTGATGCTCTTGTGGCGGTAAAAAATTAGCATGGTTGAACTGAGGAAGCTCATATTGATGAAGGGGTAGAACTGGAAGGAGAGGTAAGTAAGAATTCCCACAGTTAGATTCATACACACCTAGTCCGATTTGAATGACAGAGTAGTCACAGTTGTCTAGAAAGATGGAAGTGAGGTGATATGGGATGAGATTGCGAGAACTTTAATCACTGGGTTCATTGGGAACTCCAGCCGGCCCAACATGCAACATTACCCACCTCCTTCTAACCGCCAGTTCACACTCTCACACCCCACCAACCATCTGTCCCACTGAAGATAATCCCACCTGCATTAGAACAATGGACTCGATTCACCCTGGTGTTGTGTCGCTGACTGATGAAAATAGGCTTGTGTTGGAGTAAGAAGGCTTCAGCCTCGGCGACCGAACCTTGTTGACCTCCCTCTGGACGTGGGTGGGTCTTCAGGAGGAGCATTGAACTGGGAGAGGTTAGAGACAAGGAAATGGACAATATAATGCAAACTAACCCTTGAGGGTGACCTTTGCACCTGCAGATCTAGAGTCCCAGATGTTTTGCGAAGCGAGACCAGTGTAAAGGAGGTGTTGAGCCACAAGAGCAACTTCTGTGATCATGAGCTGTGTGGGGAATTTTACAGTAGGTATAATTTTTCGACATTCAGATGCAGTGTGGTTCGACCTTGGGCATACTCCGCTCACAGAGGCATAAGCATATAGACTCCGATGGTACAGTCAGGTAACATAGGAACTTTGCATATTAAATGGGTGATTCATAGCTATGAAAGTGGTGAAATTTTACAAAAGCTGGGGCGGGCATATATATAATCGGTTCATAAAGGTGAAGAACAGAGGGCTTTCATACTCGATTAAAAGAAAATACGGTTGTCATGGATAAAAGCATAGTCTTCCTTCCCATAGGTGAAGTTCCTTTGTGACGAGAGCCAAGTTGGATCATAGGCATTCTTTGGCAATCCTGGAATTGCTTTGGAGGGACGGTTGCTGAGATGAGGGCCCTGTGGGTCGTGAGCTTGTAGGCAAGGGAAATCTCCTCATGAAGCTCCATTGACTCAGCGATCCGAGATATATGTGGAGTTGAATATGTGAAGCCAGTCAGAGAGGCCTCTGGCCCTCCAGCGCAGGAGGCAGACAAGATAACGAGGGCTATGAGTCCCAAGCATGCGATCTCGAGTAGCTTCCTCATGATCTGACTTGTCACTGGACATTCCCTGTGGCCCTAGTTGTTCAAGGATGTGGGCATGTTTCTGTAAGTACGGGTTCATTTCAGCAATGGCTAATTGCCGGTTGAATAACTGTCATAGAAACGTCAGAAGCCAAATGAATTATTATGAATTATTATACTGACCATCACTTTCCGGCCGTCACACCTCGTCTTTTTCCCATACGACTGTTATGGAACAGCCTCTTGTCTTATCTCATCTCATCTTATCAACACTTCAGTTTGGTTGTATTATGGAACAGCCCATCAGCCTCTTATCTTATCTCTTTGATCTTATCAACTATGCCTCTCTCATCTTATTAAACAAACTATCTATTCTTTTCCATCCCATCATTGTTTGGCCTTGTGGACAATATTATAAAGTTCAAGGGTG
>Ga0307516_10004842_pt1 | contig 16393 bp, 11 predicted proteins | sample 19_EM_MG_FD_203310 | JGI IMG/M metagenome (GOLD analysis project Ga0307516, IMG submission 203310) | Populus trichocarpa ectomycorrhiza microbial communities from riparian zone in the Pacific Northwest, United States - 19_EM | ecosystem: Host-associated > Plants > Roots > Unclassified | place...
CCATTCGGTGTGCATCTTGTGCTCGCCCAGGTCGTCGCTGCGCACCGGCTGGAACGTGCCGGCGCCTACATGCAGGGTGACGCGCGCCGACTGCACGCCGCGCGCGGCGATCTCGGCCAGCAACGTCTCGTCGAAGTGCAGCGCGGCGGTGGGCGCGGCCACGGCCCCGGGACGGTCGGCGAAGACGGTCTGGTAGCGCCGGACGTCGTCGGCCTCGTCGGCGTGCGCGATGTAGGGCGGCAGCGGCACGTGGCCGTGCTGTTCCAGCAGCGCGAAGACGTCGCTCGGGAAGCGCAGGTGGAACATCGCGTCCTCGGGTCCGCAGCGGCCCAGCACCTGCACCTCGAACGCGGTGCCCGCGGCGGCGTCGCCGAACGTCAGCGTGGTGCCCGGGCGCGGCGACTTGCTGGCGCGGATGTGCGCCCACGCCTGTGCGGGCGGCAGCACGCGCTCGATCAGCACCTCGACGCCGCCGCCGGTGGCCTTGGCGCCGAACAGGCGCGCCTTGATGACGCGGGTGTCGTTGAAGACGAGCAGGTCGCCCGCTTCCAGCAGGCCCGGGAGCTCGCGAAAGATCCGGTCGATGAACGGCGGGGCGGCGCCATCCGCTCCAGCGGGCGACGTACCGTCCAGCAGCCTCGAGCCGCTGCGCTCGGCGGCCGGGTGCTGGGCGATCAGGTCGTCGGGCAGCTCGAAATCGAAGTCGCCGAGGCGCAGGGGTCCGGAAGGCGGCGGCAGGTGGACGGCATCGCGGGTCATCGCGACGTTCTCGTCGGGCACGCGGCGCTCAGGTCGCGGCGTGGACCGCGGCGGCGTCCTGCGGCTTGTCGGACTTGTCCCAGGCCCAGGCGAAGGCCAGGCTCACGCCGAAGACGGCAACCATCAGGACGACAAAACGGGCAATGAGGCGCATGTTGAGCTGCAGGTCCCGCAGTCGCTGATGCGCGCGGGACGTTATGGGGAACGGTGTCCGGATGGACAGCCGATATTGTCAGGCAACTATCACGCCAGGTGGTATCGGCTTGTTGTCGGGTGTACGGATTCGTATGTTTCGCCCGATCCGCTCGCGAGGAAACAACACGGCAGGCGCGAGAATCGCGACCATGTCGAACAAGCCCGCCGATGCACCCCTCGCCGAGGGCTCGCGTGAGTCCGCCGCGAAGGTGGAGCTCACCGGGCCGCAGCGCGCACTGCAGCGCCTGGGCCTCGTGCGGGCGATCGACCTCGCGCTCCACCTTCCGCTGCGTTACGAGGACGAGACGCAGGTCACCACGATCGCCCGCTCGCGCACCGGCGAGAAGGTACAGGTCGAGGGCACCGTGCTCGAGTCGCGCGTCGAGGCCCGGGGGCGCCGCCAGTTCGTGGTCAAGATGACCGACGAGTCGAACGCCGAACTGGTGCTGCGCTTCCTCAACTTCTATCCTTCGCACCAGAAGACGTTGGCCCCCGGCAACCTGGTGCGCGTGCGCGGCGAGATCCGCGGCGGCTTCCTCGGCCGCGAGATGGTGCACCCGACCTTCAAGGCGGTGACGCCCGGCGCGCCGTTGCCGCCGTCGCTGACGCCGGTCTACCCGACCACTGCGCAGTTGCCGCAACCCTACCTGCGCAAGGCGATCGCCAGCAGCCTGGCCCGCGCGCCGCTGCAGGAGGTGCTGCCGCCGCAGGTGGTGCCGGCCGGGCTGCCGTCGCTGCGGGTGGCGGTGGAAACGCTTCACCATCCGCCGGCCGACGTCTCGCTTCACGCGCTGGAGGACGGCAGCCACCCGGCGGCGCAGCGCCTGAAGTTCGAGGAATTGCTCGCGCAGCAGCTGTCGCAACTCGCCTCGCGCGCCGAACGCGCGCTGCTGCGCGCACCCGAGATCGTGCCGCGCCCGGGCGGCCTGCACGAGAAGCTGCTGGGCGTGCTGCCGTTCGGCCTCACCGGCGCGCAGCGGCGCGTGGTCCACGAGATCGTGGCCGACCTGGCCGGGCCGCGCCCGATGCACCGGTTGCTGCAGGGCGACGTCGGCGCAGGCAAGACCGTCGTCGCCGCGCTGGCCGCGGCTGTCGCGATGGACGCCGGCTGGCAGTGCGCGCTGATGGCGCCCACCGAGATCCTGGCCGAGCAGCACTTCGCCAAGCTGGTCCAGTGGCTCGAGCCCCTGGGCATCGAGGTGGCCTGGCTCAGCGGCAGCCGCAAGGGCAAGGCGCGCGCGAAAGCGCTCGAACAGGCGGCCAGCGGGGCGGCCCGCCTGATCGTCGGCACGCACGCGGTGATCCAGGAGGGCGTCGAGTTCGCCCGGCTCGGGCTGGCCATCGTCGACGAACAGCACCGCTTCGGCGTGCAGCAGCGCCTGGCGTTGCGCCGCAAGCTGGCCATCGAAGGGCTGGAGCCGCACCTGCTGATGATGACCGCCACGCCGATTCCGCGCACGTTGGCGATGACCTACTTCGCCGACCTGGACGTCAGCACCATCGACGAACTCCCCCCCGGACGCACGCCCATCGTCACCCGCGTCTTCGCCGACGCGCGCCGGCCCGACATCGTCGAACGCATCCGCGATGACATCGCCGCCGGCCGTCAGGTCTACTGGGTCTGCCCGTTGATCGAGGAGTCGGAGGACGCCGAGAACGCCGCGGCCGAACACGCCGGCCGCGCCGAGCCGTTGACGCTGCAGAACGTCACCGACACCCACGCCGCGCTTGCCGCCGCGCTGCCGGGCATCGCCGTCGGATTGCTGCACGGCCGCATGAAGCCGGCCGAGAAGGCCGCCGTGATGGCGCAGTTCAAGTCCGGCGCGCTGCCGGTGCTCGTCGCCACCACCGTCATCGAGGTGGGCGTGGACGTGCCCAACGCCAGCCTGATGGTGATCGAGCACGCCGAGCGCTTCGGCCTGGCTCAGCTGCACCAGCTGCGCGGCCGCGTCGGACGCGGCAGCGCCGCGAGCGTCTGCGTGCTGCTCTACGCGCCGCCGCTCTCGCTGATCGGCAAGGAACGCCTGAAGGCCATGGTGGAGACGACCGACGGCTTCGAGATCGCCCGGCGCGACCTGCAGATCCGCGGCCCGGGCGAGTTCATGGGCGCACGCCAGTCGGGCGACCAGCTGCTGCGCTTCGCCGACCTGGAGGAGGATGCCCCGTTGCTGGCGCACGTCCGACAGGTGGCGCCGGAGCTGCTGGCGCGGGCCCCCGGGGCCGCCTCGGCGCATGTCGAGCGTTGGCTGGGCGGCAAGCTGGAGTGGATGAAAGCATAAGCGTTGCCCACGATTCGCCGCTGGTTCCAATAGCGTATAAAAGCGATGGACAGGGGTCACAATAGAAGGAATGCTTTTTCGTACCGGCGCTGCCGCTCGAACGTCCCAACCGGGGTTCGAGGGAGCGACGGATCCGGCTTCGCCGGGCCGTTCGCGGCCGGCCCCTCGGGGGCAGCGAGCGCCAGCGAGCGTGGGGCTCCATCTATGACACTCACCGAGTTGCGCTACATCGTCGCGGTCGCCCGCGAGCGCCACTTCGGCCGCGCGGCCGAGGCGTGCTTCGTGTCGCAGCCCACGCTGTCGGTGGCGATCAAGAAGCTCGAGGAGGAACTCGACGTCAAGATCTTCGAGCGCGGGAGCAACGAGGTGAGCCTCACGGTGCTGGGCACGGCCATCGTGCGCCAGGCGCAAAGCGTCATCGAGCAGGCGGCGGCGATCAAGGAGATCGCCAAGCGCGGCCAGGACCCGCTGTCCGGGGCGCTGAAGCTGGGGATCATCTACACGATCGGCCCCTACCTGCTGCCGCAGCTGGTGCGCCACGCGATCGAACTGACGCCGCAGATGCCGCTGATGCTGCAGGAGAACTTCACCGTCAAGCTCCTGGACATGCTGCGCACGGGCGAGCTCGATTGCGCCATCATGGCCGAGCCGTTTCCCGACAGCGGCCTGGCGATCGCGCCGTTGTACGACGAGCCGTTCGTCGTCGCCGTCCCGCGCGCCCACCCGCTTGCGCAGGAGGCATCGATCTCGTCGGAGCGCCTGAAGCAGGAGACGATGCTGCTGCTGGGCACCGGCCACTGCTTCCGCGACCACGTGCTGGAGGTCTGCCCCGAGTTCGCGCGCTTCTCGAACGACGCCGAAGGCATCCGCAAGAGCTTCGAAGGTTCGTCGCTGGAGACCATCAAGCACATGGTCGCCTCGGGCATGGGCGTGACGGTGGTGCCGCGGCTGTCGATCACGCACGGCATGGATGATCCGCAGTCGCACGCCCTGGTCACCTACATCCCGTTCGAGGCGCCCGTGCCCACGCGCCGCGTCGTGCTCGCGTGGCGGCGCAGCTTCCCCCGCTACGAGGCCATCGCCGCGCTGCGCAATGCCGTCTACGCGTGCGCGCTCGAGGGCGTGACCCGACTGTCGGACTAGCGCCCTGGACGCCGTCCATTCCCTGACCGCACGAAATTGCCTGGGCGTGCGCGCCATGATGGCAGCGTTGTCGCTCGCCGTGCTGTCGCTGGCGGCGGGTGCGGCGCCCCCCATACCCGTCACCGTATCGTCGGCGGTGCCGGCCGCGTCGGCGGCCGCTTCGGCATCGGCGCCGCGGGTCCTGCGGGTCGTCGGCTCCGACAACTATCCGCCGTACCTGTTCCGGGACGAAGACGGCCACCCCGCCGGGCTCGTGGCCGACGAATGGGCGCTGTGGGAGAAGAAGACCGGCGTGCACGTCGAGCTGGAGCCGGTGACCTGGGCAGACGCGCTGCGCCGCGTCGCCAACGGCGATGCAGACGTCATCGACACGATCTTCTGGTCGTCCGAGCGCGCGCGCACGATGGACTTCACGGCGCCGTTCGCCGACGTCCGCGAGCCGATCTATGCCGAGAGCAGCGTCAAGGGCCTGGTCGACCTGCACTCGCTCAAGGGCTTCCACGTGGCGGCGCTGTCCGGCGACGTCTGCATCGACCGCCTGCGCGCCGGCGGCATCACGCTGATCGACACCTACCCCAGCTACCAGAGCCTGATCGACGCCGCGGTCGCCGGCGGCCCCAAGATCTTCTGCATGGACGGCCCGTCGGCCGAGTACTACCTCTACAAGGCCAACGCCTCGCAGCGCTTTCGCGAGGCGTTCGTCATGTACTACGGCCACATGCACCGGGCCGTGCGGCGCGGCGACGCGGGCACGCTGGCGCTGATCGAGAAGGGCTTCGACCAGATCTCGCCGGCCGAGAAGAAGGCGCTGGAGGACAAGTGGTTCGGCGCGCAGCTGGCCGGCACACCCTGGCTGCGCGCCGTCGTCGTGGCGGCGGCGGCGCTGGCGTTCGCGGCGATCGTGGCGGTGCTGTGGGGGCTGGTGCTGCGACGGGCGGTGCGCGAGAAGACGGCCGAGATCGACAGCCAGGCGCGCCGGCTGCGCACGCTGATCGACACGCTGCCCGATCTCGTCTGGTTCAAGGGCCTCGACGGCAGGTTCCTCGCCTGCAACGTGCGCTTCGAACGCTTCATCGGCGCGCCCGAGAACGAGCTGCTGGGCCATCCGGCCAGCGCGTTCCTGCCCGCTGCCGTGGCGGCCGAGTTCGCGGCGGCCGACCAGCGCGCGATCGAAGTGCGCGCGCCGGTGCCGCACCAGTTCACGCTGACCTACGCGCACGACGGCCACCAGGAGCAGGTCGAATCGCTGCACACGCCGGTCTTCGGCGCGCACGGCGAACTCACCGGCGTGCTGAGCATCGGCCGCGACGTGACGCAGCGGCGCGACGACGAACGCCACCTGCGCCGGCTGAACCGCCTCTACCAGGTGCTGACCAATGTGCACGCGGCAATCGCGCGCGAGCGCGCGCCCGAGCCGCTGTTCAACGCGGTATGCCAGATCATGGTGCGCGACGGCGGCCTGCGCATGGCCTGGATCGGGCGGCCGGACACCGAGGCCGGCGAGCTGGTGCCGGTGGCCTGGGCCGGCAAGACCGGCAACTATCTCGACGCGCCGCACGCATCGCTGGCCGAAGGCCCGCGCGGGCTCGCGCCCAGCGTGCAGGCGTTCCGCGAGGGCCGCGCGATGCACTCCACCGACATCGGCACCGACCCCGGCATGACCACGTGGCGCGACGGGGCGCTGGCGCTCGGCTATCGCTCGTCGTCGGCCTATCCGCTGAAGTTGCGCGGCCGCACGGTGGGCGTCTTCACGATGTACTCGTCGGCCATCCAGTTCTTCGACGCAGGCGAGCTCGCGCTGCTCGAACGGCTGTCGGAGGATATCGGCCGGGCGCTCGAAAGCTACGAGCTGGCGCAGGAGCGCGAGCGCGCCGTGACCGACCTGCGCGACAGCGAGGCGCGTTTCGCGACGATGTTCCGCATGAGCCCGTCCGGGCTGGGCCTCGCACGCTACGAAGACCATCGCTACATCGAGGTCAACGACGCCTTCATCTCGATGTTCGGCTATGGCCGGGAGGAGGCGATCAATCGCAATGGCCTCGAGCTCAACACCTGGGTCGACGTGAAGGCGCGCGGCGAGGCGATGGCGGTGCTGGAGCGCGACGGCGAGGTGCGCAACGTCGAGGCGCCGTTCCGCACGCGCTCGGGCGACATCTTCCACGCCTCGTTCTCCGCGATGCGCGTGTCCATCGGCCGCGAGGACCTCGTCATCGCGTCGTACTTCGACCTGACCGCGCAGCGCCTGGCCACGCGCACGCTGGAAGACCGCAAGCTGGAGCTGGAGCGCATCGTCTCGCAGCGCACGGCCGAACTCAGCCGCGTCCTCGACGCGATGCCGGACCGCTACTTCCGCATGCGCCAGGACGGCACGGTCGTCGATTTCCGCCTTGGCCGCCACGAGGACATCTACACCGATCCGACGCAACTGCTCGGTCGTCGCATCGACCAGTTCCTGCCGTCGCCGGCCGCCGACGCGCTGCAGGCGGCGATCGCCGAATCCATCGCGAGCAAGGGCATCGTGGTCGTCGAGTACGCGCTTCCCTACCCGGACGGCGAACAGTACTTCGAGGCCCGCACGCTGCCGCTGGGCTCCGACCAGGTGATCATGTTCGTGCGCAACATCACAGACCGCCACTCGCTGGAGGCCGATCGCGAGCGCGCGCGCCTCAACGCGATGGCGCTGGCCAACGCCAAGAGCGAGTTCCTCGCCAACATGAGCCACGAGATCCGCACGCCGCTCAACGGCCTGCTCGGCCTGGCGCAGATCGGCCTGCGCGACACCGGCGACCCGCGCACCGTGGCCACCTTCGCCGCAATCCTGAACTCGGGCCGGCTGCTGCTGGGCATCGTCAACGACGTGCTGGATTTCTCCAAGATCGAGGTCGGCAAGCTGCGCGTCGAACAGCGTCCCGTGTCGCCGCACGCGCTGGCCGAGGAGGCCGTCGCGTTGCTGCGCGACCGCGCCGTCGAGAAGAACATCGCGCTGCGACTGGTGTTCGACCCCGCGCTGCCGGCGCGCTGCCTGGGCGACGGCCTGCGCACGCAGCAGGTGCTGGTCAACCTGTTGTCCAACGCGATCAAGTTCACCGAGCATGGCAGCGTCGACGTGTGGGTAGGGGTGGAAGACACGCAGATGGTCTACCGGGTCAGCGACAGTGGCATCGGCATCGCGCCCGAGCACCTGAAACACCTGTTCGACGCGTTCCAGCAGGCCGACACCTCCACCACGCGCCGCTTCGGCGGCACCGGCCTGGGACTGGCAATCAGCCGCCGCCTGGCCGAACTGATGGGCGGCGTCGTGCAGGTGCGCAGCCAGCCCGGCGCGGGCAGCGTGTTCGAGCTGCGGCTGCCCTACGTGTCGGCTGCGGACGGCGCGCGGGAGCTGACGCCGGCGTCGGTGTGGGGCGACTCGCCGCGCCGCCTGGACGGCGTGCGCGTGCTGGTGGCCGAGGACAACGAGGTCAACCAGATCGTGCTGGAACGCGCGCTCGAGATCGAAGGCGCCGAGACGACGATCGTCGCTGACGGTCGCCAGGCCGTCAACCGCGTGCTGGCCGACGGGCGCGAGGCCTACGACGTCGTGCTGATGGACATCCAGATGCCCGAGATGGACGGCTACGAGGCCACGCGCCGCATCCTCGAGGTCGCGCCGGACCTGCCCGTGATCGGCCAGACGGCGCACGCGATGCTCGACGAGCGCCGCGAATGCCTGGCCGCCGGCATGGTCGACCACATCGCCAAGCCGATCGACTTCCGCTTGCTGGTCGACATGATCGTGCGGCACATCGCCTGAGCAAGCGGCCGACGCGTCGGGACGACGCGCTGGCAGAAATGTCATTCCGCGCGAAGTCGCGGAAACCACCCCTCGCGGCAGCCTCGCTCGCCGGCGTGGATCCTGCGACTCCGCGCAGGATGACCTCGTTGGCAGGACGAGCGGTCGGCTCCCTAACGGAATCCTGATGCCGTCATATGCGGTCCATACGGCAGCACTGGTCAAGTCACGTCCAGGCGCCGAGGGCGGTGCCAAGACGAGGCAAGCGCGATGACCGAAGACCGTGAGACGGACAACAAGCCTGGGCTCGGCGCCCAGTTGTGGGGAGCCGTGAAGGTCGCCCTGATCGACGAGGACCCGGTCGCGGTCGCACGCCGCGCCAAGATGCAAGGCGGCACGCCGCCCGCGCAGCCCCAGGCCGCTGCGGCCGGCGCTCCGGCGCCGCTGTCGCCAATGGCCGTCGCGTTGCTGGCGCAGGTGCTGGCCAAGCCGACGGCCTACACCGCGCTGACCGAGAAGCTGGCGCCGCTGGAGGCCATCGTGCTGGACGAGCGCACGCGCTACCAGGCCGCCTACGCGTTGATCCGCGGCGCGCGCACCGTCGAACAGGTGGTGCAGGCGATCGCCATGCAGCACATGCCCGCGCTCGAAGCGGAGATCGCACGCTTCGCCGCGCAGCTCGACGACAAGGAGCGCGCGGAAGTCGGTGCGCGGTCACAGGAGCTGCAGACGCTGACGACCAACATCGACGCCGCCGCCCAGCAGGTGGCGCGACTGCGCGAAGACGCCGAGAACCGCATCCGCCAGATTGAGGCGACCGTCGCGCGCGACCGCGAGCGCCAGGCGCTGCTCACGCGCGAGATCGATTCGAAGCGGCAGGAACTCGCGGGTGTGCAACACCAGTTCGATGGCGCCAGCAAGGCAGTGGCACAGGCCCTGGACGCGGCGAAGGCGACTGTCCTGCGCTACCTCGGCTGAAGCCGCACGCCACTGAAATCAATGCAAGGAAACGGCCGCAAGCGGCCTCGGAAGGAAGCACCATGAACGACATCATCCCCACGGACTACAAGCCCAGGAGCTTCTGGGAGCGCAAGGAGGGCATCACCGGCCAGGTGGTCGGCGTCGCCCTCGTCTGCGGCGCCGGCGCGCTGCTGTATCGGGCGCTCCCGACCATCATCACGCTGCTCGAGAACACGATCTACGCCGCCATCCTCGGCGTGGCCGCGGCATGCCTGTTCTTCGTGATCACCGACAAGCGCTTCTGGCGCCTCGGCGCCTGGGCCTACATGAGCGCGATGCGCCGGCTCACGCAGGTCTTCGTCGAGATCGATCCGATCGGGATCATGAAGAACTACATCGAGGACCTGAAGAAGAAGCTGGCCGACATGAACGGCCGCATCTCGCGCCTGTCCGGAATGATCCGCGCCTGCAAGGAGGAGATCCGCCAGAACGACCAGGCGAAGTCGGGCGCGCTGGGCCTTGTCAGCGAGGCGAAGCGCAAGGGCCTGACGATGGTGGCCGCGGCGCAGTCGCGCAAGGCCGGCCGCATGGCCGAGGCCAACCTGACGTACCAGGACCTGCTCGCGAAGATGGAGCTGCTCCATCGCGTGCTGGTGAAGTACCAGGAGGTGTCGACCTTCCTCATCGAGGACATGACGCAGGAGGTGTCCATCAAGGAGCGCAAGCGCGCGATGGCCAAGCAAGCCTACTCCGCGATGAAGTCGGCCATGGCGATCATCCATGGCGACCCGAGCGCACGCCAGCTCTATGACATGGCCAACGAATACGTCGCCGCCGACTACGCGATGCGCATCGGCGAAATCGAGGACTTCGTGCGCATGTCCGACACCTTCATGCAGTCGATCGACCTGCGCAATGGCGTGTACGAGCAGCAGGCCGTCGAGCTCCTGGCCGACTGGGAGAAGAACGCCGACTCGATCGTGCTGGGCGATGCCAAGCGCCTGCTGATCGAGAACCACCCCGAGGGTGCCGCGCGCGAAACGCGCGCGAGCGCGCCGCGCACCCGCAACAACACCGGCTCCGACACGCCGGGGCTGGACTGGTTCGACCAGGCCAACCAGTAAGTCACCTCCCCGCGACAACACATCCAAAGGAATCATCATGGCCATCAAGCCGCTTCCCAGACTCATCCTCATCGCCACCGCCGTGGCCGGCGCCTGGTACGGCATCAACCGCTATGCGCAGCGCCCGCACGCGCTGTCGGCGAGCAGCGTGCCGACCCAGGCCGACGTCCCCGTCGCCGGCTCGACATCCGCCGCGCCAGCGCAGCCCGCGCTCGTCACATCGACGCTCGCGCCCGCCACAGGCGACTACACCGCGCGCACGCTGGTGCTGCCGTGGAACGCCGTCGCCGGCCTGGCCTACGCCAACGGTGACATCAACACAACGCCGGACAGCCTGATGGCGCGCCACGGCGTGCACCTGGCGCTCGAACGCCAGGACGACTACGCGCAGATGGTCGCCGAGCAGGCGCTGTTCGCGGGCGAGGTCGCCAACGGCGTGGCCAACCCCGGCAAGGGCGCGGCCTTCGTGGTCATCATGGGCGACGCATTGCCAGGCTATGCCGCGTCGGCCAAGGCTGCGCTGGACAAGCTCGGCCAGCAGATCGAGGTGGTGGGCGCGCTCGGCTACTCGCGTGGCGAGGACAAGTGCATGCTGCCCGCCGCGGTCGTCGCCGACCCGCAGAAGGCGCGCGGCTCGCTGATCGGCGCCGTGCTGCGCGACGGCGACTGGAACATCTGCATCAAGTACGCCGCCGACAACAAGATCCCGGTCAACGCGGACCCGAAGACCTGGGACCCCGACGCGATGAATTTCGTCTCGGTCGGTGCGTTCACGGAGGCCGACGAAAAGCTGATCGCCGCCAGCAAGGGTGCTTGCGAAACGCGCCCCGTCGTGAGCGCGGGCAAGCTGACGGGCGAGAGCCGCAAGGTCTGCCAGAACGGCACCGCCACGTGGACGCCTGGCGACGTGAAGGTCGCCCGCGAAGTGGGCGGTCTCGCGGCCGTTGCCTCGACCCAGGAGTACATGTGGCAGATGCCCGCGGCCATCATCGGCAACAAGCAGTGGATGGCGCAGAACCCGTCCTTCGTGCGCAACCTGCTGGCCGCCTCGTTCGAAGCCAGCGACGCGGTCAAGGGCAGCGACGCCAACCTGCTGGCGGCCTCCACCGTGATGGCCAAGGTCATGCGCGAGCAGACGCCGCAATGGTGGGCGAAGTACCACCGCGGCGTGGTGGAGAAGGACGCCAGGGGCATGGACATCCGCCTCGGCGGCTCGACGACCAACAACCTGGCCGACAACCTGTACCTGTTCGGCCTGAACGGCAACGACAACCTGTACAAGCGCGTCTACACCGTCTACGGCGGCATCGCCAAGTCGATGTACCCGCAGGAGATGCCGGTCGTGCTGCCGTACGAGTCGGTCGTCAACAGCAGCTACGTGCAGGGCCTGGCCACCGAAGCCACGACCGCCGCCGCGGCCCGCCCCGCCACGCCGATGTTCGACCCTCGCGCACCCGCGACCTCGACGTTCGCCAAGCGCTCGTGGGCCATCGAGTTCGACACGGGCAAGGCGACATTCCGTCCGGAGGCTCTTCCCGTGCTCGACGCGATGCTCGACCAGGTCGCGGTGTCGGGCCTGGCCGTGCAGGTCTCGGGCCACACCGACAACGTGGGCGTGCCGTCGACGAACCTCGCGCTGTCGAAGCGTCGCGCGGAGGCGGTGAGCGCGTGGCTGCAGGCCAACGCCTCGTCGTCGTTTCCGAAGGAGCGCGTGCGCACCCGGGCCTACGGTGACCAGCAGCCGGTGGCGGCCAACGACACAGCCGAAGGCCGCGCGCGCAACCGCCGCGTCGACATCGCCTTGATGCGTACCGAGTGATGCGTGAGACGAGCCGCCCGGTCACGCGACGCGGGCGGCTCCTCCTGGAGACCGAGCTTGAAATATCTCAACCTGCTGCTGCCGTTCACGCCAGTCCGCGCCCGCTGGCTCCCGGCCATGGCCGCGACGCAGGCCTGCGTCGCCCTCGCGCTGTGGGCCCTGGGCGGCTCGCGCACCTTGCCGTCGCCGCTGGAAGTCGCACGCGCGTGGCTCGATCTCGTGCAGCACCAGGGCCTGCTCATCGAGCTCTGGGCCAGCGTCAAGGTGAGCCTGCTCGCCCTCGTGCTGTCCACGCTGGCCGCCGTCGCCATGGCTTGCCTGGGCACGGCGCCGGTGTTCATGCCGCTGGCGCGACTGTCGGCGACCTTGCGCTTCCTCGGCTTCGCCGGCCTGACCTACGTCTTCATGCTGGTCTCCAGCGACGCCATCGGGCTGCGCGTGTCCATCCTGTCGTTCGGCATGTTCGTGTTCATGGTGACGGCGCTGCTGGCTGACCTGGCGGCCACGTCGCGCGACCCGATCGATCACTGCCGCACGCTGGGCATGCGTCACTGGCGCATCACCGGCGAGGTGGTGGTCCTGGGCAAGGCCGACATCATCCTCGACCTGATGCGCCAGAACGCGGCCATCGGCTGGACGCTGCTGACCCTGGTCGAAGGCCTGACGCGTTCGGCCGGCGGCATCGGCGCGATGTTGCTGAACCAGAACCGCTACTTCCTGCTGGCCGGCGTGTTCGCCATCCAGCTCACGATCCTGGCCGTCGGCCTCGCGCAGGACGCGCTGCTCTCGATGCTCAAGGACAGCCTGTGCCCCTGGAGCACCCTTGGAAAGGAGAGAACAGCGACATGAACGGCGCCTACGTCTACACCACGACCCAGCGGCTGCTGACCCTGGACAATGTCTGCGTGCACCACGACCGACCCATCCTCGAGGGGGTGACCGGCCACATCGACAACATCCAGCGCGAGGGCCTGCAGCAAGGCCAGGTCGTGTGCCTGCTGGGGCCCTCGGGCATCGGCAAGTCGCAGCTGTTCAGGTGCATCGCCGGCCTGCAGCGGCCGACCTCGGGCAGCGTCCGCCTCAATGGCGACCAGCGCGACGTCCAGCCGGGCGAGGTGGGCGTCGTGGCGCAGAACTATCCGCTGTTCAACCACCGCAGCGTCTGGGGCAACCTGATGATCGCTGCGCGGCGGAACGGGCGCAGCGCCGAGCAGGCCGGCGAGGCGTGCCTCGCGCTGCTCGAGAAATTCGGCATGATGGCGTTCGCGAAGAGTCACCCGATGACGCTGTCGGGCGGCCAGCGCCAACGCATCGCGATCGCGCAGCAACTGCTGTGCAGTTCGCACTTCCTGCTGATGGACGAACCCTTCTCGGGCCTGGATCCGCTGGCCAAGACCACCGTGTGCGAAACGATCATCGACCTGTCGACCACGCATGAACTCAATACCGTCATCGTGGTGACGCACGACATCGAGAGCGCGATCCGCATCTCGGACACGCTGTGGATGCTGGGCCGCAATCGCGACGCGAGCGGCCGGCCCACCGGCGGCGCAGCGATCCAGGAGACCTACGACCTGGCCGCGATGGGACTGGCCTGGGATCCCGACGTCGAGTCGCGCGCGGAGTTCCGCGAACTGGGGGCGGCATTGAAGGCGCGCTTCGCGACGCTATGACCTGGCTGCCCGGCATCGATGCGTCGGCGGACTTCTGGCCGGCCAGGCTGCGCCAGGCCTGGCTGGTGGTCAGGGAGGCGTCGATGTCTGGTACGGTTGCGCCGATGCGCGACGATGCCGCCCACCCCTCCCGCCGGCCGGCCAGATGGCCGTGGGCGTGGGCCTGCGCGGTGTGGGCCGTGGCCTGGCTGCTGATGCTCGGGCTCGACCGCCACATCGGCCTGGCGCAGGCGGCCGTCACGCTGGTGCTGGCGTCGGCGCTGGCCGCGATCTGGCTGCCGCTCGTCGCCTCGCTCGCGACCACCACGCTCGCGGTGTTCGCGTTCGACTGGTTCGTCGTGCCGCCCAGGCACTCCTTCAGCGTCGAGCTGTCGGAAGACGTGCTGTTGCTGGCGGAGATCCTGCTCCTGAGCTGGGTGGTGACGGCATTGCTCGCGCGCGGTCGGGTGCTCGCGACGCGCGCGCGACGCAGCGCGAGCCACGCCGACCAGATGCGCCGCCTCGGCGACGCGCTGCGCGAGGCCGAGGATCCGCTGCGCCGCGGCCAGGCGCTGTGCCAGGCGCTCGACGACCTGCTGGGAGAGGCGCCCAGGCTGCTGTTGCTGCGCGACGCAACGACCCTGCCCGCGGACGACCGGGCATCGACCACGCTCGGCGCGCCAAGCGCGGACGACCTGGTCGGCATGTGGCACTGCGTGCGGCTGTGCCAGCAGTTCGGGCCGGGCACGGGACACGAGCCCGAACTGCCGGCGCTCTACCTGCCGCTGCGCGGCACCGAGGGCGCGGCCTACGGCGCGGCCATGATCGCCGCGAACCCGCGGGACATGACGACCCCCGACGTGCTGGTGCAGGCGCAGGCCTTGTGCGACCAGATGGGCCAGCTGCTGCACCGCGCGCGCACGCAACGGCAGGCCGAGTCGGCCCACGCGCACGCCCAGGGCCAGACGGTGCGCAACGCGTTGCTGGCCGCGATCTCGCACGACTACCGGACGCCGCTGGCCGCCATCATGGGCGCCGCGTCGTCCCTGCGGGACCAGGGCGACAAGCTCACGTCCGGCCAGCGCGAACGCCTCGCGGGAAGCATCGTGGCCGAGACGCGCCAACTGAGCCGCCTCACCGACAACACGCTGCAGCTCGTGCGCCTCGACGCCCCCGGCGTCAAGCTGCACCTGGACTGGGAGTCCCCCGACGAACTGGCCGGGGCGGCCATCGACCGCGCGCGCAAGCACGACCCGGATCGCCGCATCAAGGTCTGGGCCGAACCGGGCCTGCCGCTGGTGCGATGCGATGCCGTCCTGTTCTCGCAGATGCTTGAAAACCTGATCGACAACGCCTTGAAATACAGCGACTCGCCCGCGCCCGTGGAGCTGTCCGTGCGCCGGCATGGCGAGCACGTCGTGTTCGCGGTGCGCGACAGCGGGCCCGGCGTCGAGCCGGCCTGGCGCGAGAAGATCTTCGAGGTGTTCCAGCGCGGCGACTGGCGCTCCGGCAGTTCCAACAGCGCGGCCCAGCGCGGCGCCGGCGTCGGCCTGGCGGTGTGCCGGGCGATCGCGCTCGCGCATGGCGGCGACCTCAAGCTGCGCCCGCGCAGCCACGGAGGCTCCAGCTTCGAATGCTGGCTGCGCGAGGAAGAGGCGCCGCGCGTGGACGCGCGGGATTCGACACTGGACGGAGCAAGCTCATGACGTTGCGAGTCTTGCTGGTCGAAGACGACCGCGAACTGTGCCGGACCCTGAAGGACGCGATGACGGCCGAGGGCTACGAGATGTTCACGGCCGCGAGCCTCAGCGAGAGCTTCGCGCTGCTGACCGGACTGGGCTCGCGTCCCACGTCGGGCGGCGCGCCCGTGGACCTGGTGCTGCTCGATCTGGGCCTGCCCGACGGGGACGGCGAACAGCTGTTGGCCGCGCTGCGCCAGAAGCACACGGTGCCGTTGATCGTGATCTCCGCGCGCGAAAGCGACGGCCAGAAGGTGCGGCTGCTCGACGCCGGCGCGGACGACTATCTCGTCAAGCCGTTCAGCATCCGGGAGCTGCTCGCACGCATGCGCGTCGGGCTGCGTCATCGCGGCACCAGCGTCGCACCGGCCGTGACGCGCTACGCCGTCGGCGAGCTCGCCATCGACCTCGGCACGCGCGACGTGATGCTCGCGGGCAAGCCCGTGCATCTCACGCCCACCGAGTTCAACCTGCTGGCCCGGCTCGTGCGCAGCGCGGGCCAGGTGGTCACGCATCGGCAGCTGCTGATGGACGTCTGGGGCGCCGAGTTCACCGAACACACGCATTACCTGCGCCTGTACATGGCGCAGCTGCGCGGCAAGCTCGAAGAGAACCCGGCCGATCCGCAGCTGCTGATGAACGAGCCGGGGGTCGGCTACCGGATCGTGGAGTCGCAGGGCTGACCCGCTGAGCGTGCGACACGCCGGCTCGCAGGCCGCCGGGCGCGAACCCGCGTTCGTCGGGACGGCCAGGCGCGCGAGCTCCGCGGCCTTGAGCGAGTTCATCAGCGACAGCAGCGTGCCGAACGCGTTGCCGCCACCGTCTCCGGACGAGCCGCCGACCTGGATCTGCGGCACCAGCGGCACGCGGGCGGTCTCAAAGGCCTCGGCCAGGCGCAGCATCACCGTCTGCATCAGCTGCTTGTCGGCGCCTTCGCCTTCGAGCGTTTCC
>Ga0307516_10004843_pt1 | contig 16392 bp, 9 predicted proteins | sample 19_EM_MG_FD_203310 | JGI IMG/M metagenome (GOLD analysis project Ga0307516, IMG submission 203310) | Populus trichocarpa ectomycorrhiza microbial communities from riparian zone in the Pacific Northwest, United States - 19_EM | ecosystem: Host-associated > Plants > Roots > Unclassified | place...
CGTGGCAAGACCCTCTTTGTCAATTATCATCATAATCATGAGTCCATAGTTATAAAATCTGATTGGTTAATTTGATGGGTTCACTCCGAACCAATCTCTTGGCACAGTAATATGAGACTAAAAGAATTAAAAATAAAAAAAAATCTAAATTTTTAATTGGCAACTACATCTAGTTAATTACCTAATTACTTTGATTTGCGAGCCGTAAAAAGAATTAAGAGAGAATTTTACCACAAAAGTGTCAGACAAAAAATTTGTGTTACCCTAGAGATATATATAGAGATTAGAGACTGAGAAGCAATTAAATTTGGATGGTATAGTTAGATTAATTAAAATAAAGTTTAAATGTTCATATTGTTATTCATAAAAGAAAATCTCCATTAACACTACTAGAATTCTTAGATTTATCAACGAAATTTTCTGTTGATATTTATACTATCATTCCGTCGGCAATGAATTTATCTATGGGCTCACTGATGAAAATGTTATGTCAGTAAAACTATCATCAGTAATTTTTGGTCTGTCGATGAGTCAATCGGTAATTTTATTACTGATGGATTTACTAATGAGAAAAGCGTGCCAAAAAAAGTTTTTATTCACTTTATTTTGTTAGTATTTTTTTTGGGAAGTTTATCATATAACCGACATAAATACCATGTGCAATTTTGTCGGTGATTAAATAGTGGTACAATGATATTTGCAGTAATTATTTTTCAACTCTTTGAAATATACCGACGAACTTAATCCGTCGATAATACCATCAGTAATTATTTAAAAATATTTTTTTAAAACATCTATTTAACAGAAGTAGAAAAATAGTAACACTCAACAATACTAAAAAAATAAACAATAGTAACAAATAAATAAATCAACTAAAAAATATTTTCACATAGCCTAGAAAACCTATTCTATAACCCATAATCCAACAACAAATAAATTAATTTAATTGAAATTGTACAAAAAATTAAAAAACAAATCCAACAAAATTGATCTCATATGAAAAAAAATATCCTACAACAACATTCATATAATTATTAAGAACAAATTTTTTTTAAAAAAAAATATAATGCAAAAAAAAAAACAAAACAAAATCTTACCTTAATTTAATTGCTAGTGAAGCTGAGAAGAAAAAAGAAAAAATAAATTCATAAAGTATGTTAATTAAAAAAAATTGAAAAGAGAAAAGAAAAAGAGATGAGAAGACATACCTGCAAGTGGAGGAGAAGAGAAGAGAAAGAAAGAAATGGATGTTGGTGTTTTTATAAAAAGGGAAGAGAGAAGAAGAAGAAGAAGAGGTGCGTCTGTTATGAAATGAGAGATTCTGGTCTTTTTATTGGGGTATTTTACCGACGGATAATTAAATATTAATATTTTTAACTATTCTGTTGGTGATTCTGTATGTAATATTTAATTTAAATTTTTAATTTAATCAAAAATTTTTAGAAACCCCCTAAATATTACCAATGATTTTTCAATCCGTCAGTGATTCTATTTGTAAATAATAGTAATTAACAATGCAATTGAGAAGTGAACAGTTTTAAAGCTCTCTGAAAAATACAGATGAAATTAATTGTTCGGTGATCCCATATGTAATTGACAATATGAACAGTACAATTGAGAAGTGAATAGTTCCAGAGCTCTCTGAAATATACTAACGAAATTAATTCGTCAATGATACCTTTTATAATTAACACAATGAATAGTGTCATGGAGAAGGGTAATAATTAATATCCTAAATATTACCAACGATTTTTCAATTCGTCAGTGATTCTATTTGTAAAGAATAGTAATTAATAGTGCAATTGAGAAGTGAACAGTTTTAAAGTTCTTTGAAAAATACAGATGGAATTAATCCTTCGGTGTTCCCGTATGTAATTGACAATATGAACAGTACAATTGAGAAGTGAATAGTTCCAGAGCTCCTTGAAATATACTAACGAAATTAATTCGTCGATGACACTCTTTATAATTAACACAATGAATAGTGTCATAGAGAAGGGAACAATTTACGAACGGGTTTACAGATGGATTTTACTGACGGGTTTAATATCATCAGTAATGACGTCTATATAAATGACACGTCATCATACCTTTTGTTTTATTTTTATTCTTTCTTTCCCCACTTAATTTCCTCGGTATATATCGAGGAAATAGTTTTGTCGGTGTTTGCAGACAGATAGAGTGAGGGAATATTTTGTTGGTAAAATTCACTGCAATCTATCGACGGAAACATTTTGTTGGTGTTTCTTTTTGTATTTACCAATTTTCTGGTAGTGTAGAAACATATTATTTATGATAAAATAAAATATATAGTTTGCTTAAAATAAACTTTATACTTGTAGCTTTTTAGATTATATTCGAGGATTTAAGGTAGGGAATTCGAAATAATAATACTTGGAATATTGCGATATCCATTAAGACAAATATGTATTATCAACGATTGAAAATTATTATTTTTTTTTTTAAAATCAAGATTATTTTTACTTTTACTCTTACTTTTTTAATCTTTCGCAAAGAGTACCAAGTTTTTCATCTAAAAAAGGCATGTCTCCATATTTTTTAAAATAGAATTTAATATACCTTACATGGGAAAAAAATCACTTCAATTTTCTAAAATTAATTAAGCAATATAACAACAATTTGCTTACCCAACATTTAGCTAAAACTTTTAAGTTTCTTACATAAGAAAAAATAGGCTGAAATCTCGAACTAATGCGAAAAAAATCTAACAATGAGATTCTCGGAGTTGTTGGATAATTAAATTTTTTAAATCAAGTTTTCAAGGCTAGTCTTGTTACCTGAGTAACACATCAAATTAATATATTTGTACTTGAAAATGTAGTAATTATTTTTAAGAATTTGTTTATTTGAAAATATATTAAAATAATATATATTTTTTTATTTTTTAAAAATTATTTTTAATATTAAAATATCAAAACGATATCAAAATATTAAAAAAATAATTTTAAACCCAATTTAATTTTTTTTTTTACCCAAATAGAAAGTACAATGCTGAAAATAGCTATAGAACACTTGTCACCTACCATGTATTAAACAACATCAAACATTACATATTCCCCCAGTTCAAAATTCAATCCCCACACACGCATGAAATTATGTATTTTTTTTTTTTTAGTTTCTTTGAATAGTTCATCCATAATCAAATCAGATACATGCAAATCCGTGGTAGAAGAGACCAAGATTTTACCATTAAAATCTTGGATCATAAGGGACAAAGTCACTTGCCATCCAGTTCAAATTAAAACAATCACTGGATAATTGGGCAAGCATTTCTCATGTGATAAATCTCTCCATAATTAGTTGATGCTTGTATCACAATTTTCTTAATTATGCCATGGAAAATGTTATTTGTTTATCAAAAGTAAGCTTTAGAGTGCAAATGCATGCTAGTGACCAGCCCATTGTCACACTTTGTTATAAATTTGTCCACTAATAATGGTGACACCCACAAAAAGGTGGCTCTCTCCTCTACTTTCTGCTCCGTTACCCTGCTGTGCATTGATTTCTCCATACAATCGAGCTGAAGCTCTCACACATAAGAGTCATGGACGAATCATTCAATCAAGAGACGAAGTGTCTAAAGATCGACTTGGTGGCATGGAGGCCCCGTGCCTCCATAGGCCACTGACTCCATAGGACTTGCTTTTTCACTTGGGGTTTTGTATCCTACTCTAATTCCTACATTCATGATAATAATTTGTCTAGCTAAGCAATGTGTGTATATTTTTCCATAGTATTCATGATTCAATATAACTCCCTTGTCCAACACTTAACCAACTAACACTAGCACCAAACACTCCCTTTGTTAGTGTCTTTAGCCCTCGGCCTTCCCCTTAAAGAAACAGAAAGCCATTTGTGCAATCATGGTGAAAGCAAAGAAAGTCCAGCTAAAGTTGGGTAGTGCTGCTTAGTTGCTCAACCTTATTAAAAGCCTACCTCACCTTACTCTCCCCTCCATTCCTATTCAAATTTCAAACCCAACACAGCATATCCCCTCTCTCTTATTCTTTCGAGTCTTTTTGGATATTTGTGAAAGGTAGGTAAAAGATACATACTCCTTGATTATACCCTTTACCTTCCTGTATGAATGGAATAAGTGGGTGAAGAAAACAAGGAGATCAGGTAGCTAGTCCCAGAAAATGAGCACAGCTAGGTTCATCAAGTGTGTCACTGTTGGGGATGGAGCTGTTGGCAAGACATGCATGCTCATCTCTTACACTAGCAACACCTTCCCTACTGTAAGGATTAAACATTATTATTATGCCTCATGCTTCTTCTTCTTCTTCTTCATCTTTTCCTATCATGAAGAAGGGACTTCACACTTGTAATTATGATGTTTTAATTTCCATGTTTCGTGTTGTGATTATACCTTTTTGGTGTTGTTTTGATAGGATTATGTGCCTACAGTGTTTGACAACTTCAGTGCTAATGTGGTGGTTGATGGCAGCACAGTTAACCTTGGATTATGGGACACTGCAGGTTAGTTTGCTTTGTTTTCTGGGGTTTAATTCTTGTAGCTGCCATTAACTTTCCAAGCAGAGAACAAGAGACTACTAAACTATTCTGAAGATCTCTGAAAACAGGTGGTACTAAAGTCTATTCAATTTGTGTATTCAGGACAGGAGGATTATAACAGGTTGAGGCCTCTGAGTTATAGAGGTGCTGATGTGTTCTTATTGGCGTTTTCTCTAATCAGCAAAGCTAGCTATGAGAACATTGCCAAGAAGGTTTGATTTACCATTGTCAATTCTGTTTTGCACGTTTGGATGATTGAGTTTGATTCTTAAAAAAAAAACAATTTTTTAATTTGGTTTTTCTCTTTAATTTTATCATTTTTTTGGTCCCAGTGGATTTCTGAACTAAGGCATTATGCCCCAACTGTGCCAGTCGTGCTTGTGGGAACCAAACTTGGTAAGATCAATTTTAGTACCTTTTATGTTTTTTTCTTTTCTCATGTTGGATTTAATGTCAGAAAGATGTAATGGACTGCAGATTTACGAAACGATAAGCAATATTTGATAGATCATCCCGGCGCTACACCAATCACAACTGCTCAGGCAAGTTGCATACAAACTGGTTTTCTTTCTTGCAACCAATTGAACAAAAATACGTGTTTTTTCCACACTTCATGAATCAACTCGACAATTTTCACTTTGAGCAGGGGGAGGAACTAAAGAAGATGATTGGTGCTGCTGTCTACATAGAGTGCAGCTCCAAGACTCAGCAGGTTAGCCCACCTACTACGATTTCTAGATAACTGTTGTGTTAGCCTTTTCTAGATATAGTACAAAGAGAAGAAATGTCTCTAGCTAACATTTCTATACGAATTATGAATAGAGCCATACTCTAACTACATCAAATTGATGAAAAGTCAGAGAATAAGTCTATTATCCAACAACTCAAGATTCCCGTATCACTTGTCTTTGATTTTCCTCTCACTTCTCAGCCATCAATCTGGCCTTAATTAAAATTCAGTTAGAAGTCATTTTCCTTGCACTCACAGCCCAACAGACTCAGTAAGTTATAATTAATGCCAATTATTTGCTTTTCGGTCTAGGAACAACAACTTTACACTGCTTCATAGGCCAATGTTTCCAGATTTTAGCAGGTAGCCGCTTGTAGGACTACTAATAATTGATAGCTTTAACTGTAGCTTAACTTAATGTTGTATGTCTGATTCCCAGAATGTGAAAGCTGTCTTTGATGCTGCAATCAAGGTTGTTTTGCAGCCTCCGAGGCCAAAGAAAAGGAGACAGAAGCGTAGGCCACCATGTGTGTTTCTCTAAATCAAATTTCAGCTATCAGTTTCTTCCATGTGAAATGAAATCTTCATGACTCTGCCAAGTCATGAGCCTGTATGACTTGGTAGAGTCATCATAGAATTTCTGTTTGCCAGTTCTCTCTGGGCCTCTATTGCTTTCTTGTAATGCAACATGTTCCTATCAAGTATTACTATTTCTGCTTTCATGTATTGGATGGTAAAATTTGTGCATCAAAACACTATATAAGATTATGATCTCTATAATGTTATTACCAATCTACACGAAAATTCCCTAGTGGATGTGAAGCTGTCCTGTCAAACTCACCAAAACATGAATTATGCACAGCAGAAGAAGGCTGTGTTGAGAGTGGTGGACAATACAGCAAATATTGCACTCCAGAAATCTAGCTGAAGTGCTAAGCATTACTGCAAATATCTTGCTCTCTTTGAATGGATTAGCAGAAGGTTTTTTCTTCAGAGAGGGCAAGAACATGGGAGAAATCTATATTTTGTTTTTTGTTATGAAGGAGAAGATCGAATTCGAGATCTAGGGAGACCCTAATGTTTAGCAAGTGTATTTGTTTTTTCGTTTAAAAACTTTTTTTGATTTTTTTTTATCATATTAACTGAAATTAAAAATAAATTTTAAAAAATAAAAAAAATATTATTTTAATATATTTTTAAATATAAATTATTTTAAAAAATAACGAATATCAAGACTAAAAAAAAAAAAAAAACTCAATTTCCTAACCTTCCTCTTCTTTAGTTAAAAATGCATTTTTTCCTCTACCTTAAAAAAAATGCAATATGCATTTTAAATGAAAGAAAATGCTATGTAATGTATTTAAATATATTCATCAATGTCTTTTTTTTTTTTTTTTCTAATTTTAAACTAGTTTGATCCTGCGCTGCATTGTGGGAAGAAACTTTTTTTTTTTTCTCAATGCAAAAAAAAAATAAGGGCATTGTTAGATTTTAATTATAAATTAAAAAGTTTACTTTAATAAAATAAATCGAGAATTATATATATCAATAAATAATAATAAATATACTGATTCCAATAAAAAAATAAGCTAAGAAGTTGAGATAAAAATATTATTTCTTAAAAAAAATTTAAATATTTTTTTTAGTTTAAAATTAGATTCTTAAAGTTTTAACTAGTTTGAGTTAATAAAATTAAATTTTATTTTATCAAATTAAATATTAAAACTTATTATTAATATTACAACAACCTCCTATAAAATCAATTAAAACAAAACATTAAGCTCAATCAAAATGTTAACTTAGTATGAAAGTATTAAATTAAGAATAAACAAATCAAGTAATAAATAAAAAAATATTATAGGTAACTATTGCAACTATAGATTATATTATATTGTATTTTTATTGTTTTTTTTATTCTTTTGTGTATTCATAATTACAAACATTATTTTATAATTTACAAAACATTAATTTTATAAAATCACACTATAATTATTAAATTGAAAGTAAAAATACCCAATAAAAAAAATGAAAAAAATAAGATTTGAATGAAAAAAAAAAAGTTGAGGTGGTTAAAAATAATAATAATAACCGTACTCCAAAACCCTTTCATGTCTCAAAATCCTGGAAAAAAAAAAATCCCAGGTAACTCTTAAACCCTACATAGAACCACATCTCAAACACCAAAGACATCACCAAAACCTCGGTGTCTGTTTTACCATTTTATCTCGCTTTACTTCTCAAACAAATGGTAGCTCCACTCCTCCGTTCTCTCTGGTCCACCACCAGAAAACCCTTTTCCCCGCGCGGCACCCTTTTCCCCCGCTTCCTCTCCACCGCCTCCGCAACCTCTGCCACTACAGCACCAAATCCATCCTTGGATCCAAGTAGACTAAGAAACGTTGCTGTCATAGCTCATGTCGATCATGGGAAGACAACATTAATGGATCGGTTGCTGAGGCAGTGTGGAGCTGATATACCCCATGAGAGAGCCATGGATTCTATAAGCCTTGAACGTGAGAGAGGAATCACTATAGCTTCAAAGGTCACTCATTTTTTTGTTTTTAATTGTTACCCAATTCAGTATTTTCGTTCAGTAACATTTTTATTTTCAGAAAAATCCTTTTTTGGAGATATTTTTCTTCAGTATTTTTGTCTATGTAATAAGATTTATGCAATTTGTTTAGTTTTATGCTTGTTAGGTACCTCTAGTTTTGAACTGTCAGTGAAGTGGAAGTCTTTCGTATTTGATGTTTGTTTCTGATGAAGGAATTGTTGTTTGCAGGTTACAGCAATTTCATGGAAGGAGAATGAGCTAAACATGGTCGATACACCGGGACATGCTGATTTTGGTGGAGAGGTATGCCTTCTTTTGGTTTTATTTTTAGGACTATTGTTAGGGTCTCAGGAGTTAAATACAATAGAATTCCCAGTCTACTGGCTGAAGTGGTTGTGCAGTGTTGTTGTAGAAGGATTGATTTTATTTTAGAAGTCAATTATGCTATTTTTCATGTGTATTGTTTTTAACTTATTCATAAGTTCTGATGATAATAGGTTGAGCGGGTTGTTGGGATGGTTGAAGGAGCAATTTTAGTTGTAGATGCGGGTGAAGGTCCACTTGCACAGACAAAATTTGTTCTTGCTAAAGCCTTGAAGTATGGTCTACGTCCTATTCTACTTTTGAACAAAGTAGATCGACCTGCAGGTTAGATTGAATTCTTTTTAAGATTTCATTTTATGAAAAGTTGATTGTTTTGCTGTTACATGATCTTTCCATCATGTAATGGGAGTTTTTAAATAGGGAATCAGAAGCAAACTTAAAGTTTCAAGCTGCTTATCTATTGCTTACACACAGTGTTGATCCTTTTGTGTTTTTTTGTACAAAACCTTCTAACTAGCAAATGGATTCTCGTGTTATTGGTCCTCATTTGTGCAGTTTCTGAGGAGAGGTGCAATGAAGTTGAGAGCTTAGTATTCGATCTGTTTGCAAATCTTGGAGCTACAGGTGAAAGAAAAATGGGAAACTGAAAACTTAAATGATTTTTTCACCATCTTGATTGATACAGTGGAATGAACTCTCAATTTAATAACTTCCTTTTGCTTTAGAGGAGCAGTTGGATTTTCCTGTTCTTTATGCTTCTGCTAAAGAAGGATGGGCATCCTCCTCCTTCACCAAAGATCCTCCCGCTGATGTGAAGAATATGTCACAATTGCTTGATGCCATCATAAGACATGTTCCTCCACCAACAGCTAACCTTGATGCCCCTTTTCAGATGCTGGTTGGTGTTCATCACTAATAGATGCATTAAATTGAACACCTGAATGTGGCATGTCTGCATGTATGCTTGTGTGCATTTCTTCTTTTGGCCTTGAACTGCATGTATGTATCTTATATGCACACTCGTGTTTGTGTGCATATTGTATCATAGGAATTTAGTTTTATTTTCATATTTCTTTTCTTCTCTTGTTCAAATATCCAAACCTACATCCTGTCCCACCCATCGTACACTATTTAGCATAAGCAAGAGACATAGTTGATGGTATTTCTCTGTATGTATTATGTGAAACTAAGAGCAGATTTAGGATAGCCCTGATGCTGGAATCTATGTTAGAATTTGGATGGCCTAGGTGAAATCATACAGCATTGCCACTTGTTAATAAGTGAATAGAAGTGATTAGGATGATAGTTGTACACAAAATAACTATTAAGCATAAGCAAGAGACATAGTTGATGGTATTTCTCCGTATGTATTATGTGAAACTAAGAGCAGATTTAGGATAGCCCTGATGCTGGAATCTATGTTAGAATTTGGATGGCCTAGGTGAAATCATACAGCATTGCAACTTGTTAATAAGTGAATAGAAGTGATTAGGATGATAGCTGTACACAATATAACTAGCTGAAGCTGCAAGAAAAATGAAGAACGAGGAAAAAAGGAAATAGATAGATAAACCTAGCATGAATCTGGAGTCTTAGGATTATTCAACATCTTTCAAAGGGAATGATGCACTGTAGATATTTCAAAATTGTTTAGATTACTAGGAAGTAAAGCCTGTCAGTTAAGAATCCAGGATACACATTGTTCCTTACATTTGAAAAGAAAAAGATCTTGTTGCCATTTTCCCCAAACTCATTATAGTGTTGTTCCCCCCCTTAAATATTTGGGTTCTTTTCATGTTCTCAATTAATAAACTAGATTTGCGTTTCAGGTTTCCATGATGGAAAAAGATTTTTATCTTGGAAGAATATTAACTGGGCGTGTTTTTTCTGGAGCTGTTCGTGTTGGAGACAGAATTCATGGACTACGGAGCACAGATTCTGGGGTTACAAAAATTGAAGAAGGAAAGGTTTGTATCTAATTTTAAATGCTTTTGAAGAAATGCCTTGTTCTTAAATAATTAGAAGTTAACTATATAGATAGTTCGTGAAGCTTCATGCAGCAGCTATTTATTTCTTCAGTTCAGCCTGTCATTGGATCTGAACAAAAAGTTTCATTTCCTTTTAACCCAAAGAAAAGTTTCACTTTTTGGGTGGTTGCAGAAAAGCTTCAATGCTCAATATTCGGACTCATTTTTTATAAATTCTAGTAAAGATTTTCTTGTCTATCCATTTCTGATTCCCTTCCAACTGTTATTAAGTTTCAGCAACCCCAAGTACTTGCATCTCTTTTTTTTGTAACTCTCTTTTTTTCTTACCACCCAGTGACAAACGCCACTAGCATCATTAAGAACTTTTATTCAACTCCATTGAAATCATGAAATCTGGTAAACTAGTTATGCTGAAAAATGCATGGCTGGCATTGGTTCCGAACATAACATTACTTAAATAGCTCAGGTTGGATACTTAATTCTTCAGAATTGTATTTTAAGATGATACCAGTTTTATGTAATATGCCATAACTTACTGTAGCAATGCTATGATTGCGCTGTTTAGTGGTTGTGATAATTTGTAACTTTCATCTTTTATCTTGTAGGTTACAAAGCTAATGAAAAAGAAGGGTACAAGCATGGCTCTAATTGATAGCGCTGGAGCTGGTGATATAATATCCATGGCTGGGATGGCTAGTCCAGTAATAGGCCACACGGTAGCTAATGTGGAGGTATACTGCTAGTTTGTTTGCGCAGTGTCAGTGGGGTGTTTTGCCATTTATGCATAACATTTTTGTTGTTTTGAAAAATAACTGAATATATACCACTTTGTTTTAGCACAGAATTCTTGATTACATACCTGCTCATGGCTGCATGTTAGCAGATTATTGTTTACTTCTTTTCTTTCAAATAGCATAAGCAACTACCTTATGTATGACAAAATGAAATGATTGCCAAGGCTTTCTTTCATTCATACTTTAGTTACAGCATTATGTACATCATCGTGAGCACCTTTTGTGTAGAACCGCCACTAAGATCACCAAAACAAAGAGAACTGATTCTCTCGAAGAAACTCAAGTTTATTTTATTCAATGTTCAACAATCAAACTGAATGTCTGGTTGGGTGTTTATTTATAGGCACCCAAACAAAAAAAAAAAAGAAAAAGGAAAACCTAATAGAATTACTAAGTAGATATGGAAACTAAATCTCTAACTACCTACTAAATATAAATGCTAATACTTATCCGATCATCCATCATATAGGCTTTTGTATGCCTTTTAATCTGTATGGTCTTTGCCCCTGAATTTAAGTGATTTCTCGTACTTTTCTTGAATTCAGCATGATCTGATTTTTTCTTTACATGAAACAATGATGATATTTTATAAGTACCATGCCAATTAAAAGGCTAACAGCTGGGTTTAATCTAAATTAGTCATGATGGTATCTTCTAGGTTATGACTGCATTGCCAACTGTTGAGCTAGATCCTCCGACCATTTCTATGACTTTTGGTGTCAATGACTCCCCTCTTGCTGGTCGAGATGGAACCCATGTAAGTGTTTCACTTTTCTTTTCTGTCATAATGTGTAATGTCTGTAAATCAATATATATATATATATCACGTATAAGGTGGAGAATCACACTTGAAAATGACTTTTATATAGATTTTAATTAATTGTGGATTGTCTTCTTTGGATTTTTCTTATATGAACTTCTCGGGATTTTAAAGCCACTTTGGGAAGTAGATTGACAAATCAATTTCCTGTTTGCGAAGCATGCTTATTTGCTTCTCTTCTGACAAATAGGCAGATAAAGATCTCCTTGTTTTGGACTTTTTTTCTGATAGGAGACTTGATTTCTTGATAGGTATAAAGGATTAGCATCTCATGTACTTCTAACAATGAAGACTTGTTGCATTCATGTATCTTCTTCAATCTAACAGAGCTTTTTTCCCCATTGTCCCACTAAAGAAAAAAATGCACATAAATTAGAACATGTTGTTAAATTATGGAGTGATGCTCAGAAGAGTATCCAAGATGTTATCCCTTGCTCTTTCCCATCCTCAAGCCTTTTCTATCTCTTTAGATTTTTCTTTGGAAGATATTAGAAGGAATTTCATAATGTTACTGGTCATGGCACTACGAGAGTGTCATCAATAATGCCATCATAGTTTTCCCTGTTGAATTTCTTTTAACACCTTACAAGATGTCATGTTGATTCCATATTGTTTTGCTTGACATCAATTTAGGGCAACCATTATATTTATTTATGTTTCAATGTTATCCACTGCACAAGAAGTAATTGTGTACTTCTTTACTTCTGTGTTTCTTATATGTTTTTAGCTGACTGGAGGGAAAATCGGTGATCGGTTAATGGCTGAAGCAGAAACTAATCTTGCCATCAATGTGCTTCCTGCCATTGGAGAGTCATATGAGGTTCAGGGAAGAGGAGAACTTCAACTTGGTTTGTTCTTCTTGACACTAAATTGTGTGGTGCTATTTTATTTCATATTAAGCATAAAAAATTCACAGTACTAAGGTTTACAATGACATCAGTTTCATTTTCATGTGTCTCAAATTTCTGATAGCATGAAGTGTAATATCTGTTGACCGTGGTTCTGACTTCAGATGTTTATGCTTTACAGGGATCTTGATTGAGAATATGAGACGTGAAGGATTTGAGCTGTCCGTCTCACCTCCTAGAGTCATGTGAGTTTGATTGTTAAATGAGGCACCGACTATTGCAATCTAATTTCCATTGCTATAGAGGGGACCATAACCAGGTGATGTCCCTTTTCTTATATATTTTGGACAATTTACTTTGTTGAATCAGGTATAAAACTGAGAATAAGGAGAAGCTTGAACCAATTGAAGAAGTGACCATTGAGGTAAGAATTCAAAATTATATGTGTAATGGTTTCCTTTCACAAGATTTGTGAGATTTTCACATATGATTTTATTTCAGATAAATGAAGAGCATGTGGGGTTAATAATGGAAGCTTTATCTCATAGACGAGCTGAGGTTCTCGATATGGGTCCTGTTCCTGGGCATGTTGGCAGGACTAGATTGTCCTTGACTTGTCCATCAAGGTCGGTGTATAACTTGTCTGCATGAGAGCATTTATTTTTTGGACACATTATGAATAATGGTTTTTTTGTGTGGTTATACTGTCCTTCTGCACATTATGCATTTCATTGTAGGTATATATGCATATGTACAAATATGAGTAACTTAGCTTCTAGCGCCCCATGAAACTTGGATACATTTTTTTCTGAAGTTTATTAATTTTTATCCAATTAATTCATATTTTGCTAAATTTATTGATTTTTATCCAAAAAGTTCATATTTTGTGCTTTCAGTTTGAAATACCCCATGCTTGAGTTTTTATGTTGTGTGCTATAACATTCTCACATAAGTTCAATCATTGGTTGCTTGAGCACATGGCATGATTCAATTATGTTGCAACTTAATCCTTTCGATATCATGGGCCTAGTGACTTGTAATATAAGCTACTATTTGGAGTTATTGAGGGCCTTTTTTAACAGAAGGAGTTGCTGAATACTTGATTCAACTATGAACTATATCAAGCCACTAATGTACAACATCCGTGTTTTTCTTTCATTGTGTTCTGCAGAGGCCTGGTTGGTTACAGAAGTGTGTTCAGCAGTGACACACGTGGAACTGGATTTATGCATCGTGCTTTCCTGAGTATGCTCTACTTGAGATTCTGTTTCCTTGTCTTTTTTCTTGGAAATTGTTTTATCCCTAGTGTGATGTAATTGGATCCCTAATTGATGTGACAATTTTTTTTCTTACCTGACTCTGGTCCTAGTTTATCTGTGCTGGCCTCCCATATATAGTCCACAAATTCTAGTGTGGGAGGTTTCACTTGTAATCATTGTCTATGCTCATGGCTGTCCATTGTCCAGCTATACAAATGTGGGGGAAATTTTCAAGTCTTTCTAGAGTTAGGTTGGCTTGTTTTGGCAACAGGCTGTTGCCAGGGATCTCACAAATCTCATTCAATGCCAACTCAGAGCAAGTATGTTAAATTATTGAATTGTTTTTGATCCAAGAGAAATGCTAATGATTTCATGTGTAATACATCCATAATGTGGGTGCTACCGTACATCTATTACACGCACTGATGTGATTCAGAAATGGCAGAACTTGCAACTTTCAACAGCCTTCCTATTCAAACAAAATGTGCAAGATCTGACTCAAACACAGTTCAAAAGTTTTTCCCCATCTAGCATTAATCTCTATCTAAATTGTGAGCACTGGAAGAAAATTCCCGTGAACTAAATGCTTAATTTGCCTGCAGTGTTTTAAATTTCCCCCATATCCCAATATTTTGCTTAAGCTTTTTTTATTTACTCTTTCTATTGTACGGTGCTCATGTGGTTTATTTTGCAAACTGCAGCCTATGCAAAACATCGGGGCCCACTTGGAAATGTTAGAAAGGGAGTATTGGTATGTCTTCCTCATTCCTTTTTGTTTGAAATTGTATAATAGCCAAACTGTTATCATAATTGAGTGGAGATCGTCTTATGATTCAATCGAGGTTCTCCTCATTACTACTACATGGGGCATTATATATTTATGTGAACACTCTTATTGTATTGGGAAACTTTGCTAGCTAGGTGGCAATCAATCACCTTGTTAAGTGAGCATTAGCAACCTCCTTGTTTGTGCATACTCCATGTTTATGCATATAAATTGGTGTTATTCAGCATTAGTGGCTTTATTTGTACTTGTTACTCTTTCTCTTATAAATAACCCTTGACATTGATTTTTCCTGTAGACCCTATTGGTCCGGCTTGTTTATGAAGATGGGATTATTGGCTCGTCATTTACACCCCCCCCCCCTCCCCCCCTTCCCTAGTGTTTTCTTTTTTTTTAACATCCACTCCCTAGATCCTGGTGACTTAGCGGAGTAATTTCATTGAATGGTCTTACGTGACTTGCTTATATCCTGTTTCTTGTGCCCTGTATTGATACATCACTGGAATGAGCTTTTCAATACCCATTTAAGAACCTCATCTAAGGGGTATGGAGAAATTTTAAAACACTGCTGGCAGAGTCCTAATTTATATGGTGGAACATGTTTAATTGTCTGAGTATTCCATCAGTCTTTTTTTCCCTAGGAATCATGTGTTGGTAATAGAGACCTAATTTTTGTATGTTTTGCTCTTGTCATTGAAGTAAGAAGTTGTGTGTTTTTTTTACTACTATTTTTCTGTTCTGGGCCTGATTTAATTTTGGTTGCTTGATTGAACAGGTATCGATGGGTTATGGTGCTATTACAGCCTATGCATTAACGAGTCTAGAACCTCGTGGAATACTCTTTGTTAGTCCTGGGATGGAGGTTGTTTTCTTACAAAAATGAAAACACTTACCTGTTTGTTTATCTTTCTGACTGTTGAATCTGTGTTTTTCTGAAACTAGTGAAGAAATGTTTTTACATTTTTCCCATGCTTCCTCATGTTAGACATGCATAGAGAAATTTAATTTCTGTTAAGATTACTCTTTTTTTAAGTCCTGATTCATAACAACTACGCCGTACTCCTTTGAAAATAGGTGCTCTCAAAAGATTCCGTTAATAATATAGATAGGATATCTCTCTCATGAACCATTTTTCATGCTATCAAGGCTTTACCATCTTGTCATTGCTCCAGGCACAAATGGGACTGACATGGAATGCACACGAGTCATGAAAAAGTTGATTATATCATAATTCATTCACTGTGCAGTTTTGGGCTGGTTGGTTATCCTAGGACAATGGCCATTTACTGGCTAAAAGTTGTTTTCAAAGGCATAAGCGTGTCTGCTTACTTTCATATCCTTTATTTTGCAGACATATGATGGCATGATTGTCGGCGAACATTCAAGGGATACAGATCTTGATGTAAGAAGGATTTATGCCTCCCATGTTATCCATTTTCATTTACTGTTCAATGATACTAATTTTTTTTTCCTTAAACAGGTCAACCCAGTTAGGGCAAAGGAACTTAGTAACATGCGTGCTGCTGGCAAGGATGAGAATGTGAAACTTTCTCCACCTCGCTTGGTATGCAATTGGAAACTAATTCTTCTTCTTCTTCTTCATGGTTAGGAAGTGAACAATTAGAAATCACTGAAGGAATAATCCAGGTATCCAGGTTGTGCACAAGTGTCGCACCCAAGTAAACAAACAAAATGAGAAAAGACGAAGAATTGTTGGAAAATTTAAAAAATAAGAAACAAAACCTGGAAAAAAAA
>Ga0307516_10004844_pt1 | contig 16392 bp, 14 predicted proteins | sample 19_EM_MG_FD_203310 | JGI IMG/M metagenome (GOLD analysis project Ga0307516, IMG submission 203310) | Populus trichocarpa ectomycorrhiza microbial communities from riparian zone in the Pacific Northwest, United States - 19_EM | ecosystem: Host-associated > Plants > Roots > Unclassified | place...
GGGATTCCAAGAGAATACAACTAGAGTTACAGGCTTCTGTGCTACTCTATATATACTATTCTAGCTTAGGCTTATCAACCAATAGGATATAGTCCAGATATCCTCCAATGGGATATGATCCTGTTATTAGATGAGTCAGAGATAAAAAAGTCGAAGATAAGAAGATAAAATATGAAATAAAGAACATATAAGAAAATGGCTGAGTAAAAATAGAGTTTGGCTGAATCAGAATAAGGTTTGAGTGTAAGCAGTATAAAGTAATGGCTTGGCATTGAGTCAGCAGTATGGAGTAATGCCAAGCACCTGTCAAACCTTATAATAATGTCCACAAGACCAAACAATGAAAAGATGGAGAATATTGGAAAGGAGTTTTAATGCCACTCCCTCTTTAGATAGGTGTTCTCCCCTTTTCAGGTTTGTGTTACTCCCTCTTTAGGTTCTGATTATATAAGAAGCTAGTGCCATTCCATAACAGGTGCAGAGTTTGAAGAGAAGGGCTGAGATAAATGAAGAGCTGGCAGAGGAATGTCATGCATAGTTAGTGCGTATGGGGCTGGTGAAGAGACTGCCCTGAATTGGGAGAACTACTGGGGTAATGGGAAATACAAAGCTCAAATATAAAGTTGGTTTGCAAGCCTTGCCACAGAGCCAGTGGGTAAGATGTAAATCATATATATTATTGCCATGCAGAAGGACGTTCTAATCTATACCAGTTTATGGTGACTTCTCAGGACTCTGAAATGGTCATCTTCATCCACCAGCTCCTTTCTTGCCCCACATGTGGCTGGCTGAGGTCTCACCACTTTGGTCTTGTGTAACATCCCAGCTTCACTGTCTGCTGTCTGGACTATCTTCTGGAAGCACTTCTTTGCAGTCCGGGAAGGTTCCACTTTCTCGACCTTCCATTTTGTTCCTTGGTTTGGGCTGTTGTTGTAAATTCTTTATTGAACCTTGGGAAGAGGAATGGTCATTGGGACTCACATGTCCTTGGTATATATTGCTGAGTCCTGTTTGTTGGTATTCCCATTGTCGCCCTTTGACTCTCCTGGTTGCTGGATTGTTTTGAAATATGTCTGAGATGGTGTCACCCTGTCTGGCCATGTTCTTGGTCTGCTGTCAATTGCCAACTGTTCTTTGGGCATGGATGGCCCATCAGCACCAGTATCTGCAGTCAGATATCTGGATTCCAGATTTGCAATGTTCTTCAGATTTTCCTGCAATGTTAATTTGTTTCTCAATAGATAACATCATGGTCACAAGGTTTTCCATTGTAAAAGATGCTCTGGAAGAGAGCTGAGGGTTTGAAGGACCAGACATACTCTGATTTGTGGCCAGGAATAGGATCATCAAATATGGCATGGCATGAAAGCCATGGGGAACATGATTGTTTGGGCCTTGGGTTGGGAACCCACTAAGAGAAGGATCAATAGGAATTGATAAGGCTGGTGGAGGAACAGAATTGGAGGTAAGAAAATACTCTTAGGAGTCTGAAAGACGATGTTAGAGCAAATATAATATTTATCATAACAGAAATATTCCTAGCCCAGTTTGTCCATGATCAGGCAATGTATTGGCCTGAGGCTGGCCTTCTCCATATACTTCTGGTGTTATCACTGCTGTTGCCACTGGGTTCCTTGCCTTCTCCTGTGGGGAGTGCCCTGCTGTTTCACCCTTTCCTTCACTGATATTCTGGGAAGAGTCTACAGTCTTGTCATGTTTCTTCTTCCATTCTTTCTTTGCCCCAGATTCCTTCCCATTCACCCCCTTCTTGTCTCTCTTGTCCCACTATGATTTTTCCACCCCAGGCCTGATCTTCCTTTGTATTTCTGTTCTTGCCCCACTTTTTCTCCTTTCCATGTTGCTTTTTACTCTGCCTCTTCACTGTTTCCTCCCGGCTGTCCGAAAGATCCCCATTGTCATCTGCATCGCTGTCCAATCGCTCAGCTTTGTGCACTTGAATGAATTGCTTCTCCCCTTCACTCCACCAATGGTGAAATTGAAAGGAAGGCTCATTTTGCTTCTGACAATCTTACCAGAATCTGAGACAGGCATTGAGTTCCTGGTTCTTCATCTGGCTGGGATCCTGCAGAATAATCTTCTTCAGGCCATTGTCATAGTCTATCTCCAGAACATCCTCAGGGGCAAAGAATCAGTCAGGTGACTTGGCTAACTTTGCCCAGGGTGGAGTATATCGGGATCCAGGATATGAGGCACCCTTTGCAAGTCCTAGAAAATGGGAATGTCCTGGTGATTCCTGTGGGGACAAGAGTTGACTCACTATATTGTGACTTGAGGAAACACCGGAATACGTGTTTCTTGTCTTTGAGCTTCAGATCCAGGCAATCCTGGGGAAACAAGGCTTCTTGTTTAGAGTTCCGGGTAAATGTAAGGTCTGGCTTGAGGTTGGACAACTTGGTTCAGGCTTTTGCTTTAGAATTGTCTTTGACATCATCAGCTTCATTCCTACTCAGGTGGCTTTCTGCATATTCGGTAAATTTCTCAACAAATGACTGAGCCTCCTTCTCATGTTTGTTGACAAAGCTTCGGCCATTCTGTCTGAGGAATTTGTTCCAATCAAACCTATAGATTGAAGAGAGGTTCTTGAGCCAGTTATACCATGGACCGAACCCATCTTACTTACTGTCCAACACATACTGTATCTTTGGTGTTCCTATAGGCAATTGTGACCACAACTCTGGCACCCATTTCCCAGTACATGTTATAGGCAAAGTTTTCACCATTTCCATAGCCTTTTTCTCTGCTGCTCTAATTGCCCAATTAATAACAAAGCCGGGATGGAGCAGACTCTGCACACCATTTCTGTCTATCAGGTGGGGGCCCCTTTTCCATCCACTGAGTTCGTTTATCCTCCATCTTCTTTTTTCTATTCATTGGATTGTTCTTGAGATTATTTATCATCGCCATCAACTCAGTCTTCCATAGACCAATGAAGTGGGATTTATCACCTGAATAACTCCATGCTTCTTCTTTATCCGGTTGGTGAGTTCAATATCTTTGTACCAAGTGACAACTGTGTGAAGTGGAGGTGGTTTTCCTGGACCAAATACCTTTCGCTTCTTCACTTTCTGCCTGAGCCACATTCAAACCTTCCTTTGTAATAGACCAGAATCCTGCTTGCGAAGGGCAAGGAGGTTCTTGACAGTGTACTCAATAATGGCCCCCTGCTCAATGATACTGGATTCTACCCATTTGTCCTTGAAGGGGGACAATACTTGAAGCTCCTCAATGGACCATACAGCTTGATCTTGACTAACAAATATGACTGGGTCTCGTTCATCATCTGAATTGTCATCTGCCTCAGTTTCTGACTTGTCATCGACTGAGTTGAAGTAGGGAGAATGTCATTCATTATTATTGCTGGTATGAGACTCAGAGTCATTTCCATGATCAATAGACCTAGGCATTCTAGTTGTGATGCTCAACACAATGAGGATTGAATGTGACACATTGATCTACAAATGTTCCTAGTATGGTGACCCTGAGGCATCAGTGATCTTGGTCAACATTCTCGCTAAAAGCTTAAACATTCTTGATGGTTTATACCATACTATTGAGGAAAGATGAGAAAAAACCAGTTCAACACTCGCAAGTCAAAAAATGTGAAACATATTGTGGCCATGCCTGGACTATCACAGGGGAAACGGGGCCATTCCAAAGTTGTGATATCTGTATGGCCTAACCCCATCAATCCAGTTTGTGCCAAGTATAAGCCTCGAGCTCAATTGAGCCCCAGATTCTCAAAAGCACGGGAGAGAACATCATCCAAATTGACTGGTAGAGTGACCCAATTTTCAACATGGGATGCCTTCGAAGGGGAGCCAGAGGTAATTATCCATGAGATGGACTTTGAGCCAGTGGATGGGCCGAAACATAGTACCAAGGTATGGAACTAATTGTTGATTTGGATACTCATTGACCATGAATACAAGGATCAACAGGAATCGTATCTTTGAGCAATCCTGGACCGAGATTCTCCACATGGAGTTGATCAATGCAGTTTGTGTTTATAAACTCCTGCTCTCTGGAGGTGCAGTGACTATCTTGGAAACCACACTCTTTGTTGGGATTGTTGCTGGAAGGGTCATAGGGATCAGCCTTTTCACCAGATTGAATTTTGGACAGGTACCCACTATGAGCGAGACTGGCTTTGCAATTTGGGGATCATTATCCATCTTGGGCACCATGAGAGCCCTTGTCCACTTCGTGAACCTATAACACTCATTGGGGAACTGCAGCCCAGTGGGGGGGATTGGAATATCTATGATTCTCTTTTGGATCTTGCAGAAACACCTTTGGACTGTACTCTTGCAACTGTTGCTACTGACAACAGAATCCACAAGGTGTGGATTTGGAAATGTTCTTGTATAGATGGGTGTCAAGAATATCAATACTTGGAGCTTGGACTGTATCTGGCAAGCTATACTCAGATCAAAACTCTGTTTATCTTTGACCTCCTGCAAAATTGTCATCTGGACAATCTTGAGTGCAAAGCATCCGTATATCACTTGTGGTTGAAACTGAAGAGGCTGACATGCCCTTTTTTCCCCAATGGTGTTCCGGCAAGCAATCTCTCATTCTTTAGAAAGATGTACATTTTTAATAACCTGTTGTATTTCAACAGAATCGGCATCAGGAATTGTTTTGCGTTCTCTGGCAATGGAGAAATTTGAAACAACAAAAGTGGAGTGGACAACCCTATGCTCCAGACACCGCTACTCCTGCCAGCTCTCTAGGTTTGTTTTGTGCCACCTGTCCTCAGCCCAGTGTGAATCTCCCAGGGGATTGGCAGCAAGACCCGGATGAGGACACCTATATCTGAATGTTCACTATGGACAGGAACTTTACTGCGGTCCATCAGAAAAGACACAGTGCATTACCCAAGACATGCCTCACTGATGGAGAACTTTATATGGTCAGTGAAAAGCATTACTAAGCCCATCTGGCTTCAGCAGTAGAAGGCAGAGAGGTAGGACCCCATTACCATTTCCTCAATGTTTTTTCAAATTGTCAACGTGTCTCATTTCTCAGCCCATGACATGCAATGAACATCATGCCTTGAAGGACCGGTTTATTACTCACAAGATATTGGATGTCACAGAAATTGGTGCAACAGCCTGTGCCAGGCATGGGTGCTTTTGTCCCGGTTCAGTTGTGAATTTTGCCAAGGGAGAATCATGAGTCACAGCTTTGCATCTTTATGTTTTGTGGTATACCCACCCCAGGGATAGGCAGGCCTCCATGGACTATTCTGTCTTTAATGCAGTTTCAAATAGCACCATTGGGGATATCCCAACTATGGCTCAATTTTATAATGTTGAATGTCAACATTCAATCAACTTCCCCAAATGTGTAGCACCAGTCTGGTACTTGGAATATCCATTTGAAAAGAAGATTTACTATAGTGTCGGTGCCTTTCACATTTCTGGGCATGTACCAGAATGTTTCCTGAGATACTTGCCCCAGTTTATGCCTGGTGTTGGAATCGTTGACAGTGAAGTGCTGGAAAGCCTGTGGTCAACTTTGAATGAGGTTTCTCCGAGTGCCCAGACAGCCTCTCTTGCAGCTTGGACTGAACTCCTAGACAACCACATGCTGGATTCCAACTAGAAAAAGATCATTAATCAAGATATGTTCTTCAGCATACTTCTGGGCAACATGTGGCTGATCCACATGGATCCAGCAAAATTTGTGATAAAAAAGTACCAAACAGCCATCCAGGAGTCAGAGGAAAGTGAACAATACTATCAGGACTTATGTGAAAACCTCAATTCAAGTGTCCAAAAACAATGGGAAGACAAAATGGCAAATGCACAAGCAATGTATACTTTGAATATCTCGGCCATGGATATCTTCAATCTGGTCCTGGAAAATGGTATGTATTATGGGTCTCTGCATCTTTTTGCCCATGAGTCTCTACAGCTCCATCCTGTGTGGAGAAACAACTGGAACTTATTTGTGAGGAGCCAGAATCTAACCAGCTCTGAGGAAGCACATCATGGCTTGCGGAAGGATTGGCAATCCAGGAATCACAGTGCACAAACCCATATGGCTGAGAAACATCGATTTAATTATCACAATGTACAGACTTCAGCTTGCAGTGGAGGCTCGATGACTGAAAAAGAAAAAAATAGATGAGACACACATTGCTTTGCTTCAGAAGTGTCAGGCTCTCAATATCAGGATCAAAAAGCACCAAGACAAGGCAGAGCAATATTTACCTCCTGTTAGGGCAACCACTTAACTATCTTCTCAAAGCATAATCCAAAGACTATGCTGAGAATCAAGTATTGTAGGCTCACACATAGATAAGCTTAGAGAAAAAGAGGAGGATAGAAGAAAGTGCCAGTTTATATTGACTTTAGATATCACCACAGTCAAGTGGGAATCCTAAGAGAATACAACTAGAGTTTACAGGCTTTGTGCTACTCTATATATACTATACTAGCCCAGGCTTATCATCCAGTAAGATATAGTCCAGATATTCTCCAATGGGATATGATCCTGCTATTAGATGAGTTGAAGATAAGAAGATAAGATGTGAAAGAAAGAACATATAAGGAAATAGCTGAGTAAGAATATAGTTTGGCTGAATAAGGATAAGGTTTGAGTGTAAGCAGTATAAAGTAATGGCTTGGCATTGAGTCACCAGTGTGGAGTAATGCCAAGCAACTGTCAAACCTTATAATAATGTCCACAAGACCAAACAATAATAAAATATAAAAGATTAAATAAAGAGCTGTTCCATAACAACCAAACTGAAGTGTTGGATAGTTCATTTGATAAGATGGGGGAAGCATGGTTGATAAGATGAGATAAGATAAGACAAGAGGCTGTTCCATAACACCTTCCAGGGCTGTCAATGATATCAACTATTCTGGTGATGATGTTGATGATGGCTGGATCGACAATGTGTGGAAGGATATTGCAGATGATGGGATGGAAATCCCTGATGCACCATTTTCTTTTTCTTTCCCACTTTCGAATATCCCAACTGAATTTGTTCAAGATACCAAAAGAAAGGTTGTCTTTTTGCCTTCTATGATTGGGCATGAGCAATGTGCCAAGTTGGGTCTCCGAAGCCTTGTACAAAAGAAGATTGCACTCCGGAAAGGACAAGTGAATGATTTCTTGCAGGCAATTAGATTGGCAATAGAGGAGAAGTCCTTCCAGTTCTGAAAACAGCTCCGCTTGGCAGCCAGAAAAAAGGAGAAAACTCATTCGTGAGATGGGATCCATGTTATTGGCAAGTGCTTACAGCAACATCATCTGGTGTATTGGCAAGCAAGACATGCATTGAGTCATCTTGGGGTTCTCCAAACACAACTAGAAAATGAATTTCAGGAGCTTACGGATGATGACTTGTGGACAAGCACCACAGTGATGGAACCCAATGACAGGAGCCAGCAGAAAAGAGAATTATCCTGGATCTGGCAAAGGATGGGAATGAAAATTTCAAACCAGACAACAATGGTGAATGAATGTAAGGTTTCATTCAGCACCAGTAATCCATACTCCCTGACACCAAAGCCTTCCAGTATATCATATAAATTGGCTTCGGACAAGATCCCACTGGAACTGATGGAAGAAAGAACTCTCAATCACCAGTCATGAGATGGTGTGGCTTGTCCTGTGGTTCCAGAACCGTGCAGACATCTGGAGACATAGGGCACACAGTGAGGATGCCTCAACAGGTATAACTTCATGTGCATATCGGCAAGTCTCAATGTGGGACAAACTTAAAAGACAGGCAGTTGTACACTTTTATCAAGTGCACAAAGACTTTTCTTGTGTCTTTGGATATGATAGTATTGCGTCCCTATAATTCCGCTGCTGTATAGTCTTATAATGGGCAATGATCCAAATCCCACCATGTTCTGCATTGTTTTGTTAGGGTCACTGTTCGCCCATTCCATACACCTCCGGGTGGCTCCACTATGAAATACCTCGGATGAAGGGGCCGGTATTTGAGTATCTGCCAGCTCTGCAACACAGAGAATACACTTGAATGATTTTACCACTTATGGACTTTTATAAAGTGCACTGAGACTTTCCTGGTGTGTTTGGGTATGCAAGTATCAAGGGCTTATTATTCCACCTTGTGTACATCTGTTGTAATGTAAAATTGCCACACTTGACATATCCGCCAGCCCTGCAACACACCCAAAAGCTTTGCCACTGTTTGAACATCCACCGGCGCCTCAGGGTACAGACATATCCATGAAGTGACAAGGTCCCTATTAATGGTGTTCCGCTTAGTTCACAAAGATTCAGATTTCCATTAGCCATCTGGTGGTTTGCATGATTGTTACTCATGATGAACCTGCCAGCCCCGCATTAGAATATATCATGCTCTTCTGGGCCTTGGTGATTGACAACTTTGTTTATAACTAAACTACCACATAGACAGATACATAATGTAGCTGTTAAACCGAGATCTCAAACAGCCAATAACTCTAATGTGCCAGACCCTGTAAGATACCATGGAGCCATCTCTATAGGTATATGGACCAGCAAAACCTTGGCTGCCATTGACCCTCAAAGATAATATATGAAGATCATTATCAATGACCAATAAACTCCTGAGATCTCTGTTAAATAGCAGGTCAGAAGGGTCCTGACTGATCTTCTTCCACATGCTTAGCAGGTAGTCCATCAATTGTTTGACTGCTATCTGCAGTAGAACCTTACCCAGCTTCACCTCCACAATCAATACCATTATATCATTGGCAATGTCATCTGTTGCCCAAACGATGATGAAATCTGGAGATTGCAAGCTGATCTCCCTGCCACCCAGCTCCTCCAGAAGGACCTCACCATTGTAAGAGTCCAGTGATGCCCTGGAATCATTGTTCCCTGGTGTAAATAGTGGTTGAATCTTCGGCTGTGGCTTGACCATAAAGCCATTCAGTACAGTGAAGTAGCAGCCAAGCCATGTGTTGATCAGACTGTAAAACAAAGATTTGTAACAGGCCTCAGTGGCGATCATCTCGAGGCAGTTGTAAACCCATGCGGGAGCACTGAGGACAACATTAAGGTTGGCCATTATATGCAGGATTCAGTTTCCAGACAGGCAAGGTAGCTGGAGGGGATTTACCTTTCGTTGATTGCAGTCAACAGGTTACTGGCTGGAGAAGGAGAATAGTGTAAACAGCAGACAACCCTTGTTGTGGAATGGGTTTGGGAGTACAGACCTTTATATTTTGTTCCAATAATGATACTTTCCAGTGGTGCCTTTCCGCTTACTATCACTTACAGACCACAGATGTTAATCACTTCATCCTGCTTTACTTATCTATTCCAGCTTTACGAATCGCCAGATGGACATTGTGACAATATCACAGTCAGCCCAAAACAAACTGATTATAAAGGCTTACATCCTAGTCCATGCCCAGATTAGATGAATACTACTGGTTATGAATCAAACCAGGACACTATGTACTTAATAATAATGCGATGACTCAGTGGATGAGTCAACTTCTGAGTGTGTGTGCCTGAATGTTCCAGTTGTGCATTTCTGCACCACTATCACTTACTGAGCACAGATGTTAATCACTGCATTCTGCTTTACTCATTCATGCCTGGTTTACTAATCGCCAGCTGCACAGTGTGTAACATCAACACTGTCAGCCCAAAACAAAGCTGTTACGAATCAAAAATGGACAATATGTACTTAATCACAATGCAATAACTCAAGGACAGTGGATGAGTCAACTGCTGAGTTTGTGTTCCTGAATAATGATTGCATTGGTTTATATAATTGATATAAAATATAATGTTAATCTAGAGACTTCAATGTCTTTTGTTCATGTTGTTACCCCACAAATAGCAGTAGGTACATAGGGAGGCTCCAATTTTCATGGACACCTTGCAGAAGAAGCAGACCATGTTTCCAACATTGAGGAAACAGTTGATGAAGGATTTCATCCAGGAGCCTGTCTGTGAGTCCCAGATGTCAAAGTAGATTGTGCATGTATCGGCCCCCCTAGAATCGTGAACAATCCTGGGTGGGGTGGCAAGGCAAGGATGAGGGAGGTATCCTCCGAGTTGATGGGGTTGCCACCACATAAGAACGGTACACCAATGAGTTTACAAAATGAGCACAAGAATGGAACCTTCAGAAACAAGGGTACGTATGAAGGTCTCCACTCTGGAGAGGTCAGAGGGAGTGGGAACACTGGTGGTAGAAAGGCACAGGCCCCCATATGACAGGTGGAAGGATTCTACCATTATTGAGCTTGGAAGAAAGTCAATGAGGTGGGAGATTTGTGGAGCGAGGGGGAGGAGGGCTACCGAAGCAGCCTTTGATTCAACCACAACCACAATGGATCGGCAGGAGGGGCCATTGGACATGTTGAAAGAGTGGTGACAGCTGCCAGGCCTTTGAACAACAGGTCCACATGAAAAACTTGCTGGTGAGTTATCCACATGATTTTTCCCCCCTGATGGGCACGTGTCATGCTGAACAAATGGGGGGGGGGAGAGGGGGGATTGGCACGAGCACATATCGTATTGCATAATGTTCCAGGATGTTCCACCACCTTCTTCTTCCATACACTGCCACCTGCAGTAGCGCCAGCAGCCAAAGTAACTGGTGCTGCCACAGGGGCAGTGAGATGAGAATGAGGGGGAGGAGGGTGAGTCCACATCCTTAGGTGAGAGAGGGGCAAGGGGGAGTGCCTTTGAGTATATTCCGATGTTGCTGAATGCCTCAGAGACAAGGCCATATGAGCCAAGAATTGAGACCTTCTTGACTGGGTGAGTATTGAGGAACTTGACATTATTCAGATTTTTAGTCCACTGATTAATGTAGATAAGCATTTTTCAGACCACTGATGAGTCAACGCTCCTGGGGTCCACCTGGAGGTCAATAGTGCCAGATTCAAAGACGAGGCAAAGTGATTCCACCAGATCGCCAATAAAGGGGATGGTGGCGGAAATGTTGCCAAGTCTAGAAGGAGATGAGAGAGCAGACAAACCTGAGTCTGCTCGCATTCTGGCCTTCTTTGGAGGGGCCTGAACAGCCTCGGGTGATGAGGGTGGTGAGTGGGTGAGGCAAGGAGCCCAACCACTAGTCGAGGGAGGTGCCATCCATACCGGTTCAGGGCCAGGGGCAGAGAACATGCTATAATTCTTTGGAGAATCAGGCATGTGAGAGGGGCTATAAATGTGTTCCTCTTGGGGGTTGGGCTTTAGCAGCCTTGGGGGCATGTCCTTCTATATAGTAGAACACATCTGTTAAAGATCTGGGGGCATTGGATAGAAGTTCAGAGAGCTAGGTGTCATTGAAGGCAATGTGCTGGCACCAGATGGCTGTGCATGTGGTGGTAAGAGAACAAGAAGTGGTGGAGACCTTGATGTCACCCATATCTTGTTCCTCATCCTCTCTGTTGTAAAATGTGCATGAATGCCTGCATCCCAATTGTTATCTTACTGATCATGGCTCACCAGATATATCTTATTGGAGGCTATGCCTATACTCCAGAAGAACTGTGTGAGTGACCACACTTTATTAAAAGTCAGTGAGTTACTATGTCATCTCTGTATCAACTACCATGTTTAATTCTGTTGTTTCTCCTTAGATTCGACTGTAAGATGGTGCCCTGACAAGGCCCTGGACAAAGGTCTTGTGGAATTGCGGCTGCTGTTTCTGAGAAGGTCTTACATGTTTCTTACCATATTCTTTGTCTGATATTTAATGATCACCCCACCCTTGTTGGAATGACTTTGCGTTCCATGCGTTGATAAGGGTTTCTCTTCCGACTGAGATCACCACAAGATCACCACAGGATCTGGTGCAGTAAGTGTCAGGACAATTGTAGACATATCTCCGTCCCTCAGGGCTTATCCATGGATCCTAACTTCGATCCATGTGTTGGCCCATGGATTGTCAAATGATTTTCAAATTAAGTATATATAGAGGGCTATTCGGGGGTCAGCAGGAGTTCAGAAATATAGGATATAAGAATCTGGGGCCAAGTAATCAGAGATGTTCCAGATTGATTTTTGGCAAAAATTGTTTATAGTAATTGGTAGAGTAGCATAGTCTGATTCCACGATCTGGACATATGGTCCAATACATTTTGATATATATTTGCATTCAGAGAACAGATATCTAATTGAATATATTCGAGGTACTGAAATTCAATTGCCAGAAATGAAGAGTGGCCAAACTTGAAGGTGGAGCTGGCAGGTCATGCCAACAGGAAAATATTCACTAATTTTATATCAGTCATGGCCTGCACAGTGAGAACACTATATAACAGAGGGTCTCCTGGTGTTGGGGGACAGAGTGAAGGTATTATCAATGGAAGTCGGTGGCAGGAGGAGGTCCGTCGGTCCATATAAGTATTGAAGCAGCCTTTGCATGGGGTGTTAACAGGTATTGCAAATGGACACCAATAGTTTGTTTGGTTGTTTAGAGAGCCATTCTATATGTTGTATATCTTGATACTAGAAATGTCTTCATCCATGAGCGGGGCCAGCAGAGTGCAAAGAAGAACCATTTCGGGCTTTTTGAAATCAGAATGGGATCCACATTGTTGGCAAGCAATTTCTGCTGGCTCTGCAAGATATTTAACACATCCATATCAGTGTCATTCTTTAAATTCATATGAATCGTCCACTTCTCTGGAGATCAATGGTGTTCTGCTGAGTTCACAGAGATCATTGTGTCTTGAGCCAAGCTGGTGGCAGATATATTGTAACAGTGGACGATAATGCAAATAATGACATCTAGTCAAATTTTATTGCTCCCAACATTCTACTAGCAAGGGTGGGGGAAGGGTTGGCTAATACAATATATATAAAAAAGACTCAAGGAAGATGATTTAGATGACTGGAGATGAAGACAGTCAGCATCCAATCCCTATCTCGGTTTGGAAATCACAGGACATTTGTTTTGAGGCTTGAAAGAGACCATCATGCATTTAATGAAGAACCAATATAGAATTACAAAGTCATGAAATAAATAAAATAACAAAAATACCTGTAATTATGACAAACCCCTTTATATAGATGGATTAATGTCCTCAGGGTTTATGAACCAACCAGTCAAGTTCATTTCACCATGTCAAGAAGACTGTTATAGAATTATAGTGTTTCATCAGGTAGCATCTGTGGAAGTGAAAATAACTATATTCAGTATTTGTATTAATCACCAACCATTCCAGAACTTACAAGTGTATGCAGCATTTGGGTATTCCACAAATCCTGTCAGGTAATATAGCTAATATTAGCATTGGCTTTGAGTATCAACCATTCCAGGACTAACAAAAGTATTAGTCTTTTGAACATACCACATATTGTATCAGGTGGTATAATCAATGTTAGTATTTGCATTGATCATCAGCCATATCAGGACTTACAAATGTACACAGCATTTGGGTATTCTACCAATCCTATTGGGTAATATAATTGCTGTTAGCATTGCTGTTGACCATCAACCAGCTGGGACTTACAAACATATTCTCATTTGAAATACCAAAAATTGTACCAGGTGGTATAGTCTTAGTTAGTGTCGGTAGTGAGCACCAACCATCACAGAATGTATAAATATAGTCAGGGTTTGGGGTTTTAGTATTTTACAAATCCTGCCAGATAGTATAAATGATGTTAACTCTTTTTTTTAAATCGACAATTTATAGTGCAGTGCTCGTGAGGCAGTCCGTGGGCTGTACATAATACAAACCTATTAACTTACACTACAATGCCTACATGGTAATGGGGGGTGAAATATACATTGTCACTCCGGCAATGGCAGTAGGGTATTCGCTTACCCATGTTACACCTGACTCGACGAGAAGGAGAGGCTAGAGAGTCACAATTACAAGCCTCGATTGACTTGGTTGTGTGGTGTTGGCACAACTACTAGAACATAGAAGTGCATACTGGTATGGCCGGATTGCTTGCGCTACCAGCAGCATGGGCGTATTAGCAAACCTTCAGCCTCACACCTATGCAATGGCCTGCACAGTGAAGTCAGAGAATATCTAGACAAGGGAGGAGTGCAGTCCCCTCTCCAGAACTCCAACAACACAGCCATGCAGGGCACTACCAGGGTCCAGCAATGTGTTCCTCCTCATGCCCGCTCCATGGGCAGTTTGAATCAAGAGCACACCTACGATGATCATGCTGAAGTTGCGCTTTAGTTTTAGGTTTTGGAACACCAGTTTGATCTGGTGTTGTGCCTAGAGTTTTGGTCCGGTCTAGACTCATGACATCATTGGATGCTGTTCCACTTACGTGGGGGGACTGCTTCCAGGACGGATGCATATCAAATGGAACCAGGGGAGGACCCAAGCTCAGTACCAGTGGCACAGCCATCATCAAGAGTGAGTCAAGAGGTTCAAGGGGGAAACAAAGGTCTCTCCCCCCAGGGCAACATGGCGCATAGCACGATTTACATGTGGGTTAGATAGGATAGTAGCCTGTAGCTCGCAAAGCACTAGCATGCTCAATCCAGTAGTAATGAAGTAGTCATTATTAATAATATAAATCAAAATGCAGATAAGCGCAATTTGAAGTTGGCAATCATGCGAGTGGGTGTCCACTAGCGCTTCATAAACAGCAGTAGTATTGCTTAGCTTAAGTAATAGTACAACGCTAGACAGATGTTCAATAAAATCAAACTTCTGTTCTGGAGCGATGAGGCCATGATTGTAATAATCACAGACTCATTTGTTGAATGCTTCACCTGATGAAGTTGAAGCATTGGATGAGTCATCGGACACCCAGTCATCAGAGCCATCATCTGAGACAGGGATATCCGATTGGAAGGTGACCTTTGAGTCTGAGGCCCTGGGCAGCTCAGAACTGGTAGTATCATGAGATTGCCCTTTGCCAAAACCAGGAAGACAGGGACCAACTTCTGGTTCCTTTATGGGGACAGGGGGGGTGTAGTTGTAACCACCCATCAGTCCATCATCGGAGGAGTACCCCGAGGCAGACTCACAAATGGCACGATAGGGGTTCTGGGGGAACAATTCCCCAGAAAGACGGGTTTCCCCCCAATCTGGATGGAGTGGAGGGAGATGGGAGTTGAGAGGAGGGTCTTGAGGATGAGGGGGCCCATGAAGACAACCATGATCCACTAAGGGCAGGGTTCCTGGGGCTTTCTTGTCATTGGTATTGTCGATCGCTAGAGATTGAGTAAGTTTGGGTATGGTGCATTATTTACGAACCATCATAGACAAGGGGCCGATGATATAGACTACTGAGATGGGAGATTCATGGGTTGTGGCTGCATTGGGGATGTTGACAATGTTGCAGGCTCAAACTCGGTGGCTGTGCCACATTGTAGTAAGAAGTCAAGAAGGGATGAATGATGTTAACTCTGGCAATAAGTGTCAAACATTCTGAGAGTTACAAAAGTATGCAGCATTTGGGCAGTTCACAAATCTTGCCCTGTAGTATAATCCTTGTTAGTTTTGGCAGTGAGAATGAAGCACAACAGGACTTACAAATATATTCAATGTTTTGGTGTACCACAAATTCTGCCAGGTATTGTAGTCTTTGTTGGCTTTGATGGTGAGTGTCAATTTCCACAGGATTTATAAACATATTCAGGGTTTGGATATTCCACAAATCCTGCTGGATAGTATAAGTGATGTTAACTCTGGCAATAAGCATCAACTATCCTGGGACTTACAAAAGTGTGCAGCATTTAGGTATTTCACAAATCTTGCCTGGTAGTATAATCCTCAACTGCATTGGTGATGAGTGTGATGCACAACAGGACTTACAAACATGATTAGTGTTTTAAATATACCAGAAATTCTGTAGTTTTGCTGGTGTTGGTGGTGAGTTTCAACCCCTATAGAATTTATAAATATATTCAGGGTTTCTGCATTCCAGAAATCCTGCCAAGTGATCAATAGTCCTCTGATGGTCTGTATCGGGCATGACAGGCCTTACAAATATGTTTGTGTTTGGGTGTACAACACATCCTACCAGTTATTATAGTCCTCATTTGTATTGTGTATGAGTGTCAAGCACAGTAGGTCTTATGGTAGCATCTAGTGTTGGAGCAGATTAACCCTATAAGAGCATTGTTGATGACAAAAATGATATATAATCCTTATATTTAATTTTTTGTTGTAATGCTACAACCCATGGGTATGGCAGGTTTATCTGCCCAATTCAATTCTACACTCATATCGTCTCTTCCCACTGCCACCATCCATCCAAACACTGTTAAGACACACTAAAACCAAATAGGTCTTTCGCGGGCTTACAAGAATAACACAAGGAAAGGAAAAGGGAAGTCTATATTGACTAGGGCCCTCACACTAGGTTATAGTGGATAGCTTAAGAGAATATGACTAAAGTTACAGTCTAAACTACTGACTATATATACTAGTTGGAGAACATGTG
>Ga0307516_10004845_pt1 | contig 16392 bp, 24 predicted proteins | sample 19_EM_MG_FD_203310 | JGI IMG/M metagenome (GOLD analysis project Ga0307516, IMG submission 203310) | Populus trichocarpa ectomycorrhiza microbial communities from riparian zone in the Pacific Northwest, United States - 19_EM | ecosystem: Host-associated > Plants > Roots > Unclassified | place...
ACTGCTCCGCATTTTTGGTAATCAACACTACCACACAAACACAACACAACTACTACGCATTTTTGGTAATCAACACTACCACACAAACACAACACAACTACTACACATTTTTGGTAATCAACACTACAACACAAATCAACCCTACACATTTTTGGTAATCAACACTACAACACAAACACAACACAACTGCTCCGCATTTTTGGGAATCAACACTACACATTTTTGTAATCAACACTACAACACAAACACAACACAACTGCTCCGCATTTTTGGTAATCAACACTACCACACAAACACAACACAACTACTACGCATTTTTGGTAATCAACACTACCACACAAACACAACACAACTGCTCCGCATTTTTGGTAATCAACACTACACCACAAACAACACAACACACCCTAGTTAGTATTACACATTTTTGGTAATCAACTCTACCACACAAACACAACACAACTACTCCGCATTTTTGGTAATCAACACTACACACCCTAGTTAGTATTACACATTCTTGGTAATCAACTCTACAACACAAACACGACACAACTACTCCGCATTTTTGGCAATCAACACTACACCACCACCCACCTTTTGGTAATGAAACACTACTCAACAGTACACAACGAGCACCAACTCTGGCAACGAAAAAAGAACCACAGCACCCAGGATTCCCATGTGGTCCCCCACCATGGTACTAACTGAGCGGCACTTTGCATAACTGCGCAGATCGGACGGGATGCGGTGCTTTCAAAGTCCTATGGCCGTGGATACTGACTACCGTCGCGCGTCCCCCTTGTGCGTCCTCTCAGACCTGCCCTGAATCTTCGAGTCCGACGGCATGGCACTGTCGCCGTGTGGTCACAGTATACCGACACCGTGACCACACAGTGTGTGCTGTTACCGTGTGGCTACGGTACACCAATACAGTGCCCACATGTATGGTTGCCGTGTGGCCACGGTATACCGACACCGTGCCAACACCGTGGCTACAGTTGCCGTGCGGCCACGGTACACGAACACCGTGCCCACTTGGTACAGATACCATGGCCACATGGAGACCGTACACCACGTGGTGGCACGGTGGCCATGGCGTGTGTTACGGCGACCGTACCCAACCTGTGGCATGGTGTCCGTGTACCGTGTCCACATGGCAATTGTACATACCATATGGCCACGGCATGCGTGTACCGTGGCCACACGGCGACCATACATGGTGTCTGGCATTGGCACCGTGCGACCACCGTGGCTACGGTTACCGTGCGGCCACGGTACATGGACACCTTGCCCACTTGGTATAGACACCGTGGCCACACAGTGACCATACACCACGTGGTGGCACGGTGGCCGTGTACCATGTCCACACGGCAATTGTACATACCGTGTGGCCACAGTGTGGGTGTACCGTGGCCACACAGCAACTGTACATATTGTCTGGGCACGGACATCGTGCCAACACCGTGCCTACGGTTGCCATGTGGCCACAGTACATGGACACCGTGCCTACGGTTGCCATGTGGCCACAGTACATGGACACTGTGCCTACGGTTGCCATGTGGCCATGGTACATGGACACCGTGCCTATGGTTGCCATGTGGCCACGGTACATGGACACCATGCCCACTTGGTGTAGATACCATGGCCACATGGCAACAACCGTACATATTGTCCGGGCATGGATACCATGCCAACACTGTGGCTACAGTTGCCGTGTGGCCACAGTACACGGACACCATGCCCACTTGCCATAGATACCGTGGCCATACGGAGACCGCACACCGCATGGTGGCACAGTGGCCGTGTACCGTGTCCACACGGCAATTGTACATACCGTGTGCCCACGGCGTGCGTGTACCATGGCCACACGGTGACCGTACATCTGGTCTGGGCACTATATCTGTGTACTGTAGCCACACGGACGGTAGCCGTGGGGCCATGGTACACGGACACCGTGCCCACTTGGTATAGATACGGTGGCCATACGGGCGCAGAGATGAGTTGTTTTGCACTTAAATCATTGGCACCCGGGATATCGCCCACGCACCCTACCTCTGCTGCGCCAGCCGTGATGACCGAACATTGCCGGCAGTCCATTTCTTTGTCAGTGGCATTCCACCGTACACAATGTGGTGGCACGGTGGCCGTGTACCATGTCCACATGGCAAATGTACATACCGTGTGGCCACGGCATGCGTGTACCGTGGCCACGGCAACCATAGGCACCGTGTTGGCACAGTGTCCATGTACCGTCGCCACACGGCGGCCGTACACACCATGTTCACACGGTGTCTGTATACCACGGCAACACGGCGATCATACATATGGTGTGTGTACGGTATTTGTGTACTGTAGCCGCACAGTGACTGTACGCACCCATTGTTGCCACACAGTATGTACAATCACCGTACAGGCACCATGCCAACATAGTGTGTACCTGCCATGGCAACACGGTACATACAGTCACCGTTGGATAGCATATCCTGGCACCGTGCTAACCCAGCATACATGGCAGTTGTGTGGACACCGAAAACGGGCACACTGTCACGGTGTGGACACACACCCATGTCCTGCTGTGGACTCATCTGGTACACATTCCACATCTGGTACTCACTTCCGTTATCTTGCATACCCGGTACTCACTTCCATCACCTTGCACACATTCTGGTCACCCTCCTGTCTCATACTATCATTGCCCTGCATACACATCCGGTAAACCAACACAATAAACACTCCTGTCACTGCGTACACCTACTACTCACCCCTCACTGTGTACATCCGGCCCACATTCCGGTTACCATGGACACATGGCACATGCTCCCGTTACCATGCACAAATTATACACATTCCCGACACCATGCACCTGCCACCAATTCTCATCACCATCCCACCCTATGTGACGGTACACCCACTGGCTCCAACGGCCCATCAACATACTATGGAACCCTTCACCACATCAGCAAAGTTACAAACCACCTACTATGTCTGACAGCATCTGCACGAATCTGCCTTTGTCTGATCGAGTCTGCCAACGTTAGCCAAAGATGTGAGAACACTAGCCGTGAATGCAGACCGCGCAGACTGCGCAGACGTGCGCAGACACTCGCAGACACTCGCAGACTGTAAAGTGTTATAGTATATGATTAGAATGCAATTTTGAATGCGTGGTGGTCAATGTATTTATTTACATAGTAGGCCTGAAAAATATCAAGAGAATTGGTATGCCGAATGTCAATAGGTAGACGATTATGTCCATAGACAGGAATAAGGTGTGCCCCACGGAGTATACAATTGACGTGAACAACTTCCAGCTCTTGTCGACCATTTGCATCAAGATCCAGTTGGACGATCCACATGCCAGTATCTTCATCAGGCCCTTCCGAGATTGTCGAGAACCACTGAATAAGTGCGCACGGATATTTTGTGCTGTTATAGGAAAATGAGAAAAAAAGAAAGACCCTGCCCACATGTAGCCCCCGCATTCCTAGTATATCAGGATCCCGCTCGAGAAAGACCATATCATAACGCGCCTGCCCCTTGCGCCAGCGTGGAGTGCTTCAAATGCACTCTGTGTGCATGCCCCCGAGACCTGACAAGTCACTAGGTGCGTAGAATGTTGCAATGGCACTATGAAAGACTGAGATAGGTGAATCCAGCGAAAGGTCAGGTGGAAGTGCAGTGTCTGAGCTAGCGTTGTTCGAGAGCTGGAATTCAAGGAAGTGGCAGACAAGGAGTGGCAGGTCAGGCACTTCAATGTGACCGGCAAGTGCATATAGGTCAGTAGGAATGTTTCACACTGTAGAACACACAGTGAGAGGATAGAATCAGACATATGGTAGGCTGCAACATACCTGGCGTTTTTGCCAAACGAACTTGGTTAAGAACACGTGGGCCATCATCTGCTGCCTGGATCTCATCATCATCAATGTTGTCCGAGTCCTCGCCAGTGTCATCATGCTTGCCATACCATAGTTCAACGTCTCGCATGGCTGCTGAGAGCACAGATCCATCAAGCATGCGATGACTTTGAAAATCAACTCGTGCTGCAGCAAGTTTGTCAAGACGCTGGTTAGTGACAAGCATTTGGCCCAAGGCTTCAAAACGATTTGAACGCCGCCATGGCTTCTTAACCGCTTTGATGTGCTTTGATTCAGTAATAGATGAACACAGACCATTTGGTGCACCGAATTCTTGGATGAGGTGCCAGTAATGCATCATGGAGCGTTGGCGTGGCAATGAAAAACCCTTTGACCCATGTTCACGGACACCTGTCTCTTGGAATATGCGACGATGATGGTGAAAATGTTCAAGGGCATGTTCAAGACTGCCCAGCACACTTTCGTTTAGTGAGTTCCTTCGTGCGTAGTAACAGAAGTCCAGAAAAGCGCTGAGTGTGCACACCATTTCTGATGGCACGTGGCCTTCAATTGCGGGAAGACAGACTTTCATCAATGCCTTGGAATCATCTCCCGTCCATTGTTTGAATCGTTGACCTTCTAAAAAACGCCGCAAGTTTGGATAAAGTGGAACAGCCGCAATCCTGTTCCAAACCAGGGACTATGATCAGATCAAATATAGGGCTTTATGTGAATTCACTCACCTCCGATCAATATCATCCAGGATGCGGCTGGCCTCTGTTTCTCCATGCGTATGCTTAAGGTACTTGGTAATCCAAGTGATGAGGTGGTCTTTAAAGACACCTTTGATTATTTGGTGAAGAAGATCGGGGGACAACATTTTGTAAATATCAGTGTATGGAAAGTCATTTGTGAACGGCTGCCACAAATGACTGTTAGTACTGCATTGACAAGTCGAAGTTCACATACTGTGAGATACCCCACGATTCCATATTGATCCCACAGCTCCGCAATCACAAATGCATGAATGCAGTATTCTGCATGTCTCCGAGATCATGGAAGACCACCGTGTCCATCAAGATTATTAGACATATTTGTACAGCTATCAATAGTTGCACATTAGTTGTATTTCCCCTATTAAAATCAAATCTCACAGTGGACACCATCCTTGTACAATGCACGACAGTAACACCTGTTCGGGGTAGTCCACAATGTAGGCTGCAAGGGCATACACGACACACCTGAAGTGTCCATCAGGGCATTGTCGGACTTCCGGTTTCAACATCCCACTCCGCAGTGAAGACAAAATATGTGCAAGTGTTGAGTGAAATAATTGGCGTCGGAATTTCCAAAATTCAGCAGTATCCTCATTTTCACGGTCCGCTGTGCATCCGTCAGTGGAATAAAAGTGATAATACAAGACACTAACTTTTAGGGATTGCGAGGAATGCCAGTAACACAACAGCATTCCGGTGGGCCCGTCGAGTATTGCTATGAGTATTGCCAATTGACAAGTAAAGGGGATAGTAGTCATGTTGGCCCGTTGCAACTGATACTGTAGTTTTGTCGCTGCCTAGTATGATGGGTACCAACATCGTGCCATGCACATCAGCATGATCCTTTGCAATCGTGTCCTGTCAATTTATTAGCCTTCAAGTCCACCTAATTAAATGGAACTGAACCGGCGTGTTGCGTGATTCCATGCCCAATTGCCTGACATGAAATCTTCCCACCTACGCTCACCACTTGGTTCAAATTCATGGTAAGGGGCATAGTCAAAATGCCCATGGAAGTCAGGATTGCTCAAGAGATTGGCAACAACGGTGTTTGGGTCACGGAACCAGACATCATAAGTCTGTTTCATCCAGCAAGGAGGTTGAGATGCCAGAATGTTGCCTTTAAACTGCACCTGTGCAGATTTCCATGGGGCATCTCCATGTGGAATGGCATCAATGACCCAGTGTAGGTCAGCATGGTCAGCGTAAGGAGCCCAATCATTATGTTGAAGCATAGATGCCGTCCAAAGCTGCATGAGCCTGTCCACATGGGACTGTGGCATCTGGTTCTTGGAGAATAGAAATTCCGCAGTCTCAAATTCAATACGAGATGCAAATGGATACCAGTCATCCCTCTGCATATCTTGAGGAGTGGGCAGGGCTCCTGGAGGGAGATCATTTCCATTACTGTCCATTGGTGTAGCTATGCCCTTTGAGATCACATCAAAATGCAATGAGAGTAATCTTACCATCAAGAACAGGATGATATTCCCTGGTACATTGTGAGGGGTCATGACCCATAGATGGAGGCGGGTCTTCCTGAACGACAGCATGCTGTATAGGTGGCCCACTGGAATTGAGACTAGAGTGGACTCGATGGATATGTTGCATTAAGCCAGAGCGATTTTTCAATTTGCGGGGACAAAAGGGACATGGAAAATCATGAGACTCGGAGGACATGACATGACAGTTGAGAAAAAATGGACTGACCTTGTGTACACGACCCTTATTTCTATTTAACCAACAAAGGTCAACATTACAATGCCTACAAGTTGCACTTGAACTTTGTTACCTCCCACTGCATCACACGGTGAAAAGCACTCATTTTGTCACATTCCTTTGACATTTCCTTTCTTTCTTTCTTTCTTTCTTTTAGTATGGTTGAAACTCGGGAGAGAAACAAGGACACTCACCCAGGTCAACCTCTGGTCCCTAAAGCCCGCAAGTCCAAGGAACAGGCTGTGGCAGAGCATGCTGAAAAAGCCATTGCTTCTCAGAAGAAGGCTGATGAGCGCTTGGACCGTATTGCTGGTCTGGCATCTCTGGAACAACACATGATGAATGAGAGCCAGCAGGCATTAACACATGCGGCAAGGCCAATCCCATCACAGGCTCACAAGATTCCACGTACCTTTAGTGTACATGACATCCAATCATTGCAGGATGCTCAGGCGTTACTGGGTGCGAGATACTAGCATTTGAACCGCTGAACCATAATTCACTGATTCACAATCAAAATAGAGTCTGATGCAAATGGCCGCCGGAAGAAACCTACGTCGAAGTCAAAGCTACGTGAAGAAGTTCAGTTGGTAAAGCAACAAGGTGGTGGTTCAAACAAGACACAAGGAGGAAGGAAACGGAAAGCATCGGCAGATATCGATAAGGATCAGTACGTCTTGCAGTGGCAAATACTGGACAACACTAAACAACCCCCGCAGGCTAAACAAACGGGCAAAACCATACAAGCCATCTGGTCTTGTGCTCAGTCACCTCTCCCGAGAGCCATCTCCTGACAACATCCCCAACTCACATTTTCCTGTGGTCCATCGGTCACAAACACCCAGATCCATTTCCTCTGCCAGCCAAGGGACACACTCTCGTACACCATCTCTCACTCATTCCCATCCGTCTTCTGTCTTTAACAAGCCTTCTGGTCACACCCATATTCAACTTCCCTCTGCAACCATGCCTGTGAATGATTACGGTGGCTTCCATGAGGAAGATGAGTCTGTTGAATGCACATTTGCCCTTCAGCATGAAACTAGAACCACGTTGAACAGCGAGGTATTGTATTAATTGAATAATGCAACATGAATCATACTAACCGCTGTCATGCCATAGACCCTTCTTCAATTCACTGAAAATGATGTGCCTGACATTAAGCCAGCCATACCTGCTGCCTGAGTTGGTGTACCGTCAAACGCCACATTACCTGATGAGATTTCCCCCTGGTTCCAAGAAGTTTTCGTCCCAACACTCCTCACATATTGTGGCACTTTCCAGCATCCATGGGATCTCCCATGACCCCTTGAGGATATCATTGCGGAGTTGTGGCCTTTTGTGTTCCATCCAGCATTGTCGTATGATGCCCAGTTGTACGGTCCAGGAACAGCTACCCAACGAGTGGTGGGTACCTTATAATATATTCGTCATTACTTATTTAACTGAAGTTTTAATGATACATAGGCTCATCAACGCATCTATGATTGGCGCAGCAAACTTGCTGGGGCTGCAGAGAAGAATGTTGGAGAGTGGTTGAAGTCGGATGAGTTCCTTGATGACGATGAGCGTATCACATGGGCTGATTGGGCCCTTGATGAACACCTTGGCCTTCCATTTGTCTATCTGTATATCCGGGACACAGATAATGTGCACTTTTCACTGATTCCTTATATAATGCTGCTGACACCTTTCATAGCGTGGAGTTGGGGCATTCCATCAACCATTGATTCTTCAGACCCTTGCATATCATTATACGAGGGTTGCCAATGCAGTTCTGTGTCCACAAATTGAAGATGCCAATCCAATTGCTGCGCTCGCATTGATCAGTGGTTCAGTAAGCTTTCCCTCACATCTTTCATTCCAAACCATTGACAGATTGTTTATATACTAGATTGAACGAGCTATCTCAATAGCTAGAAAGACCGGCCATATGACAGAAGAAGGCAAATTGAAGGCTGGCCCTTTTTCGGAGAAGGGCAAGTGGGGCAAGAGCAGCATCTCTTATTCGGTCTCGATCAAAGAGTTGTTCCCTGACGCATGGGCCGAAATCAAAGCTGGTGCTCTCAAATTTGTCAAGTACGGAAACCAACCGCTGCCGAAGAGAGACCCCCGTGCACTCATCATCAACCATTACGATGACATCAATGACATCGAGATCATTGAGCAGCAGCCAGCCTCTAGCAAAGAAATTTCTATTCCTGTGTCTGTGACCCATCATATCCCTGATATAATCCACAACGCTTTGGAATCCCAGTCCGACTTATTGAATTCACCACTCTGCCCAGATCTCGCCACAGACATGTTCATTACTGAGGACCCCTCCAATTCGCAACCAATTGCTGTCATGGATACCCATTGCCCCTCGCAACCTCCCCTTTCTATTTCTTCGCCTTTCATGCAAGAGGATCTGATGTCTCAGAACATACCAGCGTCCTCGGGTTCAGGTCTACAAAGTTGGGTCAATCCACATTCCGATGACGCTGGTGCAGTCCATCAAAATATTTCTTCGACTGGTATGTTCATGCGCAACGGCGGATTTGTGGAGGGACATGCATTTACAATGCCCTCGGGTCTCAGACGTGGCAACACATTTCTGACCGGTCCCTTGGTGACATTTGACAACGAGGGTGAGCATTGAATATGGTCTCTGTTGTGGTTCAGTCAGCCTTGATACCCCTTCACTGTGTCATTATTTCCGTGTCCATATTTTTACTGCTTACACGCATTTGTTTTATATCATGAACTCTCAGATGTGGCTCACTTGATGGATATCTTTTACAGTTCATTTTTTAATTGTGCTGCCTTGGTGTAGATACTACACACTCTCGAAGTCGGCCTTTCGTCATAATCATTTTTATTGCTTGGTTTAATCATGCTTTCTATGCACTCTCGAAGTCAGCCTTTCATCATCTGCTCTACAATCATTTATATCGCTCATTTAATCGTGCTTTACTTCTGTCGTTACAATCACTAGCTTTACTCAATAAATGGACAGTGATGGTTTATCTCCGGAGTGTCTGAGCGTCTGCGTGTATCTGACTGTCTGCTTGTCTCTGCAGTGGTGTCGTGGGAGTCCCGCAGTAATGTGTCAGACACGAGCAGACCGCGCAGACCACGCAGACAAGATGATGACATTAGTCAGACATCTACTGCATCTGCTTTGTCTGCTTTGTCTGCCGCAGACTGCAGCAGACTCAGTAGATGGTTTGTAACTTTGCTGATGTCGCTTTTCATTCTCTGTGTCGGTTTGGCCATGGCGGAGCTTGGCTCCTCTGCACAGATGTCTGGTGGTGTAAGTGCACTGTTGCAAGGGAAGCTAAACTACTTTTTGACGTCCGACGTCTGTAGCTGTACTACTGGACGCATGCTCTCTCCTCACCTCACTGGCGAAACTTGCTCTGCTGGATCGTTGGGTGTACGTTTTTCGTTACTATTAGCCCTACCTGCGTGACACTACTCGGTGCGTAGACGCAAACACGATCGGCACTATTGCGTCAATTGGTGAGCTGGGTTTTAGTTTATCTTCAAGATCTGTACCTACTGACATGCACCTGATGAAGCCTCTATCGACTACTAGGGTTGTGCCGTCAAAATCACTGCCTCCGCGAGCATCGGATCCGGTCAAACACTTATCGCAACCCAAGCACAAACCTAGTACGCCGGTCTTTCTTCTACCCTCTTGAACTTCATGCTACCGTACCATATACCTTGCAGTCCTCTTCACCCATGGCACCGTGTACTGCCTTGCAACAGCCACGCTTTCCAGGCTGTAAACACTTTATGTTACCATCCACATATGTCTTGTGCGTATCTCCTAGAATCTCAAAAGGGGTCTTGATATCGACCTTCGGTCAGTCTTTGCTTCGTGGTGATAGTTGCTTTCCCAGCAGCAACTTCGCCAAAAGAATACAAGAACACCGCCAGCTATGCCCTCGGAAACTTCACGAACCGTACATATTCTCCCATATTGAATGTCATGCAAATGAACGGTCACCCCCTGTACAGTTGATGGCTGGTTAAATGGCTTTCCGTTTATCATGTCCTTCATGAACCCCCTTTGGACAATTTGTACGTATATGCGGACATGTTTCGGCATGGTTTCTGATGCTGATTATCTGCAGCTTCGTTCAAGCATAAAGCCACGTACTATATCCAATTCAGCTGGCTGCCTTTACAGCTCGGAAGCTCTGTCCGACTCTGCTGTGCATATCAACGAGGAAGCCTCGAACGCTGACATCCCTGTCCCATAGGCAATCGTAGGTCCCGCGTCCCCTACTTCCCACATGACTGTCGCCTCCATCGCCATTTCTGGCGTCCTCGGAATAGGTGTGCCCCCTCCGTCCAAGTTTCCTGACATCGTGCATCCTTCTCACTTGCGTTGCATCTCAGCCATTAATATCGCACTTGCGTTCTGCATGGGCACGGATATCGAGTACCGAGGCACCTGGCACTCTGGTCGTTCGTCGTCGCAGCACAGTACGTCTATTCTTCCATTCCTTGTATGTCCCTTCTTCTCACCTTCACACTAGGTACATGATGGGATCTAGCTTGCTGATGTCTCCTAGTCTGCACCAACCAGAGCATGGCCATACTAACGTGACCGACTCTTCTTCTGGCAGGTCCTTGCGACATCGCGTCAATGCTTTGCCTTCTCGCGGGATGGCGCACTCCCCTTCTCGAGCATCCTTTACCGCATGAACAGCTACACCGGAACGCCAGTCAACACCGTCTGGTTTTCCGTCGTGATGGCAGCTCTTTTTGGCGCACTCACGTTTGCGGGTGCCCAGGCGACGAATGCCGTGTTTGCGGTATCGATCGCGGCTCTCTACGTTGCATATGCGATACCCATCGTGGCACGTTTCGTGTTTGAGAACGACTTCAAGCCTGGGCCATTCGACCTAGGTGTAGGTCCTCTCCCCCTTTTCTCACTCGCTCTTGGCGTTGGCGCTGACATCATATCCGTAGAATTTACCCATTGGCTTCGTCGCAGTGGCGTTCATGGCGTTCTTGACTATCATTTTCATGTTCCCCACATCCCCTGGGGCAAATGCTACTTCAGTCATCCTGGGCGGCGTGCTCCTGCCCTCACTTGCATGGTACTACTTTCCCGTGTATGGGGGCGTGCATTGGTTCACTGGACCGGTGCCGAACATAAATAGGGAACACAAGGAAGCTGGGTCGGATGCAACTTCAGTGGATAGAAAGGCGATAGGGGAGACGAGTGTGGTGGAGGTCATATAGTGTGGGGGCATTATGACCAGGCTCAACACGAAGCATCTCTGTAGCACTGTAGGCTGGTCTGTCTATAAATGTAATTTCTCGACAATGTGTCGGTGTTATATAAAACATAAGATTACCCGTCCTATGTTGACTCGGGGATATCAGAACGGGTAAAGCTTGATCACCATCGTCACAGCTAGGATCAATCCAAATCCTTGAGACTAGTCCCGGTGGGGAGATCAAAGCCGGCAGCATGGAGGGGCGTGGCAAACTGGATGGAGGCATCCGCCATCAGCATCATAACAAGCCAAGTGACAAAGGGAACAGGACGTACCTGCACCTTGCAGATGGAGCGGACCTGGAATAAATCATACCCTGGCCTGTCACTAACGTCGCCTGCCACAACAATTTGTTAAGATCCTTATGGAGGCATGGTTAAGTGTAACCCACCGCTGTTGTGGTACATGGGATCAGCGACTGGAAAGAGCACTAGTCAGTCGATAGGTTTATCTACAACGGAAAGGGAATCTCACTCCTCCCTGCACGCTCATAGAAGTGCGTTGCAGGGAACCCCTGCTCGTGGAACGACTGAAATAATAGTTGGTCGTGAGTCCGTACATACACATAGCGACAAATAGCAAAAAGGAAGGCGGGTACACACCTGATGGTCACTACAGCATGCTGGAGTAAAGCCAACGTTGAGCTCCGGACTATAGATGACCGAAATATTGGCAGCAAGCTGCGCGACTTCGGGTGTGCCTATGCTGAAGAGCCAAATAAGGGTGAGCGTGCTGTTCGCACCGAGCCTGTCACCCACGATTTTGGAAGCCCCAGCTGTGGAGGCTCGCGCGACACACGGTATACCAACATGTCCGCCTGAATCATCAGCGTAATGTTGGCACCTTTTCCGCGCAGCTCCTCTGCAGCAGAATGCCATTGTCAGATAATGCGACATCCGAGTACTACGGACGAACATATCGCATATGCCCTGGATCCAACCAGGCCCTGCTCTTCTCCTGCGAACGCGACCAGTTCAACATTGCTCCTGAAGATAATCCCGGTGTGCTTGATGCGCCGTGCAATGCTGAGAATCAAGATCGTTCCCGAACCATCGTCGTTTCCGCCAGGCGCCTACATATATGCATTCAATGTGTCAGCGAGCGCAGCCTAAAGTATCTGTAGCTGTTTGAACTCGCCCGCTCTGAGCCAAATGAGCCACGTGAGTCATAGTGCCCCGAACTTTCGACGTATCTGTCGTGGCATTGTATCGACTATATATGTATCAGACAAGTGTGCCGTCAAGACTGAAAGCCTCACCAGATCACATTTGGGGCAAAGTCCTCGAATGCCACCAACCTGCATGTTGCACCGGTTTGCTCGAACTGTTGCTTGATCCACGTGGCAGCGATCCTCGAACCTTCGTGAAACGAGTGCCTCGACACGATGCCTGACTCTCCGTCCTCGTTAGTAAGGAAGCGTATATCCTTACGCAGCTGCTCCACTGATATTCCACCTATGATGCCTGCAGCGAGCGGGTCGAAGCGAAGGGATGCAAGGAGGTCACGAACGCGTTTCACAGCGGTTTCTGAGACGGGGAGGAACGACACCGGCGATGCGGGGATCGGAGCTGCTTTCCAGAAACGAGGAAGATACGCGGTCAGGGCATCTGCCAGCACGTTCGTCAGGAACGGCGAGGATAACAAAGTGATCGCTGCGATGGATGAGAGACACGCTGTGGTCGAGAAAAGTAGTCTGTGGACCCGTGGAGATAGGGTCATGGGCCCCGTGGAACTGGCAGAGGAACTGAGCGACTTCGTATTCGTATTCGAGAGTGCAGAGAGAGTCATCGACAGATGATTCCTGGATCCAGACGAGGTGTTGCTGATGGGAGTATAGAGGAATGAACGAGCCCCCATCCGAAGAGGCTGGGACGAGGACGAGGCAGGCGACATCGGAGAGTTTGAAGAGCGACCGTTGACCAAATATTCCGTAGAAATTGTCAGCCAAACACGCTGGAACGTTTGTTGTTGTCTGCCACATGCAAGATGGTGAGAAGAGCGATGGGTGTTGCTGCACTCAGCATCATCGTCCATGGTGCAGGCAAAGGTGCCTGGGCAGGTCCGTCGATTGCTCTGGCTGCACGAATTCCCTCCTTACCATTCCTTCAGTCGTTATTGGCGCTTCCGATGGCATTGGCAAAGAATTCGCGCTACAGTTGGCATCTGCGGGGTTCAACGTCCTTGTTGCCCGTAACCAAGCCATGCTATCCAATGTCGCAGATGAGATTGGTACGAGTGTTCCAAATCCATCTCACATTAGACCTATCTTTCGTACTTCATCCACCTGTTTCAAGTCAAGCGGACCGCTGGAAAGGTCGAAAGCAGAATATACCTGATCGATTTCGCGAAGAATGATCCTGACACCTTCCACGGGCTCAAGACCCTCTTCCGCAGCTTGGACATTGGGGTATTGGGTATGTGCTCTAAATGACATGCTTCCATCAGTGTTGACACACTCGTAGTCAACAATGTGGACAAGTCCCATGCGATGCCGACATACTTTGTGGACACCACTGACCAAGAGAGAACGAGGACATCGTGACTATTCACGTGGATGTTATGGTCAGCATGACCCACGCGGTTCTCCCAGGGATGATTGAACGGTGAGTTGTATTTCTCCTGTTCGTGCAACGGGCTCACGAAGTTGGGATTTCTTGTTCGCCGTCTAGGAATTCCCGGTTGATCCTTAACCTTGGAGCAGATTCCCTCGCCGATGCTTGCGACATACTCGGGCACCAAATCATTCGTCACCGTTCACCAGTGCACTTGCGGAAGAAGTCAAGGCGTAGAACATGACTATTCAGCATCTCAACACCTACTTCGTTGTACGCGTGCTCCTATATTGGTCGTCAATTCCTTGCGGCAGGTACTCACTCTTCCGCCCCACCAGGTGTCGAAAATGTCCAAGATCGCCAAATCGTCGGCTATGGTTCCTATCCCGTCTGCATACATTCGTGCATCATTGGGTAAGATTGAACTGGCTTGCGGAGCCGCGATAACGCACCGTCTGAACACCCTCACCGCGTTTTGGAGTCACGCGTTATTCGACTACATCATCCATGTGATTGGATGGAAGGCGTTGTTCATTCCGTACACCCACCGATGATACAACGACATCCGTCGTCGGGCGCTTAGGAAATGGGAAAGGGAACCCAAGAAACAGTAGGTAGGCTTTCTTTTCGTTTGGGCGACCTGATGCGGTTTCGCCCATTCAGTGATTGCTTTTTCCTGTTCTGTGCGGTGTGACATAGTGGGTGTATGTACTCACGGAAAATACATAGAGAACTAGTCCTTGATACGCTACTACATCTGGAATACAAAGCTTGCTTTTCCTATCGAGGTTTGCCCCCATGCATGGAAGCAAAGGCCGAAGTCAGGTGCGTCATACATAAGCGGATATGAGAAATGAGGTCGTGATGAATCCGTGCCGGGTATCCGCCAAGGCCCAGGTAGCTGTCGAGCAGTAAAGTTTAGCGTCATAGCATCCCCCATTTCTAACCGACCATACATTCTGTGCATGCATGCCTACAGAACGGAAGCAGGGCGGAGGTGGTCGAGCGTTCATTGCAGGGAGGCGTTGCAAAGAGTGCCCTGGTCGTTATTGGTACGCTGCTGGGTAGTTTGCATGGTCACTGCTCGAGATGGTGTCATGCAACATGCTTTGGAATCATGGAGGGAGGTGATTTTCCTGAGGAATGGAGGTGTTGGGTATGTGGCGGAGGAATCATCCCAGACGAGGAGCGAGAGCGCGCAGTCATGATACAGAGAAAGAGGGTCGGAGCGATGAGGATGCACAACACTAGCACCGGCTCTGCGACGGCATGACGGGCACCAATGGGGAGGTTTCGAGCCTAAGGCAAGGGTAAAAAAAGGCAGAGGGAGGAGAGGAGGGTGTACAGGTGAATGGTGTGAATGGGGTCGAGCAGGATGCGGAGGCTGGGAAGGCAAGATGGACACGCTGTGGGTGCTGGTCGAATGCGGTTGAGACCGGTGATATGTCGGGGTGCACGAAGGCGGAAGAAAAAGGGCAGGATCGGAAAAGGTAAGCGACATCGGGAGAGTCGACGACTGCGACGGAGGATATCGACGAACCGCCACCTTCAATGGACGAGTCGGATTCCCATTCTCACCTTCACTTTCCCCGCTTCGGGTGCGGGGGCGGACATGGATTCGAATACAGACGAAACGACATTGTCATTCGCAGAGTCTCGCACTGCGCGATCTACACGCTGACGAAGACATCGTGCTAGGGTGGGAATGAGACGATGGACATGTTACCTGCGTTGATGGAGAGCCAGGGATGTTTAAGTGCGTCTCTCGTGTTAGTCAAGCAGGTCTGATGGCTCACTGAACGCGTCCCATCGTCCCGATCTCAACCAGTCGTGCTGGTCCAGTTGGCAGGTAGGCTAGGAAGCCGATGCTCGGAGAATGCAGGTGAGCATGAGGAACAAAAGAGGGGCGCATGAAATCTTGCAGGACGAAGGACACTGGACAGTTGGAATTTGGTCGGGGCTGAGCCTGTGAACTCTGCTCCACAACTGGCGGACCGGACTCTTCCGACCAGACCGTGGATGCCTCAAGGCGGTGGAGTTAACTGCGGTTCGCTCTCCCTTTGCCCTCTCGACTTGCTAATTGTAAGACCAAACCATCCTCTCAACATATAACTTTGCCAGCGATGCCAAAGAAGAACCGCAAGACTGCAGACAGCCAATCCAGCCAACGCAGGGTATACAAATCCCACACCTCACGAGGGGGGACTCT